>Ga0247783_1000820_pt1 | contig 9949 bp, 7 predicted proteins | sample UWRJL064202C5_FD_179911 | JGI IMG/M metagenome (GOLD analysis project Ga0247783, IMG submission 179911) | Plant litter microbial communities from Arlington Agricultural Research Station in Wisconsin, United States - UWRJ-L064-202C-5 | ecosystem: Environmental > Terrestrial > Plant litter >... | reverse complement strand
TTTCAGCCTGTTCGTCCGCGGGGCGGAGCAGCAAGACTTCGCTGAGCGCGGCAGCCGCGCGTCCGAGATCACCTGGGCTCGCCGCGCTGGAACGGGCGCGCTCCACGTAGGCGACGGCGCGGTTGAAGCTGGCATCCGGGTGCACGAAGCCGCGATCGGCCAACAGCTCCAACGTGTCGATGGCCTCGGTGTAGGCGCCGCGTTTCAAGGCCTGGCTGGCCGCGGCGAAATCGCGCTCGGATTCACTCGGAGCGGCCAACGCGGGCCGAACGCCCAGCGCGAGCAGTGAGGCCAGCAGAACGAGGATCAGGCGCCGCACGGGATCCTCAGCTCGCTGGCGACAGCTTGTCGTTGCGCATTTCGAGCGTGTTTTTGCTGGCGCGCTGCGCGAGCTCGACCGGGTCGATAGCGCTGCCTGCACCGACGAAACGCAGCGCATCGCAGTCTTCCAGGATGCGAGCCAAGGCTTCGGCGCGGCCGCTCGGCAAGCCGCGTTCGACCAGCGTCGTGCGCAGCTCGCTCTTCAGGATGGCGCGCGCTTTCAGGTTCAACTTGAGCTCGATCGCCAGAAAAAGCGCACGTTCGATGGCCGCGACCGAGCCCTGCGTGTCACGCGCAGCGAGCTCTCGCCCCTCGCGCAGGGCGGTTTCGAGCTGTGCGCCCAGCGACGCGCCGCGTTCTCGCAGCTTTTCTCGGGCGCGCGTCGCGAAGCTGAGCGCGCCCCCAGCAAACACCACGCCGAATGGTGCGAGCAGCAAGGCGGCCCAGAAGCCCGAGCGGTCACTGAGCGGACGCTGCGCCGTGGCTGGTGCGCCGAGTGTGTCCCTGGCGCGGAGTACGCCGGCTAGGCGATCGTCGGGTTTCGCTGCTGGCTTCGCTTTGGCCGCGTTCGGATTGGATTTGACCTCGATCTGGCCGAGGCTGGCGCGCGCGACTGCGTACTCGTGCCGTTTGGGATCGTAGTAGGGCAGGCTGAGCTCGCCGAGGTCGACCGAGCCCGGCTCGGTCATGCGCACGACGTAGCTGAACGTTCGCCAGCCCTGCACCACGCCGCCTGGCGTTTCCATCTTCTCGGCCAACGCGGGCTCGAGCCATTCGACTCCGTGGCTTTCCGGTGTTTGAAGCTTGAACGGGACGTTGCCCACGCCCGAGAGCTTGGCGACCACCGAGATCGCGTCACCCGCCACGATCTGGCGCGGCTCGACGCTGGCTTCGAGTCGATACTCGCCCACGTCCCCGACCTTGTAGCCCGCAGGGCGTCCATTCAACGGGGGTTCCGTCACGACGAGGTTCACCCAATTGCTCTCGCGGACCAGCGCGCCGCCGGTCGCTGCTGGCGGATAGCCACGGCCCGCGAACCCCATCTTCATGTTGCCCGCGCGCAGTGTGCCTGCGTGGAGTGGGAACATCGGCAGCTCGCGCAACTTTGCCGCGATGAAACGAATACCCGAGACCGGCACCAAATAGGCCTTCACCTGGTCCGGGCCGGTGTCGAAGGTTAGAAAATCCGCGTGGGACGGCTCGTTTGGATTCTCCGCACTGAACTGTCCGCGTCCGCCGTACGCGAACACGCGCAGGGTCACCTGCTGCCCGACGACGACGGGGTTGGGGGTCACGGTCGCGCGCAGGAACGCGATCGGATCTGGCGCCTTGTCGACGCGTAGCTCGTCCGGATAGGTCGGCTCTTCCGGTCGCTGCTCCTCGCTCGGCTCATCGTCGAAGGGGCTCTTGAGATTGAAGCCGGGAGGGAAGGGTGAGTTGCGCCCGAACGGATCGAAGAAATTGAACGGGTCGAAAGCGCGCCGCCCGTGTTGGGGCGTGGAGCCAGTCCCGCCCGCCACTACTTCGACCGGGATCAAGCTGCCCTGAGCGCGCTCGCCGCCGAACGTGGCGCTCGGCGGGCCCAGCTTGAACGATCCGGCCTTGCTGGCCGTCACCGTCCAGGTCAAGGTGACGCCCACGCGCTGGGTCATCTGCCCGTTGATGATGCTCACTTGTGACTGCGGACTCAGCGAGGGCTGTGGCGCGGTCATGCCGGGTGGCAACGGCAAACGCACGTTGGCGACGGCGTTGCCGTTCTGGCCATCGGACATCATCACCAGTTGCACGGCGAACGATTCGCCCACGCCGACTCGTTGCGAGCTGACCGCGGTTTTCACTTCCAACGCGCGCGCGAGCGAGCTTCCGGCGAGCACGGCCAGAGCAGCGGCGGCCGTGAACGCAAACCTCACTTGTCCTCCATCCCGCTGCGTGTGCGGCCCTGCAGGGCGTGATTCTTCGCATCCTGCTCTTGCATCGTCGGCGCGTGTTCCAACATGTCGAGCATACGCTCGTCCTGGTTCGCAGATTGCTGGGGCGGCTGCGGCTTGGGCTTTTGCTGTTCGTTGCCGGCGTCCGGTTGGTTCTCGGGCTTTGGCGCGCCGGCGTCCTTCTGCTTGTCCTCGTCTTTGTCCTTCTTGTCGTCGTCGTTCTGCTTGTCCTTCTTGTTTCCGGCGTCCTGATCCTGGTCCTTGCCGGAATCGGGTTGGTCGCCGGAATCGGGCTCGCCGCCGTCGTTCGAAGCGTCCGGGGGCTCCGCGTCCTTCTTCTTGTTTTCCTCGTCCTCGATGCGCCGAAGCGCAATCGCGCGATTGTAAGCGGCGTCGCGGCCGACGCGGTCCCCCGCGTCTTCGGGCACGCCGGGCATCAGGCGCAGCGCGCTGTCGTATTCCTTGACCGCGGCTTTGTAGTCGCGGCGCAGGAACTCCAGGTTGCCGGCCAGGTAGTGAGCGTGCGCCCGGAATTCCACCGGCGTCGCCCTGTCCCCGGCGACCACGCGCACGACGCGCAGCGCGCAGTCTATGCCCTTGCTGCGCTGCGCGAGCTCGGAGTCCTGTTGCGGCGTCGTGCCGCCGTCGCCCACCGGCTCTTCTTCGCCGAAGCGTCGCCCGAAGCGTTCGGCTAATTTGAACAGACCGAGTCCGAGATCGAAGCTCGCGTTGGGGCGCTCGTGCACGGAATCCGGCGTGCCGATCTCACCGTTTTCGCATTTGCCGGTAGCTAGGTACCCCTCGAGCAGCGAGACTGCGCTGCCCGCGTCGCCGGCGTCGTACGCGCTGATGGCAAGGTCTACGCTGGGCGCGTGGCGCTCGAACAGGGAATCGGTGCTTTTGCCGCAGGCGGCGACGAACAGCAAGCACAGGAGTAGCCCGGCGCTGGCCGCGGCGGCGGCCTTCTTGAGTCGTTTCTTGGCTACCCGGCGCGTCTTCTTGGGGGGAGGCACTGCGCTCGGCCTCGAGCGCCGCGCCGCTTCGTTGACGAAGGTCTCGACCAGAACCAAGAGCAGCGCGAGTCCGAGCGGGTACATGTACACGTCGGCGTACACGGTCTCCACCTTCTCCGAGAGTTCTTCGGTGACCAGGCGACCGAGGCGCCGCGAGATGTCGGTGATGCCCGTCTCGCCGCGCACGCTCTGAACGATCACACCGCCCGTGCTGCTGGCGATCTTGGACAGCTGCTCCTCGCCCTCCGCGGAAAGCGCGGTCGTGAGCGGCTTACCCTGCTCGTCCGTGCGATAGCCGTGGGCCTCTCCGGCCTCGTTCACGTCCGGGATCGGTTCCGGCGTGCGGCCGCCGATTTGCACGACGTGAATGGTGATATCGGCTTGCTTGCAAGCCTCGGCGACTGCGACCGGATCGCCCTCGAGATCTTCACCGTCCGTGACCAGCAACATCACTCGGCGATGCTGCTTCGACTTGGGATCGCGCTCGAGCAGCTCACGTCCGGCTTCGAGTGCGCGCGCAATGGCGGTGCCGCCGACGGGCATGTCGTTCGGCGAGAGCTGGCGAAAGAACTGCGCGATCGCAGCGCCGTCACTGGTGAGCGGAAACGCCATCGGCTCGCCCGCGAAGGCGACGGCCGCGAAGCGTGCGCCCGGCAGGTCCTGGATCAACCGCCCGACCTCGGATTTTGCCCGTAAAATGCGCGAAGGAGCCATGTCCTTCGCGTACATGCTCTTCGAGTAGTCGAGCACGATTACGACGTCGAGGTTGGTGGCTGGAATCAGCCGTGTGCCGCGCCCGTATTGCGGCTGTGCCAGCGCTGTGAACGAAAGTGCCACCGCGAGCACCAGCAGCACGCCTTTCAGCGCGCGCCGGCCGCTCGGATTGGCGGTCAATAGCCCACGCACCAAGGCCTCGTCGCCGAAGCGTTTCACGCTGCGGCTGAGCAGCACTCCGCCCGCGATCAGTGCGAGCGCCACGAGCAGGGCGAGCGTGCTGCCGGACAGCCAGATCGGGACGGCGAACTTCACGGGAACCTCCGCAACACGAGGGCGCGTAGCACGGCGTCGGCCGCGAGCAAGAGCACCCCGGGCAAGAGCAGGAACGCAAACAGGTCTTCGAAATTGGCGATGTTGGCTTCGAACTTGGTCTTCTCGAGCTTGTCGAGCACGTCGTGGAAGCTCGCCTGAAGCGATTTCGCGTCGCTGGCGACGTAGGTCGACCCCCCCGTCTTCGTGGCCAACTCTTTCAAGAGCTTCGGGTTCACTGGGAAGCCGACCGAGACGTAACGCGGTTGCCCGAACAAATCGAAGCCGTCTTGGACCTCGGCCGTGTCGCCCTGGCCGATTTGGATCGTGTACAGGCGAGCCCCCACCGAATTGGCCAAGTGTGCCGAGTATTCCGGGGAGATCTTGCCGCCCTTGGCGTCGCCGTCGGTGAGCAGGATGATCGCCTTGCTGTGGGCGCGGCTGCGACGCAAACGCGCCGAGGCGACGCCCACCGCGTCCCCGATCGCGGTCGCGCTGGAATCGATGACATTCAACTCCATCTTGCCCACGAGTGCGTCGAGCAAGTGGTAGTCGAGCGTGGGCGGAGACAGCACGTACGCGCTCGAGCCGAAGACCACGATGCCGATGCGGTCGGTCTTGCGGCGGGCGATGAAGTCTCGAATCACGGCCTTGGCGGCGTCGATGCGCGTGGGCCGTACGCCGCGTGGCTTGGGCTGCACGTACGATTGCAAATCGGGCGGCAGGTTCGACATGGCCGCGTTCATCGAGCCCGAGAGATCGAGCACGACCACGATGTCGATGCCTTCCTCGTCTGCTGCCTGCGGTCGCAAGGTGTTGACCGGGCGCGCCAACGCCAGCACGCATAGTCCAAAGCCGAACGCGCGCAGCACGCCGGGCAGATCCCGGAGCCAGACGCGCACGCCGGAGGGCCCGACCCCGAGCGCTGCCAACGTGCCCAGCTTGAGCCGGGGCATACGCCGGTCTTCAGCCAGCGTGGCGCGATAGAAGATCGCCGGCACCAGCAGCAGAGCCAGCAAAAACCAGGGGTTTTGCCAATGAGCGCGCACGAGCTCCTCGCCCCGGGTGAGAGCGGGGTAGGCGAGCCCGAGCAGTAGCGCGAGCAGCGTGTACACGAACAGCAGTCCGCCGCGCAGCGCGCGGCGAAACCTGCCCGCGGAGGCGCGCAGTTCGAAGCGCGGGGGTGGCGGCGGGCTCTTCTCCGGCCCTTTGCTGTCGCCGGGGGGCAGGTCTGGCGATGCGGGCTCCGCTTTGGGAGCATCGCTCACGATCGGTGCGTTGGTCACGGGGTGCCCCCGGGATTTTTGGGTTCAGGGCGCTCGTCCGCGTCGGTTTCGGACTCGCTCTCGCCGCCGTCCGAAGGCTCGCTGGGCGAGGTTGGCGGTAACGGGGCGATCAGCATCGTGCGCGTGACGATGCTCTCGGCCCGCGCCAACAGATCGAGGCACTCGCCTTCGCTCGGCGTGAGCCGGGCGAACTTCACGAGATCGGCGTCGCGCATGAAGCTCTCGATGCCGGGGAGATCTTCGATTTGGGGCGTAGTCTCGCGTAGCGACCAGAGCGCCTCGCGCGTGGTGCTCTCCAGTCCGTCATAGCCGTAGCGGTCGCCCAGATAGCGGCGCAAGACATCCGAAACCCGATCGAAAACCTCGGCGAAACGCCCCTCGCGCGTCAGCCCCGCGTGGCGAATGTCGTGCAGCGCTTCGAGCGCGACGTCCCACGGAGGGCGGGGTGGCGGTGGTGGTGGCAGCTTCTTCGGGCGACGTAGCCAGCGGCTGATGAGCAACGCGCCCAAGGCGCCCACGGCCAGCGCAATCAGCACCGCGAGCGCTACGTGCTTGGCGGTGGTCCAAATTTCGAGTTGACGACGCGGTGCAGGATTGGCACGCGGCGAGGGATTCGGCGCATTGGCGATCGGATCTTCGATCAACACCGAGTGGGAGGCGGTGCACACCGTCAAGAGTTCGCCGCTGGCGCGTGAGACCGCAATCGGCAGCGGTGGCAGCACGAGCTCGTGTCGCCCAGGCTTGCTCGGCAAGGGCACTACGGAGAGCCGTACTTTGGTCGTGGCGCGCTCACCCTGCTCGCTGCGTTCCAGCTTGGGGCCGGCGAAGCCCTCCGGATCCGGCAGCGCGAAGCCCTCGCGCTCCAGCGCTTTGGCCTCGGGGCTGTCGCTGAGCAAGCGAAAGCCGGTGGGCAGCACGGTCTCGCCCTTGCCGTGTTCGACGACCACCTCTAGCGTCAAGGCATGGCCGCTGAGGGCGCGGTGCGCGATTTTTTCCGTGAAATGCGGACGATCTTTGCCGGAAGGGATGCGCTCGACGCAGCTCTCCGCGTGCTTGCTGTCGACCACGCTTCCGTTGGGTGTGCTCGGTGCAGGCGGCGCGCTCGACGCGGTCGGCGCGCCGGCATCGGCCGTTTGGGCGGCGGCCGACAACCCGAACGACAGCGCGCCGAGCGAGAGCGCGAGGACGCGCGTGAGGGCGTTCATCGGTGCGCTCGCCGGGCGCGCCGCGCGAACAGATCGCGCAGCGGTTTGATGTACGGCTGGTCCGTGCGCACCACGCAGTAGTCCAGCCCTAGCTTGGTGAACAGGCGCACTTGTTCGGCGCGGATACCGCGCATCTGCTTACTGTAGTGCGCCCGAACCGCGCGGCTCGAGGTATCGACGATCACACTCTCACCGGTTTCGAAATCCTCGAAGCTACCGATACCGACGTTCGGCAGCTCTTCATCGCGCGGGTCGACGAGCATGACCGGGATGATGTCGTGGCGCGCGGCGGCCAGCGACAATGCCCGGTCGTAACCGCTGGTGAAAAAATCACTGATCAAGAAGGCCACGCTGCGACGCCGGGCGACCGAATGTAAGGTTTCGAGCGCCACCCTGAGATCGGTCCCGGTGCGCTCCGGCACTCGGCCCAGAATCTCACGCACCACGCGCATGACGTGTTTTTGGCCCTTTTTGGCGGGTACCAGCTTCTCGATCTGATCGGTCGTCAGGATTAGACCTACGCGGTCGTTGTGTTTGATCGCGCTGAACGCGCACAACGCGGCGACCTCGGCCGCCAGCCGCGCCTTGCTGGCAGTGTGCGTGCCGAAGCGCTGACTCGCGGACAGGTCGACGACCAACATCATGGTCATCTCGCGCTCTTCGACGAACACCTTGACGTGCGTGGCGTCCATGCGGGCGCTCACGTTCCAGTCGATGGTGCGGATGTCATCGCCGGGTTGGTACTCACGGACCTCCCGAAATGCCAGGCCTTGACCCTTGAAGACGGAGGTATAGCTACCAGCCAGCTGCTCGGTGGCGAGCCGGTTGGTGGTGATCTCGATCTTGCGCAGCGCTTTGAGCAATTCCTTCGGGATCACCGCATCACCTCAGTACGTTGAGACACGAGGGGTGCAAACGGATAACCTCAGGGAACTTCGACGACCTCGAACACACGCCGCACGATGTCTTCGGCAGTGACCTCTTCGGCCTCGGCTTCGTAGCTCAGTACCACGCGATGGCGTAGCACGTCCGGGCCGATGGCCTTCACGTCCTCGGGCGTGACGTAGCCGCGGTGACGCAAGAAGGCATGCGCGCGCGCAGCCAGATTCAGGGCGATGCTCGCGCGCGGGCTGGCGCCGTATTCGATCAGCGGAGCCAGGTCCTTCATGCCCTTCTTCTGCGGCTCGCGGGTGGCAAACACCACATCCACGATGTAATCCTTGACGCGATCGTCCATGTACACGTCGCGCACGACCTTGCGTGCCTCGAGCAGTTGCTCAGGGGTCGTCTTGGAGGTCGCCGTGGTGTTGATCACCGAGGTCATGCGATCCATGACCAGCCGCTCCTCTTCACGAGAGGGATAGCCGACCTTGACCATCAGCATGAAGCGATCGATTTGCGCTTCGGGCAGCGGGTAAGTGCCCTCCTGCTCGATCGGGTTCTGCGTGGCCATGACGATGAACGGATCGGGCAAGGGGTAGCTCTTGTCCCCAATCGTGACCTGGCGCTCTTGCATGGCTTCGAGCAAGGCGCTTTGCACCTTGGCCGGCGCGCGGTTGATTTCGTCCGCCAGCACCAAGTTCGCGAAAATCGGACCGAGCTTGGAGCTGAATTGTCCGGTCTTCTGATCGTAGATGACGGTGCCGATCAGATCCGCGGGCAGCAAGTCGGGCGTAAATTGTACGCGCGCGAACTTGGCGTGAATGGCGTTGCAAATCGTGCGCACGGTGAGCGTCTTGGCTAGGCCGGGGACGCCCTCGAGCAGCACGTGCCCGCCGGTCAGTAGGCCGATCAAGATGCGTTCGATCATGTAAGACTGACCGACGATGACCTTGCCGATTTCGGCCAGAAGGTCGTCCACGAAGGCGCTTTCCTTGGCCACGAGTTCATTGAGCGCGCGTACGTCCTGCATGATTTTCCTGGGGGCGAGCACCCGCTTCTAGCGCGGCGGGCGCGCGGGAGACAATTACCAAACCGCCCTTATTCCGGGCCTTGCTCAGTCCAGGCCGAAGACGGCGCTCAATAGCGCCACGGCCGCTGCCTGGCCTGCCAGTGAGAGCACGGCCAGACCGACTCCCAGGCCAAAACCGGCCAGCGAACGCCGCGTCTTGGCGAAGTGAATCGGCAGGGACAACGGACCGAACCCGACCACGGCAGACAAAAAGCTGGCATCGGTCCAGGCGCGCGCCAGACGCTCGCCAGAAAGGCCCCGCAGATCGCGGCGCACGATCAGATACGGCAGGAGCGCGTTCAAAATCAGGCTCGACGCGACGACCAGAATCTCGGACACGCGTGCTTGGTCTCGACCGGCCTCGGGAGCGCCGCTGACCGACTACGGCTGAACCGCGTGCACGAGCTCACCGAACGCGCTGTCCTCGCCGCCCGTGGGACGCGTGGTGTGGCGCAGTACCGGGCCTTTGCCTGCGTTCATCTCGCAGTGAATGGCTGCGGTGTACGCCTTTAGCGGTTCATCGTAGCTGCGTGAGGCAACGACCGAGCTGCCGATCTCGCGCAATGAGTCGACCATTGCCGTGCAGCCGGTGCTGGGCGGAGGCAAGTCGAGAGGCTTCGCGTTCTCACAGCAGCCCGCGCGCACGACCGAATAGGCTGCCATGTCGTACCAGCCGATGCGGGCGAAGATCTTCATCGCGTCGGTGATGTTGCCTTTGCTACTGCTGATGATCGCGACGCGCAGCTTTTCAGCGCCCGTGCGCGGGTCGCTCTCTTCACACACCCAGCTCATGTTGGGCGGCTTCTCGAACGTCCCCTTGGGCAGATAACCGGAGACACATGACCCTATCTTGTCCATGCTAGCGCTCTCGCTTTCTCCGTTCACGGGCACTTCGGAGAGCTCGATCGCCTTCTTGGGTTCTTCTGGGGCTGCAGCTGCTTGCGGCTTCTGAACCTCGATCACTTTCACGTTCGTCCTGGAACGCATGGTCGAGAAGGTCCAGCCGCCGATCAAACCGAGCGCGGCGCCGAGAGAAGCCAACACCAGCAGCTTGGAAGGCTTCTTTTTGGGCGGCGGAGCGGCCGAGGAGCGCCGCGCCGCCGGCACCAGGTGAGGCACCTGGCTCGGCCGCATGTCGTGCGGTAGCGGCGGTGGTGAAGTCGAATGCGGCCCGGGCGCGATCGGCTCTTCGCCGGCGTGCTGCACGAACCAGCGCGCG
>Ga0247783_1000819_pt1 | contig 9956 bp, 6 predicted proteins | sample UWRJL064202C5_FD_179911 | JGI IMG/M metagenome (GOLD analysis project Ga0247783, IMG submission 179911) | Plant litter microbial communities from Arlington Agricultural Research Station in Wisconsin, United States - UWRJ-L064-202C-5 | ecosystem: Environmental > Terrestrial > Plant litter >... | reverse complement strand
AAGCGACGCAGGCCAGCGAACACGCGAGCGAACAGAGCAGGGAGCACACGAACGACACAAGCGAGATCGATTTCACAGCCGAGATCGAACTCACTCTGGGGTACGCGGCTTGCGACTGATTCACAATTGGGATCTCCGTCGACGGTGCGGTTCGCGTGTGAAGCGTTGCAGCGTTGAAACAGCTCCATTGTTTTTGCGGCCGAGTGGAATCATGTGAAGTTTCGGTTTTGCGTCACCAGGGATTCGTTTCCGTGGCTTCGCGGACGTGGTAGGCGGTAGAGGCTCAGAGTTTGCGTTCTTTTGGGGGCATCGCCATGCGGAAGCCGAGCCACTGTTCAGCGGAGAGGATAGAGCAGCTGCTGCGCTGCGCGTTGCTGCTCGGATCGGGGTTGTGCGCAGCGTCGCTGGGCGCGTGCGGTGCCCGCTCATCGGTCGACCTACTCCAGGGAGCTCCGGCGGGCGGCGCTGGCCCCAAAGCGAATCCACCGGATTCAGCGCGGCCTGCGGGGGGCGCAGGCGGAGGTGTGGCAGGTGCGTCCGCGCTGGCTGGCGCGCCCGCGGCCGGTGGGGGCGGCCCACCGATCATGCCGACCCCAACCTGTGAAGCCGTAACGGTCGCGATTGACGAGCTGCGTCCGGAGCTGACGCTGGTCGTCGATCAATCGCTCAGCATGGGCTTTAGATATCCGGACAAGGAGAGCCCGGCCACGCGTTGGTCCCTGGTCGGGGATGCGCTCTTCGAGCCGACCTTCGGCGTCGTCAAGCAGTTCGAGGCCAGCATCCGCTTCGGGATCGCGTTCTTCACCAGTCACAGCGACGTTGCCTGCCCGATCTTGAACGAGGTCTCGGCGCAGGTGCGCAACTATTCAGCGCTGAACGCGCTCTATCGCGGGCTACGCCCGGATGGCGACACGCCCACGGGGGACGCTTTGCAACAGGTGGTCAGCGAGCTCGAGCAGAAGCCGAGCCGCGCGCCGCGATCGATCCTCTTGGTCACTGACGGCAATCCGGACACCTGTCAGCAACCGAATCCGGACGAGGGCCAACCGCAGGCCGTCGCTGCTGCGCAGCGCGCCTTCGCATCCGGCATCGATCTGTACGTGCTCGGCATTTCCAACGGCATCGCTGGCGAAAACCTGCAGCAGCTCGCGAACGCCGGCAAAGGTCGAGCGATCGATCTGGTGTGGGGCGTCGACCCGGATGCCGCTCAACCCTTCCAAGCTACGGACAACGTGCTGGGTCTAGCGGTGCAGCTCGGCGATGTCTTGAATCGCATACCGCTGTGCGAAGTCGGCTTGCGGCGTGACGTCGCTTCGAGTGAAATCCCCAACGCGCGCGTGCTGCTGGATGGGCAACCGCTCTCGAACAGCATTGCCGACGGCTTCGTGTTGAAGGACTCGCGGCACTTGGCGATCGTGGGTAGAGCTTGTGATGCGATCAAGGCGGGCGGCCGCCAGTTGAGCGTGCGCATCTCCTGCGAGTGATGGGCGCGCGTGGGGTCGCGACGCCACGCGGCGCCGACCAGCCGCCTGCTGCTGTCCCTTCCCGCGCGCGCAGCGTCGCGTTCCCGCGTAGCGCACGAGCGGAGCAATGCGACGCTGCCCACAAACTCAGGTGCGCGCGCAGCGCAGCACGCTTCGCGCCCCAGCGCGCGCCAAGCACTTCAGCCGCATGCCCGGAAATTCGTCGAGCTTTCTGACCTTGGCACGATCAGATCACGATCTTCGAATGAGGCTAGGCCACGAGAACTGACCGCACAGGCGCGTGCGATCCGTGGGCGAAGCGCGGGCGGCCCAGCGCTACCCGATGCCGCTAGGCCAAGAATCTCAACAGCCGATCCCGCGCGCGCAGCGCCGCGTGTTCCTGATACGCTCCCACGATGACCCGATTTTGGGGATGGTTCGTGGTCCCGCTGCTACTCCTGCTGACGCTCGATGCGCGCGCGGAGCGTTTCGACCCGAAGCAAGCGCCCGAACCCCTACGCCCTTGGACGTCTTGGGTACTTGCGGGTAGCGCCCAGGCGCTTTGTCCGGCCATGCAAGGCTCGGCGGAGGTCTTGCAGTGCACCTGGCCCACGGCGCTCTCACTCGACTTGAGCGAAAACGGCGGTCACTTCGAACAACACTGGCATCTCGATGCACGCGCGTGGGTGCCGCTCCCTGGCGACCTCGTGCGCTGGCCCTTGAACGTAACGGAGGGTGGCAAAAAGCTGGTCGTGGTGGAGCAGTCGGGCGTGCCCAGCGTCGCGCTCGAACCGGGGGAGCACGCGATCGTCGGCGCGTTCGCTTGGGACTCATTGCCGGATGCCCTGCAGGTGCCGCCCGAGACGGGCATCGTCTCGCTGCGGCTCGAAGGGGCGCGCATCGGCGAGCCGCGGCGGGACGAAGCGGGGCGGATCTTCCTGCAAAAGGTCAGCGTCGAGACCGAGGGCGAGCGGCTAGAAATCGTCGTCCACCGCCGCGTCACGGATGATCTGCCGCTCTTGCTCACGACGCGCGTGGTGCTCAACGTGTCCGGCAAGAGCCGCGAGCTCGTGCTGGGTAAGGCGCTGCCCGCAGGCTTCATCCCGATGTCGATCTCGAGCGAGCTGCCGGCGCGCATCGAACCCGACACGCGCCTGCGCGTGCAAGCTCGCCCCGGCACTTGGACGATCGAGATCAGTGCGCGCAGCGAGGGCCCGGTCGCGGAGCTTTCGCGCCCGGAGCCAGACGGACCTTGGCGCGATGGCGAGGAAGTCTGGGTTTTCGAGGCCAAAAGCGAGCTGCGCCTGACGTCGGTGGAAGGCGTGCGCGCCATCGATCCGCAGCAAACGTTGCTGCCCGATCACTGGAAAACGCTGCCCAGCTACGCCATGGCCCTAGGCGACAAGATGCGGCTGGTCGAGAAGCGCCGCGGAGACGTGGAGCCCGAGCCCGATCGCTTGTCGCTCACGCGCGCGCTATGGCTCGACTTCGATGGCGCCGGCTACACCGTGAACGACCTGATCACGGGCACCGTGCATCGCGCGACGCGCCTCGAAATGCAACCCCCGACGCTGCTCGGTCGCGTCGCCATCGACGGCGTCGATCAATTCATCACACACTTGGACAAGGATCTGAGCAAGGCGGGCGTCGAGATCCGTCAAGGCGAGCACACGATCTCGGCCGACAGCCGCATCACGGGCAAGGTGAGCGATATCCCCGCCGTCGGCTACGATCACGATTTTGACGAAGTTTCGGCCACGCTGCACATCCCGCCGGGTTTTCGGCTGTTTCATGCCTCTGGTGCGGACGAAGTGCCGGGCACCTGGCTCCGTCATTGGACCTTGCTCGAGCTGTTTCTGGTGCTGGTGCTCTCGCTCTCTTTCGCCAAGTTGTTTGGCCGCGCCTGGGGCGCGCTCGCGTGCCTCACGTTCGCACTCGTGTTCCCAGAGACCGACTCGGCGCGCTGGCTGTGGGCCGCAGCGCTCGTGACCGAAGCCTTGGCGCGCGTGATCCCGGCCGGCAAAGCGCGCGTGGCGTGCAGCGTCCTGCGGCTGGGCGCGCTCTTGTGCTTGCTGCTCAGCACGCTGCCCTTCGTCGTGCAGCACGTTCGCGAAGGCATCTATCCGGCGCTCGCAGAGCATGCTGCAGGCGGCGATTCAATGGCACGCGGCGGCGAGTTCTTCGGTGCAAAGACCGAAGCAATGGCCCCGCCCCCGGTGGAACCCGCGCCCGCGGCCGCCGCTGCCCCGCCCACTCCGGGCGGCAGCGAGGTGCTGACCGGCGGGCATGACCAGGGAGTTCTTCGTGGAGGTGGCGTGCCGACCATCGGCAGGACCGGCTCGTCGTCGCGGGCTGCAAACAAGGACGACAAGCAATTCAACGACATCTACGATCCGAACGCGATGGTCCAGACCGGCCCGGGCCTACCCAGCTGGAATTGGTCGACCAGCAGCGTGACCTTCAGCGGACCGGTCGAACGCACGCAGCGCCTGCACTTCTACTTCCTCTCGCCGCCGATCAATCTGCTCTTGGCCGTGCTGCGTGCCGTTTTGCTGGCCTTGCTGTTCGCCCGTCTGTTGCCCTTCGGCAGCGCACGGCTGCCTGGCTTTGGCCGCCCGGCGGCGGCATTGGCGGCGCCATTTCTGGTCTTCTTGTTCGCCCCCGCAGCGCGCGCGGAGATCCCCACCGACACGCTGCTCGAGCAATACAAAGCGCGGCTGCTGGCCAAGCCGGATTGCGCGCCGAGCTGCGCGTCCAGTTCGCGCATGTTGCTCGATGTGCATGGCAACGTGCTGCGCGCGCGGCTAGCGATCGAAGTCAGCGCCACCACCGCGGTGCCGCTCCCGGGCGAGGCGGCCCAATGGTCACCCGAGCGCGTGCTGGTCGACGGCCAGCCGGCTCAGGGCCTGTTTCGTTCCAAAGACGGACAACTCTGGTTGCGCCTAGCGCCCGGCGCGCACGATGTCAGCGTCGAAGGCGCGCTGCCCCATCGCGAAGCCCTGCAAATCGCGCTCCCGCTCAAGCCGCACCACGTGCAAGTCGATGTCGAGGGCTGGTCGCTCGAAGGGCTGCACGAAGACGGCTTGGCCGACGCGCACTTGCAGCTCACACGCGCGGTCAGTGAAGGCAAGGGCACAGGCGCGGCGCTCGCAGCCGGCACCCTGCCGCCGTTCGTGCGCGTCGAACGCACGCTGCTGATCGGGCTCAATTGGCAGGTCAGCACGCGGATTGTGCGCGTCACCCCAGTGGGTACCGCGATCGTGCTGGAGGTGCCGCTGCTGCACGGTGAGTCGGTCACGACCCCAGACGTGCGTATCGCGGCCGGCAAAGTCCTGGTCAACATGGCGCCTGACAGCAGCGAAATGAGCTTTCAATCAGTGCTCGAGCAACACTCGCCGATCGCGCTGGTCGCGCCCCAGGCGAGCGGCTGGGTCGAGGTCTGGCGGCTGGATTTGAGCTCGATTTGGCACGCCACCGTGGAAGGCATCCCGGTCGTTCACGGGGATGCAGCGGCGCGTCTGCCTGAGTGGCGGCCTTGGCCGAACGAAACCGTGCTCATCAATCTGCTGCGACCCGCGGGTATCAGTGGGCAAACGCTGACCATCGACAACAGCAGCTATGAGCTGCGCCCCGGACTCCGCGCGACGGATGCGACCATGGCCTTCAGTTTGCGCTCGAGCCGCGGCGGTGAGCACGTGCTGCACTTGCCCGAGGGCGCCACGCTGGAGTCCTTGGCGGTCAATGGCAAACGCCAACCGCTCCGCCAACAAGCTCGAGATGTGACGCTTTCAATCGTGCCGGGCCTTCAAAATTTCCAGCTGACATTTCGCTCACCGCAGGGGATCTCCACCTGGTTCAGAGCGCCACCGTTCGACTTCGGCATCCAGCCTGGGCGCTCGCTGACGTCAGCCGCCCAAACCGTGAATGCCACGACCAGCATTCGCTTGTCGGATTCGCGCTGGGTGCTGTTCGCGCACGGTCCGCGGCTCGGTCCGGCAGTGTTGTTCTGGAGCTTGCTCTTGGTGCTGGTGTTGGTCGCGCTGGGCCTCGGACAAATTCCCTGGGTGCCGCTCGAGCGCTATGAGTGGATGCTGCTGAGCATTGGGCTCTCCCAAATCCCGCTGCCGGCAGCGGCGCTGGTGATCGGTTGGCTGGTCGCGCTCGGTTTTCGGCGCGCGCACCCGGCACAGCGACCATACCTGTTCGACCTGGGGCAGCTCGCGCTGGTCGGTTGGACGCTGACCGCACTCGGGATCCTGGTGTACGCGGTGCAGCAAGGTCTAATGGGCACGCCGGACATGCAAATCCAAGGCAACGGCTCATCGAATGAGCTACTGCAATGGTTCGACGACCGCACAGGTCCGATCCCAGAACAGCCCTATGTGCTCTCGGTCCCCATGCTCGCGTACCGCGGCGCGATGCTGGCCTGGGCATTGTGGCTCGCAGTTTCGCTCCTGCGCTGGCTGCGCTGGGGCTGGCTCAATTTTTCCGACGGCGGCTTTTGGAAGCGCGGCCCGAAGCGCGTGCGCAAGGCAACGTCGATGCCGGTAGCGCCGCCCGTTCAGGCGCCCGCGGAGCCCGCAGCACCGGATGCCGCGCCGCCCACCCCCGATGCCTCCTAGAACCGATGCGCCCTGGCTCTCAGGCAACGCTCAAAAAACGCGCCCGCTCTTGGGCGGTGGGCACCAAGCACGATTGCGCGACAATTCGATGGCGCACCCGAGCGAACGCGCGGTAGCCCAGGTCGCGCAGGAACTCGGGCACGACGCGCAGTGTCGTCAACCAGCGCCAGGGCCCGCCCACGTAACCAAGCACCCGCAGCATGGCCAACGAACGCACGTCGGCCTGGACGCGGCCGTCGCGCAGCTCGGCCCAAAGCATGGAATCGACGTCGCTAGCGACGCCGGCAAGCGCTCGCAACTCGCGGCCGACTGCACTCTCGAGCGGCGCGAAGCGCAGTGAATGCGAGCGTTCGTGCGCGAGTACCCACTGCACCGCCGCGCTGCAAACCCCGCAACGCCCGTCGTAAAGCAGGATAGGCCCGGCTTGTAGTAGGTCGGAGGAAGGCATCGGTCGGGTGAGCTAGTGTAGCGCCGATTGGCGGGCCGCAATCCGCGCGGCTGTCCCGTTGTCCAGCTGGCGAGATTCGCCCGAGGCCGAGCTCCGGGCGCGCGTGGGCGTTTGCGTCGGCCTGTTTCTGCCCTGGGCGCAACCGGGGCCCCGAAACCTGCCTTTTGGGACAGTAGCGCGCTAGTCGTAGTTTCCGTAAATTGTGTGGCCTTATGGCGTATTGGGCATCACGCGATTCGGAGGACAATGAGAACAAGTAGGAATCAAGTACTCGGCGCTTTGCTGGAAGAGCCTGATTCGAGCCGAGCGCCCAGCTCTCAGCCGCAATCCGGAACGGTACTTCGTGGCGACATCGTGCTGCCGCTCGACGACGAGCCTACGGCGAAATTGTCGCCAGAGCTCGCGCGGGCCATGTTGCTCGATAACCTGCGTGAGTTGTGCGCCGCGTGGCCTGACCAACCACACCCAGCGTTGGGAGGTCAGACGCCGCGTCAGCTCGCGGCAGCCGCAGACGGGCACGCTCGATTGGAAGCGCTGATTCGCGACATCGAGCAGCAAGCGCTCGGCACGCCGATGGCGGATGCGTGGAACTTCGAGCGTCTGCGTTTGGATCTTGGGCTCACGCCGCCCGGCAGCGTCATTGGGACTCAGGCTCACTAGCAGGATCCCTTTCGGAGTCGGCGAGCGCGATGCGCAGGGCGTCGTAGCCGAAACGCTGGCGCACCTGATCGACGGTGCGATGCAATGCTTGGCCCTGATCGAACAGGCTCAACTGTGCGCCCTGTAAACACAGATTCGAAAGCCGAACCCCGAGTAGACGGATCGCGATGCGGCGGGTGCGGGCCCGCTGAAACAGATCGCGGATCACCGGATAGAGCTCGAGCTCGGAGCTGGTGGGGGTGAGCGTGCGCGAGCGTTGCAAGGTCTGGAAGTCGGCGTAGCGAAGCTTGAGCGTGACCGTGCGGGCCTGCACGCCACGCTTGCGCGCCCGCCAGCACACGCGTTCACACAAGGCACACAGCATGGCATCGATGCAGGCGGGATCGCGCACGTCTTCGCGAAAAGTGCGTTCGTTGGAGAGTGTGCCGAGCGCGCAATCCGTCGGGTCGTGCTCTTGGAATGCTGGGCGCTCACGGCCGAGCTCGTGCGCGCCGAAGCCGCGACAGCTCTGTTGGATCGGCTCTGCCCAAGCACCCAAAACGCGGCGCAGCGCGGGCAGGGGTGCGGCCTCTAGCTCGCCGAGTGTGGACAGGCCAATGGCCTTGAGCTTTCGCTCTGCGACCGGGCCGATGCCGGGGAACTTGCGCACGGGCAATGGGCTCAAGAACGCGAGCTCTGCGCCCGCAGGCACGAGCAACACGCCGCGCGGTTTGGCCAGGCCGCTCGCGACTTTCGCGAGTGAGCGACTCGTGGCAATGCCGGCACTCGAAGGCAAGCCGACGCGCGTCGCGATCTCGTCAGTGAGCCGCCGCACGGTGCGCTCGATGGTCTGATCCGGACTCGTGTCGCCAGCTACGAAATACAGCCGTTCACAGCCGGAGAAGTCGAGGAACATCTCGTCGATGCTGGCTATCTGCGAGACAGGCGTGTAGCCCTCGGCGATGCGCCGGGTTCGTTCCGCGTATTCGCCGTAGACGCCGTGCCGCGTTGGTAAGTAGATGGCGTCAGGTGCAAGGGCGTAGGCGTCTTTGAGGGACATGCCCGAGCGCACGCCGAGCGCACGCACTTCGTAGCTGGCGGCGGTGACCACGCCACGTTGGCCCGGCAAGCCACCCACGATCACCGGCCGACCAAGCAGCCGCGGATCGAGCAACCGCTCGACCGACACGAAGAAGGTGTCGAGATCCAAGCAACAGATGCGTGGCGCCGCGAGCGTCATGACAGGATTGCATTTTAGAGCTGAACCAATGTTCAGTAAATGAAAAGACACCGAGGCGGGCTTGACGTTATTGAGTCAGGCCTCATTAATTCGAAGTGCCCCGCCCACGCGGAAATTTGCCCGTCACTGCAGCGAGGAGTCCTCGGCGTGGTCGACCCCCGACGATCGACTCCGAGCGCCTGCTCGCCGTCGCGCGGGACGTGTTTCTCGAGCGGGGGATTCGCGCCACGACGCTGGAAGTCGCCGAGCGCGCTGGTGTCTCCGAGGGCGTGCTCTTTCATCGCTTCAAGTCGAAGGAGGCGCTCTTCAGTGCCGCCATGGACTTCGATCGGGAAGAAGCGCCGCGGCGCGTGCTCAAGGCGATCGAAGAGCTCCAGGATCAAGTGGGCCTCGAGCCACGCGAAGCGATCATTCGGATTGCCACCACACTGATCGAGGTCGGGCGAGTCGCGCTCCCCATCATGATGATGTCGTGGTCGAATCCGCAGCCGTGTGCGATCCCCCTTTTCGACAAGAAGCGCGCGAAATTCAGGGAGATCCTCAAGGCGATCGGTGGCTACTTCGAGCACCAAATGGAGCTCGGCACGCTGCGACCAATGGACGCAGAGGTGCTCGCCCGGACCCTGCTCGGCGCCGTGCACCATTTCGTGCTAACGCGCATCTTGCTCGAAGATGGTGACGGCGCCGTGATGCCGGAGGGTATGTTCGTCCGCGGCCTAGCCGACCTAGTCCTGAACGGCGCGATCGCTCTGGAAGCGTCGCCGCCCCGCAACCCACGCTACGCCGCCCGCTGATCGTGATCCGGCGTCTGACGCAGAAGTAAGAATAAAGAGTGACCCGATGACCACCCGACGATCGACGATTGTTCGCCGTAATTTATTGAGTTCGAGCTTACAAATCGCTGCTGCAGCGGCATTGCTGCTCGAAAGCGCTCAGGCGCGCGCCACGCAGCCAATCGAGACCTTCCTCGAAGCGGCCCGTACCAATAGCTATGACGTGCGCGAACAGACAGCCACTGTCGAGCAGCGAGACTGGGAGCAGGAGGCCGTCTTCGGTCGCCTGCTGCCGGCGGCCTCGGCGCGCGGGGTGTACACGCGCAACCAGTACGCCGCCGTGATCTCGGGCGCGGCGACCATGGGCAATACGATCACGATCACGCCCCAAGATCAGTTCGATCTGTTCCTCCAACTCGACGTACCTCTAGTCGATCTCGCCAACTACGAGCGCGTAGGACAGGCGCGGCACTTGGCCAAAGCCTCGAGCCATCAACTCGAGCAGTCGCAGAACGACGTGCAGCGCGTGGTCGCCCGCGCCTACTACGCTTACATCGGCGGCGCCGCGCTGGTGGAGGCCGCCGAACGCAGCCAGAAGATTGCCGAGGATAATCTGGCCTTCGTCACCACCCGCCACGAAATTGGCGTCGCCACCGAGCTGGACCGCGAGCGTGCACGCGCGAACCTCGAGCAGGCCAAGCAAGATCGGGCTCAGGCGCAGCTGATCAGCATCACTGCGGGCCGCAACCTGGAGACAGCATCGGGCATCGT
>Ga0247783_1000818_pt1 | contig 9966 bp, 8 predicted proteins | sample UWRJL064202C5_FD_179911 | JGI IMG/M metagenome (GOLD analysis project Ga0247783, IMG submission 179911) | Plant litter microbial communities from Arlington Agricultural Research Station in Wisconsin, United States - UWRJ-L064-202C-5 | ecosystem: Environmental > Terrestrial > Plant litter >... | reverse complement strand
GCCCTAGGGCTGACGAAAACCGCTCCAGTACTTCCGGCGCTTCTTTGCTCTCTCCCACGCGGGCGCGACTCTAACAAACTCCGGCCTGGCATCACTAGCTTTCGCGCCGAGGGTCGGCGCGGCGCGCGCTGCCAACGTTCCAGCTTCGTTTCGGGCCGGCGCTGAAGCTGAAGCTGACGCTGAAGCTGGCGCGACGAGCCGCGCGATCGCTCAGGTGCGAGCGCGGCGCGCCCGTGCCATATTCCGAACACGAGCATGCTTCGCTGGGGTCGAGTCGCAGTCGCCTATCTCGCCGCCAGTGCGAGCGCGGTCGGGGTTGCGTTGCTTTGGCGTGGCAGTTCGCCGTTCATCTTTCGCGAGCCGTGGCTGGTTTTGCCGAGCGAGCTCGCGCACGTTTATAGCTTGGTGATCGGGCTCGCGCTCGGCGGGCTGGTGGCGTTCAGCACACGCATTTTCGTGACGCGCTACACCTGGGCGCGCAATCTGCACCGCGAATTGCGGCCAGTGGCGCGTGATCTCAGCACCGCCGGCATCGTGGCGGTAGCCGCGTTCAGCGCACTCGGTGAAGAGCTTTGGTTTCGTGGAATTTTGGAACCATGGCTCGGGCTGTGGCTGCAGGCAGCGGCGTTCGGTATCGTTCACGCGCAACTCCGCGGTCCCAGTCGTTGGGCGTGGATCAGCTGGGCAACCATCATGGGCCTGGCCTTCGGAGCGACCTTCGAGCTCACCGGTTCGCTCGCTGGGCCAATCGCTGCGCACGCCCTGATCAATTGCTTGAACTTGTCCTACCTGAAGAGCCACGACCCGGAGCCGCGCCGACGCGCACTCGGCGGTCTGCTCAGCCAGCGCGGCTAGGGCCGACGGAAAAAACTGCCGCCAGCTGATTTTCAGCTCTTTTCGCAGCCATCACCGCCCCCCGATCACAGGCCGTGCAAGGCGTGCGATTCAAGGGGTACTCTGCTGGCCTGAGCTCCACCGAAAAGAACCGATCCAGGATGGCCGAGTCCGACCCGAGTTACCCCGAAGATCGCCCACGGGTGCTGGTCGTCGATGACGAGAAATTCATCCGCGACATCATCGCCGACTTCCTCGGCATGGAGGGCTACATCGTACGCACCGCCGAAGACGGCGTGAGCGCGACGAACGAGCTCGAGCGAGCCCGCTACGACATGGTCATCAGTGACCTGAAGATGCCGAAGATGGGCGGCCTGGATCTGCTGCGCGAGGTGGCGCGCACGCATCCAGACACGCTGACCGTGATCATGACCGGCTTCGGAACGGTGGAGACCGCGATCGATGCCATGAAGCGCGGCGCGTACGACTACATCTTGAAACCCTTCAAGGTGGAAGAGATCGTGCACATCGTGCAACGTGGCTTGGAGAAGCGCCGACTCTCGGCCGAGAACTTGCGGCTGCGCGAGGCGCTCTCGCTGTACAAGGTGAGCGAGGCCATCACCGCCAGCCTATCGCTCGACGAAGTGATCGCGACCGTCGCCGACAGCGGCTTGAACGAGATCCGAGCGGACATGGTGATGACCTGGCTGGACAACGGCGAGGGCGCGTTCTTCCCGCGCAACGTCAGCTTGGCGACCGCCTTCCCGGAAGGCGAAGATGTCGGGGAATTGAGCGCGCAAACGGTCGCCGAACGGCTGAAGCAGGAGAGCTTCTTGGTCGAACATGGCGCACGCGCACGCGAACTGTTCGCGACTCATCCCTCGCGCCAAGTGCAGAGCATCACGATCATAGCCCTCAAAATGCGAGACCGCCTGCTGGGCTGGATCGCCGTGGTGTCGCTCACCGCCAGCAAGCGCTTCGATGAAGGCCAGCGCAAACTGCTCAGCATCATCGCTTCACGTGCGGCGGCCGCGATCGAGAACGCTCGCTTGTACGAGGATTTGCAGGCCACCTTTCAGCAGACGATCACCAGCTTGGCGCGCACCATCGACAAGATGGATCGCTACACCTCCGGTCATTCCGAGCGCGTGGCGCGCTATGCGGTGAATTTGGCGCGCTGGCTCGGCCTGGACGATGTGCAAATCGAGCACGTTCGTCACTCGGCGCTGATGCACGACATCGGCAAAATCGGCTGCGTGATGAACTTGAACAAAACCGGCAAGCTGACGAGCCAAGAATACGAAGTATTCAAGCGTCATCCGACCTACGGGCGCGAGATTTTGGACCCGATCAAGTTCTTGCAACCGGTGATTCCCGGGGTGCACTTGCACCACGAACGTTGGGATGGCCGTGGCTACCCACTCGGCCTCGCCGGCAACGACATCCCGCTGATTGCACGTATCATCGCGGTCGCCGACACCTACGACGCCATGACCAGTGACCGCGCGTATCGCCGCGCGCTGCCGCACGAAGTCACGGTCAACGAGATCCTGCGCTGCTCGGGCTCCCAGTTCGATCCAGACGTGGCCAACATTTTCACCGAGCAAATCGACGGCCTACGTACCGAGCTCGTCGATTCTGGTGCCAAGATCCCGGAATGACGACCAAGCGAGAGTTGCGCGCATTTTGGCTGGGACGCGCGGCGTACGAGCCAGTGCATGCGCTGCAGCACCAGCTGCAAGAGGCACGCAAAGCTTCCCGCATCGCCGACACGGTGTTGTTCGTCGAGCACGAGCCGACGATCACGCTCGGGCGCGGCGCGACACCCGACCACTTGTTGACCTCCGAGGCCGCGCTGGCCGAGGCGGGCATCGCCTTGGTTTCGACCGGGCGAGGCGGCGACATGACGTTGCACGCGCCAGGCCAGCTGGTCTGTTACCCGATTTTGGACCTGCACCCCGAGCGCATGGACGTGCGACGCTACGTGAAGGATCTGAACCGCGTGATGATGGCTCTCGCGCAGAGTTACGGCATCGACAGCGGGACGATCGAAAAGTACATCGGCTTGTGGGCGGACCATGCCGACCCGAGCAGCTGGCCCGGCGTCGAACACGCGCGCACGCCGGTGAAGATTGGAGCCATCGGCGTGCGCATTTCGCGTTGGGTGACGATGCACGGCTTTGCCTTCAATCTGAGCACTGATTTGTCGCTCTTTCGCTTGATCGTGCCGTGCGGAATCAAGGAATTCGGCGTGGGCTCCGTGGCTTCACTGACCGGCACGGCGCCGAGCGTCGAGAGCGCTGCACAGCGCGCGCTACCGATCCTGGCCCAAGTCTTCGGCTACGAGGCGCCCGAGTTACGTGCGGCGACGATCAGCACGTTGGCGAACGGCGTGCCCTCCGAAGCGCCGAGCAGCTCGCACGAAAACCCCGAACTGCCCAGCTGAGCCACGATTTCGCGCGCCGGGCGATAGTGACGTCCGGCGCGGCCGCGATTGTAGCCAGAGACTTTGGCGATCCATTCGAAGCTACGCGTGATCGCGCTGCGCGCGGCGTTCCCCGCGTCCAATTCGCGGATCACGATTCGTCCGCGTGGCACACAGCGAGCCGCGCGACGCAAGAGCTCGTCTTGCTCGGGCAGGGGCAGGTAGTGCAAGACATCGATCAACAGCAGCGTATCCACCTCGCGCTCACTAAATTCGAGCAGGTCGAGCGTCTCGAAATGGGCGCTTTTGGCAGCGGCGCGCTCGGCGACCGCCACTTTGCGGGCGTCCGAGTCGAACCCCGAGAGCTCCGTACAACGGCCGAGCTCCCATAAAAAAAGCCCAAATTGGCCGCGACCTGCCGCCGCATCCAGCACCCGACCCAGGGGCCCCGGGAGCTCGGCCAAGAGCCGAGTCAGCGGATCGGTACTCAGCTTGGCCGCGACATAAATACGATCGCCAATCGGCGTCGCGCGATAACGCTGTATGGTGCGCTGCATCGCCAGGTCGCGCTCGCTGTCGCCGTCAGCGTCGGCGGCCTGTGCGGCCTCGGGAGCGGGTCGCTGACGCGCAATCAGATAGGCAATCGCGCTGCCGATCGCTGCCAGCCCCCCGCCGACGAAGATGCTGCCCAGCGCCGCCTGAAAGGCAAACCCCAAAATCCCGGTCTGCCTGGCCCGCTCCAAGCTGAAACCTGCGTGGTGCCCGGAGCTCACGAGCGATCCGATTTCGACCTCCAGCGTGATCAAGAAGGGTGCGACCAGCGGATTGGAGATGTTGGCCACCAAGTAAGCGAGCACGAGATCCAAGCCGAGCGGAAGACATACCAGCAGGCAGAGCACGAAGTGCAAGCCGTACACGGGCAAGCAACCGATGAATAGGCCGAGCGCGACCGCCAGCGCCACGCGCGCCGGCGACTTGCGTTCGCCCCGCAACCGACGCCAAATGCGGCTTAAATTACGGCGCACGCTGCGCATTCGTCGATCAGCCTCAGCCTCAGCAAGGCGTGCACTCGCAGTGCCAGAACAGCGTGCTTTCTCGACACTCGCACAGGCACGAAGAGCAGCCGCCACCGAAAAGGCAGCTGGTCATTGGCGACGAACAGGCTTTGCCGTCGAGCTCCTTCGAAGATGGGACGCGGCACACCGCCGGGGTCTGCCGGCACTCGTTGCCGACGAGCTGCAGAGTGAGGCCAGTGTCGCACTGCGTATAACCATCAGCACAAATCGGCCGCGAGCTCACGCCCGAGCGTTTGTCGCAACAGGCTACCGTGTCGCTCGGGCAAGCTTCGACGGCTCCAGCATCGTTTTCGATCGAGGCATCGGCCAACGACGCCGCATCGTTCTGTTCCGGGGCAGCATCCAGCACTCCCGAATCCACCTCGGCGGGCGCGCCTGCATGAGCTGCCGGTAAATGGTGCTGCTCCTGTGCAACACCGCCGCAGGCAACGCCCGCGCAAACCAAGCAAGCCCAGGCAAAGCGCAGGAGACGAGAGGGTCCGAACATCAGGCGGGGGGGTAGGCCGAGTTACGCTGCTGCGTTTGGGCAATTTTTAGGTACATCTGTGCGCTCTTGTGCTCGGCGTCGCGCTCGATCACGGCCTCGAACTCGCTGATCGCGGCGCCGTGCTCACCCGCCGACAGCAACGCCACGCCGAGCAGCACGCGCGCCTGCACGTAGTTCGGGTTGTGCTGCTTGACCAGCTCGAGTTGCTCGCGGGCGCGCTCCTTCTGCCCGGTATCACGATAAAGCGTGGCCAGCCGCGTGCGCAGATCGACGAACGCCGGACAGAGCGCGACCGCGCGTTCGAGCTCGATCACGGCTTCCGCGGTCATGCCTGCATCTTGATAGGCTTGGCTGGTCTCGGCGTGCATGTTCGCGATCTTGCCCATCACGAACGGATCCGTGGGACCGTCGCCGCCGGCGGCGCGACCACGGATGCGCGCGTAGATTTCGCGCGCCGAGTCGTATTTTCCGAGATCGTTGTAGGTAACCATCAAGTTCAGCTGGGCTTCCGTGTAGTTCGGGTTCAGCCCACGGCTTTCTCGAAGTGCAGCTCGGCTTGCGCGAAGTCACCATGCGCGTGGGCGATCACACCCAGCATGTCGAACACGTCGGCGAAGCGATCGGTCTGTTGGACGACTTGTTTCAACAGGTATTCGGCCTTGTCGAACTCGCGTTTCTGATAGTGCTCGCGCCCTAAAAGCAGCAGCTGCTTCAGATGGTCGTCCATAACAGCAGTCTGTTTCAAAGGCCGAGACTGCGAAAGCCCCGCGAAGGCCCCGGCTCAGGGCCCGAATGGCGGGATCCGCTTGGCGGCCCTTACACTGCAGAAAGCATTTTTCAAGTACCGGTTATCAGGGCGGATTCTGTGGTGGGCCGGTTTGCCGCGCTTGCCCCGCTCGGCGTCCACTGCTACCCCGCGTTGTGCCCTCTTCTCCGGGAGCCGGGGGATCACGTCACGTCGGCCGTGTCGTCGATCCCTCAGTACGCGACGACGGAGATCCTGAACCCGATCTTCAATTGGCGCCCCCAGCTGCTGCCGAAGAGGCAGCGTCGGACGAGTCCGCGCGCTCGCCGAGCCAGGAAGGCTTCGCCCTAGCGCGCGAGCGACTCCTGGCACGCGCCCACGCCGCTCGGCCGGAGGCGGGCGAAGAGGGCCCGGTGCGCGGCGGACTGGACGAGATTGGCCGGCCAGAGCCAGCCGAGCGTCCAGCGACGGAGAGCGAATTCGAGGCCGTCTTCGGTTCGGCGCAGCGGGCGCCCGCGGCTCCCCTGCCGCCACGCGCGGCCCAGCAGCTGTCGCCGACACTGATCGCGCTCTTCGGCACGCTGATCGGCATCGCCACCGTGCTCACCTTGATCGCGCTGTTGATCAACCTCGACCGACAACGAAGCGCACCAGCCAAAGCTCTCGGCACGCTGCCTTCTGCCAGCAGCAGCGAAGCACCGGTCGAGGCCGCGCCCGCCGTGCCCAAGCGCGTCAGGCAGAAAGTGCCCGGCCCGTGGCGCATCGCCGAGAGCAAGAGTGATCCGAAACTGCGCACGGTCGAAGGCAAGGTCTCGACCGATCCTTTCATCAAAGCGCTGAGCGCCGCCGGCGTGCCGGAAAAAGAAGCGTACCGCGTGCTGACGGCGATGAAGGGCGTGCGCGATTTCGACAAATGCAACAAATCGGACCGCTTCACGGCGCTGCTGGAGCGTGGCTCGTCACGCCTAAAAGCCTTCGAGTATGCCGTCGGCCTGGAGGAGATCTACCAGGCGCGCGAAGGCGACGACGGTCTACTGAAGGGTAGCAAGCTCGACCTGAAGGTGGAAAGGAATCAAGTCTCGGGTGCCGTGCTCTACGACGGTAAGAGCTTCGATGCCTCTGCCGAACGCGCGGGCTTCGACGTCGGCCTTGCACACGTCGTCGGGCTGGCTCTTCAAGGCCATCTGTCGATGGATGAACTGGAGCGCGGCGATCGCCTGCGCGTGATCGGCCAAGAGGTCACGGTGCTGGGTGAGTTCGCTCGCTACACGGGCATCGAGGCCGTCGAGGTCGTGCCCGCCAATCCCAAGCGGGAGCCGCTGCGCGTGTACTACTTCGACGACCCGAGTTTGCGCGGCTATTACGACGCGACCGGCAAGAGCCCCTACGAAGGCGGCTGGCGCAAGCCGATTCCGGGCGCGGCCATTACTTCTGCCTTCAACCCGCGCCGCATGCATCCGATTTTGCACAAAATCATGCCGCACATGGGCACTGACATCGGCGCGAAAGCGGGCACGCCGGTGGGCGCGTCGGCGCCCGGCACAGTGAGCTACATCGGCCCAGGTGGCCCCGCGGGCAACCTGCTGAAAGTGATGCACGCGAACGGGATCGAGACCGGCTACGCCCACCTCTCACGTTACGTGGCCGGCATCAAAGTCGGTGACAAGGTGAAGCGTTTGCAGACCATCGGCTACGTCGGCAACACCGGTCGCTCGACGGGACCGCACCTGCACTTCAGCGCGCAACGTGACGGCAAATTCTTCGATGCCGAAACGCTGAACCTCGACGGCATGCGCGTGCTCTCCAAAGATCAACGCGAGCAATTCATGGCCGTCGTCGCCAAGTACAACCCGCTCTTGGACGCGCTCGTCTTGCCGCCACCGCTGCCCGGCGCAGCCATTGCGGCGAGCGCGAGCGAGCCCGCGAGCTCCCCGGGAGCTCCCGCGGGCAGTGCCGAAGATCCGAGCCTCAGCGAAGGCGCAGATGACGTCGCCCGCGCCAGCAAGCCGGTCGCGACGGGCAGCGCGACGAGCAACGCGGCGGGCAGCGAAAGTCCAGCACGCGCCGCGAATCCCCAGGAAAACTCGGTCTATTTGAGCGACAAGGAGCTGCTCAAAATGCAGTCCGCGACGGACGAGGGCGAGGTCTCGGAGTAGTCGAAAGGGTGAGCACGAATAGGCTCCCGTGAGGTAAAGCGTCTTCGACCCACACGCTGCCGCCGTGCGCTTCGGCGATGTGCTTGACCAGCGCCAGGCCGATGCCACTGCCGCGCACTTGCTTTCCGGATGCCGTCTTGCCGCGCACGAAGCGCTCGAAGATGCGCCGGCGATCGTCGGCTGGGATGCCCGAGCCCTGATCGCTGACGCGGATCTCGATGCTGCCGTCTTGTTGCCTGACCGCGATGCTGACGAGCTGGCCATCAGGCGCATACTTGAGCGCGTTGTCGACCAGATTGATGACCGCGATCTCGATCGCACGTTCGTCCAAATCGACCAGCGGCAGGCCCTCGGCGACGCTGAGCTCGAGCGCCACTTGCTCACGTTCGGCGCGCACGCGACAGGCCTCGACCGCGCGCGTCACCACCTCACCCACGCGACCCGAGCTGAAATCGTACGCCGCCTTGCCGCGCTCGACCTTGGCGAAGTCGAGCACGTTCTCGATCAGCGCGCCCAGGCGCTCGCTCTCGCTGACGATGATCTGCAGATATTGCCGGCGCTTTTCGTCGTTTTCAACGCGACCGCTGGCCAAAAGCTCTCCGAACATGCGCACCAGCGAGAGTGGCGTTTTCAATTCGTGCGACACGTTGGCCACGAAATCACTCTTCAGATTCGACAGCTTCCGCTCGCGTTCGGCCGCGACCAAGATCACGAACAAGCCCGCGATCACCACGATCCCCGACAGGCCGACCAACACCATCTCCAGCACGCGGCGCCTGGCTACGGCTTTGGCCAGCTCCTCGGCGGAGGTCATGCTGACGTTCAGCGTCCACTTGTAGAGCGTGGTTTCGAAGGGCCGTCCGAGGGTCAGTCCGCCGCGGCTGAGTGGCGGCCCGAATACGATCCGCCCCTCGCCGTCGACCACGTTGACGCGGCTCTGTTGCGCATCCGAGTACAGCGCCGGGAACACGTCGTGGACGATGCGCGGCACGTCGTGCCAGACCACCACTAGATAGTGCCGACCAGCCTGCAGCTGCTCCCAATGGCTGAGCAGGTAAGCTTGGCCGCGCACGCTCTTGTGGATATGGCGAAGTTCCTCCACTGGCAGGCGCTCGAGCTTCATCTCGCCGAGCATGGAGTGCACCAGCAAGTGCGTGAAGCGCTCGTGCTCGGGCCCCGGCGCGCGCGAAGCGACGGCTACGACGTCCCGCTGAGGCGAGCTCAGGTCGAGCAACAACACCGCGCGCACCGTGGGCGTCTGGAGCGCCGCAGACTCCAACCATTTCGCGCCGAAGCCTTCGCGTTCGCGGACGTCGATCACGGAGCGGACCACGTTGTCCTGCTCGATGATGCGCTTGTCCAAGCGATCGGCCTTTTCGTTGGCCAAGAGCAGCGTGGCCTCGATCACCGATTGCTCGCGCAGCTTTTCCAACTGAAAGCTGGAGCGGAACATCACACCGGCCAAGACCAAGACCGCCAGCACGATCGCTGGGAGTAGGAGAAACGTGAGCAAGCGCTCGCGTCTGGGACGGTCCGCCATGACGGGGAGAGCGTAGCCGAGACGGGGCGACGACGCGCGCTCAGGCGTGCGAAAGCACCACGTCAGCGCTCAAAACGATCGGCTTCTTACTCAGAAAGTCGGCGAATTGTTCGCAGATGTAGTCCAGCGCGTGCAGCTCACTCTGGTGGAACGGAACGTCCCCGTGTGGATTGGCGACTTCGATCAAGCCCAAGTACCGGCCGTTGATTTGCACACCGCCGCAAAGCGTGGCGCGCGGCAGCACGCCGAGGGCCTGCCAGCGCGGGCCGGTGAAGCGCGCGTCATCGCCGGCGTTCTTCACGGATATGGCGTGCGTGCTGCGCATCACCGAGCGAATCAACGGATCTTGGTCCGACATACGTTGCAAAAGCACACCGCGCGCCTGCGGACCCTTCGCCCGCACGACCACGAAGTAGCCAGTGTTGATGTCGAAGACGTGGATCAGCACACCTTCGCAGGGCAAGAGCTCGTTGAGCACGGAGAGCACGAACTCAGAGCCCTCGGCGACGTCACGCGCGAAGTTCAGCTCGTGCATGATCTCGAACAGCTCACCGATCAGATCCTCACCGGCGCGACGCCGACCCTCGATCGCGATCCGCGAACGCGAGGCTCGCTCGTTCGACGGCGCCGGCGTGGGCGCTGCGGGAGTGGGCGGAGCTTCGAAGTTGAGCTCGAAATTCGGCGCGGGCGCGGCTTGTGCCGG
>Ga0247783_1000814_pt1 | contig 10002 bp, 6 predicted proteins | sample UWRJL064202C5_FD_179911 | JGI IMG/M metagenome (GOLD analysis project Ga0247783, IMG submission 179911) | Plant litter microbial communities from Arlington Agricultural Research Station in Wisconsin, United States - UWRJ-L064-202C-5 | ecosystem: Environmental > Terrestrial > Plant litter >... | reverse complement strand
CAGTTCGCCGCAGATTCCGGCATCGTCGGAAAAGCGATCACCCTCAACGACAAGCCCGTCACCGTCGTCGGCGTGATGCCCGAGAGTTTCGACTTCGGTGCCGTCTTCGATCCTGGTATGAAGATGGACATACTTCTTCCCCAGGTCATGGACGAAATCCGTTCCCAAGGCAACACCCTCTCCTTCATTGGTCGCCTGAAACCTGGCGCGACAGCGGCAGGTGCTCAAGCGGAGTGGAGCAGCATCGGTCCACGGCTTCAACATAATGCGCGGAACCCATCCTGGGGTGTTGGATACACCGCGGCGCTGACTGGCCTGAAGGAACATGTCAGCGGAAAGCTGCGGCGGTCCCTCATCGTCCTCTGGTCCGCAGTGGGCATGGTCCTGCTCATCGTCTGCGTCAATCTCGCAAACCTCCTGCTCGCTCGCGAGGCGACACGCAAAAAAGAATTCGCTCTACGCAGCGCCCTCGGCGCTGGACGAGGCCGACTCGTTCGCCAGATGGTGACAGAGAGCCTCGTTCTCGCCTTCTCCGGCTCCATCTTCGGTCTCGCTCTCGCCTATGGCCTGACCACATGGCTCGCACATCAGGGATCGATCGCCCTTCCCCTCCTCAGCAGCGTGCGCGTCGACAACGTCGCACTCGCATGGGCACTCTTCCTCACCATCATGGCAGCCCTCTTCTTCGGCCTGATTCCCGCTCTGCGCACCACACGCAGCAATCTGCAGGAGGCTTTGAAAGAAAGCGGTCGCGGCGCAGGAGAAGGCCGCAAACAGGAGCGTATGCGCTCAATCCTCGTCATCAGTGAAGTAGCCCTGGCCTGTGTCCTGCTCGTCTGTGCCGGTCTTCTGCTGCGCAGCTTCCTCCACGTTCTGGATGTCGATCTCGGCTTCCAGCCCAGCCGGGCCGGATCTCTCAGGGCCGAATACAAACTGGACAACACTCAGGGTTTGACCGCCGCAATGGCTTACCAGAGACAGGGCACTGCGATTCAGGCGATTGTGGACCAAGTGAAAAACCTCCCCGGCGTAGAAGCCGCAGGCGTCAGCGACATGCTTCCCCTCGACCGTAACCGCAGCTGGGGTTTCACTCCCAAGGGTCGGGAATACAGGAAAGGCGAGTACCCGGGCACCTTTGTCTACATCGCCTCGCCTGGCTATCTCCAAGCCATGGGAATTCACCTGCGGGAAGGCCGAGATCTAAGCTGGAGCGACCGCCCGGATACCCAGCAGGTTGTTGTCATAAATATCGCGGCGGCGAAGAAATATTGGCCCGGAGAGAGTGCCGTCGGCAAAGTTGTAATGGTCGGTGGGGAACGCACCATCATCGGCGTTGTCGACGATGTACGCGAGACGGGCGTGGAGACCGCCTCCGCCTTCGAATCCTACATGCCGGTCACACAGGCGGGCGCAGCCGGCGCGGAACTCGTCGTGCGCTCAAAGCTTCCACCTGAAGTCCTCGCGCCCAGCATCCTGAAAGCCCTTCGACAGATCAATCCCGATCAACCCGAGGTCGCCTTCCGTCCCATCCAGGCCCTCGTCGACCGGTCCACCTCGCCCCGCCGCTTCTTCATGATCCTCGTCGCTGCCTTCGCCGGTCTCGGTCTGGTGCTCGCCTCCCTCGGCATCTATGGCGTCATCTCTTATTCCGTCACACAGCGAACGCAGGAGATCGGTATCCGCATGGCGCTCGGTGCTTCTCTGCAGAAGGTGCGCGGCGACGTCATGGCCTCTACCCTGAAGCTCGTCGGCTTCGGTATCGTCGTAGGAAGCATAGCTGCCCTGCTCGCCGCCAACGGCATCTCTTCGCTTCTCTACGGCACAGAGCCGGGAGATCCAAGAATCTACTTTGGCGTCCTGGTTCTCCTACTCAGCGTCGCCGCCCTGGCTGGCTATCTCCCCGCACGTCGGGCCTCACGCATCGATCCCATGGTCGCCCTGCGCAACGAATAGCGTTGCACACTGGGTCCACGGTTCAACCCAGCGATAAGGAAGCCGCCAACAACTCCGTCATTTCGACCGACCGAAGCGAAGCGAGGGAGCGGAGAAATCTGCTTTTGCTGATGTGCCAAAGGCTCATCGGATCGCGCTTCGCGCGATTACAAAAGCAGATCTCTCCGCTCCGGTCGAGATGACGGACAGTCGGCGAACCTAAACGAAAGGCAGCCACAAGAATGTATCCTCTTGTAAGCACCCTCCTGAGGACATCGCTTGCTCGCACGCGCCGAACGTTACTTTGAGTTTTCACGCCTCGGCACCACCTGGCGGACGGAGATCCTCGCCGGTCTGACCACCTTCATCACGATGGCGTACATCGTCTTCGTGAATCCCGCGATCCTCTCGAAAACCGGTATGCCCATCGCAGCGGTTACGGCCGCAACCTGCCTCTGCGCGGGCCTCGGCTCCATCCTCATGGGCGTGATCGCGCGTTACCCCATTGCGCTCGCGCCAGGCATGGGACTGAACGCCTACTTCACGTATACGGTTTGCCTCAAGATGCACATCCCCTGGCAGACAGCCCTGGGCGCGGTCTTTCTCTCCGGCGTGATCTTCCTCTTACTTACCCTGGGCGGCATACGGCAGCTTCTCGTAGAAGCCATCCCCCGCGAACTGCACGCCGCAGTCGCAGGAGGCGTCGGCCTCTTCATCGCGTTCATCGGCCTCACCGAAGCAGGCATCATCGTCAAAGATCCCAATACCGCCGTAACGCTGGGCAATCTAAAATCCCCCGACACCGCCCTCGCTCTTTTTGGCTTGCTCCTCATCGCGCTGCTGCAGATCTTTCGCGTGCGTGCCTCAATCCTCATCGGCATCATGGGAACCATGTTGACGGGCTTCGTTCTCGGCCGTGTTCACTGGATGCCGACGCACTATCGCCTCTCCGACATCACGGCAACCGCCTTCAAACTCGACATTCGCGGCGCCCTGCACGTCGGCGCCTTCGAGATCATCTTCGTCTTTCTCTTCGTCGATCTCTTCGACAACATCGGAACCCTCGTCGCCGTCTCGAAGAAGGCGGGCCTGATCACCGACGACGCTCGCATCCCACGCCTTTCACGCATCTTCTTCGCCGACGCCACTGCGACCATCGCAGGTTCGCTTGCAGGCACCAGCACCGTCTGCTCTTACATCGAGTCTTCAGCGGGAGTCGCCGCAGGCGGAAGAAGCGGTGTTCCGGCCGTTGTGACGGGCATCTGCTTCCTCATATCACTGTTCGTAGCTCCTCTCGTCGGCGCGATCCCCACCTCCGCCACTGCGCCGGCACTCATCATCGTGGGCGCACTCATGCTGGGATCGATCTCCGAAATCGAGTGGGCCGATCCGCTGATCGCCTTCCCAGCATTTCTCACGCTGGTCATGATCCCGCTCACATACTCCATAGCGAGCGGCCTGGGCATGGGCATCGCAAGCTACGCCCTCCTCCGCCTTTTCAGTGGAAGAGCGAAGCGTAACGAGTGGCTCCTCTATCTCCTCGCAGCCATGTTCATCCTGCGATTTATCTACCTGGGCACAAGCTAAAGCTGCGAAAGGGGAGGGTATGTTCGCCCTCCCCTTTTCACCACATTTTGTCATCCCGTAGCAAAGTGGAGGGATCTGCTTTTACTCTCCACCAGCCTACTTAATCGCAATCCCATCCTGCGCAGCCTGGAAAACAATAATCTGCTTCAACGTCTCATAGGGAATCGAACCAATGGGCAGAAGATGCCCATTGACCGAAAGCATCGGCGTCTCCATCACACCGGCATCGTTCGCCAGCGCAATCTGAGCATCGACACGCTTCTTAGCCGCAGGCGTAGCAGCGCAGGCGGCAATCGCGGCAGGATCCTGCCCAGCCTTCGTCACAGCATTCTTGAGCGTGGCTTCGCCGACTTCAGGATTCAACGCCTCCTGGTGATCGAAAACATCTTTCATATAGACGTAAAACGCAGACGAACTCTTGTCGGCGATGCAGTTGCCGTACGACGCCGCCTGTGCAGCGAAGGGATGAATCTCCGTCAGGGGAAAGTTTTGAAAGACGACACGTGCCTGCGGAAAATCGCGGACCAGGTCGTCCATCGTTGTCTGCGCGTCTTTGCAATGGGGGCACTGCATGTCGGCAAACTCAACCAGAAGAAGCTCTTTTCCTGCTGCGCCACGAGCGGGCCCATCGGCGCGCGCCATCAGCATCGCGCGGGTCGCGGCAAAGGGCTTTTCGCCGAAATCGAAGACCGAATCCGAGATGGCATGCTTGCCGTCCGGCGTGACGAAGAACTGCATCGTCTGCACCTTTGCTCCCGGGCTGGGATCGGTCACGAACACCGTAACCTTCGCCACATTTGGAGCCTGGGTCTTCTGGATCGCCATCACACGGTAGATGCGGTTGGCGTCGTATCCCCAGATCGCTTTGAGAAAAGCATTTACCGTTTCGACCGTAGGTGTCGGCGCATCGAAGAAGCGCGGATTCGCAGCAGGAAGCGGGTCCGCCGGTGCGGCGGCAGCAGGAGCCTGTGCCAAGGCAGAGCCAACGGAGATACCGCAACCAATAAGGACGCTTGCGGCTGCTTTCATAACGAACGACGGCATAGTAATTCCTCTCGCGCGCTGACCACCGCCAACACGCCTTATCTCAGATCTGAACTTTTGCGGCGATCGGAAATCTTCTTCCCGGACCAAACGATTTTTGCGTGACTTTGAGAACCGGAGCAGCCTGCTGACGTTTGTACTCGCTGCGCTCAATGAGTTGCACAACGTGGCGAACAAGCTCTACGCTGACGCCCTGCGTCTCCGCGATCTTTCCCACAGATTCGTAACGTTCCACGTAAGCTTCCACGATGGGATCAAGCACTTCGTACGGAGGAAGCGAATCCGTATCCTTCTGATCGGGACGCAGTTCGGCCGATGGAGGCTTGGTCAAAGTATCGACAGGGATAACCGTCCGTTTGCGATTGGCGTAACGCGCCAGATCGTAAACACGCATCTTCACCACGTCTCCGATCACCGCCAGCGCGCCCACCATATCTCCGTAAAGCGTGCAATACCCAACGGCCATCTCGCTCTTGTTCCCCGTGGTCAAAACCAGCGCTCCTGTCTTATTCGAAAGCGCCATCAGCAGGGTGCCACGGATGCGTGGTTGCAGATTTTCTTCCGCCAGTCCGAAAGGCGTTCCCTCAAAGGACGGTGCCAGTGCCTGCGTAAAACTCTCATAAATGGAGCGAATCGCAAAGAGGTCGAACGCGATGCCGAGGTTATCTGCAAGCGCCCGCGCATCGTCCACCGAGCCGCTCGAGGAGAACTCGCTCGGCATGCCGATTCCCTTCACGTTCTCCGCACCCAGAGCATCCACCGCGATAGCAGCCACCACTGCGGAGTCGATGCCTCCACTCAGCCCTACGATGGCCTTCTTGAAACCGCACTTGCGCACATAATCGCGCGTACCCAGAACAAGCGCCTCCCAAAGCTGCGCCGTATCGTCGGCCTCTGCGGCGGAGTCGCCGCGCTCTGCGGAAGATGTATCAAAAAGAACGAGGTCTTCCTCGAAGGACTTTGCCTGCGCCAGCAGACGGCCGTCGGGAGCCACAGCAAACGAGCTTCCATCAAAGACCAAGCTGTCGTTCCCACCCACCTGGTTCACCATGGCCACCACGGTGCCATACCTCTGGGCCAGGGCCGCCAGCATCTTCCGCCGCGTCGTCAGCTTCCCGCGCCAGAAGGGCGAAGCGGAGATATTGAGCAGCAGCCTCGGTGCATCGCCGCTTTCCGCGCTGGTCATCAGGCGCTCAATCGGATCGGACGCATATAGCCTGTGCGGCCAGAACCCTTTATCGTTCCATGCATCTTCGCAGATGGAAATCGCCACATTGACGCCATTCACTTCAACCAGAGACTGCGAGATTGCAGGTTCGAAGTATCTCTGCTCGTCGAAAACGTCATAGAAGGGCAGCAGCATCTTCTGCTGGAGAAAGCTCACCTTGCCACGCTGGCACAAGGCCGCAACATTGCGTGCCATCTTTCCCGGCACAGCCTCCGAAGGCAGCACCGATCCGCAGAGAATCGCCACGCCCAACTTCTCCGTCGAAGCTGCCACCTGTGCCAAAGCATCCTGCGCGTCTTCGAGGAAAGTCTTCTTTTCAATCAGGTCAGCCGGAGGATAGCCGCAGACGGCGAGTTCGGGAAAGATCACCAGCTCCGCGCCAACTTGACTTGCCCGCAGCGCAAAATCCAGGATCGCGGAGACGTTTCCGGCGAAATCGCCTACGGTTGGATTGATCTGCGCCAGCGCAATCTTCACTTAGCCAGTGTATCGCGGCCCGGCGTGTCGAACCCACGTCGCGTACTAGGTGCCCGTACCGCCGAAGACAACGCTAACCGTCCGCAGCAGGATCTTCAGGTCCAGCCACAGGCTCCAGTTTTCAACATAGGCCGTATCCAGCGAGATATAGCTGTCAAAGGACGGGTCCTGTCGCGCCTCAACCTGCCACAGCCCCGTCATACCGGGCAGAACACCCAGACGTCGAAGATGGTCAAGAGCGTACTGCTCCACCTCGGCAGCGATCGGCGGGCGTGGCCCAACCAGGCTCATATCGCCCCGCACAATGTTCCAGAACTGCGGCAGCTCGTCGAGAGAGTACTTCCGCAGAAAACGACCCACCTTCGTCACGCGGGGGTCATTGCTCATCTTGAAAAGAATGCCGTCTCGCTCGTTCTGGCCAGCAAGTTTTTCCTTCAGGGCATCTGCGTCCTGTACCATCGTCCGGAACTTGAAGCAGTTGAAGCTTCGTCCCTTGCGGCCAATACGCTTCGCGCTATAAAAAATCGGTCCCCTGGAATCCACGGCGATCGCCACCGCAAGGATCAGGAACAAGGGAGCGAGGAAGATAAGACCGACAATCGAAACGGTAAAGTCGAGCATCCGCTTCAGCATGAACGACCCGATTGGAAATTCGCCGCGATGCAGTGGAATGGTCGGAAACTGTCCCACATATTCGACGGGCGCATTCCAGGCCAGGCCATCGTATAGATCCGGGATAACACGGACATCGATCTTGAAGCTGCGAGCCTCTTCTACCAGGCCGATCACCTGGGCCCGCTCTGCGGGAACCGAAAAGAAAATCTCGTCCACAAAAAGACCGCGCGCCAGAGAAAGACAATTGGAAAGATCGCCAATCACATCAGGATTGCCGGAGTTGTTCTCCTCTTCATTGAGGCCAATGAAGCCGCGAAAGCGATAGCCGAGATGTCTTCTCGCTTCGAGATGATTGCGCAACGCACGGGCCACGCTCCCGGAACCAACAATCAGAATATTGCGTGTATCAATTCCTTCGCGGTAGCGGGCATAGACCATGCTGCGCCAGATGGCCCTTCGCACGCAGAGAATGACCATCGTAAAAAGGATCGTCAGTAAAACGACCATCCGCGACTGCATCTCACCCCGCGTCAGAAAAAGCGTACCGCAAAGAAGCAGACCGGCGACCAAGGACGCCTGCAGCGTCATGCGCTGCTCGTGCAAACCGCTTCGGCCTTCAATCGAACCATACAGACCGTAGGAACGACTGAAAAAAACCAGACAGAAAGCGAACCAGCTCATCGACAGCGCAAACATACGGACGCCGCCCGCAACAACCACTGTCAGAACTCCGGCGTGTTCTTTAAGGATAGCTGCCCGATAGCGCAGGGCAAGATATGCGGCAAAAAGCGCCGTCAACGCGTCCAGCGCTGCCCACGCCATCCCCGTGATCGACAGCTTCCAGTTTTCATCCGAGGCGTGCCCCTTGGCGCGCTGCACGGAACCTGCACGCCCTCCCCCAGACATCAAACGACCCTCGGCAAATTCTGAGATAAGCTCTTCCTTGGACTCAGTGAGGGACACAACGCATATTCAGACGCTGCATCGAAATCTTTTCATCAAACCCGACATGGAGAGAATTGCAATAAAAGGCAAGTTAAAACAGCGATTTCATCCTACGGATCAAGTGTATCCGAGATGCCTCAAGGTTCCAGCTCTTTTCAAACCGGAAGTACCAGATCGTCCAAGGCTAAGAACTCCTTCACGATGGGATCTTCGGACTTTCTCATCTCTTCCATCGTGCCGAAAAATACCGCTTTCCCTTCATGCAGAAAGAAGATTCGATCAGCCAGCTTCTCCGCAAGCCGCATATCGTGCGTGACTACGATGCTCGTTAAGTGAAGCTGATCTTTCAGACGCATGATCAGGTTTCCGAGCAGGTGCGCCATCAACGGATCCACCATCGTCGTCGGTTCGTCGTAAAGTACGGCCTCAGGCTGCGAGGCCAAAGCACGCGCGATGGCCACGGAACGCTTCATCCCGGTGGAGAGATCCGAAGGCAGAAGGTCGTCCATCCCCGCGACTCCCACCATCTCCAGCAGTCCCTTCACAATCTGCCGCATCTGTTCTTCGTCCAACTCGCCTTTTTCCCGGAGAGGGAACGCCACGTTTTCACCCACCGTGATGGAGTCGAATAAGGCGCCATTCTGAAAAACCATGGTGACTTTCTTTCGAATCTCCTGCATCTGCTTCTCATTGAAGGCGCAGATGTCTTCCCCAGCGACGCGAATTCTTCCACTGTCTGCTTTAAGAAAGCCCATAAGCATCTGCAACGAAACGGATTTGCCCACACCTGAACGCCCCAGGATGCAAAGCGTCTCGCCTGGCTTTACAAAAAAGCTCACGCTCTCCAGGACCTTCAAATCGCCAAAGGCCTTGGACACCTCCTCGAAGGAGATATAGGGAGCGACCTCGACGTTGTTGTCCTGGCCAGCAATCTCTTCCGCTGCCGCCTCATTTTGTTCGGCGGCGACGGCCATGAATTCTTCGACCGCCGGAGCGACGTCTTCGGAAACATCCGAGGTAAGGGACGCTTCGGCGTCGGGAACTCCCTTTGCCTCATCATCCGACCGAAGCTCAGGGTCCAATGAAACATCGGCCAGTTTTTCCGCAGGGGTGTGCGTATCCACTTGGCTCCGTTGGCCTACATCTCGTTTTTCCGGATCAACATTTGGGTCACTCATGATTTATCTCTATAGGATGCAGATTGGCTCATTTTGTCGCCACCTGCAGGACGAGAAGGCCATTTGCCTGATTCCAGATACTGGAACTCCTCTGGCGTATTCGCGTTGGCGAACCATTCTGCAACTTGCCCTGCCCCCACACTCCCGCTAAGCAAAGTCGAAACCTCCCTCTCTTCAAGCCGCATTCCAGTCGCTGAAGCGGCATCGGTCAAAGCAGATCTCAGTCGGAACCGCTCTCCAGCTATGGCAGACTGGATTGGCTCCAACGCGCTTCTATGGAGCAGGAGCGGAAGCGGCTGCCATTTGCTTTCGATGGTGAGCACGGAGGCAACGGCTCCCTCCCGGCAGGACTCCCGAACCCACGCGTGTAATAACTCTTCAGGAACCAGAGGAGTATCGACCGGAAGAAATAAACTCCAATCGAACTTTGTCTGCACCAACGCCGCCTCGATTCCTCCCAAAGGTCCACACTCCGCATGCAGATCCATGACGACCTCGGCCCGACCCTGCGCGCGCGCCGGATCGGGTCCGCAAAGAACAGCGACATTCCCACAGACGTTGCGGATCTTCTGAACGGCAATCTCCAGCAACGACCGGCCATGCAGCTTCAGGGCGGACTTGTCCTGTCCCATGCGCGAGCTCGCGCCGCCCGCCAGTACGAATCCGGCCACCATCAGGCCACATTCTGGAAGAATCGGATGATCGACTGGATGCCGTCGTGGAAGTTCTTGAGGTGGAACTTTTCATTCGGCGCGTGCAGATTGTCATCCGGCAGGCCGAATCCCATCATGAGCGTCGGTATTTTGAGATGGCGCTCGAAGTCGCCCACGATCGGAATCGAACCTCCCGAACGCACAAACACCGTATCCTTGCCAAAGACCGCCTGCATCGCATCCGTTGCCGCGCGGACATACGGATTCTCCGTGCTGATCACAATGGGGTCGCCCGAGTGGATCAGCCGGACCTCAACCGTAACGCCTTTGGGCGTCAGCGAAA
>Ga0247783_1000812_pt1 | contig 10003 bp, 7 predicted proteins | sample UWRJL064202C5_FD_179911 | JGI IMG/M metagenome (GOLD analysis project Ga0247783, IMG submission 179911) | Plant litter microbial communities from Arlington Agricultural Research Station in Wisconsin, United States - UWRJ-L064-202C-5 | ecosystem: Environmental > Terrestrial > Plant litter >... | reverse complement strand
CGGTGAGCAGCTGAAATTGACTGTTCCCGTGAACCCCGATCTCAGGCTGGAGTTCGTGGAAGGCTTTGGCACCGGTCGAGATGGCGCCTTCAGCTACACAGTCGCCGCGAACAGCCCACTCTACGCGTCCAAAGTGGGCGCAGACTTGCTCGCCTACGCGAATGTTCGCTTGCAGTACAAGAAGTTCCTCGACGCCGGACTTCACTACAATACCGAGTGGACGCGCGACCCGTACCTGACCGCGGACGCCTCGGCGACCGACGGCAAATCCTATTCCGATGCGGCGCAGGCGCGGCTGTCGGTGGTCGGCGCCGAGGCTCACCTGAATGCCCCATACCTCGGTCATTTGTGGGTATCCCCGTCCTACATCAGCGTCAAAAATGGTTGGGCGCTCGGCTCCAGCGGGGGCACCGAGGTCATGCATTCGCAGGGCGGGCTGGGCGTGGCCACGAACTACCTGGCATGGTTCAACACCCCCTCGTCCAGCACCGGCAGCGGCTCGGTGTTCAATCTCGGCTTCCTGTATGAAAACTCGCTCTCCAACGTTCAGGGCAAGACGCCAGAAGGCGTCGCGCACGAGGTCAGGTTGAGCGTCTTTGGCTTGCTCGCAAATTCCAGCCTCGATTTGCCGGCTGGTTCAGCGTTGACTCAAACGAGCATCAAACAATTCAAGTACGGAGCGGACCTGAGCGTGCAAGCTCTGCGTTGGCTCGGGCTGATGCTGCGCGGCGACACGGTCAACTACGACCTGGACCACCCGGGATACATCTTCTCCGCCATTACGACGCGACTGACGGTCTCCTCGCACTTCCTCTCGAGCGAGAGCATCTACCTTCAGTATTCGAGATACATCTACGGCGACAAGATGCTATTGGCCGGACAGTGGCCCTGGGGGGCACCGATGGTGGCGGGCTCGGACGTCATCCAGGGTGGCGCCTACAATGGCAAGAAGCCCGATATGGACGTAATCAAGCTCCAAGCCACGGTCGCGTTCTGATCGGCCATTGCGGCACGAAACAGCGCGCACTGAGCTTTCGCAGCTACGCCCGGCGAGCTACCGACGCAGCGTCAGCAGGCCAGGCAGGTAGGGCAGAAGACCGTAGTCACCACCGGAGGAGGGCGAACGCCCTTGGTAGAGGAACTGCATGTTGCAGGGGTCCACGGGGAATGTTTCCGCGGAGTCGGTCCTCACCATGTCACCGTGACTGATGTCGTTGGTCCAGGCCGAACCGCCGTCGAAAGTGACGTTTGCCTTGCCCGCAAACGGGTTGCTTTCGCTCGCCGCCAGCGGCGTCCAGGTCCCGGCGAGGTCGGTCGCCGTGAACGAGCGGAAGTAGCGCCCATTGCTGCCGATCGCCTCCACCAGCATCAGGTACTCGTTCGAGCCCTTGATCGAATAGACTTGCACCGCCTCGAACAGATTGTTCGTGGTGTCGGTCATGATCGTCTGGTAGCCGCTGAACGTGCCGGGGAAACTGCCGATCGCCATGTCCGAACGGTGGATGTTGCCATCGTCCGTGGCGAAGAACAGGTAGCAAGTCTTGCTGTCGCAGATCAGCGTTTGGTCGATCGGCCCCGTGCTCGAGGTCGGGCCCTCGTCGTACAGCGTGTTTCCGGCTGACCATTTCGATGGTTCGCTGGGATCCGACGAGGTCGCATAGCTGAACTTGGGCCCGTCCCATTGATAGGCGAGCACCCAAATCTTTTTCGGCCTGAAGTAGAAGAGAGTCGGCGCAACCGCAGTGCGAGGCAACGCGACCTGCGTGGCCGTAGCCGCTTGCGGCCAATCGCCGAAGCTGAACATGGCCGCACCCCACGTCGATCCCGTGTCGTGCGTCGTCATGTAAACGATGTGTTGATTGTCGTAGACGATATTGGTGAAATCCTTGAGCGACACCCAACCGGACTTCGGCTGTGCGATGGCGGCGGTCGAGGTCCATTGGAACTTCGTGGGCAAAGGACACGTGACGGAGCTAGCGCCGGCGCCCGCATCGCCAGACGCACCTGATGTGCCCGCTTCGCCGCCTTCTTCGGTCACCCCACCAGCGCCGGCACTCATGCCGCCATCGTTCGAAAACGCGCCCGCTTGCCCAGCCGAACCACCATCCACGGTGTCCGCCCCGCCGCTCGAGCTGACGCTCCCGCCGCCAGCGGCCGAGGCGGACTGACCACCGTTCCCCGACGTCCCGCGCGCAGGTCTCTCCGGCCTATCGTGGATACATCCCGTCGCACACATGACTGAGCCGACCACGAACCGAAGCGCCATTGATTTCAAGGTTATCGAGCAATGTAGCGCGACACCAACACGAATCCAGCGCTCGCCCGAAGCTCCGTTGTCGTCAGTTCGGCTACATGCCGTATGATCTCTTTCTGTACCTGCTGCGGCGCTCTGTACGCCATGGTCGGGCGCGCGCGGACCGCTGGTGACCCAGCCCTCGCAACGGGCTAGCGTGCTCGCCGTGATGCGCGCGGCACTCGTGGCTTGTTTGGCGCTTGGCGCGTCGAACGCGCGGGCGGATGAGGTAGCCATGGAGCCCGCGCCCAAGCCGCGGGTGATGAGCCCCGTCGCGGCCGTGGGTGTGTGGACGGTAGCGCAGCTCGTTCCGAGCCCGCTACTCGTGATCGGCGAGCAGCACGTGGGCGGCGGCATGCGCTGGCAGCTGACGCCACTTTTGTACTCGTTCGGAATCAGCGCGCGGCCGTGGCGCACGTTTTTGGTGTCGCCGATCGCGCGTCATTCGGGCTCGATCGAGCTGCATGTCTCGCCGGAGTGGGCTTGTTGTGCGCCGGACGAGCGGAGCAGCTGGCTCGTGCGCACCGGCCTGCGTCTGTATCTGCCATTGCTCGAGCACGGGGAGAAGCTCTCCTGGTCCCTCGGTGGCTCGTATTATCGCGCTGCCGGCGGCGGGGGCGGCTCGGCCGATCTCGGCATTTTCACGTTCAACGGCGCGTTCGGCTTGAACGTCACCGTATCCCCCTGGTTGACCCGTCGTGAGCTGAGCACGACCCTGACCATCCGGATATTTTGATGCGCGCCCGTAGCCTCTTGTTGCTCGCTTTGAGCCTGACTCTGCCAAGCTGCGGTTTTGCGTGGCGGGCGTTGAAGCGCAATCTCGCCGCCCCTCCCGAGCGCGAGATTTTGCACAAGATCGTCGATCCGAAGCGTCCGGAAGCGAGGCTTGCAGCGTTGTGGGTCGGACACGCCACGGTGCTACTCCAGCTGGATGATCGCTTCGTGCTCACGGATCCCGTGTTCACGCATACGCTGGCCCAGGCATCACCGCGCTTGATCGAGCCGGGGCTCGATCCGGCCCGCATTCCGCCTTTGGCTGCCGTGGTCGTCTCCCACATGCATTTCGATCATTTGTCTTTCAGCAGTTTGGATTTGCTCGAAGAACGCACGCCGATCGTGCTCGTACCTCCGGGTGTACGCGCGAACATGCCGCGCTATTCGTTCGAGATCCGCGAGCTCGAGTCCTGGGCAGCCTACGAACACGACGGCCTTCGCATCACGGCGGTGCCCGTGCAGCACGTCGGTGGCCGCTACGCGCTCGACGCGGCCTTCGAGACTCGCGCCTTCACTGGCTATGTCCTCGAATATCACGGAATTTCCGTGTATTTTGGCGGCGACACCGGGTACATCCCGAGCGCGTTCAAAGCCACCCGTGCGCGCTTTCCGAATCTCGCGCTCGCGCTCTTGCCGATCTGCCCCGAGGCTCCGCGTGATTTCATGCAGTACACGCACGTCGACTCACAGCAAGCGCTCGACGCATTCAGCTTGCTCGGCGCCCGCCAAATGATTCCGATACATTTCGACACCTACATCAATTCGGATGACGCGCCCGGCGCGTGCCCGAACGCACTGCGCGCCCGGATGCGAGCGCGCGGGCTGAGCGATGAGCAAGTCTCGATTCTCGCCATCGGTGAACAGCGCGTGCTGATCGCCAAATAGGATTCACGCGAGCGCTCAGGGCTTCGCATCCGGCGCGGGCGAGCGCGGCGGCAGGATGGCCGTGTTCTGCGCGGCAACGATGCGCCAGCCATCGGGCGCGAGCTCGCACACGTACTTGAGGCGCGTGCGGAGCGTGCCGTCGGCATCGGTGGCTTGGATCCCCGGCGGAAGCCGGTCGTAGTCGCGGAGCTCGTAGTCGGTTTCGGCGAGCGCGGCGCTGGCCCCGAGCATACGGACCTTGCGCGTGGTGACGACGATACGGCTGCGGGCGAAGATGGTCGCGAAAATTTCGGCGTGGCGGCGTTCGATCTCGGCCCGGCCCTGCAAGGAAGTGCCCATGATGTTGATGAATTCCGCGTCGTCGCTGAAAGCGGCGACCCAAGCTTTGGCGTCGTGCCGGTTCCAGTCCTCGGCTTGGTGAGTGAGGATTTGTCGAATGGCAAGCTCCGCGTCTCGAATTCGCTGGGCTTCATCGCTGCGGGTTTGCGGCGCTGACTCGGGTTGAGACCGCGGCGGCTGTTGACTGCAGGCCGGAAGCAAGAACAGGACTGAGAGCACGAAACGCAAGGTCATCGCGGGACAGCAGAGCCCGTTCAGCTCCCGCTGGCAATCGCACCAGCGCTGAAATATTGCTGCTTCACGTAGGATTGCCTCAATGCCGCGAGCGCCTGCGGCCGGAAACTCCGCGCCAGCGTGCGTTCGCTCGACACGCGGACGAAACACGATGCGGGGGATGCTTGGCTTGGATGTTTGGTGCGCCGCCTCTCGTGCAAGGTCTCTCTGAATCGACCATTCTGTGAAGCAGATTGCGACTACGTGGGCTCGCGCTCGGCAAAGGAGACAGAGATGCCCAAACAGCGATTGGTAGTGATCGGCAACGGCATGGCAGGTGCTCGCGTCGTGGAGGAGGTGCTCGCGCGCGGCGGGGCCGAACGCTTCAAGATCGCCGTCTTCAGTGACGAGTCGAGCGGCAGCTACGATCGCATGCAGCTCGCGGACGTGATGAATGGTTCGCAAGGCGAGAGCGAGATCATGCAGCGCAGCTTCGCCTGGTACCGAGAGAACCAGATCCAGCTGAACGCCGGGCAACGGGCGCTGATCGTCAGTCGACCCACGCGCACGGTGTACGGTCCGGAAGGCATCGCCGAGCAGTACGACAAGTTGGTGTTCGCAACTGGCAGCAGCCCGTATTTCCCTTCGCTCAAGAATCTCTTCGACACGAACGGACAGCGCCTGTCCGGTGTCACGGGCTTCCGCACTCTCGCCGACTGCAACACGATCACGGCTCTCGCTGCAGAGTCTCGTTGCGTGGTCGTGCTGGGCGGCGGGCTACTCGCGCTCGAAGCGGCGCGAGGTCTGGCCGGCAATGACTGCGAGGTGCACCTGATCCACAGCGGGCCTCAGCTGATGAGCCAACACCTCGACGAGTACGCGGGGCAGGTCGTAAAGCGGCTGGTCGAGCGCGCGGGCATTCACGTGCATTTGAACCGAGCGGTTCGCGCGCTCGCTGGTAAACGGAGCGTGAGCGGCGTGCTCTTTTCGGACCAAACGGGCATGGCCTGCGAGCAAGTCATCGTGTCGACGGGACTGATCCCGAACACCTGGCTCGCCTACCAGTGCGGCCTCACCGTGGAACGAGGGATTGCCGTCAACAGTCAGCTGTGCTCGCTAGACGACCGCAATATTCATGCGCTGGGCGAGTGCGCCCAGCTGCGCGACCGAGTTCATGGCTCGAAAGACGCCATTGTCGAGCAAGCGCGCGTCGTTGCCGCGCAGCTAGTGGGTAGCGACCCAAGTGCGCGCTACCGGGGTCAGCCTGGCGTGAACATGAAAGTCATGGGCACGAACGTGGCGTCGATCGGGAACCTGCGCGCGGCGACCGCTCAAGATCAGATCGCAGAGTACCGCGACCCCGGACGGAACCAATACAAGAAAATCGTGCTTCGGGACCGGCGCGTGCTGGGGGCGATTCTACTCGGTGAAGTGGCTGCATTTTCGGCCTTGAGCCGCGCATTCGAGTCGAACGCGAGACTGTCCGAGGCAGAGCTCGCTGACCTGATCGCGCCGACTTCGAGCAACGCCTGGGCTCGCGTCGCCTGACGCCCTGACGCCCCCTGACGCCTGAGGTCCTGACGTCCTGACGTCTGGCGCGCGGGTTTCGCACCGGGCTAGAATTGGCGCTGACAGGACCTCGCTGCACGCGTTGCGGTCTTGACGGTGGATCTGGCGCTTCCACCCTGTATCTTATTTGCTGGGCTGGAAGCCAGCCCGGGAATAGCTGCGTTCGCTGCCGTCTTGATCCACGACCCCCTGCAAAAGCGAGTGACGAGTTCGCTGCTCGAGATCACATGGATGCTCATTCCTTTCTCTTGGCACTCACCATCGTTTTAGGTGCCGCTGCGCTCACCACGGTGATCTTCCAACGCCTGCGGCAACCGGTCGTGCTCGGCTACATTTTAGCCGGTTTCATCCTGGGGCCGAACGTTCCGATCCCGATCGTGGCCGACCGACAGATCGTCCAAACCCTGTCGGAGCTGGGGGTCATCCTGCTCATGTTCTCGCTCGGCTTGGAGTTCAGCTTGGGCAAGCTGGTGAAGCTCGGGGTTGGGCCGAGCCTGACCGCGCTGCTCGAGTCGAGCTTGATGATTTGGCTCGGTTTCGTGACCGGACGCGCCTTGGGTTGGACGACGCTCGAGAGCCTATTCACCGGCGCGCTGATCGCCATCTCCAGCACGACCATCATCGCCAAGGCGTTCGACGAGCAGCGCGTGCGCGGTCCGCTCCGGGAGCTGGTGGTCGGGATTCTGATCGCCGAGGATCTGATCGCCATCTTGCTGATGGCCACGCTCACGGCCGTCGCTGGCGGGACCGGCCTGTCGGCGTTGGACATGGCCAAGACCACCGGCAAGCTGTTCGGCTTCCTGGCGGTGTTGATCTCGATTGGCCTCTTGCTCGTGCCGCGCGCAGTGCGTGCCGTCAACCGCTTGGATCGGCCGGAGACCACCTTGGTGGCCAGCATCGGCTTCTGTTTCGCGGTTTCCCTCCTGGCTCATTCGTTCGGCTACTCGGTGGCATTGGGCGCATTCATCGCGGGCTCGTTGATCGCCGAGTCGGGCGAGGCGAAAGCCATCGAGCACTTGGTGCAGCCGGTGCGCGATATGTTTGCGGCCGTGTTCTTCGTGTCGGTCGGCATGTTGATCGATCCCGCGGTGATCGCTCGACATTGGCTGGCGATCTCCGTGCTGACCTTGGTGGTGATCAGCGGCAAGATGATCGGGGTCACGCTGGGCGCGTTTTTGACCGGGCACGGCGTGCGCTCCGCCGTCCAGTCGGGCATGAGCCTCGCGCAAATTGGCGAATTTTCCTTCATCATTGCCGGACTGGGGCTGTCCTTGCGGGCGACCGGCTCGTTTCTTTATCCGATCGCCGTCGTGGTCTCGGCCATCACCACGCTCACGACCCCATGGTTCGTCCGCGCCTCCGGGCCCATCGCCGACTTCGTCGACCGCAAGGCCCCGCTTCCGCTGCAGACGTTCGTGTCGCTGTACGGAAGTTGGCTACAGAGCTTCGGCTCCGAAACGCGCGAGAAGACGACGGGCTCGCGCATTCGACGCTTGATCCGATTGCTGGTTCTGGATGCTCTGCTGCTCGCAGCCTTGGCCATCGGTACGACGCTCGGCGTGACTCGCTTGAGCCAATACTTCGAAGCCAAATTCGCGATCGCGCCGACGATGGCTCGCATCGCAGTGGTGGCCGTGGCCATCGGCTTGGCCGTGCCCTTGGCGGCTGGCGTGGCGCGCCTGGCTGGCCGACTGGGCATCGTGCTGGCGGCGAGCGCGCTGCCGCTGGAGCAGCGCGCCGCGCCCGATCTCGCGACCACGCCGCGGCGCGTACTGGTGGTGACGATTCAGCTCGGCATCGTGCTCCTGGTTGGCCTCCCCCTGCTGGCCATCACTCAACCATTTCTGGGCGGGGTGTATGCGCCGCTGCTATTTGCTGCGTTGCTGCTGGCGCTGGCAGTCTCCTTCTGGCGAGGAGCGACGGAGCTGCACGGCCATGTCCGCGCCGGTGCTCAGGCGATCTTGGAGGTACTGGTCGAACAAGCGCGCTTGGGTGGCGTGGGGCCGACGCGGGCCCGGCCCGAGCCTGAGCAGGATCCATTGGCGCGGGTGCGCGCCCTGCTGCCCGGTATGGGCGAACCCACGCCGTTCGAGCTCGACACGGCCAGCCCCGCCGTCGGAAAGTCACTGGCCGAGCTGAACTTGCGCGGTCAGACCGGCGCCACCGTGCTCGTCATCCAACGCGGTCTGCATGGCTTGCTGGTCCCGACGGCATCGGAGGTGCTGCTGGTTGGGGACCGCTTGGCGTTGGCCGGCACCCGCGCTGCGATCGCGGCAGCCAAGGAGTTGCTGCGCCCAGCGACCCCGGACTGAAGCATTCGCAGCTTGCTGGCTCCAATCGTGTAGAAGCCCGCGACCTTTGCGCTGAGCTTGTCGACGCGCCGCGATTTCGAAGCACGTGGCGTGGAACCAGCGGCGCGAGAGTGCGACTTTTCTTTTGGATAGCGGGCGCGGCGCGCCATGTACGTCGCATAGCCCAGGGGACGGCGGTCACTCCACTGGTGGAGTGACCCCCTGGAGCCTGACCTCTGGACGACGCCTCCACGCTCGTTCGTGAGCCTTCGCTACGAGAGTGACAGCGGCTATCGGCCAGTCGACTCGTGTAAAGTCAGCGACGACTTCCACGCCCGCGGTGAAGCTCGCGTTGCCGGGGCAGATTCGCCGACGATCATGACATCCGTCACGGGCCTATCAGTAGGGGCAAAGCCCATTCGGCTCTCGCTGGCAGTCTGGCCAATGCTTTGCGAGGCCACCTGTTCTATCGTCCGGGTCACCGATGGCAATGGGTTGGCTAAAGCGCTGGCGAGAACGCCACCTGGCGCGCTGGCGCGCGGGCGAGATTGATGACGCGACGTTCGAGCGCAACCAAGTGCAGGCCGTATGGAAGGCGTTCGGGCTAATCTTCGCTGTCATCATCCTCGTCAGCGTGCTCGGCCTGGCATCCGAGGGGAAGTCGCTCACGCACCTGCTTCGTGCTGCTGGGCTGATTGCCCTGCTGGGCGTCATCGTGGCTTTTCGCGTGGGGCGCATGGCGGCATATGGGGTGAGAACTGCGCTGCTGCAGCGCGACCGCGAACGAGTCGAAGCCGACCCGGCCGCGCCTCTCGTGCAGCCGGCGCAGATGCCGCTCGTAGCGGAGCGTTTCTACGGCGTACATCGGCGGTCCATCCGCTATACCCACTCGCTCATGGTCAGGACCGGAGGCATCGGCGTCATCACGCTCGCGCTCGGCACGTGGATCGGCGTCACGCCCTTGGTGATTTTCTTGGGGATTGTCGCAGCCGGGCTCGCGTTGTGGTGTGTCTACTTGCGCCTCGATCGCAGGCCATTTCTGGAAATCTCGGCGGAAGGCCTGTGGTGCCGCGCCTGGGGCAAACAGCGGCTCGGCTTCGAGGACTTCAAGGCGGTCTACCCGCGCCAGAACCGTTGGGATCGCGGCATCTCGCTGGTCCCTCGCGATCGCGAGCGGTTGCGTCGTCGACTGTCCTGGCTCGGACGGCTGCAGCTGCGCAGCGGCGGCGGGCAGATGGCGGTGCACGGGGGCACGCTCACGCTCTGGGCGAACCGGGTGGATTTGCCGCAAGCCGACTTGCTGCGCACGATCCAAGCCGCCATCATCGCACCGCGCCGCCCTTCGGTTCGCTAGCCTCGGGAGGGCCAGCGGCGGCACAGCGCTGATTCCCGGGCAGCTATTGGAAGGCCGAAATTGGCGCCGTCAGGTACAGCGTCGCCAAGCACATCTCATTGCTGGTGCCCCAGCCGGGCAAGACGGGCTCGGTCACGCTCGTGGTCTCGTAGTCACAGGTGACTTTGAACTCGGTGCTCGGGTCGAGTGGGCGTGGCTGGTCATAGAAATACATGCGCTGCCAATGAAAGTCCCAGTTCTGAATGTCCGCGGCGCAGGCATTGCCACTCGCCGTAGACACCTGCA
>Ga0247783_1000811_pt1 | contig 10006 bp, 7 predicted proteins | sample UWRJL064202C5_FD_179911 | JGI IMG/M metagenome (GOLD analysis project Ga0247783, IMG submission 179911) | Plant litter microbial communities from Arlington Agricultural Research Station in Wisconsin, United States - UWRJ-L064-202C-5 | ecosystem: Environmental > Terrestrial > Plant litter >... | reverse complement strand
GACCTCCGCGGATCGCAAGCGATCGAACTCTCCGAATAGCTCACGCGCGGTACGTTCCCAGTTCCAGTCGCGGGCTGGCTTCTTGCCCACCACGGTCTCGTACGTATCGCGAAGTTGCCAGGCGCCGACCTCGCCGAGCATGGCGATCGCTTGTCGCGACGCTTCACGTACTTGTGCGCGCTCACTGTTGGAAAATGAGACGACGATCCGGGCTGCGTCTGGATCGCGCACCCGGCCGTAGGCACGCAGTACGTCGGACAAGACCTGCAGGTCCGTCATTTGTACGGCTTCGCTCGGGATGGCCTTGCCCAACGCATCCAGTTCGCGCGCTGACCATTTGACGATCTTCTCGGCCGGGTGACGGCGCGCCTCGATCAACGCGGGTACCGCGCGGTCGCCCAGTGCTTCGAGCTGCAGCTGCGTATCGACGCGCAAAAATTCACCGTAGCGCACGTACACGTCGATCAAGCCACGCACGGCCGGCGTCGTGCCGATCTGGGCGAGCATGCGGCTCTCGGCCAGCACCGAAGCCAAGCTACACCAGGCTTTCGACTTGGGCTCGGCGTGCTCGATCGCCATCTCGAAATAGTCGGGCGTCTTGACCCGACCTCGCTTGCCTTCCGAAGCTTGCTCGTCCCGCGCGTCATCGCGACCCTTTTTACGGATCCTGAGCAGGACTGCCTTCAGTTCGTCGTGTTTGGTATTTTCTGCGATGGACGCGAGCCGAAAGCGCAACGCCGGGACGGCTTTGGGAGTCACCTCCAGCACCTCGCGGCGAGCAGCCTCGCGTGTTGCGTCGTCGGTGGAGCACAACTTGCCCAATCGAGTGTCCAGCTCCTCCAGATCCGCGGGCGTCGGGCGAGGCAGCTCGAGGCTGGGGATTGCCGGCAATTCCGGCAAACGGTCGCTGACTTTCGGCGCACCTTGGGCGTGGCTCGCCGCAACGCTGAGCCACGTGTAACCGAGCGCAAGCGACCCAGCCAGGCCCAACGAGCAGCGCCGCCTGCGCGTGTGCCAATCAATCCGTGATGCGAAAATCGGGGAAGTCACCGGTGAAGCTGCGCCAGCGTGTGTCGACGCGATCTACGCGCGCCGCGCCGGGCCCTTTTTGCGCCCAACCATAGAGCTCGCGAATCGCGACCTCTTCACCCTCAGCCACGATCTCGACGGAGCCGTCGGCACGATTCTTCACCCAACCGGTCAACCCCAGCCGTCTCGCCTCACGCTGTGCCGACGCGCGGAAGTAGACGCCTTGAACGCGACCGCGCACCATCAACTGAAGCTGCTTCAAGGCCATTTCTTCCTCCGGCCGCGTGGACCGCGCACGGTCTCCAGCCGAGTTTTGCACAGTGTAGCCGAGAGCGTCCGGCATCGGGTCGACAGTCTCGCAATTCGCGATGCTTTTGCTGCGGCCCCGGCTTTTTTGGCGAAGTTCGACGATTATTCCCGAGATAGGACATTTGGTTGCCTGCCCGGCCGTCAGACGAGTCTATGGATCTGGGCCGGGGTTCGTGGTTCGATCGCAGGGTGAGCACGGGGAGCGAAACCGTCCAAAACGCAGCCGACGGGCCGCCGTTGGATCCGACCGAAGCGCTTCGCCACGAACGGCGAGTCTCGGCGGCGCTGCGTGAGGTGGGGGTAGCGCTCGGAACGACCTTCGACCTGGACGACTTGCTCGAGCTGATCTTGAGCAAGCTGACCGAGCTGGTGGAGGCCGACCGCGCCACCCTGTATCTGCTCGATGAAGGAAAGAAGGAGCTCGTCAGTCGCTTGGTCGTGGGTGACAAAGTGCGCTCGATTCGGATGAAGCTCGGTCACGGCATTCCGGGCATCGTCGCGCAGACCGGAAAATCGATCCGCATTCGGGACGCCTACACGGATCCTCAGTTCGAGCGCGATTGGGACGTGCTCACCGGCTACCGCACGAAGAGCATGCTGGTCGCTCCACTCAAGAACCACTTGGGTCGCACCATCGGCGTGATCCAGGTGCTGAACAAAAAGTGCGGTCAAGAGTTCACCAGCGACGACGAGTCGATCCTGTCCGCGCTCAGTACCCAAGCGGCGGTAGCGATCGACAACTCTCGGCTGTTCTTGTCGTTGATCCAAAAGAACAAGCAGCTGCTCGATGCGACCGATCAGCTCGAAAGAAAGCTGCAAGACCTCTCGCTCTTGTTCGAGCTCGAGCGTCGCACTGCTCGAGCCACCACGCTCGAGGAGCTTTCGCTGGCTGTGCTCGGACAATGTGCCGCTGCCTGTGAGGCGCGAGGCGCTGGGCTGTTGCTGTCCGAGGAGGATTCGGGAGATCTGGTCGAATACCTGTTCGACAGCCAAAACCCTTCCGAGCTGCGGCGCATCGGCGTGAAATCACGCGAGGGCTTTTTGGGTGCTGCGATGGCGGAGGAAGACATTCTGTCCCTGAACGAGGCGGAAAGCGACCCGCGCTGGTCCGCGAGCATCGAAGGTAGCTTCGGCTTCCCGGTCACATCGGTGCTGGCCGTGCCGCTCGAAGGCGAGATCTCGCCCCTCGGTGCGCTCGGCTTATTTTCGCACGAGAATGGCGGCGCATTCGACGAGGCAGATGTTTCTCTACTCCGTCTGGTGAGTGCCAACGTTTCGACGGCAGTGCGCTTGTTCAACGCCAACCGCAGCCGCGAGAGAAGCCAGCGTTTGACCTCGATCGGTCGGCTGTTGTCGCAAGTGATTCACGACTTCAAATCCCCGATGAGTGTGATCAGCGGCTACGCGCAGCTGATGGCCGACGCCGACGATCGCGAGGTGCGCGCCCAGTATTCGGAAGAGATCTTGAAGCAGTTCGATTTGCTGACTGCCATGCAACGAGAGGTCTTGGAGTTTGCGCGCGGCGAGAAGACCGTGTTCGTGCGTAAAGTCTATCTGAACAAGTTCTTCGCCGACGTCCGCCGGCAATTGGCCCTGGAAATTACGGGAAAACCGATAGAATTACTGTTTCAAGTCGACACCAAGCTGGTGGCTCGCTTCGACGAAGGTCGCCTGGCGCGCGTCATTCACAACCTTGCGCGCAACGCCATCGAAGCCATGGCGGAGGGGGGCGGCGTGCTCACCATCGGTGCCCGCATCGACGGACCGGATCTGCTGATCTGGGTGCAGGACACGGGCCCGGGGATTCCAGCTGCGATCGAAGGCCAGCTGTTTCAATCGTTCGTCACCATGGGCAAGGCCGGCGGTACGGGTCTCGGCTTGGCGATCGTGAAAAAGATCGTCGAGGAGCATGGTGGCAGTGTGTCGGTCACGTCGTCGAGCGCGGGCGCAACGTTCGAGCTCCGCCTGCCGCAAGGCGGCGAACGACCGGACAACCCGAGCTTGGATAAATCGATTCCAGGTAAGAAGGCCAGCGTGCGAAAGTCGACCCGGCCAATCAAGGGAGCTCAGATCAAGAGCCCGGCAAGGTAAAAGATGAGCCGCCCGCCTCGTCTGCCGCTACTGCAGAGCGCCGGAAAAGCGCTGGAGACCTGCGGTTACTGTCCCAAGCTTTGCCGCAGCACCTGCCCAGTCTCCAACGTGGAGGCGCGCGAAGCGCTGATTCCCTGGGCAAAAATGTCTTCTGCATGGCTCAGCGCGCGCGGCGACTTGCCTGCTGATCGCGATCTCGCGCAGACCGGCTGGGGCTGCACTGGCTGCCATCGCTGTACCGATTTCTGCGAGCACAAGAACCCTGTCGCCGACACGCTGTACGCGGCGCGGGCCGAGTATCGCGATGCAGGCCTTGCGCCCGAGGCAGTGCAGGCGAGTGAGCGCCGTCAGAGCCTACGCGTTGCGCAAGCGAACGCGACTCTGAGCGAGCTTTCGCGAGAGCCCGGCGTGCACGCGGGGGCCAAGGTCGCGCTCCTGGTGGGGTGCGCGTACCTGCGTAAGGCCCCGCCAGAAGCTCGCGCCATGCTGCGCTCGGTCGTGACGCTGCTCGGGCCAGTGCGGTTGGTCCCGGGTTGCTGCGGCGCGCCCCTGCTGCACGCGGGGGATCGCGCAGGCGCTGACGCGGCGCGCGTGGCCATCGAGGACCAGGTGCGGGGTGCGCGCACGTTCGTGGTCGGTGATCCGGGCTGCGCGCTCGTCCTTTCCTCCGATCGAGGAGCGCGAAGCGCATCTGGGCCGCATGCTCTGCCATTCGTGCGGCTGGTTGCGGAGCATGCCGACCGATTGCGGAAAATCCCCGGCTTTGGCCAGGGCACTCCGGTGCGCTTTCACGATCCGTGCGCGCTTGGACGCGGCCTCCGCGAGTACGATGCGCCGCGTCTGCTGCTCACGCGCGCCCTCGGTCGCAAACCCGACGAATTCGCGGCGCAGCGCGAGTCCGCTGAGTGCTCTGGTGCGGGCGGGCTCTTGCCCGTCTCGATGCCCGAGAGCTCGGCGCAAATCGCTGATTTGCGACTTCGAGCGCACGAGCGAGCGGGCGGCGGGACCCTGGTCACGGCATGTGCCTCGAGCTTGCGTCGCTTCCGAGCCCAGGGCACGCCCGCCGTGGACATAGCAAGCATCGTCGCGCAAAGTCTCGATCTGCCGAATGAGTGATCGAAAGCGGACCGTCGCTACGCGCGTGCTCGGATCGTACGCGCTGATCATGATTGCCTTTGCGCTCGCAGCGGGCTGGAGCGTCGTGGCACAGCGCAACGCGGCCGCCGAGGCGCGCCTGATGCGCAGCGGCTATTTCCCGCTCGCGCTTTCCGTGCACGATCTGGTGGCCAAGCAGGATACCTGGAACACCCAGCTCAACCACGCCACGGCCGCCCGCAATCCACGAGACATCCGCATCTGGTTCGATTTGGCACTGCGCATCGGTCGCCCGCGCATGTTCAACGAGGTTCGCGCAGCCATTGCGCTGGCATTCGCCGCTTCCAGCGACCCGAGCGCGCGCGCGGTCGGCCGGGAATTGTCCGCGGAGGTCAGCGGTATCGAGGGCTATTTATCGGGCGATTCCGAGCGCGTCAGCCGGTTGTTCGAAGCGCTCGAGCGCCGAGACGAAGCGGGCGCCGAGGCCCTGCGCGATGAGCTAGTGACGCGTGGCTCACAAAGTTCCAAACGGCTCAATCAACTCGAGCAACACGCCCTGCGCAACGTCGATCTGCTGCTCGACCTCGCGCGCGCTCGGGAGGTGTTGGCGATTCGTCTGCTCGTCGTGCTGGCTGCGCTCACGGTGTTGGTCGGCGTGGCCATGGCGCTCTACGCTCGGCGGGTGCTGAAGCCGCTCGCGCAGGTGACCGAGCGTGCCAAAGCGGTGGCTAGCGGCGACTTGAAACCGCGCCAGGCCGTGGCCTCTAACGACGAGATCGGGGAGCTTGCGGCGACCTTCGAAGGCATGGTGTCAGCCATCGCCCGTGCCAACGACGAGCTGCTGGCAACCGAGCGGCTCGCCACAATCGGCAAGATGGCGGCCCACGTCACGCACGAGATTCGCAACCCACTTTCGTCGATGGCGTTGAACGTCGAGCTCTTGGAGGACGATCTAGCGGAAGCCAGTGAAGAATCACGTGAGCTCTTGCGGGCGATTCGCCGCGAAGTCGAACGACTGACCGAGCTCAGCGGCCAATATCTGTCCTTCGCGCGGCGCGGCCCGCAGCGCCTGGAAGTGGAAGATCTGCGTGAGGTCGTGGGCGAAGCTGCCGAGTTCATGCGTCGCGAGCTGGAGCAGCAGGGCGTCTCACTCGATCTTCACAACGCGCCCGTGCCCGTGCCCGCGACCGTCGACGAAGCGCAGATCAAGCAAGCCTTGTACAACCTGATGCGCAACGCACGCGAAGCGATGCCGAGCGGCGGCCGAATCACCGTCTCGGTCAGCGCCGGCGTGGGCGGCGGCTCGGACGTGGTCGTGGAAGACGAAGGCGTAGGCCTGGACGAAGCAACCCGAGCGCGGCTGTTCGAACCGTTCTTCACGACCAAGAGCAACGGCACGGGTCTCGGGTTGGCGATCACGCGCCAAATCATCGAAGCACATGGCGGCAGCATCGCGTTCGAACCCAAGGAGCCGCGTGGCACGCGCATCTGGATTCACTTGGGTGAGCGCTCGACTGCCGCGTGACCCGAGATGATCGGGCTGCGCTCGTCGATGGCGTGTATCGCATTTCGTGGTCGCACTGATTCTACGCGCACGACCTTGACTCGCTGAGCACGAAAGCCGCACCAAGAAAGCGCGGCAACAACTGGGCTAAGGGTTCCAAATCACGGTCGAATCGAACTCGAACGGACTCACGTCGAGCTGTTCTCCGCCGCTGCTCACTGCAGTGCTGGAACAGCTACTCGTTCCCGCCACATGGTAGCGATCTCCAGACATTTCGCTGCGCACGAAGCCGTTAGCGGGTTAGGGTCGAGCGGCAACCGAGCGCCGAAAACGAACGTCCATCACGGCTATTAATCACGAAGACGGTCGACAAATTCGCCGAGATTTCGCCACGCTTCGTGCCGGCAACCGCGAGACCGAGCCCGCTGATCTCGCTGCCTCGATCGGGGAGGAAGTTCAGCTGAAAGGTCGGACCCGTCGAGATCGAGCTCGCGCAAATCAGCGCCTGGCCGCTGGTTTGCCATGCAAGCGCCCCGCTCAGCGTCATGCTGAGTACGCACGGGTCTGCCTCGCTAGCTGGGGTGTTGCCGCCACTGCCTCTGCCACCGCCTCCACCATTGTCACCGCCACCGTCACTGCAGGCGATGCAACTCCCGCCAACTGCCGCGACACAGGCCAGCAGTCGAAGACAGCGCGGCCACTCGATTTGGGGTCGGTTCATGGCGCCTCAGTGCTGACCGATCGAGGCTCGCGCGCGCCGGCGGCGACGCACGAAGGTAGTAAGCCCGAAGGCCAGGCCCAGCACGGACCACGCATGCAGGGGCTGTCCTGACGTGAGTGCGGCATAGCCACAACTGGATGACTTTCTTTCCGACGGAGAAGCGGGCATCAGGCCGCCGGTGCTCGCACCGCCGAGCGCATCCATGCCGGCGGCGGAGGTCGTACCGTGATCGTCTCCGGCGCGTCCCGCGTCTCCCGCGTCTCCCGCGTCTCCCGCAGCATACGCTCCGCCCGCGCTTTCTTCGTCCGCCTGACCCGAACCGCCTCGGCCCGTTCCCGTTCCCGTTCCCGTTGACGAGCTGCCGCCGAACGTCAGTCCGGCTGCGTTTCCGCCTGCGCCTGCGCTTCCGCCTGCGCTTCCGCCTGCGCCCGATGGCGCTGAGGAGCACGAACCGTTGCTGCACACTGCGTTACCTGGGCAAATCACGCCGGAACAGGGGTCTTTGCAGACACCGAGCTGACACGCCTGTCCGCTCGGACATTGCTTGCCGACGCAGGCTGCATCGACGTCGCCCGGGCAGCTCGCCGCCGACACGTAGACTACGTAGTCGTTGAAGTCGCCGTCGGCGCCGTTGCTGCTGCTATCGGAGCTCTTCTTCCAATCCGCCGGCGACATCGGCAGATCTTCGAAGGCCAGGTAGACGCCGTTCGGGTCGATCGACGATTCGTAGATCAGTGTCGTCACCCAAGGCACGCCGTTCGAGTTGCGCTGGTTCTGCTCGTACATCGAGTACTTGCTCTGCGGGCACTTTTGCGGATCTCCGACCAAGGCGAAGCCGACGTAGCCACCCTTGTAACGGGGATCTTGGGAGAGATCGCCGGAGCTAAAAACCTTGGGGACCCAGCGCAGGACGGACAGATTGTACGGGTCGCGATTGTCCCAGGCGAGCGGGCAGAAGCCGTCGCGCTTGGGCGTCTTGCCGTCCTCTGCGACGCATTGGAGCGCTTGGTACGGCGTGCTGATGAGCGGGTAGATCTCGGCCGCCGCGGGCGGAGTCTTGCTCGCTGGATCGAGCACGTTGTACCAGCCGAACGTAGCTTGGCAGTTGCCACCGAGGAGCAGTAGCTCTGCGCTGAAGCCGCACTTGGCCGAGAGGTACCCGGGCCCCGTCGTGGCATCCGTGCTCGGATCGATGGCCTCTCGGCGCCACTTGAAGATGCCGCTCAAATTGATCGCGTCGCCGGTCACGAACTGCGGGTAGGTTGGCGGAGCATAGAAGTCGCCGTACTTCATCGGCGCCGTCAGCAGCACGCCCAGAGGATCGCGATGCACGACCGTGTTCGCGTTCCAGGCCCATGAGTCGTCGACGATGGACAGCTCCGCGGCAGGGACCGGCTGCGGCAATGGCGTGTGGATGGCGTCCGTTTGCGTTACTTGAGCCATCGCTGGCGTAACAGCTGTCAGTGCTACGACCATGCCTGGCAATCTCAGGCCGCGCGCGCGTCCCCACCTGTTCATCATGATCCCTCCAGAGTACGCCGGCGGAAACGAGCCGCCAAGCGCGGAACCGCAACTCGCTCTTCTAACTCGCTCTTCTAGGCTTCCGAACGCGAGACGGCCAAGACTGACAAGCGAAGCTGACGGCGCACGATCGTACTCGGACTGTGCCCGGCGCGGCCGTGCGAGGCTCGGCTCAGCGCTATTCAACCCGCAATGCGCTCGGCTTCGTCCAAGCGCGCGTTGATCAGCTCCACTAATATGGCGCGCAGGGCCTGCACTGCGCGTCCGCGGTGGCTGACCTGGTTCTTCTCCGCCTCGGACAGCTCGGCCATGGATTTGCCGCCGTGCCCGTCCACCAAAAACAACGGATCGTAGCCGAAGCCGCCGTTACCGCGCGGCGCGCGCGCGATACTGCCCTCACAGCTGCCCGCGGCGATGTGCACGTCGGACTCTCGCCACGGATCGACCAGCGCCAGCACGCAGCGGAAGCGCGCAGAGCGCGCGGCTTCTTCGACTTGCGAAAGCGCGAGCAGCAGCGCGGCGTTGTTTTCGGCGTCCGTCGCGCGCTCATGGGCGAAGCGCGCCGAGCGCACGCCGGGCCGTCCGCCCAATGCATCGACTTCGAGCCCGCTGTCATCGGCCAATGCCAGCGTGCGTGTGGCCCGCGCGATCGCGCGGGCCTTGATCAGCGCGTTTGCTTCGAACGTCGCGCCATCCTCGACGATACTCGGCTGCTCGCCGAGCACCTCCGCTGCCGAACGCAATTGCACCGGCAAATCGGCCAGCAGCGCGCGAAGCTCGACCAGCTTGCCGTGGTTCGAGGTGGCGAGGACGATCGTCAGGAGCTCTTGCATTTGGCTTAGCGCTGGCTGCCGAAGAGGTCGAAATGACCGCCCAAAGTGAAGGTCGCCCAGGCGTGTGCGTCGGATTGATCGTAGGACCTGGTTGCGGGCCGGATCTGCCCGTTCGAGACGGTTTCGATGGTACCGAACGAGCCCAAGCCGATCGTCGCCATGGGCGAGAGCGTAAATGCGCTGTTCAAACGAAGCTCGGCGCCGAGACCAAGGCGGGTTTCGAAGGGCGCGTCCGTGAATTGGATTTCGTCGCCGTTGTCGAACATGCTGCGGGCGCGGCGATAGCCGATGGCAAGCTCGGTGACGAAACCGATGTTGTCCGGGTCGGACGTGGCGCGCACGCCCACGCCCCAGAAATCCGTGTCACCGTGAGAGGCCTTGCCGTTCAAAGTGAGGGATTGCGGGTCACCGTTGCCCGACCCGAGCCGAGCGCGCTCCCAAAGCGCGAACACGTTGTAGTTGCGCGACAAGCGCACGCCGGCGTTGAGCTCGAACATCGGCCCTGAAGAGGCGTAGTCGCTCCACGGCACACCAGTGACGTGCGTTCTGGACGTGCGTGCCCAGACATCCCCGAACGGAATGAACCAACCCACGCGCGCACCGAGCCAAAGGGCAGTGCGCGGTGCGATGTGACGCGGCTCGGGCGGGGGGGGCGGCTCGCCCACGAGCTCGCCAGGAAAGAAGCCGGGCGGTGCAGGGTCGTAGATTTGCACCCCAGCGGGTGGTGGTGGAGGCGGGCCCGGGGGACCCGGCGGTGCGCCAGCAGATGGAGGCGGCGCAGCAGGGGCCGCGCTGGCCGGCGGCGGAGCTGCAGCGAAGCCGGGCTCTACGTAGTACTCCGGGGGCGGGGTGGCGCCAGGTTTGGGCGAGGGAGCGGGAGCAGACGAGGTCGGCGCCGGAGCG
>Ga0247783_1000810_pt1 | contig 10012 bp, 11 predicted proteins | sample UWRJL064202C5_FD_179911 | JGI IMG/M metagenome (GOLD analysis project Ga0247783, IMG submission 179911) | Plant litter microbial communities from Arlington Agricultural Research Station in Wisconsin, United States - UWRJ-L064-202C-5 | ecosystem: Environmental > Terrestrial > Plant litter >... | reverse complement strand
CGTTTGGAGTTCTATAATGTCGCTGATCTCACCCATATTGTGGCGCGCTCATCGGCATTACTGGGGGTGAAGATGGATATAGAGGGTGCAGCAGAAGTGGCTAAACGTTCGCGCGGTACACCGCGTATCGCCAACCGTTTACTGCGCCGTGTACGCGATTACGCGGAAATGAAAGGTGATGGTACGGTGAGTGCACAAATAGCCGACAGCGCACTCAATATGCTCAACGTAGATGAGCGCGGTTTTGATCATATGGATCGCCGTTTGCTGACGGCAATGATGAATAACTTTGATGGCGGCCCGGTGGGTGTTGAAAGTTTAGCGGCAGCAATTAGCGAAGATCGCGGAACTATTGAGGACGTTATTGAGCCATACCTTATTCAACAGGGGTTTATGGCGCGCACTCCACGCGGTCGGATTTTAACCAATAACGCTTATTTATATTTTGGTATGCCGGTGCCCAAACGCATGCAGGATCCAACGGACTAAATCATTTATGCACCAATTTAGCATCCCCTTGCGCGTTTACATTGAAGACACGGATGCGGGCGGTATCGTCTATTATGTTAATTATCTCAAGTACATGGAGCGCAGCCGTACAGAATTCTTGCGCAGTTTGGGCTATCATAAGCCTGCTATTTTGGACGGAGGTTTGTTGTTGGTTGTTCATTCGGCACAAATTAACTACCGCCGCTCCGCGCGTCTCGATGACCAATTGCACATAACGGCGCAGATTGAGAAGTTGGCGCGCACCTATATCGAATTCAAGCAGCAGGTACTGCGTAGTGATGAGTTGTTGTGCGAAGGGTTAATTCGCATCGCCTGTGTTGATGCCACTACTATGAAACCCAGCGCACTTCCCGCTGACATGCATCATCAGCTTGATCAATTTTTCCACAGTCAAACAGCAAGAGTTAATTAATACTATGCCAGAAGCCAAGCCAAGCCTGTCGATACTGCACCTTATTGTGGGGGCCAGTTTTTTAGTGCAAGTGGTCATGCTGATTTTATTTTTGGCCTCGGTCATTTCCTGGGTGATGATTTTTCAGCGCGCGATATATCAGCGTAAAGCCTCTACAGCATTTGATTTTTTTGAAAAACAATTTTGGTCGGGAATTGATCTTAACCAACTATATCGTCAGACCAATGGCCGCAATGAAGTGGTTGAAGGGATCGAAAATATTTTTCGCGCAGGCTTCAAAGAGTTTACTCGTCTGCGTCAACAAGCAGGTGCTGATTCCGATGCGGTGATGGAAGGTTCAATGCGTGCGATGCGCGTAGCACTTGCGCGTGAAGAAGAAAAACTGGAAGAAAATCTTCCGTTTCTCGCCAGTGTTGCATCGGTCAGTCCCTATATCGGTTTGTTGGGTACTGTGTGGGGCATCATGGTTTCCTTCCTGAATATCGCCAATGCAGGCCAGCCTAGTCTCGCCACTGTTGCCCCGGGTATTGCCGAGGCGCTTATCGCCACTGCGATGGGCTTATTTGCTGCTATTCCCGCCGTATTGGCTTACAACAAGTTTTCGTCGCGCGCTGAAAATCTATTAAGTAACTATCGTACGTTTGCGGAAGAATTCTCTGCAATTTTGCATCGTCAGGTTCACAGCAAGTAACGCTGTTTTACGTTGATTTGAAACAGGTTAAAAAAACATGTCTGGATTTGGACCACCAAGCAAAAAGAAACTGAAAGCGGAAATCAATGTGGTTCCGTTGATTGACGTTATGCTGGTGTTGTTAATCGTGTTTATGATTGCAGCGCCGATGATGACTCAAGGTATTAAAGTGGAGTTGCCTCAGGCAGCGTCCGAGCCGGTAGAAAGTAAAGAAGATGAGCCAATTACCGTATCTGTAAAGGCCGATGGTGGTTACTACATCGACTTGGCGGGCGATCCGGAAAAGCCGCGCCCATTGGCAGAAATCAAATCAATTGTCAGCAAGGTATTGGCAGAAAAACCCAATACACTGGTTTTCGTGCAGGGCGATAAAAAAGTTGAGTATGGCGTCATAGTAACTTTAATGGGTGAATTAAAGTTGGCGGGAGCCCCGTCTGTTGGCTTGATCACGGAGCCTCCGCGCTAGGTTTTTTATGAAGTTGGAAAAATCATTTTCACTGCCAACCTTTCTGAGTGTTTTTTTACACGGTACTTTGTTGGCGCTATTTCTGGGGAATTGGGATTTCTTTAAATCGAAAGAAGAGCCTTATAAGCCACATTATGTAACAGCGACCTTGGTTGATCTGAAGCCCAAAGCAAAAGCAGCTCCACAGCAAACTAAAGAGCAAGTGTTGGATTCAAAAGCTTACGAAGATTTGAAAAACAACAAAAAGCAAGAGGAGCAGCGCCACAAAGAAGCAGAGGCTTTAGTGCAAAGTCAGCAAGATCAGCAGGCTAAAGCTGCTGAGGCCGAAAAACAGAAACAGGAAAAAGTTAAGGAAGAAGAAGCAAAAGTAGCTAAAGCCAAAGCTGCCAAAGCAGAGGCAGAAAAAAAGAAAAAGGCTGAGGAAGAGGCCAATCGCAAAGCTGAGGCTGCCAAAAAAACCAAACGTGAGCAGGAGGCTCAAGAAGAGCGTCGCCGCATTCAAGCCGCGCAGCAAAAGGAAGAAAAACACATTGCTGATTCTAACGATGAGGCCAATGTTAAAAGTTACAACGAATTATTGTCTGAGCGCGTCGCGCAAAACTGGAGTCGCCCCCCATCAGCGCGCGCTGGGATGGTCGCCGTGTTTAATATAGACATGTTACCCAACGGACAGGTAGTTGGTGTTGAGCTTGCGAAAAGCAGTGGGAATTTTGCATTTGATAACGCAGCTGAGCAGGCAATCCGAAAAGTAGAACGATTTGTTGAAATCAAAGATGTACCTATCGATGTCTTTGAAAGAAATTTCCGCCATTTCCAATTTGCTTTTAATCCAGAGGACTTACGTCAGTGAGATACATAATCAGTGCTTTTCTGTTTGTGTTTGCGCTTTCTGCAAACGCCCAGAACATCGTTTTTGTTACCAAGGGAATCGATAATCCCACCAAAATTGCGGTCGCCCCTTTTGCTTGGGCCGGTGGCAACTTGCCGGAAGACATTGCTAAAATTGTGGGCAATGATCTGGAATTTTCGGGCCAATTTGAGGCAACTGACCGTGAGCGTATGCTCGCTTTCCCTCGCGCCGAGGCCGAAGTGCATTATCGCGATTGGAAGGTGCTTGGCTCCGAGTATTTACTGATCGGCTCGATCACACAACAGGCTGGCCGTTACTATGCGAGCTACGAGTTGTTCGATGTTATCCAACAAAAACGTGTGTTTGCTAAGCTAACAGTGGATGGCACTGAAGCTCAGTTGCGCGATATGGCCCACCATATTAGCGACAAAGTTTATGAAACCATCACTGGTGTTCGCGGTATTTTTTCTACTAAGTTGATTTATGTGGAAGCGTTTAGGAAGCCGCAAAAATACCGTTTGATGTTGTCAGATATTGATGGCTTCCGTCCACGGATGTTATTGGAGTCTCGTTATCCAGTGCTGTCGCCTGTCTGGTCACCCAATGGACAACGTGTTTCTTACGTATCCTTTGAGGTAGATAACAAGCCTGCGATATATATTCAGGATATAGCGACGGGTAGGCGCCAGCAGATGACTAATTTCCGTGGTTTGAATGGTGCCCCGGCGTGGTCACCCGATGGTCAGAAGTTAGCAATGGCTTTATCAAAAGACGGCAACCCCGATATTTATGTGATGAATGTGTTGACGCGTCAATTAACTCGTGTGACTAATCATTTTGCGATTGATCATGAGCCTTCTTGGTCTGCTGATGGGGCATCGCTTTTCTTTACGTCGGATCGTGGTGGCAAAGCGCAGATTTATGAAGTTAACCTTGCGAGTATGCAACAAGAACGTGTAACTTTTGATGGCGATTACAATGCGCGCGCGCGCGTCTCTCCAGATGGTAAAAGTCTGGTTATGTTGAACAAACGCCCCGGTACGTCCTATCATATTGCTGCTCAGGACATAAAATCTGGCAATTTACGCATTTTGTCCGAGACAAGTTTGGACGAATCGCCTACTATAGCGCCCAATGGCGCTATGCTAATGTATGCGACTCGTTCTGGTGGTAAAGGAGTATTGGCGGCCGTGTCTCTTGATGCGCGAGTCAAAATCCTCCAGCCTCCAAAACAGGGTGATGTGCGGGAACCCGCATGGTCGCCATTCTTTAACTAAATCCCCGTAAAATAGATCAAAACTTCATTGGAGTTACACACACATGATCACCAAAGCAATCAAGCAAGGTCTTACTTTGGCTGTTGTTATGTCTTTCCTGGTTGGCTGTTCAGGTAGCGATACCAAACCAGTTGAAAACACTACTACCGGTACCGCTGTTACCGATACTTCAGCTCCAGAAGCTACATTGTCAAATGTTGTTTACTTTGACTTCGATCAATACGCTTTGACTGCTGAGAGCCGCGCTGTTCTGTTGGCTCACGCTGACAAGCTGAAAGGTGCTTCAGTTGCAGTACGTCTTGAAGGTCATGCTGATGAGCGCGGTTCACGCGAATACAACATGGCTCTGGGCGAAAAACGTGCAAACGCTGTTCGTGATTTCCTCGTAACTCAAGGCGTTAATGGTTCTTCTCTGGAAGTTGTTAGCTTCGGTGAAGAGCAGCCAGCTGCTACCGGTAGCGACGAAGCTTCTTGGTCTCAAAACCGTCGCGTAGAAGTTAAGTACTAAGAGTCTAAGCCCGTATGCTGAAAAATCTGCTTGCTGTTGTCTTAATTGCCTCAGCTCCAGTCTTACAGGCGCAAGTACGGGTTGTTGAGTCTTCACCCCAGGGCGCTCGCTCTGGGGTGGCTCAGTCTGATCTGCCTGCCTCTGCTGAATCTGATGTTTATTCCCAAATTCATGCCCTCCAAGAAGAAGTAGCGCTATTGCGCGGTCTACTTGAAGAGCAATCCTATGAGCTCAAACAGCTCAAACAATTGCAGTTAGATAATTACATGGAGCTCGACCGGCGTTTATCCGGTGGTGGGCGCCTTGTAACCAATACTGCAAATGCTGGTGATACCCCATCTGTTGCTGCCGTTTCCAAGGTTGCTCCCTCTGGGGCTGGGTCACACTTACCTGACACTGCCAGCGAAAGTGATGTTTACAAAACCGCCTACGATTTGCTGAATCAAAAAGATTTTGATGGCGCGGTAGTTGCGTTTAAGGAGCACCTGGATCGCTTTCCCAGTGGGGATTTTGCCAGTAACAGCCATTATTGGCTGGGTAAAATTGCCATGCTTAAAAAGGATTATCCCCAAGCTAAAAGTTCGTTTACTGAGTTAATTGCAAACTTCCCCAGTGCCGCAAAAGTACCTGATGCTCAGTTAGACTTGGGTAAGGTATATTTCTTGATGGGTGATAAGACAAAAGCTAGGTCATTGTTGTCAGAAGTGGCGGCTGGTAACACTGATGCAGCTCGCTTGGCGCAAAAATTCCTTAGTGATAATTTTTAATTTGGATCAATTTTTCCTTAGTCAAAAAGAAAGGGGCTTCCCATTAAGGAAGTCCCATAGCGTGTCCAATATTAGGTTTAAGTAACTTTGCGATTACCTCAACATCCTGTTGAAACCCCAAGTCCACCCGTTTGATCCATTTTACGTTCCCTGTAGATTTATCCTGTAACATTCCTTTGCTAGTGGATAGCTTTAGAAGCGGTGTTGATTCCATTTGCTTCCAGCTTCTGTCGCCGCTACCTCCTGTATTGGCTTATTCCATTTCCATCCTTGTCGCTTGCTCTCTCACCTGCTTGTCCATGCATTGATACAGGTTCCATTTCTGTATTAGGCTCCTTCCTAGTGCATATCCTTTGTTCGCGTTGACCTCCTTGTTGATGCCATTATTGTTCTTTAGGTGAATCAGGTATAGTCGTCAAATTCGCAAATTTTTGTAGGATATTGACGGTAGGGGTTGCAGCCTTTGGCTGGATTGCGTAGGCGGATAGCTGGCAGTTATTTTCTTCTCTAGAAGTTGGGGGGAGGGGCTTTCTACTTCAAATAGTGATTTCATCATTCTGGTTTTATTGTCGAGTAAACGTATGTTTAAAATGAAAGCGTTCCTTGCTTTATCTTTTGTGTGGATAGGATTTTGGTGTTCTTCATTGGCTGGGGCAGTTGAGGCTCCGCCAGTGACGGAAGAGTCATTTCGTTTAGAGTATCGTGTTGTACTTGATCCTCAAACTCAAAGTGCACAAGTTACTATGCAGGTTGATAAAGGTGAGTGGCTAAGGAAATTAAATTTCTCAAATAAAAAAAATATTTACTCATCGATAAAGGCAAGCGGTAAGTTAATTATCAAAGATGATCGTGTTTACTGGGAACCGCCACACGGTAAAGCGGTTCTTTCTTATAAGGTAAAATTAACGCATGAGCGCGATCCAGGAAAGTTTGACGCGCTCATCAATAAGGATTGGGCCATTTTTCGTGGTGACGATTTAATTCCCGCAATGCATGTTCACGCCTATCTCTCCAATGCAACATTAGAGGTTGTGTTGCCTGAAGGCTGGAATAGTATTGAAACGGGTTGGCCAAGAAAAAGCGGAAATGTTTTTATAGTTGATAATCCTGAGCGGCGCTTTGATCGTCCGACTGGCTGGATGATTGCCGGAAAAATAGCAACACGCCGCGCTACTGTTGCAAAAACTTCTATAGCAGTCAGTGCGCCAAAAGGCGAAAATTTTCAGCGTATGGATTCGCTGACATTTTTTAATTTTGTTTGGCCAGAAGTTCATGCTGCCTTTAAAAAAACACCGAAAAAATTATTAGTGGTGGGTGCAGGTGATCCTATGTGGCGCGGTGGATTATCAGCATCTAACTCCTTATTCTTGCATGCGGATCGTCCCTTGGTTAGTGAAAATGGCACTAGTCCATTGTTGCATGAGTTGACGCATATGGTGACTCGTATTAGTGGTGTGGCTACAGCCAGCACCAATGATGATTGGATTGCTGAAGGGCTTGCCGAGTTCTATTCATTTGAGCTGTTGTATCGCGCTGACGGTATAACCAAATCGCGGCGCAATAAAATAATTAAAAATCTAACGAAGTGGGGCGCGGAGGTAAAACACCTGCGCAAAAGCAAATCCACGGGGCCTGTAACAGCGCGAGCAGTGGTATTGCTGGATGAACTGGATAAGGAAATCCGCACGCGCAGTAATAACCAATATGACATTGATGATGTTGTGCGGGATTTAATGGAGATTCGAAAAGTATCCTTGGATGATTTGCGAAAAAGTGTAGAAAAGTTAATTGGCTCTGAAATAACTGCATTGAAATCGCCCCTATTAAAATAATAATCAATTATTAATATAGGGTTTTGCGATGGCACTACACCTTGTTTAAAGGCAAAGAGATTAATGCGTATTTTTCAAATGTTTTATCAGGCGTGCCTTCAGGGATGGAGGCAAATTGGTAATCGTCAGCACATCTTTTTCCGCATCATACTCAATTTCGCGCCCGAGGCACTCAGAGGCAAAACTCATGCTTAAGGAGTCATTGCGCCCGCTGATACGCACATAGCTGCGGATTTGCCCGGCATGGGGAATAAACTCGGGCTTTAAGTCCGGTTTACTGCTTTCCACATAACGCACAAAGCGCTCAGGCTCATAGCTTTTTACTTCCTCGGCAAGATTGCTGGAGAGTGCGGCTATGGTGACCGGCTTACCGGCTTTGTTTTGCTCCAGACAGTAGTCGACGACTTTGCTGCGGGTGATTTTAGCGGTGGTTTCATCCAGCGTTTGGCTGAAGTTATCGACTATCTGCAAAAAATCAGTGGTTTCCTGTTTGATATCTTGCTTGTCGGTAAAGGCGATGAACTGGGTGAAGGCATCAGCGATATCTTTATCGCTGCGTGAACGCATCAGTGTTAAATAGGTTGTGGAGTCGCCCGAGGTCCAATCATTGAGTTGGATTTTGGCCGCAAGATTAAAGCCGCCGGTATCGAGGGAGAGCGAATCATCCACCATTAACTCACCATCCAAATAGAGCCCGCTTTGGTGTTCTACCAAATAGACGCTCAAGGTGTCGCCAACTTCCAACTTCTCTTCCACAAAAAATACATAGGCATCGAGCAGCGATTCGGCTTTTTCCAGTGCCTGCTGGAACTGTTGCATCGCCTTGTGGGTAAAGCTGATAAAACTCAAGCGTTCTGCGCGATAATCACGCAGCCAGGCGGGCAGGGGGAACTCGCCCAGCTCATCCGAGAAGCGCCCGTAACTCTTGCCACCTTTGCGAATAAATTGGGTTTTCAATTCATAGGCTAACTCTTCCAATTTACCGGCACTGGCAAAAGCTTCGCTGCGCAATTGCAATTCAAAGGCGCTGCCGGGCGAGTGACGGTAAATACGGTGTGCAATGATGGACGTTAATGCCATGAATCAAGTCGCTTTATGAGGGGTGATTAAAATTGGGCGCAGTACAAAAGGCGGCTATTATAGGCGCCAGATTTGATTTGCAAACACTATATCGGGAAAACTCTGCATGAATATCCAACGCCTGAATCCAGCGCCACGCTGGTCTGATGCCACTGTGTACAACGGCATCGCCCATTTTGTCGAAGTACCCAACAATACCGATGGTGCGATGGACGAGCAGATGGCACAAATTTTGGCGCAAGCCGAGGTGACTTTAGCGGCGATTGGCAGCGATAAATCCCGTTTGCTGTCCGCAACCATTTACATCACCCACACGGATAATGTGTCCTCACTGAATAAGGCATGGGAGGCTTGGTTGCCTGCGGGTTGTGCGCCCTCGCGCGCCTGCGTAAAAGTGGAATTGCTCAACCCTGCAATGTTGGTAGAAATTGCGTTTGTTGCCGCAGTTGCTTAGCAATTCTTGCCGCTCCCGCTGGGGAATTCTGACTATACTCCTGCTATTGTCTTGCCCCAGCGGAGTGATCTATGGCAACCCCAATCGACCAGTATTTAAATATTCTCGCCAAAAAAGACGGGTCGGATTTATACCTGAGCACGGGCGCGCCGCCCTGTGCAAAATTTCAGGGCGTACTGAAACCTCTGGCAACCGAACCCTTTAAACCGGGTGAGATAGAGTCCATTGCCAATGCGATTATGGATGATGAGCAGCGCGGCATTTTTGCGCACGAATTAGAAATGAATCTGGCGATTTCCATTCACGGTGTCGGCCGTTTCCGTATCAATATTTTTAAACAGCGCAATGAAGTGGCGATAGTCGCGCGCAATATCAAAACCGATATTCCGCAATTTGATGCGCTGGGTCTGCCGGAAATATTAAAAGATGTGATCATGACCAAACGCGGCCTGGTGTTGTTTGTCGGCGGCACCGGCTCGGGTAAATCTACCTCGCTGGCGGCCTTGATTGATCATCGCAATGCATCGAGCGGCGGCCATATTATTACTATCGAAGATCCGGTTGAGTTTGTGCATAAACACAAACGCAGTGTGATCAACCAGCGCGAAGTAGGTGTTGATACCCGCAGCTACAAAGCCGCATTAAAAAATACCTTACGCCAAGCACCGGATGTGATTTTAATTGGCGAGATCCGCGACCGCGAAACCATGGAGCACGCGCTGGAATTTGCCGAGACCGGACATTTGGCGATTTCAACGCTGCACGCCAACAATTCCAATCAGGCGCTGGAGCGGATTATTAATTTATTCCCCGAAGAACGCCGCCCGCAATTATTGATGGGGCTCTCGCAAAATTTGCGCGCGTTTGTATCACAGCGGTTATTGCCCACAGTTGATGGCAAACGCTGCGCTGCAGTGGAAGTGTTACTGGGCACCAAAACCATCCAGGAATTAATTTTAAAAAGCCGCCTTACCGAAATTAAAGAGATTATGGAGAAATCCGAAAATCTCGGCATGCAAACTTTTGATGGTGCCATCTTCAAATTATATATGGCGGGTAAGGTGAATTTTGATGATGCCATTGCCAATGCCGATTCGCCCAATAATTTGCGCCTGCGCATCAAACTGGCTACCGAGAGTGTTGCAATTCCCAAAGCAGAAGCGAT
>Ga0247783_1000809_pt1 | contig 10026 bp, 10 predicted proteins | sample UWRJL064202C5_FD_179911 | JGI IMG/M metagenome (GOLD analysis project Ga0247783, IMG submission 179911) | Plant litter microbial communities from Arlington Agricultural Research Station in Wisconsin, United States - UWRJ-L064-202C-5 | ecosystem: Environmental > Terrestrial > Plant litter >... | reverse complement strand
TCTAACGCGAAACCCTGTCCAAACCGAATTTACAGGGTAAATGGCCTAAGGCCAAGCCTTTCTACAGCAGAATTTGCGGAGAGTGCCATATGGAGGACTAGCGTAGGTTCGACATCGGCTCTTCACTCGCAAAAGGCGCGACGTTCCCCGTCTGATTCAGGACATCCGCAAAGACCCAGACGCCATGGAAGGTATCCCGCACTTCAGGATAGGCGCGTAGGAAGGCCATGGCCGCTTCGCGGTTCCGCGCACGGCCTGCGGTGGCGTCCAATGCCGCATCCACTTTGAAGTGCAGCGCCAGATCGACAGGCTGCGTGCCTAAAGAATCGTCCGTTCCGATGGAAGTGATCCGAATATCCGTTCCATTCTCCCCCTTGAGCGCAAGAGGAACATCATTTGAGATCCCCTGAGACAGGGCGCTGGGGGCGGCCTTCGCCATCTCGTCATTGAGTTGGTCCAGATGATTTGAGGAAAAGAAACTTACAGGCCGAAGCAGAACGGATGCCTGCTGAAAATAAATCCAGGCATTCATCGACTGCTTCTTTCCGGCAAACTCCCTTGCAGCGCGCCAATACCAAAGGCCGTCGTGGCCAGCCGCCGTTGTGGCACGGGGAAAGAAGCCCGCCAGCCGCCATGCCCCGGCAACCTCCTGCAGAATGAAGGCCATCTGCCAGGGGGAAGCAGAAGCCGCATCGACCAGCGCAAAGGCATACCGTCCAGCTGGCAGCGCCGGAATGAGAAAACTGACCTGCGCAGCCGAGCGGTTGAGGGTGCAGAAGAACTGCCCATCCTGCAAAGCGCCATCCGCGGAAGGTTTGAGGTTCGACGCATCCAGCAGCCAGACGCTCTCTACGGAGACCTTAGCTCCGGCCAGATGGGGCGATGCAGTACGCACGGCGGATTCGATCCCACCAAAATCAGCTGCATATTGCGGAATGGTCTGTGCACGGATCTGCGCGATTGCGGAGGCTTCGATCTTCTGTGTCAGACCCAGGGCCGCCGAAGCGATACCGTCACGGACCGTCACCGGCAAGGCGGACTGCGTGGTGCATCCGTCGGCACGAAGACTGCGCGCCGTAGAAGCGAATAAGATCAGAAACAGAAGAAGCGGGGTACGGCGCATGGAAGAGACCTCAAGCCAGAACATTGCTAGTCTAGTACAGCCGTACGATGCTGCAGTGACCCCGGAATCACAGGGAGAGCGTCCAAAGAGTATGCGCCTCGCAGAACAAGTACGGAAGAGTGTGCTGGTCGCCGTTTTCATTGGCACCCTGCACCTGTGCGCGCAAACTGTACCGCGTCCTCTACCGAGCACTACTCCTACGAACACCGCTCCCAAGAATACTGCTCAAATCGCAACGGCGGCACAGCCTCCGTCTGTCCTGCCCCCGCGCGTGGGAAATGCCACCGTGGTATGGGAGAAGGGTCTTCTCCGTGTAGAAGCGCACAACAGCAGCCTGAACGGAATCCTTCGCGACATCTCTTTGCGGACAGGCCTGAAGATTGTAGGAGGAGTGCAGGAAGACCGTGTCTTTGGCACCTACGGCCCCGCACCCGCTGCAACCGTCCTGCAACAGCTCCTGGATGGTACGAAGACCAATATGCTGCTGCAGAGCGACTCGGCGATGCTTCCCGTCCTTCTGACGCTCACGCCGCAGACAGGCCACGCCACTCCACCGAGCCCCATGGCCGCAAAAGAGGAAGCTCCGGACGACGGCGACAGGGTATTTTCTCCAAATGGACCACCGCCAGCGGAGACGCGGCCTCGGGATTTCGTACCTTTAGGAGCACCGGCATCCGGAGAGACATCTGCCCCTGCCGCTGCTACAGACCAGCCTGCTACCGACGACCAGAACGGAAATGGAGCACGAACTCCGCAGCAGATTATGGAGCAGCTGCAAAAGCTCCGTGCCCAGCAACAACCTCAGACACAACAATAATTTTTATTAATTTCCTGCCATTTGGGCGGCGGAGAGGGTCTGCGCCTCGCGCGAGGCGATGCGCTGTTGCGCTGCCTGCATGGAGTGGACCCGGAAGACACGGAACATACCCAGACAGATACCGTACGCGATCAGAACTCCAGCGGCGAGTGAGGCGAAGACGGCACTTACGAGAAGTGTGAAAGACACGGTTTAAAGCTCCTTGAATCGATTGCAGTACGCAGATACATGGATGGTTCGACCGCAAATTGCGCTGCCCGTCGAAATCAAGTTTGCCGTTCTCTTGCCCGTAAAGGAAGTACCCACAAAGATTCCTTTCCGTCCGTACGGTTATTCTATAGGGATGGTGCTGGGAACCAAAGCCGGCGGCGTGTAGGGTCTTCCAATCGAATGAGTGTCACACACATTACTGTTCGCGGTGCGCGTCACCACAATCTTAAGAACATCAACGTCGCAATTCCACGCAACACGTTGACGGTGGTTACAGGCCTCTCCGGCTCGGGCAAGAGTTCCCTTGCCTTCGACACCATCTACGCCGAGGGCCAGCGTCGCTACGTCGAGACTCTGTCCGCCTACGCGCGGCAGTTTCTCGACCAGATGGAACGCCCGGACGTGGACTCGATCGAGGGCCTCAGTCCCGCAATTTCAATCGAACAAAAGACGACCTCGCGCTCGCCGCGTTCGACTGTCGGCACCATCACCGAGATCTACGATTACCTGCGCCTTCTCTGGGCCAGCGTAGGCCGACCGCACTGCCCCAACTGCGGTCTCGAGATCACGCGCCAGTCCGCCGACCAGATCGTCGAACGCGTCGTTTCGCTCGAGCCTGGCGAGCGTATCACCGTGATGGCTCCGCTCGTGCGCGGACGCAAGGGTGAGTTCCGCGAAGAGCTTGAAGCGCTGGATCAGCAGGGCTTCCGCGCCCGCGTCGATGGCCAGATGATCGAGATCGAAGAAGGTATGCGCCTGGAGAAGCGCAAGAACCACACCATCGAAGCCGTCGTCGACCGCATCCTGCTCAAGAAGGATGAGAACGGCAAGCCCGATACACGCCGTCTCGAAGCCAGCGTGCAAAAAGCTTTGCAGATGGCAAATGGTCTCGTCCTTATCGGCATCCACGGGTACGACGAAACGCTTTATTCGTCCTCGATGGCCTGCCCCGAGTGCGGTATCAACGTACCCAAGCTCGAGCCGCGCTCCTTCTCCTTCAACTCCACCTATGGCGCCTGCCCGGAGTGCAATGGACTGGGATCAATCTATGACTTCGACCCGGCAAAGACTATTACCGACTGGAGCAAGCCGCTTCTCGACGGTGCCATGGGCCCGGGTTCAAGCTCAAGCTACCTTCTACGCCTGATTAAGCTCGGCGCAGAAAAATACAAGATCAACCTCAAGCTTCCTTTTGAAGAGCTCTCCGAGCCGCACCAGAAGATTCTGCTCTACGGTCCTCCGCGTGGCGAGTCCGCACGGACCGGATTCCATGGCATCTTTTCTTACCTGCGTGACTCGATGGAAGAGTCCAAGAGCGATTCGTTTCGCGAGTACTACATGCAGTTCATGTCGGCGACCGAGTGCCCGCAGTGCAAGGGCCAGCGCCTGCGTCCCGAATCCCTCGCCGTCACGGTGGAAGGCCGCTCCATCGCGGACTTCACATCCCTTTCGCTCGCCCGCGCGATGATTGCCGCACGCGCGATGAAGTTTGTAGGTCGCGAGAAGCTGATCGCAGACCGGCTCCAGCGCGAGGTGATCGAACGCCTCGAATTTCTCAATGCCGTCGGACTGAACTACCTCTCGCTTAATCGCAGTGCCGCGACGCTCAGCGGTGGCGAAGGCCAGCGCATCCGGCTTGCCACGCAGATCGGATCGCGTCTTCGCGGTGTGCTTTACGTCCTCGATGAACCGTCCATCGGTCTGCATCAACGGGACAACATGCGTCTCATTCAGGCCATGGAAAACCTCCGTGACCTCGGCAACACTGTGCTGGTTGTGGAGCACGACGAAGACACGATTCAGAAGGCTGATTACGTCCTTGATCTTGGTCCTGGCGCTGGAAAGAACGGCGGCGAACTGATCGCTGCGGGTACGCCTGCGGAGATCATGGCCGAGCCGAAATCTCTTACCGGAAGATACATGTCCGGGGAGATCGAGATTCTCTCGCGGCCCGTCCCGCGTGCTCACAGCGGAAAGTGGATCACCGTGGAGAACGCGCGTAGCCACAACTTACAGAACGTCACGGCCAAGTTTCCTCTCGGCGTGATGACGGTCGTCACAGGGGTCAGCGGAAGCGGCAAGAGTACCCTCGTCAATGATATCCTCTACCGATCGCTTGCCAAGCTTCTCTACCGCAGCAAGGAAGAGCCAGGCCTGCATGGCGCAGTGCTTGGAGCGGAGCAGCTCGACAAGGTCATCCAGATCGACCAGTCCCCGATCGGCCGTACGCCACGTTCCAACCCGGCCACTTATACCGGCGTCTTCACCGCCATCCGCGATCTTTTTGCCATGCTTCCAGACAGCCGCGAGCGTGGCTACAAGCCCGGTCGTTTCAGCTTCAACGTGCAGGGTGGACGTTGCGAAGCTTGCCAGGGTGATGGCCAGCGCCGGATTGAAATGAACTTCCTTCCGGATGTCTACGTCCTCTGCGAGGTCTGCAACGGACGCCGCTATAACCAGGAGACCCTTAGCGTAAAGTTCAACGGCCACTCCATCGCGGACGTACTCGATCTGTCCATTGCCGACGCTCTCACGATTTTGGCCGACATCCCCAACGTCAAGATCAAGCTGCAGACGCTTGTCGATGTAGGCCTGGGATATATCCATCTCGGCCAGTCCGCAACCACCCTCTCTGGCGGCGAAGCACAGCGCATGAAGCTGGCGAAGGAACTCAGCAAGCGCCAGACTGGAAAGACGCTCTACCTCCTTGACGAGCCCACTACGGGCCTACACTTCGACGATGTGCGCAAACTGCTTGAAGTGCTTGACCGGCTCACCGATCTCGGCAACTCGATCATCATCATCGAGCACAACCTGGACGTGATCCGCAACGCCGACTGGATTATCGACATGGGTCCCGAAGGCGGAGAGGGCGGCGGCACCATCGTCGGCGAAGGAACGCCGGAGCAGGTCGCCCGCGTGGAGGCCTCCCACACCGGAGAGTTTCTCGCACGGCACTACGTTGCGCGGCCCGGAAGCATGCGTCCGCCCGCACCGAAGTATGAGGCTCCCGTCGTTGTGAAGACGGAGGTTGCGAACGCCACCAAGTTTGCACCTTCCGCCGAAGAGAAGGCCGCCAAGCGCAAAGCGGCTGCGAAGTCTGCGGCGAAGAAGAGCGCTGAGAAAAAGGCGGCTCGTGAAGCCGAGACCCCGGTAGTTTTCGAAAAAAAGACCGCTCCTAAAAAAGCAGCGAAGAAGAAAGTGGCCAAGAAGTGAGCGACTGGAGGGACAGCTTCCACGACCGGAGCGAGATTGCCAAAACCGGCGAGGTGATCGGAGCGGACCTCGTCCAGGAGGCGCTCGCCGCAGAGCCGGAGCCTTTGCCTGAGGATCGCCGTCAGCCGCATCTTGGCTACGCGCTCTCGCTGGGTCTGATGGCCGTCGTCTTCACCCCCCTGGTTCTGGGTATCATCCTCGGCTGCGGCATCGCTACGGGCGCACTTCCCAAAGATGCCATGCGTCACCTCCTGGACTTCCCGCGAGTCACGGTCTTCGCGAACCTTGCCGGGACGGCTGTGACGCTTCTGGCTGGATGGGCGATCTTTCAGGCAATGTGGAAGCGGCCTTTCTGGTCCGTCGTTCAACTGAATCCAGCCGCTCTTGAAGGACGTGCGGGGAAACTCATACTCACCGGTCTGGTCATGAGCCTTTCCGCCTCCGCGATCGAGCATCTCCTCACACTTCCCAAAGAGATGCCCATCGAGACGTTCTTTCACGCGCGTGGTGTTCTGTGGATGTTGACCTTCTATGGCGTCGTCATCGCCCCGTTCTTTGAAGAGACGCTCTTTCGCGGCATGCTGCTTCCGGCTCTCGCCATGGCCTTCGACTGGTTTCGCCGCACTCCGATCGAACCCGAGGACCTCTGGAAGCATGGCCTGTCCCGCCGCGCCGTCGCACTCAGTGCGGTGCTCACCAGCATCGGTTTCGCCAGCCTGCACGCCAACCAGCTTGGTAACGCGTGGAACGCCGTTGCGGTTTTGGTCTGTGTCGGTCTGGGACTAGCCTGGGTTCGCCTGAAGTACGACTCGCTCGCAGCGTCGATCCTCGTTCACGCGGCCTACAACGGCAGCCTCTTCCTGGGCATGTTTATCGCGACGGGCGGCTATCGCCATCTAGAAAATCTGACGAAGTAAAATCATGCTCATGGATGATGAACGCAAAGCTCTTCTCGACCTCATCGCAGCCAAGAGCTTTCGCCTTGGCGACTTCACGCTCGCTTCGGGCAAGAAGAGCGACTACTACATCGATTGCCGCATCACTACGCTCGATGCCGAGGGCGGACGCCTATCCGGCCTGATCCTTGCGGACCTTATCCGCACGCATGCGCCGGAGGCAGAGGGCGTGGGCGGTCTCACCATGGGCGCCGATCCGCTTGTGTCCAATACCGCCAGCGCCACTGCGTGGTGGCACCTCTCTCATCCCGAAGCTCCGCTCGTACACGGCTTCCTTGTGCGCAAGCAGGAGAAGGCACACGGCACCGGACGCCGCGTAGAAGGCTTTGTGAAAGAAAACGCGCCTGTGGTCATTGTGGATGATGTCTGCACCACCGGCGGATCCACCGTCACCGCCATTGAAGCTGCAAAAGCTGCAGGCATGAACGTGGTCGCCGTGATGTGCCTTGTCGACAGACAGCAGGGTGGCCGCGAGACCATCGAAGCTGCGGCACACGGCGCAAAGTTTGTCAGCGTTTTCACTGCGGACGATGTCCGCGCCGTGAAGCTGAGCCAGGCCGAATCGGCCTAAAGATCCGCCGCTTCGCTTACACTGACGCCTTCTTTGGTGAAGGCAACCTTGCATTTTCCGCAAACCGGACAGGGGCGACCCTTCCGGTGCAATACCTGCGAAGTCACGAAGACTTTGCCACACGCGAAGCAGCGTACCGCTGCTGTATTTCCATACCAGTCCTCGTCCTGGCCGAGGTTGCTCTTGTCTAACAAACGCATCTCCCGATAGTAGACGGGTTCTGGCTCCTTCGCCCTTTCATCGCCTAAAATCGATCATGGCTTCCGCCCGCGCTTTGGCAAACGAGATCAACGCCCGCAATCAAACCCGTGCGGCGGTGCACGATCACGACCAGACCTACGGTTCCGTTCCTTCGATCATCTATCGCGAAGGCGATGGATCGCATGGCAACTTCTTCCCTGCAGCGTGGCACGCAATCCAGAAGAATCCAACATGGCGAATCCGTCTTGAAAAGACTTACACCGCATCAGGCCGCATCGCGTGTGGAAAGGAGCGCTGGCGCGGCGAGTTGGAATGCGCCACCAGCAGCGATGCGCTCCTGATGAATATCTTCTGCACGCCTGTCGCGCTGAAATCACCAAGGCTGCGAGCGCTCCTCAATCTCGGTTCTGACGACAAACCAGACTTCGGTTGGCGCAGCCGAACACCTTTGCAGGGCGATTACGACGACCGCACAGAGATTGATATGCGCCTTGGCGATCTACTGGTCGAAGCGAAGCTCTGCGAGGGCGACTTCCAGACCGGTCGTGCCGATCTCATGGCCCGCTATCCGCTCTTTGAAGACACCTTCGATACCGAATCCCTTCAGCGCAAACAAAAGAGCTTTCTCTCCTACCAGTTGCTCCGTGGCGTCATGGCAGCCGTGGAGCACGACGTGCGCTTCTGCCTGATGTGCGACGCACGTCGGCTTGACCTGATCGCCCGCTGGTTCGGGGTACTCTCCGCAGTTCGATCCAGCAGTGTTCGTTGCCGTTTGCAGCTCGTTACGTGGCAGGAAATAGCGTTGTGCCTGCCCAGACCCCTGCAAGGCTTTCTGGCGGCCAAGTACGGGATCGGCGAAGGCGATAAAATAAAGAGCGATGATTCCTACACTTGAGTGGACCAAAGATGGCGTGCGCTTCCTCGATCAAACGAAGCTCCCGCTCGAAGAAATCTATGTAACTGCGACCAGCTATGACGATGTCGCTACCATCATCCGCGACATGATCGTTCGTGGCGCTCCCGCCATCGGCGTCAGTGCCGCCATGGGCGTCGCCCTCGGCGTGGAGCGCACCAAAGCGACCGACATCGACAACCTCACCAAGGAAGTCGAAGTGATGTGCGACGTGCTGGCAAAGACACGTCCCACAGCGGTCAATCTCTTCTGGGCGATCGAGCGGATGCGTGCAAAGTACTACGCCCTTGCCTCACAGCCCGACGCGACCATCGCAAAGATCCAGACCGCGATCATCGACGAAGCAAGGACGATGTACGACGAAGATATCGCCGCTTGTAAGACCATGGGCGCCTTCGGTGCGGAGCTTCTTCCGAAGTCTGGTACGGTTTTGACACACTGCAACGCCGGCGCTCTGGCGACCTGTGGATACGGCACCGCCCTCGGCGTTATTCGCGCCGCGGTCGAACGTGGGGCCAAGATCGACGTTCTCGCGGACGAGACTCGCCCCTTCCTTCAGGGTGCGCGGCTCACAGCATGGGAGCTTCTGCATGATGGAATCCCGACCACAGTTCTCTGCGACAACATGAGCGGTTCGCTCATGCGCGCTGGCCGCATCCAGGCTGTGATTGTCGGTGCAGACCGTATCGCAGCCAACGGCGACGTCGCCAACAAGATCGGCACCTACTCTGTTGCGGTGCTTGCAAAAGAACACGGCATTCCGTTCTTCGTTGCGGCTCCGTGGTCCACCATCGATCTCGCCACGGCGACGGGCGATGGTATTCCTATCGAACAGCGCGATGCCCGCGAGGTCACACACTCCAACGGCAAGCAGATGACGCCGGACGGCTGCGGTATCGAAAATCCCGCTTTCGATGTAACGCCAGCGAAGTACGTCACGGCGATCATCACCGAAAAGGGTGTACTCCGCGCACCGTATGCCGACAGCATGCGCGCCATGATGGAAGAAGCAGAAACGGCAAAGGCCTAGACGTGCGCCGCTCGATGCGCTGGGCGGACTGGCGAAAAAAATCGCTGGTCCGCGGCAACGTGCTCGTGATTCTGTCACTGATTGCAGGCTTTGCACTCTCACATTTCCCATACAACCAGCCTTCGCTCTGGCTCATCCTTCCGACATGTGCCGCCTGTCTCGGCACCGTCGATACACTCCGCTGCATGCAGCCGCGATGGAGCTGGTATCACGGCGGCGTCTTGCTCTGCGTGTATATGGATTTAATGGTAGTTACGCTAATTCTCTTTTTTTTGGTCTACCCATACCTCGGTTCGAGGTAAGCTGGCCAGACATCTGACTGAAGGAGCTTCACATGCTGAAGGGTTTTAGAGATTTCATCCTGCGTGGCAACGTGATGGACCTTGCCGTCGCAGTCATCATCGGTACTGCGTTTACCGCCATCGTGAACTCGCTTGTCGAAAAGATTATTAACCCTCTTCTCGGCGCGTTCATCGAAAAGCCAAATTTTGGTTTTTTGATCGCCCATGTACATGGTGGCGAAGTTCGTTACGGCGACTTCTTCACGGCGATCATTAACTTTATTATCATGGCGAGCGTCGTCTACTTCTTCCTCGTTCTGCCGACCCAATATCTCCTGAAAAAATTCAATCCGCCCGCGCCACCTTCCACCAAAACCTGCCCGGAGTGCAAGAGCGATATTCCGCTCGATGCGAAGCGTTGCAAGTTCTGCGCACAGCCTGTCGCGGTTTAATTTTCTACAGTTCCTTTTAAGGTCGAGCTCATGGCTCGGCCTTTTTCCTTGTACTCTCTAGTCAACCCATTCGACCTCAGGAGATCTCTTCAACGTGTCTCGACTCTTCCCTGCTTCTGTCCGCGTTATCTCGGGTCTCTGCGTTGCTTCGGTCCTTTGCTCCACCGCCACCGCACAGAGCGCCCCGCAAAAGGTCTTTGGATATCGAGACTTTACGGAGCAGGCAAAGCTCGATGCGGCTTTCATGGCCGTTCCA
>Ga0247783_1000808_pt1 | contig 10034 bp, 6 predicted proteins | sample UWRJL064202C5_FD_179911 | JGI IMG/M metagenome (GOLD analysis project Ga0247783, IMG submission 179911) | Plant litter microbial communities from Arlington Agricultural Research Station in Wisconsin, United States - UWRJ-L064-202C-5 | ecosystem: Environmental > Terrestrial > Plant litter >... | reverse complement strand
GAGGAAGCAGTGGTTATGTTGGCCCGCAAGGAGCATTGACCGGGGTATTCCTAAGCGATGCCATACCTTCGGCAGGTGCGCCAGGAACCCTGGACTTTAGCCCCCTTGGATTGGGGATAGACTTTTTGGCCCTCGCTCCGGGAATCGGCCAGGTTTTTTATATAGGTGATGGCAAAACGTCGCTCAATGTTTTCCAAACTTTCCTCGCCCCTGTGGGCGCGACCCGTTTTGCATTAGGTATTCCCGATGGTTTTGGGTTTAATGGCCCAGCGGGTGCTTACGATGATAATGACGGCAACTATCGTATCCGTATTGGCATTAACGATGTGCCGACACCAGACCCGCACGACGTACCTGAACCGAGCAACCTGGCATTATTGTTGTTAGGCCTGGTGGGAATCTGGGTTGGACGTAGACGTCGCAGCTAAGTGTTTAGTGCTGCAAAAAGATGTAATCCTAAAGCGAGCTGCATGCAGTTCGCTTTTTTTATGGAGCAACAATCACCATTCTTATAACCCCTCACGTTGTCACACCAGCCACTGCCTTTTTATTTATCGTTTGGCACCTATCTAAACGGACGCGCAGTGTCGAAAATAGAATGCCTGCTATAGTTTTAGTGGTGTTAAAAGCAGGTATCGCAGCCTGCCTTTAACCAACCAATGACCGACCCCTATTGAATTGATGCCTAAAAAGGTGGATTGAATGGATGACATATCTTTTGCTAAAGGTGCTGTGCTCTTTGATACAACATCGCCTTTAGAAAATGCATTTTTTATTCTTGAAGGCAGTGTCACGCTGAAAATGACGATGGGAGAAAAAACCTTGTCGGTAGTCATTGGCCCCAATCATTTTGTGGGCGATGCAGCGGTAGTCATTACCCATAAAACGCAGGGCGGTGATGCCTACCAGTATTACGCCCAGGCGATTGCTAACGAGCCCGTTAAAGCCACCTTGATTCCGATGAAACAAATTCAAGATGAATTAGCGCAAGCTCCACCACTGTTGCGCGCTTGGGTCGCCTCCTTTACCGGCCGCGTGCTTAAACTTATTGAACAGCTCACCCGTGGGTGAGAGTTTAAAATAAAGGTGACGTTATGATTACTGGCTCTTCACATTCGTTGCATTCCAATTTAACGGAATCATTAAATTATTTTCGCCAACAGTTAGAGCGGCAAAAATCAGAGCAAGCTGCCAGCCCTAAGGACGAAATTTCCCAGCTGCCCGCTCCGGTGGAACCTACCCCACCCAAGTCTTATGAGGTGGTGGTTGAGCTTAACCAGATCCCCAAGAGTGAACAGCTCAAACTGGCCGCTGAAGAACGCCGGGATATTGCGCGTGAAGCGGCAGTGGCAGTTGAATCGCTGCAGCAGAAAAAGGATGTAATTAATGTCTATTCAAATGCATCCAGTGAAGCAAACAACGATAGCAGCAGTAGCTATGAGGTTTCACCGGGCGAGGTTTATCAAGAGACTTTGGATTATCAAAAACGGCAAGACTTGATGACCGCACTGCAACAGGCTGCACGCCCGGAGCAATTAGGTACGACCATCGATATTACTGTTTAGGGAATTGGCGAAATATTTATCGACTCAAACCCAACCATTGGCTGACGCCATTTATGCGCCGCAGCAAAATATATTCAATTATCAACAACACCACTAACGAAATCGCCAGCAGCGGCAGAAATAACGCCAAGCCAAAAGTAATCGCCACCACCGCAACTCCAACTCGTGCTGGCATTGCCGGTGGTGCGCCCAAAACGGAATCCGGTTTGCGTTTGCGCCAGAGAATAAATCCACTCGCACTTATTAACATTAACCCCGTACAGGTGAGCACACCTAACACCAGATTAAACCAGCCAAACAAATAACCTTCATGTGCCGCTATGCCGATTCCAATTGCGCGATCCACTAATTTTTTCTCAGAAAATCCACTTTGCTTTTCGATACTGCCATCGGCGCTGAGCCATGCATCTGCACGCTGCGGGCGATTGGCAGTTTGCGATGATGCTTTCCAACTATTGTAATGACTGTTGGCAATACTGAGTTCAACGGGCGGCGCTAATTGCAGGGCTTGTGCACTCGCCAGAATAGCGGGCGTTAAATCATAAACATCACTCGCTTGTGTGCCCCAATGTTGATGTTCTTCTTTACGGTTTTGTGTCCACTCCTGCTGCACTGGCGCCAACTCAAAGCCACGCATTTCTTTTAGCGCTGCGCCCCACACGGTTGCCCAGGGAAGACCAGTGACTAATAAAAATAATGCGAGTGCGGAAATCCAGATACCCGTAACCGCGTGAATATCCCGCCAGAATATTCTGCTGCCATCGCGCAGGCGCGGATAAATAACTCCCGCCAACCCCTGCGCGTTGCGCGGCCACCACAAATACAAGCCAGTAACGATTAATACAATTGCCCAGCAGGCGGCCAGCTCGACCAAAATGGAGCCGATATTGCCAATTAATAATTCCCCGTGAATGGTTTTGACAATATTCATCAACATCTGGTCGGTGCGCTCAACACCTAACACATCACCCGTGTAAGGATTTACAAATACCTGCCAATTTTGCTCGGCTTGCACATTAACCAGCACCGCTTCATCGGCCGCTTGTGGCAGGCGATAATTTAAAAACTTTCCGCTGGGGGCAACCGCGAGCGCAGCCGCAATTTGTTGATTGGGTGCAAGTGCTTCGCCGGTGATTTGTAAGCCGCGATAATCGCGCTCTTGCCAGTGTTCGTAATAGGGTTTGAATAAATAAATTGAACCGGTCAGTGCGAGCACAATCACAAAGGGAATACAAAAAATACCGGCATAAAAATGCCAGCGCCAAATAGTGCGGTAAAGGGATTTTTGCTTGCTGATATTGTCTGCCATTTTTGTACTCACAATTTCTTGATATTCCGCATGCGAAATCTTTAAAAATAATTCACATATCGTAAGCAAGACTTAAATACAGAGTCCTGCCCGGCCATGGATGCGCTACGTAACTTAATTCGTCGGTGAGGTTATCGATACCAAAACCCAGCTCAAGTTGATCGCTGAAATCGTAAGTGGTTTTTACCCCGAGGCGCGTATAACCATCCTGCGCGCCCATCACCTGTTCGGCGGTATCAGTATTATCCAGACGACCAAAACTTTTATCGGCGTATTGCACATTGCCGCTTAAATCCCAGCGATCACTCAGGTGATAGGTAGCCATTAAATTACTGCGCCAACGCGGCATACGTGGGTAATCATTACCTTCAATGCTGCTGCTAGGCTTAGCACCTTCGGCGGTGCTGTTATCGACAATAATAGATTTTGTGTAGGCGATATTAAAACGAATATCCAATTGTGGTACCCACAAGCCGTAGCGATTCACAATCAATTCAACGCCATCGGTCTCCACTTCATCGACCGCCGAAAAAGTTGTTACTGTACCGCCGCCGGGCAACAAATTGGATTGTGATTCAATCGCATCCTGAATGGTTTCAGTAAATAAATTCACGCGCACATAGCCAGTGGTAAATTGTTTTTCCAACATCAAGTTGCGATGTAAACCATTTTCCGGTTTGAGATCCGGTTTTGCAGCGACGATAGTGGAATAGGATTGGCTTTGCATAAATAATTCTTCCACCACCGGGAAACGATAAGCACGCGCGAGTGAATAGCGCAGCAGCCAATCCTGTGCTGGAACATAGCCGAGTGAAAACTTGGGCGAAAATTGATTGCTCGTGGTTTCGGGAACTTCAACCAAATCCAATTCCGGTGTTGCAGGAACATCTTTATTGAAATAACCGTCTTGACTTTCCCAGCGCTCGTAGCGGCCGCCCAAGGCCAAATCCCAGCGTTCATTAATATCCCAATTCATTTGCACAAACGCGGCGCTGATATTGGTTTCACCACCGCTGCGGCTGGTGTAACCCGTATTGTCGCCTTGCGACCAGTCGGCCGAATTAAATACATCCATATTTAATTGATAGGCTTCATAGCGTGCGCCGGTAATTAATTCCAAACCCTTTACACCCAGATCGCTAATAACAAATTTTCCGTCCAGGGTTTGCCAACCGGTATCGTCGTAATTGGTGGTTTGGCCGCGCCCGCTAAAGAGCGGATCTTGCAGCGAGTGACTGGAGGTGCGGCTGTTGTCTTCCAGAATGCGGAAGTCGCTTACATTGGCTTCAAAATAGGTGTCTGCAGTGAGCTCCGCTTTGATACGCAAACCGGTAGATAAACTGCGGCGATCCAATTCACTGGCACCCAAGCGACTCGCAGCCACATTCATGCCCATTGCATCCTGAATAAAATTGCCCGACCAGAGTGCATCGCCCGCTGCATTGCGCAGATAAGTGTTGGGTGAATCGCGCAACGTTGTGCGGTCTTCGTAAGCAATATTTAACAAGCTCGACCAGTTTTCAAAATCGTAACCAAGTTTTAATTTGAAATTATCGGTAGTCGCTTGTTCAATGCCGGTATCGCCAAAATAATATCCGGGCTTGCCAAATACATCTTTATCAACAATCGCACCCGTTACAGGAAGCGCATTGGCGGCGGGTGTGCGCGCATCAAAGTAATAGGACTGGGGTTGGCTGTCGTTATCGAGGTGATTGTAAGAGAGGTAAATACTGAGATCGCCCATATTATCACTGTGAAAAGTATCGCCGTAGGAGACAAAGGTTTTGTAACCATTCAATTGGTCAGAAAAACCATAGGCACTAAAATCTTGCGAGAAATAATCGAGATCAATATGCACTTCGCGCGCTTGCGGAATGGCAGTTTCAATTAACACCACACCGCCCATGGAGTTGCCGCTGTACTCTGCCGAAAAAGGCCCGTAGAGAATTTCCACCTGCGCAATTTCACTCGCACTCACCATGGTCCAGCGCGGCGCTCCGCTCCAGCGGGTTTGCAATAAATAATGCAGGGGCACACCGTCGGCAAATACCATCGAGCGCGCCGTGGCAAACATATTGGAACCGCGCAGCCCAAGCGTGCCGTTTGAATCCCCAATATAGCGTTTGCGAATCACTATGCTCGGTTCGTATTTAACGAGATCTTCGGTGGTGGTGGCGTTGATGCTGACAATATCTTCCTGGGTCAGCAAACTGATGGGATTGGTATAACCGGCATTGGCACTATCGCGCGCCTCGCCCCAGACTTTTACTTCTTCCACTTCAGGATTTTGTTCGCGTTTGTTTTTATTCAACAGCTCGTCATGAGCCTGCACGCCAGTGGCAGCGCCCATACTCGCTAACGAGAAAACCACTAATTTTTTTACCTGTAGCACCTGTCCCATCCCAACCCATTTTGCTTTTTATGGTGAGACGGAACCTTAGGTGTTTTGAGGCATTAGGAACAGTGACAAATTGTCGCAGGGGCGCAACATTGATCACAGCGGGCCAGTGGGGAGGAGGCCTACCAGAAGGGCTAACACATACAGCAATACCAACAATAGTTGCCAGACCAGACTTGGCAACTTGTTATCTAACAACCACTGCAAACGCTCCAAGCCGCTCATCGGGCGAGCGATTCCAATCAACCTTTCTATATAACCCTGAGCCAGAACACCCTCGAATAGCGGCATCTTTCCACGTCGGGTTACCAATATGTCTTCCCCTCCAATCATTAATACCATTGAGCCCAACCAGCGATAGGAGGATATATCTGTCTCACGGGCAAACTGCACACGCTTACCATCCTTGATGAACACCCAGGGATCAAGCGCGCCCAATTGACGGCGGGTTAAGCGTTTTCCGTTGATCAGCTCCAACAGCAGCAGCCCATGCGTCAGCAGCAAACAAGCGCTACGCCATACAGATTCTTCTTCTGCCGAAAACAACGCTGGCAATATCAACAGCAACAGCGGTACCCAAAACCAGATCAACCATTTATTAATATTGCGCCAGAAAAATTTATACACCAGCCACTGAATACGCTTATCGTTAGTTTGCGGTGCAAAATGAGGATTAGCTTCAGCAATCACATCATCACTCACCAACAGCGCCTTGTGGCGTCTCTCCAAATAAAATGCCAATGCAAATCCTACGATCAAAAGCGACCAAAACAACCATGAAAAATAGCGCTCCCACTGTTGATACTGCACCATCTGCTGCCGATATAACCCTGTAGCAGCGATAAACTCAGGTGCGTTAAACTCACCCTTGAGCTCCCCATACTTGCTGAAACGTTTGATGCTGAGTGACGCAAAATCTGCAGCGAAGACTTCATTATTAACCCAGGCGAGCGCAATATAATCTTCCACTGACTTTTGGCTTCCCATTGCCCCGGTAAATACATCCTCGATCTTTCCTGCACCGTCCATACGCACTATAGAACCGTGCATCAAATTGCTCCCCTTAGCCAGTACCAAAAAATCATCTTCCGCAACAACAACGCCTATAGGCCAGCGATCATTGGCGGGGAGTCGAGCGTCAATTAAAGGGAATCGCTCAATTGCTTGCGAAAATTTATTCTGCTGCACACTGACGTTACTGAGTGAATTATCGTTGCAGTTGGCAATCCATAACTTATTTCCCTGACGCTTTATTTGATTGGGAAACTGCAGTGATGACAGCCCGCCAATACGATCAATTTCTTTACCGTCTTTATCAAGCCAAAAAATTTGGTGCTGCGAAGTATCGGCAAGGAATATATTTTCCTCCGAATCTATATCCACCCAAAAAACATCACCAAATTGCTGTGTTAATTCCGGCAGCGGTGTGCAAACCATGGTTTCCCATACACAGCGCGACAATCGCCCCGACGATCCTTGTACCGAACTACGGACAGGTGCAGTAATACGATATTGAATTAATAACCGCTGTAAAAAGGATGGCTGGTAATTCTGCGGCACCATCAGTAAATCGCCATTCGGGAAGATGGCAATGCCACCGATGTGAGTTTCAATGCCCAGTTGCATTAAATCGCGTTGATCAAGAAAATTACCACCTGGGGAATAACGGAGAATTTTGGAATGAAGCCCGATATATAAATTGCCCTGCTGATCTGTGGCCAATAAATCAGGCCCCTGATTGGATCGCCACTGGGAACCAGCCCAGTGCTGGGCAAATAAAAGAGAACCAAAAAACAGCAGAATGAGCAACAACCATTTAGCATCAACTTTCACAATCTATTTCCTTGTTTCGTTATTTATATTCCATCAACAATGCAAAAAAAATGGCTCACGCTGAGGGTGAACCATCATAACCAGCAATAATAAAACTGTCGAATACGGCGCTAATCTAGCCAGCGGCGCATCGCCGATATATGCGAGCCACTCGATTTCAGATCTGCCAGCGGATCATCGGACATCTGCCCGGAGCGATTGGGCAGAGGGGAAATGCGCAGCAGATATTCGTCGGGCACGTAGCCCTCTTTAGGGCTTAACGGGGTGACAAAGGATTTGATCGGCAGCGCGCCTATATCCCGCGCGAAGCTATCAAACATCGACCAGGGAACTGTGTTTTTAATGCCGATTGCCGTCACCAATCGGATTGCTTGCCTGCACGCAGGTTGGTCGATCAACCAATGCAGCATTTTTTTACCTAAGCCCAAGGCCCGCAGCTGTTGACTGACCACTACTTGCCACACAAACAAGGTGTGGGGTTCGTTAGGTGGATAATAAGCGGAAACAAATCCCACCAGTCGACCATGTAAAAATGCGGCGACCGAGGTTTTGGCAAAATGACCACATTGCAGGAGCGTGCATTGCACTGAGTTGCCGTCGAGCACGGGAGTGGTAGCGAGCAAGCCTTTGAGCGCATCGCCATCGGTGCTTAAGGGAGTGCGGAGTTCAATCTTATCGAGCAAAAGATCGTTTCTGGTGTTCATCAAAACCTCCATACAGCGTCTTTGTCTACACAGATGCAGACGGTCAGATCACAGTGTTTTCATTCATCACTCGCAGGGAACTAATGAATCGTAAATGACAAGGGTGGATAGTTCGGACTGCTAAATTTCCACCTGAGTTCCCCATCTTTACATTTTCTGTAGAACGATTTGCTATAGCGAGCTATTCAACAATGGCTTTCCAGATTCACAAAAACATCACATAAACGACTAAATCCCGCCACAGCTCCGTAACAAAACCTCTCTAAGCTGCGCTCCTTGATCAATAAACCATGTTTCAGGGAGCCCGTTATGAAATTCACATCTCGCCCACCGCTATTGTTTGCAATGGCTATCGCCGGCCTCAGCGCACTACCCGCCGCCGCCGACCTGTATTTTTCTGAGTACATTGAAGGCAGCAGCAACAATAAAGCGCTGGAGATTTACAACAGCAGCGCCAGCAGTGTCGATCTCAGCGGCCACACAGTGGAGATGTATTTCAACGGCAGCAACAGCACCGGAACGACGATCAACCTCACCGGCAGCATCCCTGCAAACGGCGTATTTGTGCTTGCACATGGCAGTGCCAATGCGACGATTTTAGCCAAGGCCAACCAGACCAACAGCGCCAGTTGGTTTAATGGTGACGATGCCATTGTGTTGAAAAATGGCAGCACCATTTTGGATAGCATCGGCCAAGTGGGTGTAGATCCGGGCAGTGAATGGGGCACGGGTTTGAACAGCACAGCGGACAACACCTTGCGCCGCAAAACCACTATCGCCGCTGGTGATGCAACCGCCAACAATAGTTTTGATCCCGCCAGCGAATGGGAAGGTTATGCGCAGGATAGCTTCGACCATCTCGGCACTTATCAAGGCAGCAGCAATGGCGGTGGCAACAATAGTGGCGGCACCATCAGCCAGTGTGGTGCCGCAGCAACGCGTATCGCGACCATCCAAGGCTCTGGCGCTGCCAGCAGCTTGGTGGGCAGCGATGTGAGTATCGAAGCAATTGTGGTTGCCGATTTTCAAAATGCCAATCAGCTCGGCGGATTTTTTATTCAGGAAGAAGATGCAGATACCGATGGCAATGCTAATACCTCTGAAGGTATTTATGTCGTGAGCACCACACCGGTTGCGGTGGGTGATCGTGTCCGCATCACCGGCGCAATTGCCGAAACATTCCAGTTGACGCAAATTAGCGCAAGCAATGTCAGCGTCTGTGCCAGCAACCAAACCCTACCCACACCGGCACCAGTGAGCTTGCCCATTGCATCACTCAATGATTTTGAAGTAATAGAAGGGATGAGCATTGCGCTCGCGCAAACACTGACCGTAAACGAAACTTTTCAACTCGGCCGCTACGGCCAATTGCTACTGGCGAACGGCCGCTTGCCGCAACCAACTAATCTAGTTGCTCCAGGCGCAGCAGCCAACGCGCTACAAGCGCAAAATAATTTAAATAAGTTGATGATGGATGATGCAAGTAATTTGCAAAATCCTGATCCGGTCATTTTCCCGGCACTGGGTTTATCAGCAAGCAATACTTTGCGTAGCGGCGATACAGTGGCAAACCTGCGCGGTGTACTAACTTACGATTTTGGTGTGTATCGAATTTTACCAACCGCAACACCCAACTTTGTACACAGCAATCCACGCCCTGCTGCACCCACAATTGACGCAGCAGCGAATTTAAAAATCGCCAGCTTTAATGTGCTCAATTTTTTCAATGGTGATGGCTTGGGCGGCGGTTTCCCCACCGCGCGCGGCGCCAATACTCCCTCGGAGTTTACACGGCAGAAAGCCAAAATCGTCAATGCTTTGGTGGGCCTCAATGCCGACGTGATTGGTGTACTTGAAATCGAAAATGACGGTTACGATACCTACAGCGCTATCGCCGAATTAACTGCCGCACTCAACACTGCAACTGGCAGCAGCGCATGGAAATTTATCAACCCCGGTCTGAGCCAAATCGGTACCGATGCGATTGCAGTTGGTTTTCTGTATCGCAGCGACCGCGTCACCACAATTGGTGAAACCGCGATTCTCGATTCATCTGTTGAACCCTTGTTTATCGACACTAAAAATCGCCCGGCGCTGGCACAAAGTTTCCGCGCCACTAGCAACCGCGCAGTGGTGACTGTGGCGGTGAATCACCTGAAGTCCAAAGGCTCTGACTGCAATGATCTTGGCGATCTGGATACAGGCGATGGCCAAGGCAATTGCAA
>Ga0247783_1000806_pt1 | contig 10038 bp, 10 predicted proteins | sample UWRJL064202C5_FD_179911 | JGI IMG/M metagenome (GOLD analysis project Ga0247783, IMG submission 179911) | Plant litter microbial communities from Arlington Agricultural Research Station in Wisconsin, United States - UWRJ-L064-202C-5 | ecosystem: Environmental > Terrestrial > Plant litter >... | reverse complement strand
ATACGCGAGCAGCCGACGAGCGATCCGAGGTTCGACAGCGCGAACAGGCGATAGACGCGCGGTCGTAGTGCCGCGAGCGACGGATCGTCGGCGAACCAGCGCTGCAGCAGCGGACCGGTCGACGACAGCAGGAAGTAGGGGAGGCCGACGGTCGCGACGAGCAGGCCGACGATGCGGAACGCCGGATCGGACGCGGGCAGGGGCTTCCATGCATCGGACGCGATGATCGGAAGCGTCGCGACGCTGGCGAGCAGCAGCAGCGCGTGCACCGTGCCCTGCGTCCGCGCGGACCGCTTGCCGAGCGCGTGCGCATAAGCGTAACCGGCGAGCAGCACGGCCTGGAAGAACACGACGCACGTCGTCCACACGGCCGCCGAGCCGCCGAACCACGGCAGGATCTGCTTCGCGATGATCGGTTGTACGAGGAACAGCAGGAAAGCGGACGTGACGATCGTGACGCCGTACAGGATCATCGGCTCGAATGTGATGACGGACGCGGACGCGAAGCGGCGGATTGTATTCGCCACGTCGGCAGGCTGCCGGAGCCCTCGCCATTGATGTCCGAATACGGCTAGTGTGGCGCCGGGCCCGCGCGTATAAAGTCGTCCATGCCTTCCACGACCATCGATCCCGACAGCTGCTATCGCGCCGTCACGTCCCGCGATCCGCGCTTCGACGGCATGTTCTTCACGGCCGTCAGGACGACCGGGATCTACTGCCGCCCCGTGTGCCCCGCGCGCACGCCGAAGCGTTCGTCGTGCACGTTCTTCCAGACTGCCGCGTCCGCGGAGCACGCGGGCTACCGCCCCTGCCTGCGGTGCCGTCCGGAGCTCGCGCCCGGGCGCGTCGACTTCGAGACCTCGCTCGCCGAAGCGATCCTGTCGCACCTGCAGGCGCGCTCGCTCGAGTCGCGCGACGCCGAGACGTTCGCCGCGGAGATCGGACTGTCGAGTCGCCAGGTCCGGCGCATCCTGCTCGATCGCTTCGGCGTGACGCCGATCGAGGTCGTGCAGACTCAACGGCTGCTGTTCGCGCGCAAGCTGCTGCGCGAGACCGATCTGTCGATGACGCAACTCGCGTTCGCGTCGGGCTTCCGCAGCCTGCGTCGCTTCAACGCGGCGTTTCGCGATCAATACGGTCAGACGCCGTCGCAACTGCGGCGCGAGTCGCTCGAGGATCGTGAAGGCGGCGGCGACGGCGTCGCGAGTGACGCGGACATCGTGCTGCGCTTGTCGTACCGGCCGCCGTACGACTGGGACACGTTGTGTCGTTATCTCGCTGGACGCGGGACGGCGGGCGTCGAGGCGGTCGTCGTCGACGGCGCGTCGTCGACGTATCGTCGGACCGTTTCGTTGGCGCATGGCGACGAGGTCGTGCACGGCTGGCTGAGCGTCACGCGCGACACGCGGTCTCGGCTGCGCTCGGCCGCGACGGCCCATGCGCTGACGGTCACGCTGTCGAACACGCTGCTGCCGGTGCTGATGCCCACGACGCAGCGGCTGCGCGAGCTATTCGATCTCGACGCGGATCCGGCACGGATCGCGACGCACCTGCGCGCGGACCCGCTGCTGACCGACGAAGTCGATGCGTCGCCCGGGCTGCGGATGCCCGGTGCCTGGGAGCCGTTCGAACTCGCGCTGCGCGCGGTCCTCGGCCAGCAGATCAGCGTCGCCGGCGCGTCGACCTTGTCGGGTCGCATCGCGGCGCGCTTCGGCGACGTCGTCGTCACGCCGTTCCCCGCGCTCGACCGTTCGGCGCCGACGGCGAGCGCGCTCGCGCGCGCCGACGTCGCGGACATCGCGGCGATCGGCATGCCGCGATCCCGCGCGAAGACGGTTCGCGAACTCGCGTGCTTCGCGGCGGACGGCGGGCTGACGATGCCGCCCGGGACGAGCGCGGACGATGCGGTCGCGCGTCTCGACGCGGTCCCGGGTATCGGACCGTGGACCGCGCAATACATCGCGATGCGCGCGTTGCGTTATCCGGACGCGTTTCCGGCCGGCGACCTCGGCCTTCGCAAGGCGGCCGGCCTGCTCGCCGGGACCGATGCGCCGACCGAGCGCCAACTCGACGCGCGCGCCGAACAATGGCGACCGTGGCGCGCCTATGCGGCCGCGACGCTCTGGCACTCGCTCGTGCGTCGGGCGAGTGCATCCACGAAAGGAAAAGAGTTATGAACACGATCTGCTATCGACGATTCGACAGTCCCATCGGCCCGCTGCTGCTCGCCGCGACGCCCGCGGGGCTGCGCGCGCTCTACATGTCGCGGCAGCGCCATGTCCCCGATGCGCCCGAAGCGAACTGGAAGGCGGTCGGACCCGAGGACACGGCGCAACACGACATCCTCGAACGTGCCGTCGGCCAACTGACGGAATACTTCGCCGGGGCGCGCGACACGTTCGACCTGCCGCTCGATCTCGAGGGCACCGCGTTCCAGAAGAGCGTGTGGGCCGGCCTGTGCACGATCGGCTTCGGCGAAACGATCAGCTACGGCGAGCTCGCGCGGCGCATCCGCAATCCGAAGGCCGTGCGCGCCGTCGGTCTCGCGAACGGCCGCAACCCCGTGTCGATCGTCGTTCCCTGCCACCGCGTCATCGGCGCGGACGGCTCGATGACGGGCTACGGCGGCGGCATCGAGCGCAAGCGCTTTCTGCTGAGTCTCGAGGAACGCCTCGCGAGGCAACCGACGCTCGTTTTGACGTGAACGATTCCCAGTCGCAACGGGAGCGGTTCTGGGTTCTAATACGCCTCTTGCCCACCGACCGCCTGGAGATCAATGGCCAAACCCAACTACCAGTACGAGAAGCGGCAGAAAGATCTCGCCAAGCAGCGCAAGAAACAAGAGAAGGAACAGGAAAAGGCGTTGCGCAAGGCGAACAAGGTGGCGGGTGCTCCCGATGCGGGCCCGGTGGACGTCGCCGAGGGCGAGGCGGCCGCGAGCACCGACGCCACGGCGGACACGAAGGCCACCTCCTGATCCCCGCGCCGATCCCGGCGCGCAGCGCTCGGCGCGAGCCGCGCTAAGACCGCCGACGACCCCCCGGCACGATGTCGTCGAGCAACTCATCCAGCGGCGGTTCGGTCGTCGCGATCTTCTGGGCGCTCGGCGCCAACGGCGGGATCGCCGTCGCGAAGTTCGCGGCCGCGATCTACACCGGGTCGGGCGCGATGCTCGCCGAAGCGATCCACTCGCTCGCCGACTGCGCGAACCAGGTCTTGTTGCTCGTCGGTCTGCGGCAGGCCGACGAAGGCGTCAGCGAAGTCCATCCACTCGGAACCGGCCGCGTCGTCTACTTCTACGCGATGATGGTCGCGTTGATGCTCTTCCTCGTCGGCGGCGCGTTCTCGGTCTATGAAGGCGTTCATCGACTCGCACATCCCGAGCCGGTCGAGAATCCGGCCGTCGCGCTGATCGTGCTCGGCGTGTCGGTCGTGCTCGAAGCGTTCTCGCTGCGCGGCGCGATGAAGGAGATCAGGAAGACGCAGGGCGACCGCAGCTTCTGGCGCTGGTTTCGCGAGACGCGCCAGTCCGAGCTGCTGGTCGTCGCGGGAGAGGACATCGCCGCGCTCGCCGGGCTCGCGCTCGCCTTCGTCGCGGTGCTCGCCGCGGTCGTGACGGGCAATCCGATGTTCGACGCGATGGGCAGTATCGCCGTGGGCCTGCTGCTGATGATCGTCGCCGTGCTCGTGCTGCGCGAGGTCAAGAGCCTGATCGTCGGCGAGTCCGCGGAGCCGGCCGTCCGCGCGGCGATTCGTTCGCACATCGAAGCGCGGCCGGAGGTCGTCTCCGTCTTGAGCCTGATCACGCTGCAGTGGGGTGAGGCGGTCGTCGTCGCCGTCCAGGCCCACATGGCGCCGCAAGCGTCGGCCACAGCACTCGTCGACGCGATCAACGCCGTCGAGGACAGCATCCAGATGCGATGGCCGGCGGTACGCTGGGTCTTCTTCGAACCGGATCACGAGGACGCCGATGAAGATGAAACACGGGCCCGTCTTGATCGCCATATCGATCGCATCGGCGCTTCAGATCGCACGGGGCGCTGAGCCCGAGAACCCGTACAACGACCCGCCGCCGCTGCGTGCGACCTCCGGTATGGCGGACTGTCCGGCGCCGGCCGTGCGCGTGCTCACCCCCGAACAGGCGAGACGCGAAGCGCATCAGCGCATCGAGCGCGGCACGTCGTGCTGGCTCGCCGGCCAGTGCGCGCCCGGCGGGGACTACAAGGACGATGCGGCCACGACGCAGCGGGTGGCGGACGCGATCGCCCGCGACCCGCGCTTCGCCGGGACATCGCTGTGGGTCGAGACGCTACGCAAGTTCGTGACCATCAAGGGCTGCCTCGCGCGCGCGTCCCAAGGCGACGAGATTGCGGCGCTGGTGCGGTCGATCGACGGCGTGAAGCTCGTGTGGCAGGAGGCGAAAGCGCCGAAATAGGCGTCGCCCTCAGAGCACGACGAAGGCGAGGACGATGAAGGCGAGCAAGGCGGCCGCCTGGATGCGATCGTTCATCATCGCCCTCAGCGCGCGAACTGCGCCTCGACGATCGGGAAGGCCGAAGCGAGCGTGGCGGAGCTGGTCGAGGAAGACGAAGGCACGAAGGCCAGGGTGGCGAGGGCGCCCGTGATCGCAAGGGCGACCAGCGGGACGGCGGTACGGAAGCAGAGTTTCATGGGAAGTCCGGTGCGGTTCGAGGGCGTATTCACCTCGGGAATGACGCGCATTATCGGGACCGACGTGCTATAAGTCCAAGCCATTCTCTTTATTCGAGGCATATACAGACTCACATGGCTACCCGGCTCGACCTCAATCTCCTGCAGGCGCTCGAGGCCTTGCTCGCCGAACGCAATGTCACGCGCGCCGCGGCCAAGCTCCACACCACCCAGCCGGCGCTGTCCGCCCAGCTCGCCCGGCTGCGACGGATGTTCGACGACCCCTTGTTCATTCCCGGGCCGCGCGGCATGACGCCCACGCCGCGTGCGCTGGAGATCGAGCAGCGGCTCGGCGACCTGATGAGCGGCTTGCGCCAGGTGGTGTCGCCGCAGCGTTTCGACCCGGCGACGTCGTCGGCGACGATCTCGTTCGCGGCCACGGACTCGATCCAGTTCCTGCTCGCGCCGATGCTGTCGCAACTCCACCGCATGGCGCCGAACCTGCGCGTGTCCGCGCGCCCGGTACAGCGACTCGCGAAGCCGGAGATCGACCGGCTGCTCGCGACCGCGCAACTCGACATCGTCGTCGCGCCGCGGTCGATGCTGCCCGACGACCTGCGCGCGCGACCGCTCTTCACCGATCGCTTCGTCGTCGTGATGCGCAAGGATCACCCGTTCGATAAGCGCGTCATGACGGTCGACGACTTCTGCTCCTTCGAACACGTCTACGTGTCACCGCTCGGCGGCGACTTCAGCGGCGAGGTGGACACGGCGCTCGCGGCGATCGGACGCGAGCGGCGAGTCGTCGCGTCGATCCCGAGCGTGCTCGTCGCGACACGCGTGCTGGAGAACAGCGATTTCGTCGGCGTGTTCTCGGAAGCGCTCGCGCGACGCGAGGCGCATCTGCTCAAACGCTATCCGATGCCGGTCAGCATCGGCGATCTCCAGCTGCTGATGGCGTGGCACGAACGCACGCATGTCGACCCGGCCCATCAATGGCTGCGCGAGCGCCTGGTCCGTGCGATGGACCGCATCGCGCGCTGCAAGGAGAACGAGCCGATCGTACTGGACGGCGCCGAGGTGCCGAGCGTCGAAGCGACGCGCCGGGCGCGCCGCTCGACCGTGAAGGAAGCGGCATGAAGACCGTCAAGCTCGGTCGGACCGGCCTCGACGTCTCGCGCATCGCGCTCGGGATGATGACCTACGGGTCGTCGCAATGGCGTCCGTGGATCCTCGACGAGGAGGCGGCGCGGCCGCTCGTGCGCCAGGCGATCGAGGGCGGCATCAACTTCTTCGATACCGCGGACATGTACTCGAACGGACGCTCCGAGGAGGTGACCGGCAAGCTGCTGTCGGAGATGGCGACGCGCGACGAGGTCGTGATCGCGACGAAGGTCTTCTTCCCGCTGTTCGACTCGATGCTGCTCGACGCGGCGTCGGCGGCGGAGGCGGATATCAGGCCGAATCGGCGCGGGCTGTCGCGCAAGTACATCTTCAATGCGATCGACGCGAGCCTGCGTCGCCTCGGCACCGATCACGTCGACCTGTACCAGATCCATCGCTGGGACCCGCAGACGCCGATCGAAGAGACGATGGAAGCGCTCCACGACGTCGTGAAGGCCGGCAAGGCGCGCTATATCGGCGCCTCGAGCATGTGGGCCTGGCAGTTCGCGCGCGCGCAGCAAGTCGCGAAGGAAAAAACGGCTGGACGCCGTTCGCCACGATGCAGAACCACTACAACCTCGCGTACCGCGAGGAGGAGCGCGAAATGCTTCCGCTGTGCCGGCACCTGGGCGTCGGCGTGATTCCCTGGAGTCCGCTCGCGCGCGGCTTCCTCGCGGGCAACCGCAAGCGCGACGGCGAGACGAACGCGGCGACGGCGCGGGCGAAGTCCGACGAGATCGCACAGCGCTACTACTACGAGGATGCGGACTTCGCCGTGGTCGACGCGCTGTCGGCGCTCGCGGCCGAACGCGGCGTCTCGAACGCGCAACTGGCCTATGCGTGGTTGCTCGCGAAGGGCGTGGCCGCGCCCATCGTCGGCGCGAGCAAGCCGTACCAGCTCGTCGACGCGATCGCGTCCGCCGATCTCGCGCTGTCGACCGACGAGATCGCGCGACTCGAAGCGCCTTATCGGCCGCACGCGGTGGCCGGGCACTCCTGAGTCGTGTCACCGGCTACTGCGCGAGATATGCCTCGACCTCCGTGATGCGGCTGTAGCTGGCCCCCGCGTTGCGCACATAGACCCGGATCGCATTCGTCGAGATCGCGGCGAACGTGAACTTGCGCCAGACGAGGTTGTTGCCGTTCACGGCGCCGTTCGGCACGGTCACCCAGGTCGAGCCGTTCCGGTACTGGACGTCGAAATCCTTGATGCCGTATTGCGAGAACGTCATCGTCGCCGTCGGCTCCGCCGGATTCGAGTAGTTGTCCTGGACCGTGAAGACGTCGATCTCGTTGATCGACTTCGTCCCGGAGAAGTTGACCTGCAGCCAGTCGGGATAACCGTCGGCGGTCGCGTCGTTCCATCCGCCGTTGTTCTCCCAGTTGCTCCCCCGACGATCGCCGTTGATCGCGCCGACTTCGGAATAGCGGGTGCTGTACGTGCTCGACGCGACGACACTGCCGCCGTTGGCCGGCAACGCGACATTGACCGGCACGGGCGGCGGCGGCGCCGGCGGCGCGCCGTCACCGTAGGCCTCGAGTTCGACGACGCGGCTGTAGTCGTACAGCGAGCGGTTCACCTGCACGCGGATCGCCGTCGTCGTCACCGCGGCGAACGTGAACTTGTTCCAGACCTTGTTGTTGCCGGATACGCTGCCGTTCGGGATCGTGACCCACGCCGAGCCGTTCCAGTACTGGACGTCGAACGCGACGATCCCGTACTGCGTGAACGTCATCGCCTCGGTCGGCTCGACCGGATTGCCGTAGTTGTCCTGCAACGTGAAGACATCGATCTCGCTGATCGTCCGCGGTGCGGAGAAGTCCACGCGAACCCAGTCCGGATAGGAGCCGGCCGTGGCGTCGTTCCATCCGCCACCGTTGCTCCAGCCGACGCCGCGTCGATCCCCGTTGTTCACCGAGGCCGCGGGGTAGCCGCTATACGCGCTCGAGGCCGTCGCGGTCCCGCCATTGGCTTGCAACGCGTAGTTCACGCGCGCCGGAGTGGTCGTGGCCAACGCCGCCCGCGCGTCGACGATGCCCGCCCCGCACAACGCGGTCGTGCAGTCCGCGCCGGTGCCGGTCGGAAACGCGCGCGCGCTCGACTGCAACTTCGCCTTCACCTGGGCCGGCGTCAACGCCGGGTTCTGCGAGAGCATCAAGGACACGACGCCGGCGACGTGCGGCGTCGCCATGCTCGTGCCGTTGTAGGTCACGTAGGTATCGGAGCCGGGAGTCGTCGTGCCGGTATTGAGCGTCGAGAGAATGCCCGAGCCCGGCGCGGACAACGTGACACCGGCGCCGTAATTCGAGTACGACGCCCGTGCACCCGAACGCGTGGTCGCGCCCACGGCGATGACGTTGCTGCAGTTCGCCGGCGACGACGTCGAGACGTCGGCGTTGCTGTTGCCCGCCGCGACGACGACGACCGTTCCGACCGCGATGACGTCGTTGACCGCGCTCTGCGACGCGTTGTCGCAGCCGCCATCGCCGCCGAGGCTCAGGTTGAGGACGCGCGCGGGGTTCGGGTTCGCGGGCAGCCCGCTGACCGGAATGCCGGCCGCCCAGCGCATCCCGTCCACGATGTCCGACGTGAAGCCGCCGCAGCGGCCGAGGACGCGGATCGGCAGGATCTTCGAGAGCCAGTTGACGCCCGCGATGCCGACGCCGTTGTTGCTGCTCGCCGCTGCGATGCCGGTGACGTGCGTGCCGTGCCAGGAGCTGTTGTTGCCGGTGCCGTTGCAGTTGTAGTCGCCCGGGTCGCTCGCGTCGGCGTCGCGACCGTTGCCGTCATTGGAGACCGACTGGTCGGAGATGAAGTCGTAGCCCGGCAGGACGCGGCTCGCGAAGTCCACGTGCGGTCGGTAGCCCGTGTCGACGATGCCGATCACGATGCTCGCCGAACCGGTCGTCACGTCCCAGGCCGCGGGGGCGTTGATGCCCCCGGCGGCTTCGAACAGGTTCCACTGGCCGTTGTATTGCGGATCGTTCGGCACGAGCAGCGGATAGAGTTTGCGGTCGGGCTCGATGTACTGGATGTTCGAGTCGCGCATCGCCTGATACGAGAGCGCACGCGCGCTCGACAGCGAGAGGTTTCGATCGATGCGGATCACATGGGCACCGCCCGACATCGAACGAACGAAGCTCACGTTCGCGCCCAGCGTGGCCGACAGCGCGGGCAGGCGCGAGCGCGGGTCGGCATCCGGGTCGCGAAACTTCACGATGTAGCGGTCGGTCGTCGCCTCCGTCGCCGGTGGTCGCGCCACCGGCGCGTTCTCGGGTCCGCCGGCCCAGGCCGACGTGAGAAGCGCGGACGCCGTCGCGATGCTCGTTGCGAAGCGAATGGACGCGCGTTGCCACGGACGCTGCCGGGAAGTGACGGTCATGGACGTCTCCTGTTGTGGTGCCCTTTGCGTTTCCGCGGGCACTCATCGCTGAGTGTGATGGCGGCCATCCGAAACTTGCGACGGCCGTGCAGCGTGCTCAGTCTATCGAACGCCGACCACCCCTCGATTGCTGATTCGCGTATCCGGCGATGAACGAGACCTCTGCGCAGACCGACGGTCGGCGCGATCGCGGGGACCCCGGGACCGACGGCGCTCCCTGCGATGGACGCCCTCGGCATGGCGCCGGGGCGTCCTTCTCCACGACGCTCAGTTCGGGACCGACACCGTGGTGGCCGCCACCGTGATGGCGTTGCCCGCGGCCGGCGCCGCGACGAAGTTCGGCACGTTCGTCAGCGTGATCGCCGGAGCGGCGCCGGGATTCCGCCGCGCGGTGTCGTCCGAACGACCTGAGACGCGGGCAGGGCCGTGCCGCTCTTGAGGTTCGCGTAGACCGCATCGAGCGCGCGGACCAGGTAGAGGTGCAAGGGCACGTAGCGCGAGTCGTAGCCCGGCAGGACCGTGGGCAGGCCGATGAACGTGTCGAAGTGTTGAGCGTTCGTGACCTCGATGTACGACAGCTTGCTGTTCGCGCCTTCAGCGACCTTGTTCATCCCGAGATAAGGACGCGAGGTGTGATTGACGGGAATGAGCCCGTCGTCGCGGCCGTGGACGATGATCGCCGGCTTGCCGCGCAGGTTGCCGTTGCGATACGTCTCGGCGATCCCTGCCTGAAGCGCCGCCGAGCCGGTCCACAGACCGCGCAGGCAACGCGATCCATCGAAGTTGTAGTCGGTTCGCAAGGTGCTCGCCGAGACCGAGAGGACGCTACGCTTCGGACCGC
>Ga0247783_1000803_pt1 | contig 10056 bp, 10 predicted proteins | sample UWRJL064202C5_FD_179911 | JGI IMG/M metagenome (GOLD analysis project Ga0247783, IMG submission 179911) | Plant litter microbial communities from Arlington Agricultural Research Station in Wisconsin, United States - UWRJ-L064-202C-5 | ecosystem: Environmental > Terrestrial > Plant litter >... | reverse complement strand
AGCCGCGGGTAGCAGCGCCGGACGACGCTCTGGTGGCACCGACCAGCGAGTTGCTTCCTGCACATAAGGTGCGGCCGCGAGCCCTGTGGCCCGACGCCAATCGGGCTGACGGATTCGGTCCGGTGGTAGATGCCCCGAGCCACACGGGATCCTCACGACGAAGGCAGTGCCGGCACCGACTTCGCTCGCGACGCCGACGTGCCCGCCGTGCAAGCGGACCAACTCCTGGAGCAGCGCGAGCCCAATCCCCGAACCTTCGTGGCTACGTGAGCGCGCGCCTTCAATGCGATGAAAGCGCTCGAACAAACGCGGCAGCTCGCGTCCTTCGATGCCCGTTCCCGTGTCCCGGACCGTCAAGCAAGCGCACTGTTCTTCGAGCCCCAAACGCACCGTGATCGCGCCCTCGAAGGTGAATTTGAGCGCGTTGGACAGCAGGTTCAGCACGATCTTCTCCCACATGTCGCGATCGACATAGATGGGCACGTCGAGCGGAGGGGAGTCGACGATCAAGGTTAGGCCAGCACGCTCGATCGCGTCGCGAAAGCTACTGGCTAGCTCGGTCGTCAACTCCCCGAGGTCCGTCGGTTCGTACGCGGCTTCGACTCGACCCGCTTCGATGCGCGAGAACTCCAGAAGCGTGTTGACCAACCGCTGCAAACGCAGGGCATTGCGATGCAATAATTCGATAGTCGCGCGGTCGACGACCGCTTCGTCGGGCCGCGCGACGAGCTCTTCGATCGGCGCGAGCATCAAAGTGAGCGGTGTTCGAAATTCGTGACTGACGTTGCCGAAGAACGTGGTCTTTGCGCGGTCCAACTCGGCCAAGGACTCGGCGCGTTTTCGCTCTTCTTCATAAGCAGCAGCGCTGCTGACACTCTGAGAAACACTCGCCGCCAAGAGATTGTGGAAGCGATCGTAGGACTCGCCGCTCTGTAACAAGGGGCTCAGCCCCGCGACGATGAAGCCGAACGGCGCGCCGCCCCCTGCGCGTTCGATGCGCAAGATCACCGCTCCCCTGGCGGCGAATGGTCCTGCTTCGAGCGGCACGACGAGCGGTCCGTGCTCGGCGAGCGCGGTCGAAAACGGCCAAACCGAGGCTTGATCGAGGCGAACCGAGATTGGCGAATGCAGTGTGCCGGACTCGAGCTGCGAGCTGCCCACGAGAGTCGCAACTTGGGAGGATGAGTCGAGCAGATAAAGCAACGCGAACGGTACGTCGTTGGGCGCCTGGGTGATCTCCTTTGCCACGATCACGCAGGCTTCTTCCTTGGTCTTCGCAATCGTCGCGTTCGCCAGTGCGTTGAGCAAGCGCAGACGTCGCTCTTCGATCACCTTATCGGTCGTCTCCAGCACCGCGCACAGCACGCCGCCTACTTGACCGGCTTCGTTGCGCACCGGGCTGTAAGTGAAGGTGAAGTACGATTCCTCCTGAGCTCGCGAGCGAAGCAACGGCAGCATCAGGTTCTCGGACCAAATAGCCGTGCCTGTCTCGACCACGCGGTCGAGCAAGGGACCGATGATGCTCCAGATCTCCGCCAAGACCTCGCGCGCCGGCCGCCCCAGAGCCCACGGGTGCTTGTTGGCGCCGACCATCGGCTGCAAATCGTCGTTGTACAGCATCGAGTATTCCGAGCCCCAATACAGGGCGATCGGAAACCGCGAGCTCAGGCAAATGTCGATCGCCGTGCGCAAGCTTTGGGGCCAGAGTCGCGGCGTGCCGAGCGGCAGCTTCTGCCAATCCACGCTGCGCATCAGGGCGCCCGTCTCGCCGCCACCGATGATGAACGTGGCGTCGTCGGATTCAGCAGGCATCTCGCGCACAGAACCACGATCTCCCAGTGGAAGAAATGCCGAATCCTCGCTAGGCGCTGCGGCGTTCAGCGCCTTCGTACATCGCGGCGTGCAGTGTCAACAACGCTGCCACGGCCGAGGCGAAGCCACCGCGTGTCGTCAGCGCGAGAGCAAAGCGCCTCAGATCTGCTGCTGAAGACAGCGCTGCCAGGCCCAGCTCTTCGAGCACCGATTCCGCGAGGTGCGGACCAGCGATCGGCCCCATCACGCTCGAGAGCTTGGCCAGCGCGACCTCGTGCCAATTCGTTGCCAGGGGCTTCATTGCTCGCGCAGCAGCTGTGCCTCGAGCTCGGCGATGCGCGCCTGGGCAACGGCATTTTCTCGTCGCAAAGCAGCGAACGCAAGCGCTCGTTCTTGGGCTTGTTCGATGACCTCGTCGAGCAACGCCTGAATGCGGCGCCGTTCCTCGCGCAGCTCGTCGATGTTCGTGTTCGTACCCAGCCAGCGCACGATGCGACCATCTGGCGAACGCTGTGCGATCGCACGCGCGAGGTGCCAGGCGTAGGAGCCCCCGGCCAATTTAAGGCGAAATTCGACTTCGTAGTCTTCGCCGCTGGCGAGCGCATGCAGCCAGCGTTCGACCGCCAGCCCGAGATCCTCTGGGTGGACGACGTTTTGCCAGCCGTCGCGCAGCAAATCCGCCGCGGTCAGCCCCAATCGATTTGCTGTCTGTTCGGTGACGTAATCGAGCAGGCCGTTCGGTAGCGCGGTCCAAATCTGGACCGGAATGTGCTCCGCCAAAAAAAGATCGGGCAACCCGCACTCTTGCCCAGCATCAGCAAGACTCGCTGCCGCAATGTCGATGCCTAGCGCTGCGCCATCGGCCTCGAAAGCTTCGACCATGCGGCACGCTACTCCGTTGTCGAACGTCAAACTTGTGGCATCTCGCCACAGCGGTGAGACAAGGTTTGTTTCTTGGGCGATCGCGGTTCCGCAACGCAGCTCGCTGTCCGCTGAGGTTTACGCAGGCGCCGGCTACCTGAACGGGCTCAGGGCATTGGCTCGGGCGGGCCGTCGGGTGGCCCGTGCATTTCACTGTCTTTGAGCAGTTGGTCGTAGCGCGCTTGCTGGTCGGGGCGCAGCAGCGCGCGGATCTCGCTGTCCATCTGAGTCTTTTGTGCACGCAGCGGCGCGCCGCAGCGGGTCATGATTTCGCGCGTCAGAACGCGCCGCTGTTTGCCGTACTTGCTGAAGATGTCGCGAGCGCGGTCCTCTTGCGCGTCGTCCAACGAAAGGCGCCGAGAAATGGCCCCCACGCGCCGATGCTCGAACACTTTGTCGGGGTCTCGAAATATGGTTCGGTAGCGGTTCTGCAGCATCGCGCGCGAGCCGGCACCGCCGAGCAGAATGCCCAGCGTGAACACCAAGAGCAGCGCTCCGTAGCCCTTGAGCTTGGTGCGATCCATCACTCGAGCTCCATGGAAGCGTAGGAGCTTGCCAGTTCGTCGTCCACGTAGCCGTCGACTTGAACCGCCCAGACGACCGCCATGGCTGCCGCAATGGCCGCGACCGGCAGCAGGCGGCGCGCAGAAAACCAAGTCGTTTCCAGGAAGCTCGGTGCCGCTTCGCGCTCGATGGCCAGCATGACCCGCGCTGAAAAGCCGGCGCTCGGTCGCAATGCGTCAGTCGCGCCGGATAGCCGTGCCAGGCGCTGCTCGGTCTCTTCTTGTTCGATCACGACTGCTCTCTCTTCTGGCGCAAGGTAGCGCGCGCACGGACCAAACGTTGTTCGACGGCGCCTTCACTCACGCCCATCACTTGGGCGATTTCGGAATTGTTCAGACCCTCCATGCTTTGCAGCACGAGCGCCGCGCGTTGATCGGGGGGCAGCGCTTGCAACCAGTCGTCGATCTCCGTGAGCGCCAAGCGGGCTTCCGCGAACGCGGCGCCGTCCCAGCCGGGGTCGACTTGCTCGTCGCTCGCCTCAGCGCGACGCTTGCGGCTGCGCTTGGCATCGATCGCGCCGTTGACCACGATCCGATACAGCCAGGTGCTGGTGCTGGATCGACGATCGAACTCGCCCGCGGTGAGTGCGCGATACGCCTTCACGTACGCCTCTTGCACCACGTCCTCTGCGTCTGCTTGGTTGCCCATGATCCTAGCGCCTAGCCGCACGAGCTTTTGACTCGTCGCGTCCACGATTTGTTGAAAGGCCGAGCGGTCCCCGCTGAGGACTCGATCGACGGCCTTTTCGAGTATGTCCAATGGTTCTCTCCGGGCCGTTCACGTCGCCTCTTCTTACGTGGTCCGACGACCGAGCCCGTCGACTTCCTACGCGGCGCCGCAATTTTTCTGAGCGCGCCCGGCCGCGCGTTCGGGGGCGCGCCCGGCTCGCGCCGCTAAGTGTCCAAAACCAATGCACTAAAGCAATGCCCCCTAAAAATCGCAAAACCAGCGTAGGGCTTGGGCGGGCGCCGGCGTCGGAAGGATTGAAACTGAAGGAGAACATCAATCATGCGCACTTCGATTTTAGGTTCGGTCGTTATTGGTTTCATTGCCCTGTCGCTGGCCGCTTGCTCGGGTGCAAACGTCGAGCCGGTGGATCAGAGCGCGCAGTCGGGGTCGGCTCTCAACGGCGCTCCGCCTCCCGCCGGTTCAGCAGCAGCTGACGCGCGGAATGGCTCGGCGCGCCCTGACGGTGAGCATCATCACGGCGGGCGACGTGGCCCGCCCGATCCAGCGGAGATGGTCAAGCGCTTCGACAAGAACGCCGACGGCAAGCTGCAAGTGAGTGAGCTGCCCGAGAAGATGCAAGCGTTCATGGGCAAAGCCGACACCAACGCTGACGGCGTAATCACGGTGGAAGAGCTCAAAGCGGGCGAAGAAAAGCTGCGCGCCGAGCACCTAGCCAAGGTCGACACCGACCACGACGGCAAGGTGAGCCCCGAGGAACGCAAGGCCGCCTTCGAGAAATTCGCTGAGGAGCACTTCGCGAAAATGGACAAGAACAACGACGGTGCCTTGAGCAAGGACGAAGTCGGCGACAAGCGCTGGGAGCGCCTGAGTGTCGCGGACGCCGACAAGAGTGGCAGCGTCACTCGCGAGGAGATCAAAACCGCAGTCGCCGCGGGCACCTTGAAATTCCCGCATCACGGCCGCGGACACGGTCACGGCCCGCACGGCGGTGGTCCCACGCCGGACAACGAGGCCCCCACGGCTCCTGCCGCTCCGAGCGGCACGTGATTCAGCATTGAAGCGGCTCGCTGAGAGCGAGGGCTTCTCGAGTGAGGCGTCGCGAGTGCATGGGCACCGCGGCGCCTCGCTTTATTTGGTACGCGAGAAAGTGCCGCTGGCAGCGAAAACGCGAGACGGCTGCGAGTGTGCCGCTGTGGTGCGGGCAGGACTGCTGTAGGATGAGTTAACAACTCGCCGTCGCGTGCCGTTGTGCGGAGTGGAGATCATCCTGGCCGCCGCGCTTCCCAGTCACTACGCTTGAGGTCTAGGAATGGTCGCCCGGATCACCCCTGCACCCCTGAAAACTGCCTCGGAGACCATCACCGTCGCAGAGCGCCTGTCCGAGACAGAGCGCAGAGCTGCGCGCTCGGCCGTTCCGCGTACCGAATACTTGGCGGGCGCAGTGATCGCGGATCGCTACAAGCTCGTGCGGCCGCTCGGACGCGGCGGCATGGGCGTGGTTTGGGTCGCGCATTCATTGGTCCTGGGCGTGGATGTCGCGCTCAAGTTGATTCATTCCGATCTCGGCGGTTCCACGGGCTCTACGCGCATGGCTCGCGAAGCGCACGCTGCTGCGCGTCTCGGGCATCCGGCCATGGTGCGCGTGTTCGATTTCGGTTGGACGAGCCGCGCAGACCCATTTCTGGTGATGGAGCTCGTGCAGGGCGAGAGCATGGGCTCGATTTTGCGCCGCGAGCTGCGCTTGCCTGCGATTCAAGCGGTGCAAATGCTGCTGCCGCTGGCCGACGGCCTGCGCTCGGCTCACGACAAGGGCATCGTTCACCGCGACATCAAGCCCGACAACATCTTGGTTGCGCGCGACGAATTCGGTCGCCAACAACCCAAGCTCCTCGATTTTGGCATCGCCAAGGTCGATCAGCCGCAGAACGCGGAAGATCGCAAGCTGACGCAAGAGGGCATCGCGCTCGGCAGTCCGGACTACATGTCGCCCGAGCAAGCCCTCGGCCGTGAAGACATCGATCATCGCACGGACGTTTGGGCGCTGTGCGTCGTGCTGTACGAGAGCATCACCGGCCAGATGCCGTGGGATCGCCCCAACTACAACGCGCTGATGCAGGCCATCATCCACGAACCGCCGGCACCCACCACCGAGCTCTCGGCGGGCGACGCCGACTTGTGGTGCGTGATCGAGCGCGGTTTGCAGAAGAACCCGGACAATCGCTGGGCATCGATGACCGAGCTGGGCGAGGCCTTGGCGCTGTGGCTGTACAAGCACGGCGTGAAAGAAGACATCTCCGCAAACTCCTTGCGCGCGGTGTGGCTCGACGGTTCGCTCTCCGGTGTGCGAATGGATCTCGCCTCGCTCAATCCGCAGGACAGCTCATCGGGCAAGATGCGGGTCAGCGGCAACACTTCGGAGACTGGCCCGCGCTTGCTCTCCACGCAGCGACCGACCGTGCGCTCCGCCAGACCGGCTGCGCCCGTTTCGAGCGCGCCGCAATTTCAGCCGACCCGCCGCTGGTTGGTCGTCGCACTCGTGGGCGTGGCATTGGCTTTGGGCTTGGGCGTGGGGGCGCTGCTCCGCGGGGAGCGTGGTCAAGCCATGGCCTCGGCTGCCAGCGCCGCGCCAAGCGAGGCTCCGGTGGCAGCGGCGCCCACGGTTACGGTTGCGCCCGCGCCCACGGATGTTCAACCGGCCGCTCCGCTGAGCTCCGCTGCCCCCGCAGCGGGGTCGGCAAGGGCTCAACCACGGCTCGTCACGAGCCCCGCGCGAAGCGCACCTGCGGGTCGCCCACGCCGCGGAAAGAGCTATGATTTTGGCTTCTAAATTCAGACCCACGAACTTCCGCCGCTACACGTTACTGAGCTTGATGACTGGCGTGATGCTGTGCGCCTCGACGGCTTTCGCACAAGACGCGGAGATTCGCACGGCCGCGCGCGACCTAGCGACGCAGGGTGCTCAGGCCTTCGAAGCCGGTGACTACGCTCAAGCGAGTGACTTCTTTCGCCGCGCACACGAGCTCGTTCCAGCTCCGTCCATCGCGCTGTTGCGCGCACGCAGCCTGGCAAAGCTCGGCCAGTTGCTGGAAGCGATCGACATTTACGAGCAAACGTCGCGCTTCAAATTGCCCGAGGACGCGCCCGAGGCATTCCTGCAAGCGGTCGACACCGCGCGCAACGAAATGGAAGAAGTGCGCCATCGGCTGCCGCGACTGAAGGTGACGCTGATTGGCGTCAGCAGCGGCGAGGCCGCGCAGGTCAGCATGGACGACAAGCCGACGCCCGAAGCGTTGCTCGGCGTCGAACGCCCGATCAACCCGGGTCAACATCGCATCGAAGCGCGCGTCGGCGGCCAGCTGCGTGCAACGCGCGAGCTGAGCATGGTCGAGGGTGAGAGCTACCAGGTCGAGCTCGATCTTCGGCCAGTGCAACCGGCACCGAAGCCAGTCGTGATCGCGCAGCCGCCAGCCGCCAGCCCTAGCCAGCATTCTTTGCGAAAGACCGGGGGTTACGTGGCGCTCGGCGTGGGCGCGCTGGGTCTGGGCATTGGCACGTACACGGGGATCTTGGCGCTCCACCACAAGTCCGAGCTGGATGACGTGTGCCACCCGAGTTGCCCGCCGTCTTCGGCCGCTGACATCGACTCGTTTCGCAGCAATCGGACGATTTCTTACGTGAGCTTCGGCGTGGGCATCGCTGCTGCGGCCACGGGAGTTGCGCTGCTCACTCTGGGCAAACCAAGCGAAGAACATCTGGCAATCCGCGCGCTGCCGACGGGCTTCCAAATCGACGGTCGCTTGTGAGAACGAGCTCTGCGATTTGGGCGTGCCTGCCCCTCGGGTCGTTGCTCACCGGTTGTCCGCTGACGGACCACTACCGCCTGCAAGAGAATTCCTTGGGCGCAGCGGGCGGCCAGGAGCAGACCATGGGCAGCGCGGGCGCGCCGACGAGCGCCGCTGGCGGCAGCGTTGGCGTCGCGGGCGAGCTTTCGAGCAACGGTGGCGCCAGCGAGGGCTCGAGCTGTAGCCCAGCGTGCAGCTCGAACCGCAGCTGCGTCGACGGTCGCTGCCAAAACTGGATCGAGATGGCTGCACCGCCAACGAAGCTGGTCGCGCGCTCCAAGGCCGCGTCGGTGGCGATGGGCAAGGCCGTTTTCATCTGGGGCGGCCTCGACAGCGACGGTACTGCGCTCGATGACGGCGCCATCTACTATCCGAAGACGGATAATTGGAAATATTTGCCTCGGGACCCGGGTCATCCCTCCGCGCGCATCATGGCCACAGCGGTTTGGACCGGCGAAGCGTCGAACAAGGTGGTCGTCTTCGGTGGCACGGACGCGAGCGGCTCCAACGTCAAGAGCGATGGCGCCGTGTTCGACTTGGTAGATAACTCATGGGTCGCGCTGCCGATGAATCCGATGATCCTCAAACGCAGCGCACCATACGGCTACTGGGATGGCTCGCGCGCGGTCTTCTACGGCGGCCTGAACAATGGCGCTTCGGTCGAAGGCGCCGATCGCTTCGATCTCAAGACTTGGACGAGCTCGACGAGGATGGGTGATCCGGGCCTGCTCGGCTTCGCGGCGATCGCCTTCGACGGCTCGGTGATGTACCTGCAGGGGGGCGTGATCGGCAGCACCCGTCAGGATAAGGTGTACGCGTACACCAGCAGCACCGACAAGTGGGCCACCTTGAGCCAGGGCCCCTCTGCTCGCACGGGTGCGTTCGGTGCCTGGGATGGTACCCATTTCGTGGTCTGGGGCGGCCAAGACGACGACGGTCTACTCGCTGACGGCAAAATCCTGTCTGGCTCGACTTGGAGCGACATGACCTCGACCGAGCTGCTCAGTCCGCGCCGGATCGGCTTTCGCCGCTCGGGCTGGGCGTTTCAGGTCGAGCCCGGAGTGATCGCCATGGTTGGCGGACAGACCTCGACCAGCGGCGACAGTGACACACTCGCCAAAGACGGCGCCAGCTACTCGGTGCAGAGCGGACAATGGTCTGCGATCTCCGAATGGCCCTCGCTGGAGATGCACGAGTACGGCATCGGCGTGTGGACCGGCGAAGAGTTCGTGCTCTGGGGCGGCCGCGATCAGAACGTCTCGACCCTCACGGGCGAGCGCTGGGCGCCCTGAGACTCATACACGCTTCGCGCGCGGAAGCGTTTCGCGATCTGGCAGCACCACGAAACGCTTTCCACGACACGGACAGGTTTCGAACCGAGCGCGCAGCGCTCAGCGCACGCGGCGCAGCAAAATCGCGGCCTTGTCTTCCAGGACGCGGAAGGTGAAGGACTCGGTGAGGTAGAGCTCGACCGTGGTGCGGTCGTGGGAGGCGTAGCCGACCGATAGGTCTTGGCCGACCGTGAGCTCGTAGTCACCACCGCGGATCGAGAGCAGTACGGCTCCTTCTTTGAGCGCAGGCGCCCAGATCAAGTTGCCCTCCGAGACTCGTTCCTCGATCCGATTGCGGAGCGGGTAGCCGTCATCGCCATCGGCGGTGAGCTCGTCATAGGCTTCCATGCCCAGCGCCAGCGCGTACGGGCCGTTGATACCCGCCATGCGCAGCACTTCTTTGGCGGCGCTGACGGCGCTGGGCCAGGCTTGGCTGGAGCGCACTTCAATCGGGTTGTGCGGGCTAGCCTCGATGATGCCAGTGATTTTGCCGTCGGCGAAGCCGTGGAAGATCGCTTCGTCTTCGGCGCGAGCGACGCTTTCGGCCGCCAATATCACCGGATCCAGGTCCAAATCATCCGCGCCGCGCGCGGCGTAATCGAGCTCCAAAATGGGCAACAAGATCGGAGCGCGCAGCTCCACGAGTGGGCGCACGTCACGAATCGCGTGGCTCACGTGCTCGACCGGTCCACGCTCGATGTGCTTGAGCCGACCCGTGTTCACCGCGCCGAGCTCCCAGCCGTGCGGTCCAGAAAAATCCACCAGCTTGCGACCAGCTAGGTGCAGCTTCAGTACGCGCCTCGCTTCCTCGTCGATTTGCTCCCACGCTTCACTGACAATCGGAGCTTTTTGGCGCTTCAGCAGATCCATCACTTGTTCCCTTTCAAACTACCGAT
>Ga0247783_1000798_pt1 | contig 10091 bp, 7 predicted proteins | sample UWRJL064202C5_FD_179911 | JGI IMG/M metagenome (GOLD analysis project Ga0247783, IMG submission 179911) | Plant litter microbial communities from Arlington Agricultural Research Station in Wisconsin, United States - UWRJ-L064-202C-5 | ecosystem: Environmental > Terrestrial > Plant litter >... | reverse complement strand
CGAACACGAGCTTGGCGCGCGCGCGATACGCCTGTGTCGGCGAGGCTCCAGCGACGGGCGCGAGCTTCAATTTCGCGAGCTGCGGGTAACGCGCCATGCCGCGCTGCACGAAGGCATGCTTCTGGCTCAGCTCTTCGCCATAGGGCACGCCCAAAAAGGCACAACCGCCGCAGCGGGCACCGTGCGGGCAATCCAGGATCTCGCTCTCGGTCATTGGGGGCGCACAGGATTGTCGCTCCCAGCGTACCGCGCTAGCCCTGAGCTGTGCGCACCATTCTTCTGTTAATTGGCAGCAACTTGTTCATGACGGCCGCGTGGTACGGCCATCTCAAATACCGCGGCGTAGCCTTGTGGAAGGTGATCCTGATCAGTTGGGGGATCGCCTTCTTCGAGTACTGTCTACAAGTCCCGGCAAATCGCTTGGGCTATGGGCAATTCAGCGCTTTTCAGCTGAAAATCATGCAAGAAGTCATCACCCTGGTGGTGTTTCTGGGCTTCGCCACGTTCTGGCTCGGCGAGCGCGTGCGCTGGAACTATGGCGTCGCATTGGCCCTGATTCTGGCGGCAGTGTACTTCGCGTTTCTGCCCGGTAGCGCGCCAGGTTAAGCTACGGCCCGGAAGTGAGCACCCAGCCCAGCAAGCCGCCCGCGATCCTGCGGAGTCCGAACCCGCTCGGCGTTGGGGTCAGCCGGTTCGAGATCAAAAACCTCGAGCAGCATTGGTACTCGGACCTCTACCATTACCTGCTGGCCATCACCTGGCGCCGGCTGTTGGGCGTATTTTTCCTGATCTACATCGGGACGAACGCGATCTTCGGCTTTCTTTTTTGGTTGGGTGGCAATGACATTTCCAACACTCGACCAGGGTCTTACGCCGACGCCTTCTGGTTCAGCGTGCAAACCTACGCCACGATCGGCTACGGCTCGATGGCGCCGGTCACCACTTACGCCCACGTGTTGGTCACGCTCGAGGCGTTCGCCGGCATGATGGCGCTGGCGCTCAGCACCGGCATCGTTTTCGCTAAATTCTCGCGACCCACCGCGCGCATCGCGTTCAGCAGCAACATCGTCGCTCACGTGCGCAATGGTCGACCGGTATTGGAATTTCGCTTGGCCAATCAGCGCCGCGGCTCGCTCAGCGACGCGACCATGAAATTCAGCGTGCTGCGCGACGAGATGACCGCTGAAGGTCAGCCCATGCGCCGTGGCTACCCGCTCGAGCTCGAGCGTCCGAACATGCCCGTGCTCAGCCTGGCCTGGAACTGCATCCACGTGCTCGACGACCGCAGCCCGCTGCGCGGCTTATGCCCCGGCGATCCGATGGAGGGCGTGATGGGCTTCATCGCCATCCTGACCGCCCATGACGATACCAGGGGCGACACCGTGCATGCCCGCCAATTTTGGACCCGGGATGACGTGCGCCACAACGTGCGCTTCGTCGATATGATCGACACCAAATCCCAGCCCGGCGTGATCAGCATCGATCACGCGCGTTTGAACGACCTGGGCCCCGTTCCAGCTACGACCTCACTCGCGCCGCTGCCCGTGGCATCGGACGCTGACTCGGAAGCGGGCGGGGCGGCGGAAGGTTAAGGGATGAAGCTGTTTCGCTTTGGTCCAATGGGCGCGGAAAAGCCCGGCTTGCTCGTGGACGGCGTGGGCCGCGTGGATGTCTCGGCGTTCGGCGAGGACTATGACGAAACGTTCTTCGGCTCGGATGGCCCGGCGCGCCTGGCGCGATTCTACGCGGAACAGCCCGCGCGCTGCCCGCATGTCTCGGCGGATGCGCGGATCGCTGCGGCGATCGCGCGGCCGAGCAAGATCGTGTGCGTGGGCTTGAACTACCGAGACCACGCGCTCGAGACCGGCGCGCCGATCCCGACCGAGCCGGTGTTGTTCATGAAAGCGAGCTCGGCGGTGTGCGGCCCGTATGACGACCTGCTCCTGCCGCGCGGCTCGTTGAAAACCGATTGGGAGGTCGAGCTCGGGGTGGTGATCGGCAAGACCGCCCGCTATGTCGAGGAGTCGGCCGCGCTCGAGCACGTCGCGGGCTTCGTGCTGCTCAACGATTATTCCGAGCGCGCCTTCCAGAAAGAGCGCGGCGGCCAATTCACCAAGGGCAAGAGCGCCGACACCTTCGCGCCGATTGGCCCGTTCCTGGTCACGAAAGACGCCCTCGACGCCTCCGACTTGCGGCTCTGGCTCACGGTCAACGGTGAGCCCTGCCAAGACAGCCGCAGCAGCGCCATGCTCTTCTCTGTGCCAGCGCTGATAGCGTACATCAGCTCGTTCATGACCTTGCTGCCCGGGGACTTGCTGAGCACGGGCACTCCTGCGGGCGTCGGGGCGGGCCGGAAGCCGCCGCGTTTCCTGTCGGCGGGCGATATCGTCGAGTTCGGGATCGACGGGCTCGGTGAAGCACGCCAAGTCGTGATTGCGCCCGGCTGAGCGTGCTAAGTAGGCCTCGCCCATGAAGTTCGTGCACGCTGCGGATTTGCACTTGGATAGCCCGCTTTCCGGGCTCTCCAAGTACGAAGGCGCGCCGGTCGAGCAGATCCGCGGCGCCACGCGGCGCGCGCTCGAGAACTTGGTCAAGCTGTGCCTGTCCGAGCAAGTGCAGCTCTTGCTGATTGCTGGCGACCTGTATGATGGGGATTGGCGGGACTACTCCACGGGCTTGTTCTTCGCCAAGCAAATGGCGGCGCTGCGGGCGGGCAACGTGCGCGTGGTCTGGATCCGCGGCAACCACGATGCGGCCAGCAAGCTGACCGCGCACTTGAATTTGCCCGACAACGTGCGCGAGCTTTCGCACAAGAAGCCTGACTCGCTCGTGCTCGAGGAGCTCGGCGTCGCGGTGCACGGGCAGGGCTTCGATACTCGGGACGTGACGACCGACCTCAGCCTGCGCTATCCGGAGCCGAAGCGCGGGCTGTTCAACATCGGCCTCTTGCACACGGCGCTGGAGGGCAGGGCAGGGCACGCGCCGTACGCGCCGTGTCGGCTGAGCGCGCTGATCGATCGCGGCTACGACTACTTTGCGCTCGGGCACGTGCACACTCGAGAGGTGCTGAGTGAGCGCCCTTGGATCGTGTTTCCAGGCAATTTGCAGGGTCGCCACGCGCGCGAGACCGGTCCCAAGGGGGCCAGTCTGATCAGTGTCGAGGGCGAGCAAGTGCGCTCGGTCGAGCACCGCGCACTCGACGCCGTGCGTTGGCACGTGGCCGAAGCCGATATCAGCGACGAGCACTCGCTCGACGGTGTGCTCGAACGAGTGCGCGGGTCGCTCGGCGCGGCTGTCTCCGCCAGTGAGGGGCGCCTGTGCGCGGTGCGCGTTCGGATCCACGGCGCGAGCGCTGCCCACGAACAACTCGCGGCCCGCTTCGAGCGTGTCACGGAGGAAGTGCGGGCCCTGACCCTGGACTTAGCGGCGGAGGCCTGGCTCGAGAAGGTCGAGCTCGCCACGCGCCCGTTGGCCGATCGAGCCGTGCTGCGCGAACGCGAGGATGCGATCGGCGAGCTGCTGCGCGGTCTCGGCGATCTCGCCCGCGACGACGCCGCGCTGCTCGAGCTCGCTCAGGAGCTGGTCGAGCTGAAACGCAAGCTGCCGCCCGAGCTGCGGGAAGGCCCGGACGCGATCGACTTGGAGAGTCCGGAGGCCCTGCGTCGCTTGCTGGCCGAGGTCGAGCAAACGCTGCTGCCCGCCGTGCGTGGCTCGGAAGAAGCGCCGTCTTGAGGTTTCAGCGCCTTGAATTTACGGCATTTGGCCCATTCAGCGGGCTGAAGTTGGATCTCTCCGGCGGCGCGCCGGGCGGCTTCCACATCGTGTTCGGCCCCAACGAGGCCGGCAAGAGCAGCGCGCTCCGTGGCGTGCACCATCTGCTGTTCGGTTTTCCCGAGCGCACACCGGATGCGCACCTGCACCCGACTTCGGAATTGCGCATTGCGGCTGCGCTGGCCTCCGAAGCCGGGCAAGTGACCGAAGTGCAGCGCCTCAAGCGTCGCAAGGATGCCCTGCGCAACGCCGCGGACGCGCCGATCGACGAGGGCGTGATGAGCTCACTCTTGAGCGGCGTCGACGCGCAGCTGTTCGAGCGGCTGTTCGGGCTCGATCACGAACGCCTGCAGCGTGCGGGTGACGCGCTGCTCGAAGATCGCGGCGACGTTGGCGAGAGTTTGTTCGACGCCGGCTCCGGCGGGCGCGGCATTCGCAGCGTGCTCTCGTCGCTGGAACAGAGCGCGGACGAGATTTTCAAGCCGCGTTCCAGCAAAGCCAGCCTGAACGTGCTGATCGAGGCCTACAAAGAAGCCCGCTCGGCGACCCGTGATGCGTTGGTTTCGCCCGAGAAGTGGCTGGCCCAGAAAGAGCAGCTCGACGCTGCCCGGAGCCGTCTGGAAGAGCTCGGCGAGCGCCGCAAAAAGCTGCGCGAAGAGTCGAACGCTCAAAGCCGTTTGGATGCCGTGCTCGGCCCGATCGCCCAGCGCAATGCCCTACGCGACAAGCTTTCCGCGCTCGGCGTCTTGCCGCGTTTGGCCGAAGATGCCGGCGAGCGCCGCGTGCGCGCCCAGCGCACGCTGGATGAAGCGCAGCACGAGCGAGCGCGGCTGGAACGCGAGATCGGCAAGAAGCGAGAGCGCCTGGCTGAGCTCGTCGTGCCCGAGAATTTGCTGGGTGTCAGCGCAGAGGCGATCGAAAAGCTGCGCGATCGCGTGGGAAAATTTCGAGCCGCCGAGGAAGATTTGCCGCGGCGCCACGAAGACGCGCGTCGCCATGAGGCCGAGCTCGAGCGCGTGCTCGGCATGCTCTACCCGGGGCAAGCTCTGGACGGCTTTTCGGCGCAGCGTCCGAGCGCCACCGAGCTATCGAGGGTGCGCAAGCTGCCCCAACGTCAAGCGGCGTTGCTCGAACGGGTGGCCCAGGTGACCAAATCAGTGCGGAGCTTGACCGTGCAGCGCGCACAAGCGGCCGCAAGTTTGGCCGATTTGCCGGCCCCACGCGAGCTCGGCGTGCTGCGCCGCGTGCTCGCCTCGGCGCGCGCCAACGGCGACGTCGAGCGCCGCGCGCGAGACGCGCGGTCACTCAGCGAGAAGCTCGAGCTAGAAGCGTCCGCCAAGCTTTCGGCGCTCGGCTTTTGGCGGGGCAGCTTATCGGCATTGCCCGGTTTGGAGCTGCCGTCGGAAGAGACGGTCGAGCGCTTTCAGCGGGAATTCGCCGAGCTAGCCTCGCGATCGAGCGAGCTGTCACGGGAGCGCGCCTCGCTTTCGCAACGGCTTGCCCAAACCGCCCAGAAGATCAAAGCCATCGAAGGCTCGGGTAGTGTGCCGAGCGAAGCCGCGCTCGATTCAGCGCGCGCCCATCGCGACGACGGGCTGCGTCGCGTGCTCGGCGCCTGGGCACGCGCGGACGCGGCCAACCTGGTCGACCACGAGTACGACGCTGAGTTGCCACTTCGCGACGGCCTGACGCGAGCCGTCAAGGCGGCCGACGAGCACGCGGATCGCTTGCGCCGCGAGGCCGAGCGCGTGTCCAGCTTGGCGGGCCTGGCGGCGGAACGCGAGCAGCTCAGCGCGGAGCTGGTTTCGCTCGAAGCGCGGAAAAGTCGCCTCGACGAGCAGCAAGCGACGAGTGAAAAAGCCTGGCTGGCCGCCTTTCGCGCGGCGGGCATCGAGCCCGCAACCCCGGTCGAGATGCGCGCTTGGCTTGCGCGGCAACGCTTGCTCTCGGAGCTCGCGCAGCGCGCGCAAGATGCCCGCCTCGAGGCCGAAAGCGCGAGCCGTGAGCGCGACGCGCTGAGCGCTGGATTGAGCCTGGCGCTCGGTCTGCCAGTCACCCCCAGCCAAACTCTCGCCGGCCTACTCGCGGCTTGCGAAGAAGCGGTCGAAGCCGGCACGCGCGCGTCGGATCGGCGGCTCGAGCTGCTCGAAACTTTGCGCGACATCGATCGCCAGCAGGCCGAACGCGAGCAAGAGCTCGAAAGCGAGCGCGAGGCGCTCCGGAGCTGGCAGCTCGAATGGAGCGCCGTGACGACGAAGCTGGGCTTTGCAGGCGATCTTTCGCCGGATGAGGTCGTCACCCGTTTGGATTCGCTGACCGGGCTCTTCGACGGTCTGGTTCAGCTCTCCGATCAGCGCCGGCGTGCCGCGCGCATCGAGGAGGATCGAGCCAAATTCCAAGAGCATGTCTCGGAGTGGATCAAAACCTACGCCCCGGATCTCGCTCCACGTGCGCCTGATGTGGCAGCCGAGGAGCTGGTGCGCCGCTTTCAATCGGCCGAGCACCAGCGCGCGGAAAGCACGCAGATTCAGGCTGATTTGGCGGAAGTGACGCGCGCGCTGTCGGCACTCGAGGCGCGCGCCGAGCAAGCCGAGAGTGAGCTCGAAAGCTTGCGCGCAGCCGCGCAAGCGCCGGATCTCGCCGCCCTACCGGGGATCGAGGCCAACGTCGCCGAAGCCCGAGGCTTGCAACGGCAATTGGACGCGGTCGAAGGCTCGCTACTCAAGGACGAAGGCGTGGCTCTGGAAGCCTTGGTGGATGCCGCACGCGGGGTAGATCGCGCCGCGTTGCACGTTCGCTTGCGCGAGCTCGAAGAGGAGCTCGAACGCTTGGATGACGAGCATCAAAACCTGAGCGCTCAGGTTCGAGATCTGGAGCACGGCTTGCAGCGCTATGCCGAAACGGACGCCGCCGACTACGCCCAAAGCTTGAACGTGCAAGCGGCCGAGATCCGCGAACAGGCACTGCGTTACGCGCGGCTCAAGCTGTCGTCGGTGGTGCTCGAACGCGAAGTCGAGCGCTACCGCGAGCAACATCAGGGGCCGGTGCTGAAGCGCGCGTCGGCGCTCTTTCCAAGGCTCACCCTAGGCAGCTTTCGGGGCTTACGCGTGGGCGTGGAAGAGCGAAAAGTCGTCGCTTTGCGCGACGACGGTAAAGAGCTGGCCGTCGAGGGCATGAGCGAAGGCACGCGCTACCAGCTGTACCTCGCCTTGCGCATTGCCAGCCTGGAACGCTATCTGGAGCGGAATCCGCCGCTGCCGCTGGTGCTCGACGACATATTGATTCACTTCGATGACGAGCGCGCTGCCGCGGCGCTGGGTGTCTTGGGTGAGCTGGCCGAGCGTGTGCAAATCCTGTTTTTCACGCATCACGCTCGCGATCTCTCGCTCGCTGCTGGCGCGATCAGCGCTGAGCGGTTGTTTCGTCACAGCCTTTCCGGCCGCTCCTGAAGTGATGAAGGTATGAAGTGAGCAGCGAGCTAGACTGCGACGAGCCGAGCCCGCTCGGCATCCGGCGTCCTGCGTCCTGCGTCCGATGCATTGCCAGCCCGGAGCGCAATCTGCAGCGATAGCGGTACGCGGCGCTCGCGAACGCGAACGCGAACGCGGCCAGAGTGATGCCGGTCTGCGGCAACAATACGACACAGGCCGACACCGGCGGAGCCGCCCGCCTCTCGAGGAAGAACGCCGGAGGCTTGCCGCGCGCCGCGCCGGAGGAGTATCCTAGGAAGTAATTTTCTCGAGCGCAGATTTCCTTCGAAGGCAATGACTCCCATGGTGATGAGCGCGAGTCGGGGACCCGGTACGGTGATCCTCGGACGTTACCGCCTGGAGTCTTTGCTGGGCCGCGGGGGCATGGGTTCGGTCTGGCGCGCTGAGCACCTGTTGTTGCGCTCGCCTGTGGCGATCAAGTTGCTCGACCCTACGATCGCGAACAATCAGCAGATGCTCGCGCGCTTCATGCGCGAAGCGCAGTCGGCAGCGTTGCTCCGCAGTCCACATGTGGTGCAGGTGCTCGACTTTGGCGTCGAGGACGGCACGGCCTTCATCGCCATGGAGCTGCTCCAGGGCGAATCACTGGGCGACCGGCTCAAGCGGCTGAAGCAGTTGCCGGCCGAGGAAGTGATCCGGCTCTTGACCCAAGTGCTGCGGGCGATGGCGAAGGCGCACGAGGCGGGGATCATTCATCGCGATCTCAAGCCGGATAATATCTTCATCTGCACCGAGGAACCGGAATTTGCCAAGGTCTTGGACTTCGGCGTAGCCAAAGTTACGGGCGGCGATCTAACCGGTGCCCTCGGCACACAGCCGGGCATGATGATCGGGACGCCGTACTACATGAGCCCGGAGCAAATAAAGGCCAACGGGGTCGACGCGCGCTCTGATCTCTGGGCCATCGCCGTGATTGCCTATGAATGCCTGGTTGGGTGTCGCCCGTTCGTGGGCGATGAGCTCGGTGAACTGGTCATTGGGATCTGCACGGGGCCCGTGCCGATCCCGTCGCGAGCCGCGAACGTGCCGACGGGTTTCGACGAGTGGTTCGTCAAGGGAACACAGCGCGACCGTGATTGCCGCTTCGGTTCCGCACGCGAAATGGCAGACGAGCTGATCAACCTCAGCAGCGCGGTCGGGCCATCGCGTCCGCAGTTCGCGACTGTGCGAAACTTTGCGTCGGTTTCTATTCCCGTGCCCGGGCCCAACGCATCGCCCTCGCGTGCTACGGGGGCCGACAATCTGGATCTCACGACAGGCCAACGCGCGGTGGCTTCGCTCGATCACTCAGGTGCGCCGCTCGGCGGCGCGGTATACGCGCTCGGCGCCGCCACGGCGTTGATCGTCGCCGGCGTGGTCGCGTTCGTGGCCTTCAGCGGAGCTTCTGCAGCCAAGGGCGCCGGCTCGCAAGCGGCAGCCGCTTCGCTGACGAAGGACCAGCCGATCGTCGCTGCGGCCAGCCACGCCTCGGGCGTGCTAGCTGCGCCAGAAGCCCTCGGCTCTTCTGCACCCGCCAGTAATTCGGGGACTCTGCCCGCGTCAGCGGCCAGTGCCCAGGCGGCGCCTTCGGCGGCCGTGAAGCAGGCTAGCAAAGCCGCCCCATTGCGCGCTTCGGGCCAAGCCAAAGCCCCTCACGGCGCGGATCTCGATTGGTTGGAGAAACAAGGCTGGCGCCGCTAAGTCCCGCTCAGCCGCCGACGACTTCGATCTGACCGGTCAGGATCACCGCCAGCAGCACGTCGCGATCCGGGTTCATTTGCAGTGCGTGCTGCGTGCCTTCGCTCATGTCGTGGATATCACCCGGGCCGTACCAGCGCTGCTCGTGGTCGAAATAGCCGCCGTCGAGGATCAGTACGCGCTCATTGCCCAGGTGTCGGTGGGGCGGGAAGGGCATGCCCTTTTTCAAGCGCACGAGGCCCGTGTCGAAGCCAGCGAGGGCCGGGCCAGCCTGAAAGTGAAACAGCGAGACCCAGGGCAGGGGACCTGGCTCCCAGTCTGCTTCGTTCGCGGCGCGGGCGAAGATCGAGCGCAGCGCTTCTGCGCTCAAGTCGAAGAAATGGCTCAGCTTGGCGAACAGGGGCGCGAAGCGTTCTTCGCTTTGGCTGACTGCAGCCAAGAGCCGCGCCCGCCCGTGCCCGAGGTCGGACGGATGCGGCTCGGGTAGCGCGCCCAGACGCGCGAAAAACTCGGCCAACTCGCTGCGCTCGGCGTCGCTGGTCGCGTGCTCCGCCGCGAACTCCGGCAAATGCGAGGTCGGGGTGAACGGTTTCATTGGCTGGCTCCCTGCTGATCGGCCAGCGCTTGGCGCAACGCAGCGAGCGCTGCGGCAACGCGCGACTTGACGGTGCCGATCGGAACGCCGATGCGCGCTGCAATCTCGCTCGAGCTGAGGCCCTCGAAGTAGCCGAGGAAGAGCACCTGGCGTTGATCCTCGTTCAACGCCGTCAGCAATTGTCGCAGGCGAGTTTGGTCAGGCGCTTCGTCCCCCGAGCGCGGATCAGCCAAGGCGCCCAGCCAATCGCCATCACCCATGGATACGGCGCGTGAGACGCCCGCGGATTTGCGAAAATCGATGGCGCGGCTGCGCGTGCGTAACAAAAGCCAGGCTTTGACGCTGCCGCGATTTTGGTCGTAGTCCGCTGCGCGGCGCCAGGCCTCTAGGAACACGTCGTGCACGATGTCCTCTGCCTCGGGTTTGCCAAGCACGATCCGCCGAGCCAGCCCGAGCATGAGCGGCGCGTGTCGATCATAGAGCGCGGCCAGCGCGCGCGTGTCCCCGTTCGCCATGGCGCGGACCAGGGTCTGGTCGCCTTCGGGTCCACTTTCGCT
>Ga0247783_1000797_pt1 | contig 10091 bp, 9 predicted proteins | sample UWRJL064202C5_FD_179911 | JGI IMG/M metagenome (GOLD analysis project Ga0247783, IMG submission 179911) | Plant litter microbial communities from Arlington Agricultural Research Station in Wisconsin, United States - UWRJ-L064-202C-5 | ecosystem: Environmental > Terrestrial > Plant litter >... | reverse complement strand
TGAGTTTCTTGTACGACACCGCGTCGATCGCGTGCACCGAGAAGGCCACGGTGGAGGCCTGATTGAAGGCCGTCACGCTCGTGGCGGTGCCCTCCGGCGTGAGCTGTCCACTGCTGACGATGAAGCCATCCTCACTGTGACGGCGCTCGATGCTGTCGTTGTGAAAACGCATGCCGTATTCGACGCGATGCGTAAGCGGACCGGTAGTGCCCGCCAGGGTCGCACGCGAATCGATGCCTTGCGAGACGAACTCGCGCTGGTTTGGGCCGATCATCAGCACCTCGTTCAGGTTCGAGGTGTCGGCCTCCCCCGCCAAGATCGCGCGGTAGACCGCGTTCTGCGAGCTCTCTGCGTCGCTCAGCACGTCGAACAAGTTCGCGCCGCGGAAGCGATTCACCTTTCGCCAGGTGCGGTGGAAATCGTGCCGGTAGGCGTTGGTCGTCACGGTCATGCCGCGCACTGGATGCATCACGTGGGTGAGCACCCCCGACGTGCGGTGATTCTTCATTTGGTCGAGCGCGCTGACCGGATAACGCAAGAGCGGGTCAGCGCGAAAATCCGCGTCACTCAGCCCGAGGTAGGTCTCGTTCGAGACCTCTTCGGAGTAGGTGAGCTTGAGCTTGAGCTCCTGGCGGTGCTCCGAGTGCGGGTCCCACACGTGCTGCGCTTTGAGCATGAATTCGTTGCGATAAAACCCGGTGTTGGCGCTGTCGTTCAGCTCCTTGAAGCCGCTGCTCTGCAGGTGCGTACCGGTCAAGAGCACGCCATTGTGATCGTCGCTACCGCCATAATAGCCGTCGATTTTCGCGTAACCGTAGCTGCCGCCGGCCACGTCGACGGCGCCAGAGAGGGCGGTCGGGATCGGTCGCGTCATGAGATCAATCGCGCCGCCGATCGTCTGCGGCCCGTACACGATGGCAGCCGGACCTTTGATCACGCGCACTTGGGTCATGCGCGTCATCAGTGGGAAGTAATAGGCGGCAGGCGCGGAATAGGGTGCAGGCCCGAACGGCACGCCGTCCTCCATCAGCGCCACCTTCTTGCTGCGATCGGAGCTGGTGCCGCGCAGACCGATGTTGTTGCGTAGGCCGAAGCCGTCTTCGCCGCGCGCGTACACGCCGGGCACCGACTGCAAGACCTTGGCTGGGTCGTCGTACTCCGTCCGCTCGAGCTCTTTGCTGCGGATGACGTGCGCGGAACCAGCGGTGTGATCGAGTCGAGTGCCAACGATACTCACTTCGGTGATGACGTCGGCGGCGGGCTTCTGCGCCGCGGGGGGAAGAGCAGGCGCGGGCACGGGCGCGTCGGGCGCGGGCGCGGGCGTGTCCGGCGCGTCGGGCGCGGGGGCTGCGCCTGGCTGGGCCTGGGCGGGCGACGCAGCGCACAGGGTGGCGACGGCGCAGCTCACTGAAAGTGCGCGTTTGACCTTCGAATCTCTGGATTTCTCGGCGAATTTACACGGGACCACAGCGGTGATGCCGGCATACCATGAGTGAGATTGAAAATGAAATTCATATTCAACTAGCGCGTGAGACAAAACGCGAGCGGACGGTCGAGGCAGCGGCGCGAGCTGTGCCACAGCCCGCCAGACCGCTGAGCGATCAGTAAGTCACGACCGTGCGGATCGACTCTCCGGAGTGCATCAGATCGAAGGCTTCGTTGATGCGCTCGTGGGGCAAGACGTGGGTGATCAGCGGGTCGATCCGGATTTTGCCGTCCATATACCAGTCGACGATCTTGGGCACGTCCGTGCGACCGCGCGCGCCGCCGAAGGCCGAGCCCTTCCAGACGCGACCGGTGACCAGCTGGAACGGCCGCGTTTTGATCTCGGTCCCGGCTGCCGCTACGCCGATGATCACCGAAACGCCCCAACCCTTGTGGCAGCATTCCAGTGCTTGGCGCATCAAGTCGACGTTGCCGACGCATTCGAAGCTGTAGTCGGCACCGCCACCCGTCAGGTTGATCAGGTGCGGGACGAGCTCGCTGCCCACTTCGTGCGGATTGACGAAATGGGTCATGCCGAACTCTTCGGCGATCGCCCGGCGAGCAGGGTTCACGTCGACGCCGATGATTTTGTTCGCGCCGACCAGGCGCGCGCCTTGAATCACGTTCAGACCGATGCCCCCCAAGCCGAACACGACCACGTTCGACCCCGGTTCGACCTTGGCGGTGTGGATCACCGCGCCGATGCCAGTCGTGACTCCGCAGCCGATGTAGCAGACCTTCTCGAACGGGGCGTCCTCCCGGATCTTGGCCAGGGCGATCTCCGGCAGCACGCTGTAGTTGGCGAAGGTCGAACAGCCCATGTAGTGATACAGGGTCTCGCCGCCGCGGCGAAAGCGGCTAGTCCCGTCCGGCATCAAGCCCTTACCCTGTGTCGCGCGGATCGCCTGACACAGGTTCGTCTTTGGATTCAAACAGTAATCGCACTCACGACACTCCGGCGTGTAGAGCGGGATCACGTGGTCGCCTTTCTTCAGGCTCTTCACGCCGGGGCCGATGTCGACCACGACGCCCGCGCCTTCGTGGCCCAAGATACTCGGGAAAATGCCTTCCGAATCTTGCCCGGACAAGGTGTAAGCGTCGGTGTGGCACACGCCGGTTGCGCGCATCTCCACTAGCACCTCCCCAGCGCGGGGGCCCTCGAGCTGCACGGTCTCGAGACTCAACTTGGTTTGGGGACCATTGGCTACTGCCGCGCGAACGTCCATCGAATGCCTCGCTTGCGAAATGTGGTGGCGGGTTGGAGAGCGGCGAGCGTAGCACTACGCGGGGGCAAAGCGCACGTCGGCTCGAGCTACGCGCGAACCGCGAGTGCCCACGATTGTCGCACGTGGCGCGGGTGCTGGTGGGCAAGCTTGTCTACGACGGTGAAGCCCGCATCGTTGAAGAATCGCTCCGCCGCGCCCCAGTCGCTGAATTTGTTTTGTTCGATGCGATGCGCGTCGATGAACGCGCGCGAGCGTCCGTAGCCAACCGTGGGCGCAGACCCTCCGGGATTTTTTAGATAGACATCAGCTGTCAGCCAACTACCGCCGCGCGCGCTGAGTGCCGCGTGTACGTTGGCGGCGAGCTGCGCCTTCTCGCGTGCGTTCAAGTATACGAGCAGTCCCTCGTTGGCGATCGCCAGTTTTCCGTCGGGGATCGCCGCGACCGTACGCTGGAAAGCCTCGCTGTCGAGCGCGTCGAGCGCCTGAACGCGCAGCGTTCCGGCGAGTGGCCCGGGGTGAAGCTGAAGAACCAGTTCGGCTTTGAGCGACGCCAGGGCCGGCAAGTCCGTGTCGACGTAGTGAGTTCTCGTCGTACGAGCCAGCTCGAGCCCGCGGAAGGACAGCCCAGAGCCAATTTCCAGCACGTTTGGGCAGGCCGCCTGCGCGAGCAGGCGATCGAGACTTCGGTAGCGGTTCTCGAAGTGCCGCAGGCGGCGTCGGGCATTTTCCTCGGTCATCGCGTGCGCGAGCTCGTCTGGTACCGTGCCGTCCTTCCAGAGCAGGGCGGCCGCTTGTTTTGCGAAAGCGATCGACGAGCCTGATTTCATCAGCAGCAGCGAGAGCGCAGACGGGCTGATCGTGGAGTAGTCGCGGGCCGCGTCTGAAGGACGTAGAAGCATCGGTCGCTCGCAGCTATCTCGAAAATTACGGCGCGGAAGTAGCCGGCACGCACACGCGATCGCTGCGGCAGACCTGGTCCGCGGCGCACGCGGGATTGCAGAGGGGGCGGCAGATGCCCGCTTCGCACGCATAACCTGGCGAGCAAATGGGGATACATTCAGTGGCCGGCGTTGCTGCGGGGACCGCACTCGGGGGCGGGGCGATCGGGGGGGCAACGGCCACCGGCGTGCCTGCCAGGCGATAGCTGAGGCCCTCGAGCTTGAATTCGCGGTGAACACAGTCGTGCCCGCTGTACGGTTCGGTCACCTTGGTCAGCTTGACGAAGTTGGCACCCCGCTCCGCGGCCAACTCCTTGAGCAACGCGGTCGCACCTTCCCGCGTTCCGCTGTCGCCGTTGAACTGACAGCCTTGTCCGTCAGTCACTTGGATCGGCCCGAGGGATGTCGCATCGTCGGGTGGATCGCGCTCCTCGACGCGTACCTGTTGCGCTTGTGGGCTGAGGGGGCGAACGGCTGCGACGCCGTTACATGCGGCGAGCGCTAGCAGGGCTGCGCCGCAAAGGATTTCGAAGAACGGACGAGTAGTCACGGCGCTGCCATGGAACACAGCTTCTGCCGGCGCTGGCAACAGAATGTCGAGCTTCTGCAGCAGGTTTGGCCGCTTTTCCCGGCGTCCGGCTCATGCTGAGCTGGTAAACCTCGACCCGTACCGTCCGCCGGCCGAGCGCGATCGACGCGCCGGCACGCTAGCGACTCAAAAGCTGCCGCCCAAGTGCAGCGCATGGAATTGGTCCGCGCTAGACCGGGTGCCAAGGCCGAGGCTCAGCGTGCGCCCCAAAGGAAGCTTTTGGACTAGATCGACACGGGCTGCGGCGATGAGCAGCGGTGAGGTACTACCAGAAGGTGTGGGCTGCCTGAAAAAACCGGCGCTGTGCAAGAGCCACGTCCGCCTGCCGATCGGCATGGCGTAGCTGAACGCGGCGCCCGAACCGGAGTCGACCGCGCAGCCGGCCATGGAGAAACGGTGTAGCGTGAATTGCGGACCGAGACGCAGAAAGGTGCGGCGCTGCACGGCGTAGCCATGCACCGAATTGCCGCTTGCATCCAAGCGGGAGTCACATCCAGAAAACACGTTTGCTTGCGAGAACAATGTGCCGCTCAGGGTGAGCCACAGCGGCGCGACGAGATCGTCCACCCTTGGCCCGCCCTGCGCGAAGGGAACGTCCATTGGCGCGCGGGTCGTGGCGGGCTCGCGTGGCGCAGGTGCTTGTTGTGCGCGAGCGGTTCCGACAAGCGCGGTGAGCGCTGCGACGGTGGCCGTAACACCGTGGATTGTCAGCCAGCCGCGTGAACGCGACTGCCCGATATGAAAGCCGCGCATCAGCGGCTGACTGTGACTGGCAACGCACTGAAGTCAAGAATAGGCGACGCGCGCGATCAAAAGCTGCCGCCGAAATGTAGGGCATTGAATTGGCCGGAGCCCGACCTCGTACCAAGACCCACGTTCAGCGTGCGGCCCCATGCCAGCTGTTTCACGAGATCGACGCGGGCCGCGGCGGTGACGAACGCTGGACCGCCGCCAAACGAAGGCACCGCGTAGAAGCCCGCGCTGGGGACGAGCCATAGATTCTTCCGCAAGGGGACTGCGTAGGTGAGCCCACCACCCATGCCTGCATCGACCGCGCAGCCCAGCATGGAGTACCCGTGCAAGACGAGCCGCGGGGCCAGACGCACGAAGCTGTAGTACTGCGTCGCGAAGCCGTGCACCGAGTTTCCGCTCGCGTCCGAGCGCGAGTCGCACCCGGAAAAAGCGCTGGCCTGCGAGAACAGCCCGCCGGTGAGCGAGAGTCGTAGTGGCGCGAAGGCGGCTGCGACCGTGGGGCCATTCTGGTTTGCGAACAAGTCGTCCGCTCGCAGCGGCGTGACGATCGGCACGAGCGGCGCGGCTGTTTGTGCGCGCGCCAAAGCGGAGAGCGCGAACAGCGCCGCGCTGCCGGCAACCCCGGCCATCTTTCCCAAGTTACGCGCGCGCAACCGCCCAAGATGACGACCGCCCATGGCCAAAACTTGACCCGCCAAAGTTGGCTAGTCAAGCAGGGCCGCGTTCACGAATGGTGTGCCGCCAGAAATTCCCAGACCGCGCTGAACGCTTGCTGTCTCATGCCAACGAAATGATTGCCGCCGCGCACCGACCACAGCTCGACGCTGCCCCCCGGGCAGCCCGTGTAGCGCTCGACCCGGGTTTCCGAGCCGGGCAGGCGCGGATCGAGATCGCGGTCCGGGGCGGCCAGCGCGTCGCCGCCGCAGCCGAGCCGCTTGGCCCAGCTCCGAAAACCCTGCTCTGCGCCGAGAAAGGTCGAAAGGCCCGGCGTGTCGAAGACGCTGCCGCCGCCGTAGCGGACGATTTCGTCGGCGTCTCCACGCAGCTCCAAGAGCGCGAGCGATCTCGTCGGCGTGCACGCCTGCTCGGCCGGCGGCGCCGCGCCCGACATGCTGGCGGCGGCCGTGATGCGATCGCCGAGCGCGCACACGAGACGCTCGGTCATGAATCCACCGTTGGAGAAGCCCATCACGTAGACGCGAGTCGAGTCGACGTCCGGCCGCGCGCGCCAGGTGTCGAGCAGCCGAGCGAGGCGCGCTACGTCGTCGACCTCCTGGGGATCGAAATTGCAGCAAGCGGCGCCCGCGTTCCAAAATTGCCGCCTCTGGCGATCCGTGTTCCCGTCAGGAGCGACCACGAACACGCTTTCTCGCTCGCCGAAAGCTGCCAGGTGCAGCGCGTCGAAGGCGGACTTGCCCGAGCCGCCCAGGCCGTGCAGAAAAATCAGCAGCGGGCGCCGCTGCCCTGGTTCCAACCCGCTGGGTTGATAGATCTGATGCGCGGGGACGGTCAGCTGCGCTATCGCGCTCGACGCGGCGCTCGACGCGCTCGAGCGCGCGCTGCTTCCGTTCGTGGCTTCGTTCGCGGGCGTCGCTCTGGTCAGGGTGCCCGGGGACGTGGCTCGGTCACAAGCGCCGAGCACGAGCAGTATCGCCAAAAGAACCCGCACGGACCGCAGCGTAGCCCAGTCGCGCGCGGCGGAAAGCCGTTTCTGGGCGGGCGAAGCGGCCCATTCCGACCGCGCAGACACGACTCAGCCCGCGGTGCGCAGCTCTTTCGGCAGATGTTGCGTCTGGTTGAACGAGGACAGCACTTCCTGTGCGTCGTCTCCTACGATCAAGCTGCTGATGCTGGCGTTGTCGATGCGCATCTTGAGCCAGGCTACTACCTTGACGTCGAGTGCTAAACACACGAACAATCGGATCAGGTTGCCGTGGGCAACGATCAGCTCCGTGCGTTCGCCGCGGGCGGGGCGTGCCAGGCGCGCGTGCGCGCGGCGCATGCGGCTCAAATTGTCCCGCAGCTCGGGCAGCTCGGCGCGCGTGGTCAGGCCGGGGATTGGCGTGGGGAGGGCCTCGCTCAATAGCAAGCTCCGCTTGAGCTTCAGCGGCGAGCGCAGGCCCCTCTTCAAAATGCTGGCCGTCTGCTGGGCGCGAAACATCGTGCTGCAGTGAATGGCGTCGAACTCGTATTCGCGCAGGGCGTGCGCCGTCGCCGCGGCTTGTCGTCGTCCGAGCGCAGTCAGTCGCCCCGTCAGTAGATCGTATTGCCCGTGCCGAACAAGAATCAGCTTGCGCATAGGATTAGCCCCACAATAGCCCCGAACACGTTAGAGCCCGCGTAGGTGAATCTCCACCTTTCGAGCGCGGCGCGAATCGAGTGTCGGCCTCGGTTTCGGGCATGCTTCCTAGACGCGGATGACTCGGCCGCGGCGCTGAGCTACGAGGCAGCGAGCATGCCGGGACGTAAGCGGCCAGATTGGTTTTTGCTCGGGATGTGCCTGTCAGTGGTGCTGGCCTGGCTATGGCCCGGGCCCGGCGCCAAGGGCGGCAGCTTGCACCCCGAAATCGTCAATAAGCTGGGCGTATCACTGATTTTTTTCGTGCACGGGCTCAGCTTGTCGCTCGCTGCATTGAGCGCTGGTGCGCGCAATTGGCGACTTCACCTCTTGGTGCAGAGTTGTACGTTCTTGCTCTTTCCGCTGCTGGGTGTGCTGCTGCTGACCACTGTCGGCGGCCATTTGGCGGTCGATTTACGCACCGGCTTATTTTTCTTGTGCGCTCTACCGTCCACCGTTTCCTCGTCCGTTGCTCTCACCGCAACGGCCAAAGGCAATGTGCCGGCGGCGGTATTCAACGCCACACTGTCGAGCTTGCTCGGCGTCCTGCTCACGCCGCTCTGGCTCAGCCTCGTGCTCGGTGCTGCGGGCCAGGCCTTGCCGATCGCGAGTGTGATTGTCGACCTGCTCGAGTGGCTCGTGCTGCCGCTGTTCATCGGCCAGCTGCTGCGTCCGCTGCTCGGCAGCTTCGCCACCCGGCACAAGGCACGCATTAGCGTGCTCGACCGACTTACCATCCTACTGCTCGTCTACACCTCCTTCTGCGATTCTGTGCGGGACGGCGTGTGGCACGCGGGCGGTAGCGCGCTGCTCGTCTCGGCCGCCGCGTCGGTCGTCCTGTTGACCGCCACGATGCTGATCGTCTGGCGTGTCAGCCGCGCCCTCGAATTCGCTCTCCCTGACCGCATCGTCGCGCTCTTCTGCGGGTCCAAAAAGACGCTCGCTTCTGGCGTTCCGATGGCCCGCCTGATTTTTGGCGCTCACCCTGGCCTAGGCATCATCCTGCTGCCGCTCATGCTCTACCACCCGCTCCAGCTGGTCGTCGGAGGCTGGCTCGCCGGACGCTTCGCGCACAGCTCGCAGTCCCCGTCACGCTCGCCGTAGCAGCGGACCGGTTGGAGTCCAGTGTGCGGGCAACGGTGCCGGTGTGGCCGGGTGCGGGAACTTGCGCAGAATCAAAGCGCGAGCTCGGCCTTTACAGGGCCCGGTAAGCAGGAAAGAATGGCTAGCTTGGACTTCGAACGAGGCCGAGTTAGCGCGAAGAACCTGGTTGGATCCGAGTGGCGAGCGCCGAGCGGTGGGGGCGAGCTAGCGCTGACCAGTCCTTGGACGGGGCAGGCGATCGGCAGTGTCGGGCTGTCAGGCGCCGCGGACGTCGCGGCGATCGTCGCCGCGGCGCGCGAGCCGGCGGCGCTGTGGGCGAAGACGCCACTCAAAGAGCGCGTGCGGCCGCTAGCACGCTTTCACGAGCTGGTGACGCTCGCGTTGGACGAGCTGTCCGAAACGGCCGCGCTCGAGTCGGGTAAAACCGAGGCCGAGGCGCGTGCGGGGCTGCTCCGCGGCTTGGAGGTCGTCGAGTTCGCGCAGAGCTTGCCGAACTTGGATCGCGGTGGCGCGCTCGAAGTGTCGCGCGGGGTCACCTGCGAGTATCGTCGCGAACCGCTGGGCATCGTGGCCGGCATCGCACCGTTCAATTTCCCGGCCATGGTGCCGATGTGGATGTTCCCGATCGCGATTACGCTCGGCAATGCGTTCATCCTGAAGCCGTCCGAGAAGGTGCCGCTCACGGCCTGTCGCTTGGCTGAGTTGATGCTCGAAGCAGGCTACGCGCCGGGCCTATTTTCGCTGCTTCAGGGCGGTCGCGAAGCGGTGGAGGCGTTGATCGACCATCCGGAGGTGCGTGCGGTCGGTTTCGTCGGTTCGACGGCGGCCGCTCGCGCGGTGCACGCGCGCGCGACGGGCTTGGGTAAGCGCGCGTTGTGCTTGGGTGGCGCAAAGAACCACCTGATCGTGGCGCCGGATGCCAACGAAGCGCTCACGGTCAAGTCGGTCGTCGATTCGTTCACGGGCTGCGCTGGCCAACGTTGCATGGCCGGCAGCGTGCTGGTCGTAGTCGGCGAAGCCGAGCGGTTCGTGAGCAAAGTCGTCGACTTGGCTAGCAAGATCGAGGTCGGCAAGGAGATGGGCGCGTTGATCGACCGCGCGGCGCATGCGCGCTTGAGCGCGGGCTTGGCGGAAGCATCGCGCGAAGGTGCGCAGATTTTGCTCGACGGCCGCGCGCAGCCCGCCCCCGCCGGATTCGAAGCGGGCAACTGGTTTGGTCCGAGCGTGATCGATCAGGTCACGCCCGCCATGCAGAGCGCAAAAGTCGAACTATTTGGCCCGCTTTTGTCGGTAATTCGCGTCAAAACCTTGGATGAAGCGCTCGCCCTCGAGCAGCTCAGCCCGTACGGCAACGCGACCAGCATCTTCACTCAAAGCGGGGCCGTCGCCAGCTACGTCGCCGAGCGCGCCTCGAGCGGCATGGTCGGCGTCAACATCGGCGTACCCGTGCCGCGCGAGCCGTTCTCGTTCGGCGGTACGAAGGACTCCAAGTTCGGTCAGGGTGACATGACCGGGCCCGCGGGAGTCGAGCTCTGGAGCAACTTGAAGAAGATCACCACCAAGTGGGCGCTCGCCGAAGACGCCACCTGGATGTCATGACGAGGCCGAACCAATGACTCAGAAGACGGCGCACAAACGCCCGAAAGCAATTCAGCTCA
>Ga0247783_1000795_pt1 | contig 10097 bp, 9 predicted proteins | sample UWRJL064202C5_FD_179911 | JGI IMG/M metagenome (GOLD analysis project Ga0247783, IMG submission 179911) | Plant litter microbial communities from Arlington Agricultural Research Station in Wisconsin, United States - UWRJ-L064-202C-5 | ecosystem: Environmental > Terrestrial > Plant litter >... | reverse complement strand
GGGGCCTGTAACTGACCGCCGAAAGATTGGATTGAGATGTGCACGATGACATTCGCACCCGAGCCGAGCCCTTTCCGAAAGGCCCTGACCGGCGGCACCCACTGCCTTCGAGTCGGGCATGCCTGATACACGGGCGGAAGTCACTTTGCTCCGGGCACGAGTGGCCGCGCTCGAGCACGAGCTAGAACGACTCGCCAAAACACGGGAACAAGTGCTGGACGCACGAGCGCAAGCACAAGCCTTGCTCGACAACATCCCGCACATGGCTTGGATGAAGAATACGGCCGGGGTCTTCCTGGCCGTAAACGAGGCGTTCGCTCGCGCGAGCGGCTTCAGCAAGTCCGAAATCCTAGGTCGCACCGACCGCGACATCTGGCCACTCGATCTGGCTGAACGCTACATGGGTGACGATCTCAGCGTGGTCGAGAGCGGGGAGAAGTTCATTGCCGAGGAACCGATCGCGGAAGCCAGCGGTACCAAGTGGTTCGAGACATTCAAGACACCAATCTGCGACAGCAAAGGGCAGGTCGTGGGCACGGTGGGACTTGCGCGTGACGTGACTTCGCGCAAGCAGGCCGACGAGGAACGCCAAACGCTCGAACGACGCATGCAACAGACCCAAAAGCTCGAAAGCCTCGGGGTACTCGCGGGAGGCATCGCCCATGACTTCAACAATCTACTGGTCGGTGTGCTGTCCAATGCGGAGCTTGCACTCGCGAGCCTCGGCGATGCGGCCACGGTCGCTCCTGTGCGGCGGCTCGTTCTCGATATCAAAGACGCGGCGTTGCACGCCTCCGAGCTCACGAACCAAATGCTTGCTTACTCCGGCAGAGGACACTTCGAGGTTCGTACGATTTCTCTGAACGAGATGGTCCGCGACATGGAGCATCTGCTGGGCGCCTCGGTTTCCAAGAAGGCGCGGGTCGACTATCAGCTCGCGCGAGAGCTCCCGCCGGTGCGGGCGGACGTTGCACAGATGCATCAACTCGTGATGAATCTAATCACGAATGCATCGGAGGCGCTCGAGGAGCGCGCCGGTGTCATCCGGGTACGCACGGGGGTCGAGCAGGTCAGAGGCGCGCTGCCGGATCTCTATGGTCCAACTCCGCTCGCCCCAGGGCAGTACGTGTTCCTAGAAGTGACTGACGACGGCTGCGGCATGGATGGCGAAACTCGCGCGCGGCTCTTCGAGCCCTTCTTCACGACCAAATTCACCGGCCGCGGTTTGGGGCTTTCCGCGGTGCAGGGGATCATGCGCGGGCACGCGGGCGGCATCACACTGCGGACGGCCGTTCACGCGGGCACCACGATCAAAGTGCTCTTTCCGCGGAGCGAGCAGGCCCTCTCCGAACCGTCGAGCTCCCCGCATGAACCGGCGCGAGAATGGCCGACCGGAAGCCTAGTGATGCTGGTGGACGACAATGCTCGCGTGCGTGAGGTAACCAAGATTCTCCTCAACAGTATCGGTTTCGAAGTTCTGGCTGTCGGCAGTGGACGTGAAGCCATTAAAAAATTCGACGAACACTCCTCAGAGGTGCGTGTCGTCCTGCTCGACGCCATGATGCCGGACCTCAGCGGCGAGCAAGTGCTCCGCGAGCTTCGCAAGCGGCGCGCCGATCTGCCGGTGATCATCTGTAGCGGATACAGCGAACAGGAAATCGGCCGTCACTTCAGCTCCAGCGAGATGGCGACCTTTCTGCAGAAGCCATATCCGCTGGAGCTCCTCAAAGCGCGCTTGCGCGAGGCTCTATCAGCGCGACGTTAGCGCGCTGACGCACTTCGTCGTCGCCCCCACGGTGAGCTGCTGCTCACGGATCTCGAACCGCGCGGCCTGCTCGAAGGCAACGCGGTGAAGGCGTGCGCTTCTGCGCTTCGCTCGAGACTGCCAGCCATTCGTCAAGCAGCTCGCTGCGGTGATCCAGGTCCAGCATGATCTCTGCTTCCGCCGTTTGGAAATGGACCCGACCTCCGCTGAGTGCGAAGAGCATCGATGCGTCGCCAGCGTGCCCCTCGTCGCGCGACCCGTGACGATCGAAGAACATCATGTCTAAGTCTCGGAAGGCGTTTTGCGCGATCGCCGAGAGGACCGGAAAGCTCGGCGGTATGGTCGATTCGGCCGAAGCGAGCACCGCACAAGCCACCGAAAAGTGCCCGCGCTCGATGACTGAGCGAAGGTGCTGGTTGATCCGCTGAATGGCGGGCAACGTGGGCATGCTCTCTGCCGCCTGCTCGCTGATACCGATGGATGCCAGCATTCGGAGGTAGAGATTTGGATGGGCGGCGGCCAGCTCCCCACATCCCATTTCTTCATAAATGTTGTCCATCAGCGCAAAGCGAGCTCCCAGGCTCGGCGCGCGACCCGCGAGGGTGCAGAGCATACCCGTGAAAGGAGCCACCACCTTGTAAAAGCTGGTCAGCACGAATGACGCAACGTCTCGCGGCAGCGCCACAGCGTCGAGTTGGAAGAATGGATGAGAAAAGAAGCGGTGGGTCTTGGCTCGCAGGGATATCTCTTCGAAAAATTCCCGGTTCTGGCGGGTCGCGGTGCGGACGAGCTCGCCACGTTCGAATGGATTGCGGAAATGTTCCATGACTCGATCGTTCCATGACTCAATCCTCGCCCCCGGCTTGTAGTCATTTTCTTTCTTACCGCTGACCAGGGGACCGCTGCCGGCAGGGATTCGGCGTGCAAGACGCAATAAGGGGGGCACTGCTCCGGACGGTGGCGGCGCAGGAACACCAACGAGCGTGGCGCGAGCCGAGCTGGCTCGTCTCCACCGCCCGATGCGGTGGGGCGGGAGCGGTGGGCCGAGGTCGAGGCTGGAGTGCTGATTCAGCTGGTCGCGCCGGCATCGTGGGCTAGCAGTGCAATCATCGACAGTGAGCCGCGCATGTCGACTTCATCGACACGACGCGAGTCTCGTGGACCGTGCAAGGGTCGCTAGTCGGGGCTGAAAAATGGCGGCCGCGTCCGCGAGGCTTTCGCGAACTGCGCAAAAAAAAGCCCAACTCGCGCAGCGAACGCTCGATCTCGAGTGCGAATACGAGTTGGAAGAGGGACTGCGCGTCCTCGAACGCGAGATCCCGTGCTCGATTCAACTGCCAGACCAGAGTCCTACGGCTCCGCAACCGCATCGATCCCCAACCGGGACCGGCGGAGCTGCAATCTGCCGCACGAAGGGCTAGAAGGAGCCATGGGGACAAAACAGCAGATCGTCGACTTCATTCTGGAGCAGATGGCGGGCGTGCCTGACGTGACCGCGCGCAAAATGTTCGGTGAGTTTGCGCTCTACTCGATGGGAAAAGTGGTCGCCTTGGTGTGCGACGATCAACTGTTCGTCAAGCCGACCGACGCCGGCAAGAGTTGGATCGGGACGGTGACCGAGGGCCAGCCTTATCCCGGTGCCAAGCCCTGCTTTCTAATCGAAGGTGACCAGTGGGAAGACGGGGATTGGTTGTCAGAGCTGATTCGGTTGACCGCACACGCGCTGCCGATGCCCAAGCCGAAGCCGGCACCGCGTCCGTCTGCGCGGACATCGGGCCGCTCCAGCTCCGGAACCCGAGTGCAAAGCGATGCGACGTCCAAGGCCGGTGCCAAGCGCAGAGTTACGGGCAAGCCCAAAGCGAATACTGATCGCCGGCGCAAAGCGAAGTCCAAAGTCGGCAAGTGATGGAGTGAGCCGCGGTTCACGTCCGCGAAGGCACCCGCTCCTGAAGTCAGCGCTGCAAGAGTCCCCAGGCCAGGCCTTCGAGCAATAGCACGAGCAGCAACGTGCCGATCAACTCGGGCGCAGACCCCCGGAAGCGCAGCAACAAGGACGCGAACGCGACCAGCCAGAGCCCGACCCCGCTCGCCGCAACGCCCAAGGCAACGCGCGCCATCCGTCGAAAGCCATCCGCCGTCTTGCGGGTCGCCGGCCCAAGCACCAAGACGGCCGCGGGCGCGAACAGAAGCACGCTGAGTGCGGACCACCAGGGGACGAAGAACGAGGTTCCGCCCAGAAGTGACAGCAGAAAGCTCCACGCGATCACGCTCGTCGGCGGGCACTGACCGGCTTGCTCGAGAAACGGCTCGATCAATGCCTCGGAGTCGGTCTTTGGAGGCGAGCGCTCGCTCATGGTCTGGCTGCCGGGTCAAAGCCCGTTCGGCACTCGCGGACGAACGGTACGTTGCCATCCAGGGGCAGCTTGGAAGTGCTGCCCGTCGCGATTGACCGAGCGGCGTCTGCGTACCAGTCATCCGCGGACGACTGTAGCGTGCGGCGTTGCGGCCGCTGACAGAGCACGTTCATGCAATTCTTGAATTGCACTTTAGCATTTGCCGCCGACTGCGTAGGGCGGCGGGGGCGGCCCGCCGAAAGAATGCTCACGGCACAGGCGGTTCTTCACCGGGCGCCTGGGCGACCGCCGTCGGCGGACGCGCATGGTCTTCGTGCAGCAAGCGAACCGCCGGCGTTTCCAGGTCGTCGAACTGGCCCGAACGCGTCGCCCAGGCGAAAGCGGCAACCGCTCCAGCTGAAAGCAGCAGGGTAACCGGCAAGATGAGAAAGATGATGCTCATGGTCCCACGCTGCTAGTGAAAGGTACGCGCTCGGAGCGCTGCGGTCACGACGGTAATCGAGCTGATTGGCATCAAGATCGCGGCCCAGAGCGGATCCAGCCGCCCAGTCACCGCCAAGGCGATACCGAACACGTTGTAGGCGAGCGAGAGGGCGATGCCGACTCGAATCGCGCGCATCGTCCGTTTCGAGCCTGTCGCCGCCAGCGCCACCGTTTCGAGGCCAGGGCGGGTGGTGAACACGTCCGCCGCAGAGAGGCAGGCTTCGGCTCCACCGTGGACGGCAATGCCGACGTTGGCAGCCGCCATCGCCGCCGCGTCGTTCACGCCGTCGCCCACCATGAATACGCGCTGCCCGTTTGCTCGCAAGCTGGCGATGGCCCGAAGCTTCGCTTCGGGGCTCGCACCGCCGGTGGCGTTGGACAACGGAACACCCAACTCGCGCACCACGGAGTCGACCACGCGCTGATCGTCTCCCGAGAGCACCTCGAGCTGAAAACCGAGGTCCGCGAGCTTTGCCAGGCTCGCTGCCGCGTCGCTACGAATGGTGTCGGCGAATGCGGCGACTGCACACACGTCACCGTCCAGAGCGATCAGCGCTGGTGTGCGCCCGGCCGCAGCGTGTGCCCGCGCTCGAGTCATCGCCCAAGCCGGCAGTGAGCCGAGTGTCGCCCTGACGAAACCGTGTGAGCCAACCAGCACATCTCGGCCTGCAACCTGCGCGCGGACGCCGCCAGGGTACTCTCGGCGTTCCGTGCAGACCAGGGCGCTCTCGGCGAGGCTGCGTTGAAAGGCACGCGCGATCGGGTGTCCGGACGTCGCTTCGGCCGCACGCGCGAAGGCCTGGATCGACTGATCGCCGTTCCAGGCGACGAGTGCCAGGCGGCCTTCGGTCAGGGTGCCCGTTTTGTCGAACACGATGATGCCCGGGCGGGCGAGCTCTTCGATGAACTCGCCACCCTTGAACAAGATGCCGCCGCGAGCGGCGGCGCGTAGTGCCGCGCTCACCGCCAATGGCGTCGCCATTCCCAGCGCACAGGGACAAGTCACCACCAACAGGGCGACCGTATGATCGATTGCGTGGCTATAATCCAGCCTCGACCAGAGTAGCAGGGTGAAGGCCGCAATACCGATGATTGCCAGCACGAAGTAGCCCGCGACGCGATCGGCGAGCCTGACGATCGGTGGGCGCTCGCGTTGCGTTGCCTCGACGCTTTGCATGAGGCGACCGAGCCTGGTTTCACCGCCGACACTTTCGACACGAACCCGCACCGGCGCGCTGAGATTGGTCGTCCCGGCGTGGACCCGATCGCCGACGCTCACCTCCACCGGAAAGGATTCACCCGTGAGCAGTGAGGTGTCCAGTGCGGAGCTTCCCTCGGTGACCACGCCGTCCACGGCGACGCGCTCGCCCACTCGAATTTCGACGATGCTGCCAGAGGCCAGCGTTTGCGCCGGGACCTCGCGCCTCGCCACGCCGTCGACCAGCCAAGCGGTGGTTGGCGCCAAGGAGTTGATCAGGTCGCTGGCCTTCGCTGAGCGGCGCTGGTGGGTTCGCTGCAGGTAGCGTCCGACCAGTAACAGGAAAATCAGCGTACACAGTGAATCGAAGTAAATCTCTCCTTGACCCCGGAGAGTGCTCCACGCGCTGCCCAGGTATCCGGCGAGAAGCCCCAGGCTCACCGGCAAGTCCATGTGCGGCGTGCGCGTGCGCAGCGCCGAAAGCCCGCCGCGGAAGAAGACACTTCCGGCCCAAAAAACCGCCGGAGTAGCGATCGCGAGGCTACCCCAGCGGAACAGCGCCGAATATTCCGCGGCCATGCCCGCGTATTTCCCAGAATAGAGCGCCAGCGCCATCAGCATCACGTTGCCGGCGGCGGCGCCCGCGATGCCCAGCCGGAGCAGCAACGCTCGATCCCCTTTGCGTTGCTCAGCGGCCAGGTTCGTGGAATGCGTCGGGTGGGGGGTGTAGCCGAGCGAGTCGAGCGCTCTGGCGACCTCACTGAGGGGGGCCGACGCCGGATCCCAGGTGACCTGCAGCACGGAGCGCGTCAAGTCGTAGCGCGCTTCGAGCACCGCAGGCGCGACGCGTGGCAGCCGCTCGAGCAGCCAAACGCAGGCTGAGCAATGCACGCCTTCGACGAAGAACTCGCAACGCAGGACCCCGTCACCGCGGTCTCGGCAGTGACTCTCACGGAAGGCGGGCTCGTCGAGCTCCTCGAATCGTCGCTGGCCGTACCGTGCTGCAAAGGTTTGGCGATTGTCCGGATCTCGCTGCCTGTAGTAATCTGCCAGACCTGCGCGGTGCAAAATGGCAAAGACGCTGCGGCAGCCGTCACAACAGAACTGTTCCGCGCGCTCTAAATCGATCTTGGCCGCGGAGACCGGCAGGTTGCAGTGTGCGCAAGCCGGCTCCCGCTCGGTATGTAATGAGTCGCGCCCGGTCGCGCCAATTTCGACCGCTGCGCTCATCGTGTGCCCGGCTTTCGGTGGCACGGGCAGGCGCCCGCCGTGGGCACGGCGGGGGCGACGGACAGGTGGCAACGGCTGACTGCTGCGGCGGCAAATGCAGGCAGATTGGCGCGCGCGGTTACCGTGAACAGGCCAACGCTGAAAATCACCGCAGCACTGAGCAGCGGAACATGTCGGCGCACCCGTCCGACGGCCGCGCTCAGCGCGACGCCTAGGCCGAGCAGTAGCGGCACGTTGCCGATCCAGAACGCTGCCATCAGCAGCGCCCCCTGAAGCGGGCTCGCGGTGCCTGCGGCGGTGACCGCAAAGGCATATAGCCATCCGCAGGGAAGCAAAGTCGTCGTCAAGCCGAGCACGAAGCCACGAGCGCAGGCGGGCAGCCGCCGCAGCGCTGCGAGCCCATCGGTAAGGCGTTTGGGCAACGCCCATTTACTGCGGAAAACCCGAATTCCTTGCGTCTCCAGCAGCGCGCCCATGCCCCACAGGATCATGATCGAGCCAGACACTAGGGCGGCGATGCGACCAATGCCGGCGGCGTTGCCAGCCAGATCCAGCGCGTGCCCGAGCGTTCCCGCGGCAGCGCCGAGCGCCGTGTAGCTCAGCAGGCGACCCGCGTTGTATGACAGTTGGGCGAGCCAGCGAGCTTTGCCCGTGGCACCCTCGCCCACCATGGCCACGAAGCCGCCGCACATTGCGGCGCAATGAAGGCTGCCGAGCACGCTCGCGGCGACGATCGGCACGAGTAGCGTGAGGCTCACGCGCCTCGCCTCCGAGTCAGATCGACCCGAGCATCGGCAGTGAAATGGTCCGCCCCGGATTGGCCCGCGATCCTGAAGATCCAAAGGCCGGTGTGCCGAACGTCGAGCTCAGCGACATACAGGCCGGCGGATTGCTCGTTGAAGACCAGACTGACGAGCTCGCCAGAGTAGGCATTGGCGAACGCTTGACCGACGAGCTGCGCTCCATGCACTCGCCGCCCGAGACCATCGCTGAGCGAAAGCTCGAGCAGGGCTCGGCCTTGCGGGTCCAAGCTGAGCGAGGCGGGCACTTTGATGGCATAGCCGAGACGCTGGTTGGTCGCGGCCTGGGCTTGGGTTTGATCCCAGCGGATGGCTTTTTGGTAGTAATCCGGCTCGGTCGCGAAGTGTGGATCGCGGACTGCGATAATTGCCATCGAGCCGACACCCAGGGCGCTACAGACGAGCAGAGCCACCGGGACCAATGCCCAGGGTACGCGCGCGCGGCGCGTATTGGCCAATGGCGCGGACGTGGTCAGGGGGCCTCCGGTCCGAGCAATTCGTATGGGAGCTCGGCGCGATAGCCCTGACCGTCCGTGATGCGAAAGTGGATCGAACGTCGCGCGTGTGAAAATACGCTCCTCGGCGCCATTACGAACACACTGGTCGTGCGTTGCTCGCCGCTCGCGACCAGCAGCGGGTCTTCGGGCGAGATCAGTTGCGCCTCGGCAAGGTCGCTGATCTCGACGTGATAGCGCTGCGCCGCGCTGGAGCGATTTTGCACCTTGATCCGGATTTGATTGACTACCTGCGGACCGCTCTCGGTAAATGGAGCGCCGATGCCACGTAAAATCGTGACCTCGGCACCCGGCTTGACCAACAGCGCGCTGCTCAAAACCACCAGCAATAGCAGCAGCAACAGCGAGTAAATCACGACGCGAGGTCGGAAGAGTGATGATTTGCGCCCAGACTCGAGGGTCTCTTGCGAAGCGTAGCGGATGAGCCCGCTAGGCTTGTTGATCCGAGCCATGATCGAATCACAAGCATCCACGCATTGGGCGCACGCGATGCACTCGAGCTGCAAGCCGTGTCGGATATCGATGCCGGTAGGACACGCGACCACGCACGCCTGGCAATCGATGCAATCACCGTTGCCCGGCTTCTGTTTGCCCTTGCTGCGGGGTTCGCCGCGCTTGGTATCGTAGCCGATCGAGAGCGAGCTGCGGTCGAGCAGCACCGACTGCAAGCGCGCGTACGGGCAGATCACGGTGCACATCTGCTCGCGAAAATAGGCAAAATCGAAGAAGACCAAGCCGCTCGTGACCAACACCACCAGAAACCCCGCCATGTGTTTGGCGGGAGGTTCGGTCATCCAGCTGCGCAGCGCGTGCGTGCCCACGAAGTAGGACAGGAAAACATTGGCGAGCACGAAGGACAGCGCCAAAAATACCAGGTTCTTCAGCGCGCGGCGTGTGTTCATGCCGCGTTTGTCGAGCGCGAGCTGCGCCTCTCGCTTGCCCTCGAATAGACGTTCGATGGGCCGGAACAGGAACTCCATGTACACGGTTTGCGGGCAGCCCCAGCCGCACCAGGCGCGTCCCACGAGCGCCGTCGTCCAAAATACGGCCGCAAAAATCGTGAGCATGAGCAACATCAAAAGCACGCCGTCGGTGGCCAGGAAGGTGTGCCCGAACAACGAAAACTCGCGATGAACGACGTCCAACAGAATGGCGGGCTTCCCGCCAATCCTCAGGAAGGGCAAGCCGACGAAGAGTACGACCAGCACCCAGGCAACCACGCGCCGCTGGCTCAGGCGTGGCCCCGGATAGAGCCGCGGGCGGATTCGATTGCGCGTGCCGTCTGCGTTCAGCGTTGGCAGCACACGTTCGGGGGCGATCAGCGGATGCATGGCTCCTGCACTCAGGGGATCGGTGTGCCTTCGGCTGCCTTGCCGGGCAGGTTCGTGCCACGCAATGTGCCGACGAAGGCGACGACCTTGCGCAGCTCGACTGGCGTCAGCTGGCGACCCCAGGCCGGCATGCCTTTGGCAGCCACACCGCCGTCGACGACGCTGTAGATGTCCGTGAGCTTTCCCGTGCCGTGAACCCAAGCGTTGTCGGTGAGGTTCGGTCCGATCAACCCTTGGCCGTTTGCGCCGTGGCACGGCGCGCAGCGCAGGCCGAACAGCGCTTTGGCGTCGGTCATCAGCGCGGGATTGGCGACTAGCTTACCCAAGGAGTCTTCGTTCACGGGTTCGGCGAGCGATTGCTTGGCTTCTAGCTCGCGCGCTTCCGCCATCTCCTCGTCGTAGCCATCGGACACCGACCTTC
>Ga0247783_1000792_pt1 | contig 10111 bp, 8 predicted proteins | sample UWRJL064202C5_FD_179911 | JGI IMG/M metagenome (GOLD analysis project Ga0247783, IMG submission 179911) | Plant litter microbial communities from Arlington Agricultural Research Station in Wisconsin, United States - UWRJ-L064-202C-5 | ecosystem: Environmental > Terrestrial > Plant litter >... | reverse complement strand
TAAACATTCCCCGAAACCAAGCCTAACGAACCCGGCCTGGCTCGAGTTGAAGTTACACCAGGACCGAGCCAACGTTAAAGGGTTAAGTTCGAAATTCCGGCCGGAGGCCCGCGTTTTCGCGACGAACGGAGCAGTGCGCCGCGAACGTTCGAGCCTGGATAGAGACTGAGCAAGTACCGAGCGCGGCGCGAAGTGGCAGAAATTCGCCACGATTTCCAGCGCCTTCGACGCGGGGAAACGTCACGAACAGTGAAACGTTTGTGCGGGACGTAACGGTCCAGGCTCGAACGTAGAGATCCAACACTACCCAGATTTGGAGCCACCCATTTGGGACTCGCGATCTTCGAGCTGCGCTCTCGGGGTGTGCAGCCGCAGCCAGCTGACGACAGTTCTGGCAACTGGCGATTGCCAATCCACAGTCCCAAGCAAACGAACCTTCGGAAGGGTCCCCGACGCCGCAAGGCGGGCGAGGAGCGCACGGAGTTTGGGTTCCGCCGGGTGCGAAGCCTCCGTGGTTCGAAGCCCGTTCCTCGCGAGCGCGTGAGGCGCCAGACGGGCCCGCGCGTCACCTGCGAGAGTTTGGGAATTGCCTTTCCGCCGGTTCCGACTCTCACTTTACGCGGACCGGGGCAAAGTGCAGCGCCTCTCTGGATTGTCGACCTGCACCGCGCTTGTAAACGCCACGCGAGCGCAAGCAAAGCGCAGATTCATCGACGCTTTTGCGTTTTGGCTGGAGTGACAAGGTAGCCGCCGCGCGTATGCGCAAACCGCATACTCCGAACCACAAAACGCAAATTGAATGTTTTGGAAACCTTGGTCGAGGCCGTAACGGTTGATATCTTGAGGATTGCTTGAAAAGCCCGAGCGCCCCCAACATGGGACCGAGCAGCGTCCAGCGCGGGCTGATGGACACCATCGTCCAGGGCGCGTTGGTGGAGCTATTCCAATCCTGCGGCGTGGCCGTTGCGCCACAACCGCGAGGCCGTTTGGATGCCGCTCAACTCAAAATCCCAGAGATCTCGGCAGCCATTAGCTTCACGTTGGCGCAGTCGATCAAGGCCACCCCAGGCGCCGGTCGGCTCACGCTGTCGCTGCCCGAAGCCCTGTTCACGATCATGAAGGCGGAGTCGACTCGCAGGCCGCAGCAGCTCGATTGGGCGCGCGAGCTCACCAATCAACTGGCCGCGCGAATCAAGCATCGGCTGCTGCCACTCGGCGCGACCATGCACCCGCTATTGCCCAGCCTAATTACGCGCGACACGCTGGAGGCGCTGCGCCCTCGCTTCCCGTCGATGCGAATTTATTTGGGTCGCACCCTGCGCGGCGACGTATTGGTGACGTTGGATGGCCCTATCGACGAGTCGCGGCTCGTGTACTCGGGTCCGGCGGACATCGGTAACGCCGGCGACGTGATCATTTTCTGATTCGAGAGATGAATAAGAGGAAACGCGACCTACGCGTTCGAGTGGAGGAACAGTGAAAAAGGTACTCGTAGTCGACGACTCGGAAACCATTAGGCAGCATGTCGCCGAAGCGCTCACACGCGTCGGCTTTCAAGTAATCGAGGCGAGCGACGGAGCGGCCGGCTTGCAACGCACGGAACAACACGAGTTCTCCATGATCATCTTGGACGTGAACATGCCGCTCTTGAACGGCTTGGAAATGCTGGAACGACTGAAGCAAGACCCGAAGACGGCTAGCATCCCCGTGCTGATGCTGACCACCGAGGCTCAACGCTCGATGATCGACCGGGCACGCCAGAACGGCGCCAAGGCCTGGCTGATCAAACCGATCAAGGTCGAGAGCTTGGTCAGCACCGTGAACAAGGTTTTGCAACAGCAGGGAGCTAGCTAGTGTTCTTGGAAGACGATCAACTCGCTTCTCACATTGCTGACTTGACTGGAACCTGTTGCGTCGAGCTATTTGCCGCATATGGCGTGACCTTGAACTCGAACGCGGCAGAGTTCATCGTCTCCGAAGAGGTGCTGCTGTCGGGCGTGATCGGCTTCGTCGGACCCACTCTGCGCGGCACTTGCCTACTGGTCGGCAATCGTTCCCCGATCGAGCTGTCCAGTCCGCAAAAAGAGCACTCGCGGGACTGGGTTGGCGAACTCACCAACCAACTCGTCGGACGCTTGAAGCGCAAATTCTTGAGCTTCGGCCTAGAGGTTGCGTTGACGACGCCGGTCGTCTTGAGCGGCCTACACCTGCGCCCGATGCCGCGAGGCAGGCTCTTGCCGCGCGTCTTCAGCACCGATTCAGGCTCGATCATGATCTGGGTCGAAGTGGAAGCTGAACCGGGCTTCGAGTTGGGGCCCGCCGTTTCGGACACGACCAGCGCCGAAGGCGACGTCTTGATGTTTTGAGTGGGTCCGCGAAGCAGCTCGCGCGCGCCTCGCGGCATCGCACTCATGACAGCGCGGCACACAACCGCGCACAGTCTCGCGCCCACTCCTCCGCAACGAACCAACCCCCGATTCAACAATCGGGGGCAAAAAGTCCAAGTTATTCCGTGAACTTCCTGGCTCCGCTTATGGGTTACCCAGTTCCTGCCGTGTTTAGCTGCACGTTGGAAGCCGCGGCGCGAGCTTGCGGAGTACGGCATGACTGATGGAGGAAGTTTGTCACGCACTGCTGTCATGGGAGCGGCACTCGGCTTGTCCCTGCTGGCGAGCAGAACCTCGCAGGCTCAAGCGCCAAAGCTGTTGGTCTACTTGCACGTGTCCTTGAAGCAGCGCGCCTTTCAGGGCCTGTTGCAGAGCGCCTTGCCGGGCGTCGACGTGACTGCGGTCGGACGCATTTCCGACTTCGACCGCGCAATGTCGGACGCACCGGATGCGGTGCTGACCCTACCCTTGGTACTATCAGCGAAAAACCTGCACGCTCAGCTGCAAGGCCAGCGCGCTGGGTCGGCTGAGGAGAAGTACGCGCTGGTCGCCGCGGACGCGGCCCCCGACCCCACGCGCGTCAAAGCCGTCGGCGCGCTCGACGTGCTCGGCCGTGAGGGGACCAACCTCTTCGTCAACCAGCTGCTCGGGGTTTCGGGCAAAGTCGAACGCGTGACCAAGGTAGAAGACCTGCTGCCGCTGCTGCAGATGCAGCGGGTCGACGCGATCGTCATCCCTTTACGTCTCTTGTCAGACGTCAGATCGGCGAGCCGCATCAACCTCGTACCGCGTGAATTGCCCAAGCCAATCGGTCTGCCAGCGGTTGCCTCGTTTGGCCCGGCAGGCCCCACTATAGCTGCAGGGATCGCCAAGCTCCCGCCCGGCTTGTCGCAGACCATGGGGGTCGACGCATGGCGCTGAATCGACGAGACTTCTTGCTGGGGCTGCCCGTCGGTTGCGCCCTGCTGCAAGGCTGCGCCCAAAGCGCGGTCTCGCCCACGACGCACTACTACGCCGAAATCGCCCGAAGCAAGAACCCGAGCGCCAAAGAGACGGTTCTGGTCTGCATGCCGGAGACGCCGCAAACGATGGAAGTTTGGTCGGGTCTGCGCGACGAGCTCGCCAAGAACTATAGCCTGGTGGCGCTGAGGGTCGAAGACCGCGGCGCCCGGTCCGTGATCGAAGAAGGCATTCGGCGTCATCAGCCTGCGGGCATCGTGCTGATGAACAACCCGACCGTCGCCGCGTACAAAGACTATCAGCACAACGCGAGGAAAACGACCTTCCCCCCGGTCGTGGTCGTGATGAGCTCGTTTCTCGACGCGGGCCGCCTGCAAGTCAGCGGTGCCACAGGCATTAGCTACGAAGTGCCGCTGATCACCGTCGTCACGAATCTGCGCAAGCTGATCGACCGCCCGATCGACAAGATTGGCGTCATTCATCGGCCAGAGCTGGGCGGCTTCGTCGATCGCCAAGCGGCGCTGGCTGCCCGCGAGCAAATCGTAGTGGTGCGTGAAGTCGTTGGCTCATCGCCGAACGCTTCGGAGCTGAAGCGAGCCCTCCGCCGCTTGAAAGAGCAAGCCGGCGCCGTTTGGGTGCTGAATGACGACCACCTGCTCAGCCCGAAGTTGATCACCGAGGCCTGGCTACCTGGCCTCAACGAGCGGCCATGGTCGCCGACCATCGTGGGCGCGGCATCGCTCGTCTCGCCACTGCAATCATTCGGTACGTTCGCGGTGTTGCCGGACCACGCCGCGCTCGGCGCGCAAGCCGCGAGTTTGGTCTTCGATATCGCGGACAACGGCTGGGTGCTGCCCTCTGACCTGCAAACTCAGGCGCCGGTCTCGACGACGACGACCCTCGATTTGGCCCAGGTTCGCGAGCGTTTCTCGCTGCGCAACGACGCACTTCGACAAGTAGACCGAGTCTTGGACCGCTAGCATGGCCGAACTCCCTGTCTCTCAAGCCCCGCCGGCGCCACGCGGCTCGCTGCGCAACAAGTTCATTCGCACGATGCTGATCGTGTCGAGCATCATCGGCGGCGTGACGCTGGCGATCGTGTTGTTCTTGAGCGCTCGTTCGTCTGCCCAACATTTGCGGGCAATCGAAGGCAGCATCGAAGAAGGCATTACCAGCAAGGGCAAGGTGTTGACCGAGAACCACGCGCTGGCGCTGCACGGCATGATCTTGGACAACGCGTTCCTCGACATGCAAACGTTGCTGTCCCGCGCCGTCAGTCAAGACCCGGATTTGGTTTACGGTCTGTTCGTCAATTCCGACGGTGACGCACTCGCGTTTCAGAAGCGCGGCGCTCCGGGTGGGGAGCAGGTGGCGCCGGACAAGGATGCCTGGCGCGCACTCGGCCTCGAGCAGAAGGACCTGCTGCCACGCCGCGAGACCATCCGACGTGCTTGGCGTTTGGGCCAGGAAGTGGTCGAAGTCGCCGAACCCGTGCTGGGCGAAGATCACGAGGTCCTGGGCGCGATTCGCTACGGGCTCTCCACTCGCCGCATGCATCAAGCGCTCGCCGATGCGGCCGCCGAGTCCAAGTCGCAACAGCTCAATTCCATTGCGCTGATTGGCGCGACAGTCGGGCTTGCCACGCTGCTCGGCATTCTGCTGAGCCGCGTGCAGGCCGTTCGCATCACCCAGCCCGTTCAGGCGCTGACCCAGGCCGCGATCGATCTGGCCGCCGGCAAGCGCAGCGTGCGCGTCTCGATCAACTCCGGTGACGAGCTGCAGGTGCTCGGCTTTTCGTTCAACCGCATGGTCGAGGAGCTCTCCCACTCGTACCGCGAGTTGGAAGAGATGAATCGAACCTTGGAGCACAAGGTCGAAGAACGAACGCTGGCCCTGGCCGGCCGCAATCGTGACATGCGCCTCGTGCTCGACAACGTCGACCAAGGCTTCGTCACGCTGTCGATGGACGGCGTGATGGCCCGTGAACGTTCGGCAGTGGTGGATCATTGGTTCGGCGATGGCCCGAGTCAAAAGTTTTGGCAGTACCTATTCGCGACTTCCCCGGATTTCGCGCTCGGCTTCGAGCTCGGCTGGGATCAGCTGGTCGCGGATGTGTTGCCGTACGAAGTGGCCATCGAACAGTTGCCGTCGCGGCTGAACGCGAACGGGTCGTCTTTCAGCCTCCGCTACATTCCCTTGATCAAAGACGACCGCTTGGAGGGCGTGTTGGTGGTCGTGGCAGACATCACCGCTCGTTTGCAGCGTGAGCGAGAAGAAGCCGAACTGACCGAGATGATGGAGGCCTTCCGCCGCTTGATGCTCGATCGCAACGGCTTCCTCGCGTTCTCCAACGAGGCTGCGGGCATGGTCAAGCTCGTGTGCAGCCCCGGCGTGAGCGACGACCACAACCTGCGCAGCACCTTGCACACGCTCAAGGGCAATGCGGCTCAGATGGGCCTGAAAGTCGTCGCCCACTTGTGCCACATGCTCGAAGACGAGCTCGCCACCGGCGATGGCTTGAAGTCTCAGGAGTTGCTGGCCCAGCGCTGGCAGGCGCTGACCGAGCATGTGACTCAGCTGATCGGTGACGGCGGGCGGCAACGGATGGAGATCAGCGCGACTGACTATGCGGCTTTGGTGGACACGCTCTCGCGAGGAGGGCAGTCGAACGCACTCACGGAGCTCCTAGCCTGGCGCCTGGAGCCCGCGGAGCGCCCGCTCAGCCGGCTCGCCGAGCAAGCGCAAGCGCTCGCCGTGCGGCTCGGCAAGGGTCAGGTCAACGTCGAGGTCCAGGCAGGCGCCGTGCGCCTCGACCCGGAGGTCTACGGCCCGTTCTTCTCCGATCTCGTGCACCTCGTGCGGAACGCCGTCGATCACGGCATCGAGAGTGCGGAGGAACGCACCTCGAGCGGAAAGCCTCCCATCGGCAAGATGACCTTCAAGGCTCAAACCCGCGATAGCCGGCTCTCGTTCGAGATCAGCGACGACGGTCGCGGCATCGATTGGGCAGTCGTCGCCGAACTGGGCGCGTCGCTCGGCCTACCGAGTCGCACCCCCGCGGAGCGTCTGGCCATCCTGTGTCGCCAGGGCGTGACGACGCGCAGCGACGTCAGTGAAACCTCGGGACGCGGCGTCGGCATGTCGGCCATCAAGCGGCGCATCGACGCCATGCACGGCCGCCTCGAGGTGGACTCGAGCGCGAACGGCACCAAGTGGACAGTCACGTTGCCCTGGGCGCCCGACCAACCGCTGCGCCGCGCCGCCCCGCGCACTGCCGCTCGCTGAAGAGCTGAGCCGCCGCGCTCCGCTCACCGCGAGCGCGCGCGGCATGGCGGTTTCCGCCATCGGCAGCGCGCGCGCAGCCAAGTTTCGCTCGACGGCATCACGCGGAGGGCCGATGATGGAAATCAGGGTCAAGCGGCGCGTGTGTCCGACATCAGGGCAGGCGCGACGTCGTCTCGCTCATGAACACTCCCGCAGTGCCATCCCGCGATATCGAGCGACGTTCGTTCGTCGTCACGGGCTTGGTGCAGGGCGTGGGCTTTCGTCCCTTCGTACATCGTCTAGCGCAGGAGTTCGGGCTAGCCGGGTTCGTACTGAATCACGCGGGCGAAGTTCACGTCGAGGCGGAAGGCGAACACGGCGCGCTACAGCGTTTCGAGGACGCCTTGCTGCGTCGCGCACCGCCGCTTTCGGAAATTGCCGAGCTGCGCTCGAAGCCGATCGTTCGAGACGGACGCCACGGGTTCGCGATCGTCGAAAGTGTGGGCGACTCGCGCTCGCCGTCGACCGCGTTCGTGGTACCGGACATCGCCACTTGCGAGCAGTGCCTGAGCGAGCTCTTCGATCCGGAAGACCGCCGCTTCCGCTATCCATTTTCGAATTGCACCGATTGCGGCCCGCGCTTGACCATCATCGAGAGCGCTCCTTACGATCGCGTCCGAACCACGATGCGCGGCTTCGCATTGTGCGCGGCCTGTCTGGCCGAATATCGAGAGCCGAAAAACCGCCGCTTCCACGCCGAACCGATCGCTTGCCCTGCCTGCGGCCCAAGGCTCGAGCTACTGGATGAAGACGGGCGACCGGTCGCGGGCGAGGATCCACTACTCGGGACAGCGCAGGCGCTGCTCGAACAGCAAGTGGTGGCCATCAAGGGCATCGGAGGCTTTCACCTTGCCTGTCTGGCCAGCAGCGATCGAGCCACACGACTCCTGCGAGAGCGCAAGGGCCGCGACGAAAAGCCATTCGCGCTCATGGTTTCTGATCTCGGCCAGGCGCTCGAGCTGTGTAATTTCGATCCCTTCGCGCAAGCGCTGCTGAGCGGCCCGGCGCGGCCAATCGTGCTCGGGCCGCGCCGAGCGGGGCTCCGAATCAGCCACGCCGTCGCGGGCTGCAGCCCGCTTTTGGGGGTGATGCTCGCATACACGCCGCTGCAGCACTTGCTGTGCCGGGCGGTAGCTGACGCACCGCTGGTGATGACCAGCGGCAACGCGAGTCACGAGCCAATCGCGTTCGAGGAGGCCGACGCGCGCGCGCGCCTGGTACCGATGTCACACCGCACCCTGACCCACAATCGCCCCATCGAGCTGCGCTGTGATGACTCGGTGGTGCGCTCCCAGGGCGGCTCACTCGCGACCTTGCGCCGCGCGCGCGGCCTAGCGCCGCGCCCGATCGCGCTCGGGCAGCGCTTGCGGCGACCGATCTTGGCGCTGGGCGGGCATGACAACGCGAGCTTCGCTCTGGGACGCGCCGAGCATGCCCTCGTCAGCCACCACCTCGGAGACTTGTCCAACGCGCTTTCGCTGCGCGCCTACCGCGCCGCGATCACACACTATGAAGGGCTCTTTTCCGTGCAGCCGGAGCTGTTGGTCCACGACCTGCATCCAGACTACGCTTCCACGCAGGCCGCGTTCGAGCTGGCTCGGGAGCGCGGGCTCGAGCTGATGGCGGTGCAGCACCACCACGCGCATGTAGCCAGCTGCCTGCTCGAACACGGCCTCTCGGAACCGGTGTTGGGCCTGGCCTGCGACGGAGCCGGACTGGGCACTGACGGCAGTATCTGGGGCGGCGAGCTGCTCCGCTGCGATCGACTCGGGGCCGAACGGTTAGCGCACTTTCGCGTCTTGCCGATGCCCGGCGGCGAACGCGCGGTGCACGAGCCCTGGCGCATGGCGCTTTCCCATTTGCTCGACGCCGGCGAACCGCCTTCGGCGCTGGCGCACGCACCGGACGCGCGCGCCCTGCGCGTCGTGTCACGCATGATCGAGCGCGGCTTCAATTGCCCGCCCACGAGCAGCGTGGGTCGCTTGTTCGATGCCGTTTCGGCGCTGTGCGGCGTACGCTCGAACGCGAGCTATGAAGGGCAAGCCGCCATCGAGCTGGAGTGGGCGGCGATGGCTGCAACAGACGCGGCCTCGCTCGTTCCCTACCCCTACCTGCTCGCTCGCGGCGTTGCGCTAGCTCCAGTCGAAGTCGACACTCGACCTTTGATCCGCGGCATCGTGTCCGATTTATCGAAGGGCGTCGCGACCGCAACCATCGCGCGGCGCTTCCACGTCAGCTTGGCGGCGGCCCTGTCTGAGCTTTGCTGCGCATTGCGCGCCGAAACCGGTCTCGCGCGGGTCGTGCTGGCAGGTGGCGTGTTCGCCAACACCTTGCTCGTGCAGGATCTGGAGCAGCGCCTCGGTCAGGCAGGGTTCGAGATCTACCGCGCGCACGCCTACCCGACTGGTGACGGCGGGCTCAGCCTGGGTCAGTTGGCGATCGCCGCCGCGCGCGATAGGCAGCAGAACTGATGTGCCTCGGGGTCCCAGGCTTGGTCGTTTCGCGGGCACAGGAAGATGGGCTCTTGATGGGCCGCGTCGATTTCGGCGGAGTGTCGCGCAACGTGTGCTTGGAACACGTGCAGGACGTGGCCCCGGGCGACTACGTGCTGGTGCACGTGGGTTTCGCCTTGTCACGCATCGACGCCGCAGAGGCACACAAGATCTTCGAGCTACTGCGAGAGCTCGATCAACTGGGAGAGCTGACGGAGCCAGAACCGCTGGAAGCGCCGGACGCCAGACAGGAGCCCCAGCCATGAGACGACTGGAACCGATCGAGAGCCGCCGTTTGGCCGAGCATTGGGCGAGCGAGATCGCCCGCCATACCACGCGCCCGTGGAACATCATGGAGGTCTGCGGCGGCCAAACCCAGGCAATCGTGAAGTTTGGCCTCGATCAGCTATTGCCGCCGCAAATCGAACTTTTGCACGGCCCGGGCTGTCCGGTTTGCGTCACACCGCTGGAAATGGTCGATCGCGCCCTGGCCATTGCTCAGGCTCCCGACGTCATCTTCTGTTCGTTCGGCGACATGCTGCGCGTGCCGGGCACGGACGGAGATTTGCTTCGACTCAAAGCGCAGGGCGCCGATGTTCGCGTGCTCTATTCTCCGCTCGATGCGCTGAACATTGCCCGGCAAAATCCTGGGCGGAGGGTGGTGTTTTTCGCGATCGGTTTCGAGACCACGGCGCCCGCGAACGCCATTGCCATTCACCAGGCACGGCAGCGCGGTCTCTCGAACTTCAGTGCGCTCTGTTCGCACGTACTCGCACCACCGGCGATGTTGGCCATCCTGCAGGACCCGGAGCAGCGCGTGCAGGCATTCCTCGGACCCGGGCACGTTTGCAGCGTGATGGGCTTGTCCGAATACGAGCCGATCGCGGCGCGCTTCTCGGTGCCAATCGTGGTCACCGGCTTCGAGCCATTGGACCTTTTGCAAGGCGT
>Ga0247783_1000791_pt1 | contig 10112 bp, 5 predicted proteins | sample UWRJL064202C5_FD_179911 | JGI IMG/M metagenome (GOLD analysis project Ga0247783, IMG submission 179911) | Plant litter microbial communities from Arlington Agricultural Research Station in Wisconsin, United States - UWRJ-L064-202C-5 | ecosystem: Environmental > Terrestrial > Plant litter >... | reverse complement strand
GTGGGAGGTCAGCGGATTGCCTGCATGGGTGACGATGAGCGCATCTGCCACAACCGTTGGCAGTGCAACAGTCACTTTTAATGTCGCGGCTAACTCGTCGATTGCCCGTTCAGCTACAGTGCAAATTGCCAATATTGATTATCAGATTAATCAGGCTCCCGTTACTTGTGATACATCAATAACGCCTGTTTTGAATCCGACAAGCCAGAACTTTCCAAGTTCGGGCGGCACTGGCCAAGTGAATGTAACGACGGGTGCGTCTTGTAATTGGACGGTATCGGGTGTGCCCAGTTGGATGACAATTACTTCAGGCGCTAGCGGCGTAGGTAGTGGTGTGGTGAGTTACTCGGTTGCAGCAAACACAGCAACCGCACGGAGTTCTACACTGACTGTTGCTAATCTGCCATTTATTGTAAACCAGGCAAGTTTAGCTGGAAGTGGCTGCGTCACTCGGAGCTTGGTAGCAGGTACAGCAATCAACGGTAGCCTACTGCAAACTGCATGTACTAACGGTGCGCGTGGTGCGTCTTATTACACCGACCGATATTCTTTTAATGGCGTTGCAGGTCAGCAAATTTCTATTCAATTAACATCGTCAGCGTTTGATACCTATGTTTATTTGAAAGGTATTAATGGTGCTGTTCTTTCTTCAAATGATGACAGCGGCGGAAGCAGTAACTCTCGTATTCCTGTCACATCGGGTACTTACACATTGACTACATCCGGTGTCTATACGGTAGAAGTTACATCCTATGCGACACTAGCTACCGGTGCTTACTCTCTATTATTGACAACAGCTGCTATCAGCAATAGTTCAGTGAGTAATAGTTCACTGAGTAATAGTTCAGTGAGTAATAGCTCAAGTAGTTTGGCAAGCTCCAGTCGAAGCTCTAGCAGTCCCAGTAGTAATTCAAGCACTGCTGCCAACAATTGTGCGGGTACAGCAATATCATCAGGCGTGAGTGTGAGCAATGCTTTAGCGTCAGGAGATTGTACAAGTGGTGCTCGCGGCACGAGCTATTACACAGATCGTTATACCTTTAACGGTGTTCCGGGGCAGTCAGTTTCCATCCAATTAACATCTGCCGCTTTTGATACTTACGTATATTTGAAAAGCCCGGCAGGTACAGTAATTACCTCTAACGATGATGGCGGTGGCGGAACCAATTCGCGTATTCCTGCTACATCAGGGGTTTATACGCTTCCTGCAGGCTCATCTGGAGTTTATGTTATTGAAGTAACATCCTATTCCACATTTGGAGCGGGTGCATACTCAGTGTTATTTACATCACAGTAACTCCTGCATTTTTCTATACTCAACCTGGTTTAAAAATACCAGGTTGAGTATGTGTAATGCCCCTCATGCTTTTATTCAAAAAACTCTGCACCACACTCACAGCCTAACTATATAATCCCGGCCTCAACACCCACTCAACCCAACAACAAAAATAACCCAGTGAACCCATGCAAACACCTAAGACCTCCAATTCACCTTTTCGCGTTCTCTTTGCCAGCCTGATCGGCACTACTATTGAATTTTTCGATTTTTATATTTATGCCACCGCCGCCGTGCTGGTTTTCCCCAAATTATTTTTCCCAGCGGGAGATCCAACGATTGCGGCTTTGCAATCGCTGGCAACTTTTGCGTTGGCATTTTTTGCGCGGCCCATCGGGTCGGCGTTATTTGGTCATTATGGTGATCGTATCGGGCGCAAAGCCACTTTGGTGGCAGCCTTGATGACGATGGGTATATCTACCGTGTGTATCGGTTTATTACCTTCCTATGAGTCCATCGGTATTGCTGCGACTATTTTGTTGTGCTTGTGTCGCGTAGGCCAGGGCATAGGTTTAGGCGGGGAATGGGGCGGGGCGGTGTTGTTGGCGATAGAGAATGCGCCTGAAAAGAAACGCGCCTGGTACGGCATGTTTCCGCAGCTGGGTGCACCTATCGGTTTTGTCTGTTCTACCGGTGTGTTTTTATTACTAACGCATAATTTAAGTGATGCGGATTTTCTGAGCTGGGGTTGGCGAATTCCGTTTGTGGCAAGTGCGTTATTAGTGATTGTTGGTTTGTACGTGCGCTTGAGTTTGGAAGAGACACCCGCATTTAAAGCGGCGATTGAAACCGATAAGCGTGTGCGTGTTCCTATGTTGACGGTATTGACGCAGCACACGCGAGTACTGATTTTGGGCGCGTTTCTGGCGATAGCGGCATTCGCGGTGTTTTATCTTACTACTGTATTTTCGCTGGGGTGGGGAACCAGCAAATTAGGTTATACCCGCGAAGATTTTCTAATACTGCAATTGTATGCCGTGTTTGCATTGATGCTGACGATTTTTTTATCGGCATTTGTTGCAGACAAAATCGGTCGCCGCGCTATGTTAATGATTGCAGGCGTCGCTGTGATGATATTTGGATTTAGCTTTTCGTCCTTACTAAGCTCCGGCTCAAGCGTTGGGATTTTAATTGCGTTATCGGTAGGGTTTGGTGTTATGGGTTTAACCTATGGTCCACTTGGCACTGCGCTCGCTGAAATTTATCCAACCGAAGTGCGTTACACCGGTGCGTCGCTCAGTTTTAATCTGGCGGGAATTATTGGTGCGTCCTTAACACCTGCTATCGCGAATTGGCTAGGGACAAGTTACGGCCTACCTTTTGTTGGTTATTACATTTCAGCAGCAGGTTTGTTGACGCTGCTCGCGGCTTTCTTGTTGTCGAAGGCCTTGAGCAAATAAGAGTGACCAGCTAACTCCTAACGCATAATAAATACCTTGATCGTAGAGTCGGTACTGCAAGCGCTGGCATCCCATTGGGCCTTGCACAACGTAATAACACGTCCATGTCGGCAGCCATAAAGGCTGCCCTAATCCTCTTATAGTTCAAGACTTAAAAATCCAGTTTTGCAACAAGCTGGACACGGTTCATAGAGCCATCACTTCCCGTTTCCAATTCTCGGATTGCATATGCGTATTCAATTCCAAAATTCAACTTGGGTGTGGCTGAATAAAAGAGGTTGGCGCGCGCGCTATAGGTGTCTTTAGTTAGGCCTGCGCCGGTAAGGACGATATCGTTATCAATAACTTGTCGCGAGTAAACTAAGCTGGAACGCCAATCACCATTCCAGAGATGGCGGTAAGAAATAAACGCACCGCTGGTTTCGATAGCTTCCAACTCACCGTTTGCGTTTAGTACGGCATCGTTCGTGGTATTGAGGCCAATGTAACGTCCCAATCCATCACCAGTATTAATTCCAAAGCGGATATCGTCTTTGCCGAGCATCCATTTGCCGGTCAGACTTGCACTGGCAGATGAGGCGTCACTATCCGGATTGATACCATTATTGTAAGCCAGTTGGCGAAGCAGTACCGCGAAGCTCATACTGAGTCCACCGGTCGTTAAATTATAACGGCCTACAAAATCGGGGAGTGAATTTTGATCCACCACAATTCTTGCGCCGCCACCATAGGGAGTAATGGTTGTTTGAGGATTTTCTGCAGCGAATTGCCAGTTGCCATGCGTATAGCGAATTTGTGCTTGCCTTACAAAAATTCCACCATCGGTGTTACCAATGAAGTCGGCCGTATCGGGTAAGGTGGCAACATTCTGGAAGGTGGACCAGTTTTGTCCAAACATCCAGCCACCATAGGTGATGTAGGCTAAACGCAATTCAGGTGCATAACCGTTGGTGACTCTATCATCACCCACGGGCGTAGCTTGAAAATCCATTTCAATAAAAGTGCCGAGAGCAACACCGTCGATAGTACTGTTAGTGCCTAAATTAAAACGTGTCTGGCGCGCGTGCATATCAAACGTAGTATTTGCTTCAGCGCCACCTATAGGTGTAAGCGAAGGAACGTAAAAATCGCGACCTAAGCTTCCGCTGGGTAGTGAACCGTCGTCATAGCTGCTGAATAGCGCATCAAGTTTGACATAGCCTCCGTAAGTGACTGTTGTGCCGTCGTAAGTGCCGAGTGTGACGGCATGAGCCCCTGTGGCAACCGATAAGCTTGCCAATAAAATGCTACGTTGAAAATTGTTGCTTTTTGCCAATATTTTTTTTGCCGATGCCATTATTATTTCTCCTCAAGAGTCGTGGTGCCGGAAGAGTCAGGTGTATGCCAAGGCTTCGCTATTAGCAATTAGTCTAGGCTCTACTAAAGTCGTAACGCTTTGTCGCCTCATAATGCATATTCAGGTTTGCATTCCACAATTTTATTTAAAATTATTATTTTCTAGACAATGGTCTAATTGCTCAGCTCCATACAAATGATAAATATGACCGCACTGGTTACAACTCAGACAGGGGTTTTGTTAGCGATGCCAATTGGGCTGGTAAAAGCCATTTTACAAATTGATGCGCCAATTAGTGAATCGGTGAATACAATTAAAATATTTTACGTTAATCATCAAATTACAAGTCTCGTCAACTTCTGCAACTTGGTGCATGCTTGCTACTTGGAATAATAGTTACTTGGAATAATAGTTACTTGGAATAATAGTTACTTGAAATAAAAGGTACTTGAAGTAAGAGGTACTTAGAAAAACAGTTACCGCACATCGAATGCATAATTAAAATTGAATAGAGCAGCACAATTGTTCAATCTGATTTGAAACTATCAGCACAATAATTATGTCAGGTACATCAGCAGGATTTTGGTGGGGGAAAAATGTATACATTCCAAGTGGCGGATGATCATCCGCTTTTTCGAAATGCAATATTGGAAGTGATAAAGCATCACTATCCCGATTCAACCGTAAATACATCGCATGATCTGGATGGAACCATTCGCAACCTGGAAAAAAATCCGGACACAGATTTGTTATTGTTGGATATCCACATGCCAGGCAGTCAGGATTTATTCGGACTAATTATGGTACGGGAAAAATTTCCTACGATTCCGGTAGCAATTATTTCCGCGACTGATAAACACAGCACCATCAGCCGCGCCATTGGTCATGGCGCATGTGGCTACATTCCAAAATCTTACGCCTCGCAAGATATAGGTGAAGCCATAAATGCCATGCTAAACGGCAACCGTTGGGTACCTGAAGAAATTCGCGGCAACTTGCGGCCTATTGATGATGAAGAAAAAGATCTCGCCGGAAAAGTTGCCACACTGACGCCGCAACAATATCGTGTGCTTTGTTATTTGCGTGAAGGTTGGCTCAACAAACAAATCGCGTATGAAATGAGTTTAACCGAAGCAACAATCAAAGCGCATATCACCGCCATTTTTAGAAAATTAGGTATTACCAACCGCACCCAAACGGTGATCAGCCTTAACAAGCTCTCACTGGATGAGGTAACGTCAAATTAAATAATAGTGGAATTTATTGCTGCGCGTAACGTTCAAGCAATGCGCGTAATTTCCCGGGTTTGATTGGCTTGCGCAAAAAATCATAACCATGTCCGGCTACAATTGAACCCAAACCATCTTCTTGTGCCGCAGATACGATGCATATTGGCAGCGCAGGCCAGTGCTCACGTAATTGCATCGCCAGTTGGACACCATTTAAATCCTCACTCAATTGATAATCGATCAATATGGCGTCAGGTATTCTGCCAGTTCCGAGGTAAGTATCTAAAGATCGCTTATCTGTTGCCTTGTCCAGTTTGCATCCCCAATTGTCCATAAGCGCGCCCAGCGCCCGGATATTATTTTCTTCGTCATCGATATAGAGCGCGTTAAAGTTTTCCAGACCAGACCCAATGTCCAATGAAATTAATTTTTCTTTTAACACTAAATTTTTGGCGCGCATGGGCACCAGAACCGAGAAGAGACTTCCTTGGCCAATGCGCGATTGGATTTTAAGGCTGAGATTAAGCAATTTGGAAAACCGCAGCGCGATGCCCAGCCCCAAACCAGCCCCCTCAACCTCATGGGAAATGCGATAAAAATCATCGAAAACATGTTGTTGATTAACCTCAGAGATTCCAGGTCCTGTGTCATATACACAGATTTCGACGCAATCAGCGCGCTGCCGACAGCCGAATAGAATCTTACCGGTGGTTGTGTATTTCATCGCGTTGGATAAAAAATTCTGCAAAATTCTGCGTAGATAATTCGGGTCGGATTCTACACACAACGAGGATTTCCGGTAGTGAAAGGCCACGCCCTGCCGTGTTTGAACCTGAAACTCGTGGGCAAGTTGGTTGAGTATGTCACCCAAGGAAAATACTTTGTTCATCGGTTTAAGCGCCCCGGTATCCAGGCGAGAAATTTCTAACAGATTGGAAATGATGAGTTCGGCCGAACCGATTGCATCGTGCAAATGATGCAAGCTTTCTATCAGTTCCGGGTTCAGTCCCGGCTTTTCCAATAGCGCACTCGCATACAAGTTGGCTGCATTTAACGGTTGAAGAATGTCATGGCTTGCGGCGGCTAAAAAGTGTGTTTTGCTGGCATTGGCTTCTTCCGCGGCAGCTTTAGCTTTGATAAGTTCTATTTCTGTTGCGCTGCGCTTTTGCACCTGCTCACGCAATGATTCATTTATATTTTCTATCTGACGGGTACGCTCACGTACACGTTGTTCAAGATACTGGTTCGCTTTTTCCAGTTCGTTTTGAGCATGAATAAATTCACTGATGTCATCGTAGGTTGTAACGTAGCCACCTTTGGGTAAAGGTCGGCCTTTGATTTCAATCACACTTTGGTTGTGATTTCGTACAACACGATAGGATTTTCCGCTCAATAAATGACTCAGCCGTGTTTGTATATGCTGCTCTACATCACCCACACCAAGCAGCCCGCGCTCTGCATTGAATCTGACCAGCTCAGCGACTGGGCGCCCAATACACAATAAACCTTCGGGGTAATTAAACATTTTTTCATAACGGTTATTCCAAGCCACAATTTTAAGATCTGCATTTACGATACTGATAGCTGAGGAAATACTTTCAAAAGAGGCCACTAACATTTCCTGGTTAAAGCGAAGTGAACGCGTGGTTTCTTCAAAAATTGTAACTACATCTTCAACTCCCAGGCTTTCACCGGTACTTAAACTGGACAGTAACGCCCGGGCAGAGGCTACACCGACAACACCTGCCAATGCTTGTTCGGCTTCTATTAATAATGGTGCACTCACATAAATGGAAGCGCGCCCCTGTTCATGGCCCAACAGTTTTTGGGTGGCTGAATCACCTAAAAATTGTGCAAGGATGGAGGTTAAATCGGTTTTGGAAATTTGAAAGTGACTTGGAATATATTGTGCTTTTTGTGGGGCGCGATTAGCAAATATTAAAGCCTGGATTCGATCTGATAGACGGGTGAAATTGAATGAGGATACACAATAAAGCATCAATATATTTATTGTTAAACTTAACAAAACCCCGCGGGTGTAATTATCGCTAAAGGTAAACCCGAACAAATGGGTAGGGCTCAAGCTTTGCCAACCCAAAAATCCTTGTGTGGCAAACTCGCCGGTAATTAAACCGGCCTGATGCAAGTGCGGCACCATTAGGGTATAGAACCACATTAACGCACCACTCGTGATTCCTGCTAACGCGCCTATTCCATTGCTGCGCTGCCAATAAACACCAAGCACAATTGCTGGTGCTAACTGCACGACTAAAGCAAACGCAAATAAACCAATTTCTGTTAGTGCAACATTGCCGCCCAACTCGTGTTGGTACGCCCACGCCATTAAAATAACGGCCACCACCGTAAAGCGACGAATGAAAAATAATGACTTTGAATAGTCTGGGGTTGCACTCAGGTTTCTTTTTGATCGGATGAGCAGCGGAAGCAATACATCGTTACTGAGCATTTGGCTAACGGTCAAAGACGCGACGATGATCATTGCAGTCGCTGCGGAAAATCCCCCTACGAATGCAAGCAGCGAAAAAAAGATATTTCCGTCAAACAACGGAAGCGCTAATACATAGGTATCAGGGGGCGTATTGAGTTCGAATAAAAATTGGTTACCGGTCCAGGCAATAATAAATACAGAGAGAATAATCAACAGCAAATAAACACAAAATCCGACCCGCGCGAAGCGCAAATGTCTATCGCTAAGGCATTCAACAAATGTGACTTGGAACATGCGCGGAAGGCAAAAAGTCATCGCCGCAGAAACCAATGTCAGCACCCAAAAAGAAGGGGTTAATATACTGTGGCCAAACACAAGGTTCGGGCCATTGCCCAGCACATCCGTATTGAAACCTTTGGAGAGTGTGAATGCAAAAATGGCAACTGCAACCAATGCCACCAATTTAACCAAAGACTCAAACGCAATTGTCGCCATAATTCCAGAATGATAACTGGCAACATCCAGACGATTGGCACCAAAAATCAGGGTAAATAATATCATGGCAACGGTTACCAGCAGAGCCATATCCTGGCCTGCGAATGCCGCACCATCTACAACAAATATCAATGTGTCAGCTACGGCTTTCAACTGCAACGCAATGTAGGGAATAGTCGCGATCAATAACAATAGCGTGACAATAACGGCAACAGATTGGCGTTTGCCGTAACGTGACGAAATGAAATCGGCAATTGAATGAATATGTTCACGCCTGCATATAGAGGAGATACGCTGCAAGAACGGAAAGCCCAGCGTAAACATTAAGGCTGGGCCTAATAGAATTGGCAAGTAGTGCCAGCCACTTGATGCCGCAGTGCCCACCAGGCCATAAAAAGTCCAGGAGGTACAATAAACTCCCAACGCAAAGGTATACACCAGTGGGTGACGCGGCCAGCCGGTGTTTATAAATCGGTGGCGATCACCTAATCGAGCTATCCAAAAAAGTACAGCCAGGTAGGAAATAAGGGTGCCAATAAGTATGACTGGGGACAAGGGCAAAAACCTTTTGATGATTTAGAAAAGGGATATTGTAAACAGCAAAAAATTGCCATTGAGACGCCAATACAATTATAAAATTTTAAAAAATATCAGTAGTAAAACAGTTTTTACCAATATCGCCACTGGCGCTGCCTGCAAACCCTAGACTAAAGTCGATGATGAATAGGGCGTTAATCCTGTTACTCTTCAACGGTAAACTGGAGCATGCAACAGATCATAATTCTAACAACTATGTAGGAGCCATTATGCCTAATCGTCCCGATGAAATTGAGCGCTTGCCCGAATTTGTTGCCCTCACTAGAGCCCGCAGAAAAATTGTATTTCCGTTGGCGCTGGTTTCTATTGTTGCATATTTTGCGCTGATTTTAATTATTGCTTTTTCACCGGGCACACTGGCCAAATCACTGACGGGTGGAACCTTTTCAGTAGGTATCGCCCTTGGATTGGGTCTCATTTTTTTATGCTTCATTGTTACCGGTATTTACGTGACCTATGCCAATAATGTGATAGAACCGTTGGTTGCCGCGGTAAAAAAAAGAATAGGGGAATTACAATGAAATGCTGTTTAGTACCACGATTATACGCGGCGTTAATACACTTGATTAAGCCAGCCCTTCGCATAAACCTAAAAACGCGAATCGTTTCCTTTTTGCTTGGTTTTGGCTCAAGCACATTCGCATGGGCAGATACTCCTGCTCCGGCAAAAGACCACAATATTGCGATGGTGCTCTTTTTAGTGTTTGTATTGGTCACCCTGGGTATTACCTATTGGGCGGCACGGCGCACCAAAACCACTAACGACTTTTATGCGGCTGGCGGCGGAATTACGGGCTTTCAAAATGGGTTGGCCATTTCTGGCGATTATATGTCTGCGGCATCTTTCCTCGGCATCGCCGGGCTGGTTTATACCTCGGGTTTTGATGGATTGATTTACGCCATCGGCTTTCTGGTAGGTTGGCCAATCGTTCTGTTACTTATCGCAGAACCGCTCCGTAATTTGGGCAAATATACCTTTGCTGACGTTGCCTCGTTCCGTTTACAACAAAAGCCTATTCGCATTTTGGCCGCAAGCGGATCGCTGACAACGGTTATTTTTTATTTGATTGCACAGTTGGTGGGCGCGGGAAAAATTATTGAATTCTTATTTGGTTACTCGTATCACTCGGCGGTCATTGGTGTCGGTATCTTAATGACACTCTACGTGACTTTCGGTGGAATGCTTGCTACTACTTGGGTACAACTTATCAAAGCGGTGTTGCTGTTGTCCGGCGCAACACTGATTGCATTTTTGGTGCTCCTGCAGTTT
>Ga0247783_1000790_pt1 | contig 10118 bp, 11 predicted proteins | sample UWRJL064202C5_FD_179911 | JGI IMG/M metagenome (GOLD analysis project Ga0247783, IMG submission 179911) | Plant litter microbial communities from Arlington Agricultural Research Station in Wisconsin, United States - UWRJ-L064-202C-5 | ecosystem: Environmental > Terrestrial > Plant litter >... | reverse complement strand
GAGCTTGCGCCAGGTCGGTCCGCTCAAGACCTGGGCCGATGCGATCGCGAAGCCGCGCACGTACATGCGATCGAGGCGCAGCAGCGGAAAGCCGCTGGGAAAAGTGCGGGCGGGCTCGGCGATCCGACCGGTGCGCTTCGCGGGGACCACCGTCGACACCGACTTCGCCGCGGCCTCGAGCGGGGCGCCGATCACGCGCGGCAACTGCGCGTTGATCGCACCGATGCGTTCGCCCGCGCGCCGCCTGATCGCGGCAGCCTTGGTCTCCGAATCCGAGAACACTTCGCGCACGCCGAGACGCTCGACGAGCCCCTTGCCGAGACGATGCCGCCAGTCGTTGAAGTCGCCCGCGATGATGAGCGGCGCATCGGCCGGCACGTGCGAGCGGATGCGCGCGACCATCGCGTCGGCCTGGCGCGCGCGACCCTTCTCGAACAGCCCGAGGTGGGCGCAGATGCAATGCACGCGGATCCCCTCGACCTCGATCTCGCTGTGCAGGAGGCCTCGCGATTCGAAGCGATGGTCGGAGATGTCGATGTTCTCGTGCGCGATCAGCTTGAAGCGCGACAACAGGGCGTTGCCGTGATCGCCGTCGTCGCGCACCGAGTTGCGGCCGTAGGCGGCCTCGGCCCACTTGTCGCCCGCCAGGAAGGTGTGCTGCGCGATCTCGGGCCAGTTGTCGAAGCGTTCGGCATGCTGGTCGTTGCGCCCCTGGACCTCCTGCAGGAACACGACATCGGCTTCGAGTGCGTGCAGTCCCGCGCGCAGATCGTGGATGCGGTTGCGACGCGACGTCACGCCCTTGTGGATGTTGTAGGTCGCGATGCGCAGCTTGCGCGCGCCCGACGGCGCGACATCGTCGGCCACGACGACGTCGGCCAGGTCGCGCTCGCGTTCGAGGGCGTCCTGCGGGGTCTCGTCTACCGGGGTGTCTCGGGCGTCCTGCATCGATCGGGTAACTGGAGAATCGCGGTGGCGTTACTCGGAGAAAAGCACCGCGCGGCGGCGTCCCGATAGTGGAGCCAAGCGTATTGCAAATGTTCGCGAGCGGCAACGCGCACCGTCCCGCGCGCCGGGAAGTCGTCGGGCAGCGCGAGTCCGAACCAATGCTCGGTGTTGCGGACCACGCCGGGCGCATAACGATGGCGCCAGTGCGGATAGATGTCGTACTCGATCGCGTGGTTCCAGTCGGTGAGCACGCCGTCGCGCGCCGCGTCGATCGCGGTCTCCTCGAAGACCTCGCGGACCGCGGTCGTCGCGAGCGGCTCGTCGGGGGAGTCGACGCTGCCGGTCACCGACTGCCAGTGGGCCGCGCGATCCGCGCGCTCGAGCAGGAGGACGCGCAGGTCGTGGGTGTGAATGACCACGAGAACCGAGCGGGGGATCTTGAACGGCTTCATCCGCGGGTCGCGACGTCGCACGCGAAGATCCCGGCGCGCGCCGGGTCGTTCGGCGTCTCGTGGCTGCCGCGTGCGAGGACCGCGGCCAACGCCGCCTGCGCGTCGGCGTCGGGGCGCGAGACGAGCAGTCGGCCGCGCAACGGAATGCCGCAGACGAGCGGCGTCGCGCCGACCTGGCGGGCGATCGCCTCGAGCCGCGACGCACTGATCAGGTTCGACGACGCCTCGCCCACGTCGACGACGCGATAGAGGCCGTCGCCGATCGAGACGACGCGCGGGGGCGGACGCTTCTGCAGATTGCCGAGCGCGCGCTCGGCGAGCTGCGCCCGCGTCGCGCCCATCGAATCGGCCGCAGCCGACGTGAGGAAGGCCATCGCCGCGCCGCGGACGATGGCGTAGCGCGCCTCGAGCGAGCCGAGCAGCGCGCGCGACACGTAGCCGGCACTCGCGCTGGTCGCGGCCTCGGCGACGACGATCGCCTCCACGTTCGCGGCCTCCGGCTTCGCGATCGCCGCTTGCACGGCGTCGACGTCGTCGGCGAGCGCGCTCATGGCCGGATCGCAACGAGACCAGCGCTGCCTGCAGCGCGCATACGCGGCGTCGACCGCGACGTCGATCGCGGTCCCGGACGGCATCGCGACCCGCAGCCATCCGGGCGCGACCTCCGCGCCGGTCGCGCCCGGGTGACGCGCGGCGATCGCCGCGACGACGCGATGTCGGACGACCGCCGGCCGGCCGCGCTCGTCGAACCACGCGACGACGCTCGCGGCCGCGAGGGCCGCGATCATCGCGACGAGAACGGCGACCCGGAGCACGCGTCGCTCAGGCGGCGCGGGGCTCCGCGTTCGCGGCCACGCTGCCCGCGGGACGCTCGTTGCCGCGCAAGCGGATGTGAAGCTCGCGCAGCTGACGTTCGTCCACGGCGCTCGGTGCATCGGTGAGCAGATCCTGTGCGCGCTGGGTCTTCGGGAACGCGATGACGTCGCGGATCGACTCCGCGCCGGCCATCATCGTCACGAGCCGGTCGAGACCGAACGCGATCCCGCCGTGCGGAGGCGCGCCGTACTGCAACGCCTCGAGCAGGAAGCCGAACTTGGCCTGCGCCTCTTCCGCGCCGATCTTGAGCGCGCGGAAGACCTTGCTCTGAATTTCCTCGCGATGGATCCGCACGGAGCCGCCACCGATCTCCCAGCCATTGATGACGAGGTCGTAGGCCTTCGCGATGCAGCGGGCGGGATCGGTCGACAACAGATCCTCGTGGCCGTCCTTCGGTGCGGTGAACGGATGGTGAGCGGCGGTGAAGCGGCCTTCCTCCTCGTCGTACTCGAACATCGGGAAGTCGACGACCCACAGCGGCTTCCAGCCCTCGTCGAACAGCCCGCTGCGCTTGCCGAAATCCGAGTGGCCGATCTTCACCCGCAACGCACCCATCGCGTCGTTGACGACCTTCGCGCGGTCCGCGCCGAAGAACACGAGGTCGCCGGCCTTCGCGCCGGTGCGTTCGACGATCGTCTTCAACGCGGCGTCGTCGAGGTTCTTCACGATCGGCGACTGCAGCCCGGATCTCAGCCCACCGGGGACCTCGGCCTGCGACAAGTCGTTGACCTTGATGTACGCGAGACCCTTCGCACCGTAGATGCCGACGAACTGCGTGTAGGCGTCGATCTCGGAGCGCGCGAAGCCGCCGTCGCCGCCGGCGCCCGGAACGCGCAGCGCGACGACGCGACCGCCCTCGCTGTTGGCCGCGGCCGCGAAGACCTTGAACTCGACGCCGCGCATCGCGTCGGTGAGCTCGGTGAACTCGAGCTTCACGCGCAGGTCGGGCTTGTCCGAGCCGAAGCGGCCCATCGCCTCCGAATACGGCATCACCGGAAACGTCGGCAACTCGACATCGATGACGGTCTTGTAGATGTGGCGTGTCATCGTCTCGAAGATCGAGCGGATCTCGACCTCGTCGAGGAAGGACGTCTCGCAGTCGATCTGCGTGAACTCCGGCTGGCGATCGGCGCGCAAGTCCTCGTCGCGAAAGCACTTGACGATCTGGTAGTACCGGTCGAAGCCCGACATCATGAGCAGTTGCTTGAACAGTTGCGGCGACTGCGGCAGCGCGAAGAACATGCCGGGGTTCACGCGACTCGGCACGAGGTAGTCGCGCGCGCCCTCGGGCGTGCTCTTCGTGAGCATCGGCGTCTCGATGTCGATGAAGCCTCGCTCGTCGAGGAACTTGCGAACTTCCATCGCGACGCGATAGCGCAGCATCAGGTTCTTCTGCATCACCGGGCGACGCAGATCGAGGACGCGATGCGTGAGTCGCGTCGTCTCCGACAGGTTGTCGTCGTCGAGCTGGAACGGCGGCGTCAGCGATGCGTTGAGCACGTCGATCTCGTGCGCGACGATCTCGATCTCGCCGGACTTCATCGCGGCGTTGGTCGCGCCTTCGGGCCGCGCGCGCACGATGCCCTTGATCGCGACGCAGTACTCGCTGCGCAGCGACTCGGCGACCGCGAAGGTCTCGGCGCGATCGGGGTTGCAGACGACCTGCGCGAGGCCCTCGCGGTCACGCAGATCGATGAAGATGACGCCGCCGTGATCGCGACGACGGTGGACCCAGCCGGCGAGCACGACCGACTGGCCAATCTCTAGTGCGGTCACCTGACCGCAGTAATGGGTACGCATTCGAAACTCCAGGGGAGGAGAGCGAGGACGGAACGGGACGATCCGTACGCGCGCGGAAGGCGCGCGAATCCTGCACTCGGGTTACTGCGAAACGATGTCGGGAAGGGCGCGCGGTGCGATGCGGGTTGGCCGGCCCGGGCCAACCCTAGCGATTTCGCGATGCGGCGCTTCGACCGGATGCGAACGGGCAGCGCGCGACCGGCGCGCGCTCGAAGGCGTCGTCGAGATTCGTGGACCGAGGGGAGATGGCCGGCGCAGACATGCGCGGACGTTACCACGGGCATCGCAGCTTTCCAGGCTCAGTGCGGCGCCGTCAGCGTCGGCGCGGGCGGCGCCGGCATGCCGCTTCGGGAGCCGGGCGTGACGACGCCCATCGAGACGACGAACTTCAGCGCCTCGTCGACAGAGATGTCGAGGTCGACGATGCGATCGGGCGCCAACATCACGACGTAGCCCGAGGTCGGGTTCGGCGCGGTCGGCACGTAGACCGTGGCGTACTCGCCGGGCAGTGGCCGTTGCAGCGCCTCGCCCGGACTGCCGACGACGAAGGCGACGGTCCACGAGCCCTCATGCGGAAACTGCACGAGAACGGCCTTGCGAAACGCCTGGCCCGATGGCGAGAACAAGGTGTCCGAGACCTGCTTGACGCTCGAGTAGATCGCGCTGACGACCGGAATGCGCCCGAGCAGCGCTTCCCACCACGACAGCAGGCGACGACCGATGAAGTTGCGGGCGAGGACGCCGACGAGAAAGATCACCGCCAGCGTGAGCACCGCGCCGACGCCCGGGATGTTGAACGGCGCCTCGTCGCGAATCGACGGGGGCAGCAACAGCAGCGTGCGATCCATCGTCGTCACGACGAGGCTCAACACCCAGACCGTGATGCCGAGCGGGACGAGCACCAGCAAGCCGGTGAAGAAATACTTTTTCAACATGCCTCAGTCCGTCGATGCGGCCGGTGTCGGCTTCGGAGGCGGCGCCGGAGCAGTCGTCGACGTCGCGGCCTCGGCGGGCGCCTTCGCCGCGGCCTTGCTGTCGTCGGCCGCCGGCGCGGGCGCGTCGCCCGCAGGCGCGGCTGCGTCCTCGGCCTTCTTCGCACCGGCCGGCGCGGGTGGGCTTCGGAAGTCCGTCACATACCAGCCGGAGCCCTTCAACTGGAATCCGGCGGCGGTGACCTGCTTCTTGAGCGCGGGTTCGCCGCACGCCTCACAGACGGTGAGAGGTGAATCGGAGAGTTTCTGCAGCGCATCTTGACGATGCCCGCAGTGTTCGCAGCGGTAGGAGTAGATCGGCATGAGGCTTGCGCGGCCCTTGGATGGGCGTCGCGCAAAGCCTTGAATGATAAAGGAAACGACGGGCAAAAAAAAGCTCCGCGAACGGAGCTTTCGGATCGGACGAGGATCGCCCTACTTGCCGTAGCGCGCCTTCGCCGATTTCTGGCAGTCGTCCTTCGACTGGCCGGAGAAGCCGTCGCACTTCTCCATGGCGACCTTGTAGTCGGCATCGGCCTTGTCCGCGTTCGCGTCCTTGCGCGCGGTACGCGACTTGTCGGTCGCCTTCGCGTCCGCGACCAGGCGGGTCTGCGCGGCCTTGGCTTCCTTCACGCAGACGTCCTTCTCGTTGCCCGTCTTCGCATCGCAACGCTGCTTCGCGACGTCGTAGTCGGCGTCCGCCGCGGCGATCGACGCATCGCGACGGGCGTCGTCGGTGTTCTTGTAGTCCGCTTCAGCGGCGGCCTTCGCCTTGGACTGCGCGGCCTTCGCTTCGGCCTTGCAGACGTCCTTCGGGTTGCCGGCCAGGCTCGCGCATTGGCCTTCGGCCGCCTTGTAGTCGGCGTCCGCGCGATCCTTGGCCGCGTTGTACTCGGCCTTCGTCATCGCGAACGCAGACGAACAGGTCAGCGCCGCGCAGGCGGCAATCGCCATGGCAATCTGATTGATACGGATCATGAATGTCTCCTTGAATTATCGTTATGAAATCGTTTCATCATGAAATCGATTTATTCGTCGAACGAATGGGTTGGTGCTGCATCTTCAGCGCGTTCCAATTCCACTGGGCTTGATGCTTGACCGCGCCGTAACGCACCTGGAGCCGACCGCTATATTCGATTCGCTCTCCCGACATGACCATTTGCCTGTTCTCGAAACGCGCGCCGATCCTCTGTAGCGTGCGTCCATACCACCGACGAAGGTGACCGAGCGAAATATCCCAATTCATAGCGCACCAGAAAAAAGTTGATCGGCAATCTCTTGCTTACATCCACTTCGTGACGTGCCGATAGAAGACGAACGTCACATCGGGATCCCACGAATAGATCGCAGGGACCACTTGACCGCCCGACGCCGAGTCCGAAGCTGCACCTTTCGACGGGAGGGCCGTCTGGTCCGACGTCGTCGGCGTCGTACTGGCGACCCTGAACGAATCGCGAGGCGTCGCCGCGATCGAGGATGTCGGCGCGTCGGATCGGACCCGCGAAGCCGACAGCGACACATTCCCCACCACCGAGGCGACGACCAGGATTCCGAGTGCAACTGCCTGCGTGCGAAGTGATGAATGGCGCATGGTCGCGAGCCTGTCGTGGGAATCGAACGCTTATTTCTTCGACGCGTCCTGAATCTTCTCGCCGGCGCGCTGAATATCCTGGCCGGCGCCGTTCACGGTATTGCAGCCAACGAGAAGGATTCCGAAAGAAGCCAGCAAAAATGCAGCAATGGTTCTTTTCACGACGAATCCTCCCGTGGCCTCCTTGCGCTATCGTCGAATGAGACCCGCGATGAGCGAGATCACAAACAACACAAGGAAAATGAAGAAAAGAATTTTCGCAATTTCCGCTGCACCTGCCGCGATTCCGCCGAAGCCGAAGATCGCAGCGATGATGGCAATCACGAAGAAGACCACTGCATAGTGCAACATGAAATTCTCCTGGTGAGTCGTCAAAGACCGAATGACTGGTCAGACCGTCCCCCATCGCTCAATCCGATCAAAACGCGGGGCAGGTCGGAGAATTGCGTGGATTTGTCGAGGAAGTAGTCAGCGCCCAACTGCTTCGAGTTTCGGAGATATTCCTGCCGCGGGTAGTTCGTAAAGACGACGATCTTCGGCTTCGACGTGTCGTCCTCACCCCACTTCAGTTGGGCGAGCACGTTGAGCCCGTTGCCTTCGCGCAGCTTGATATCGACGACGAGCGCCTCCGGCTTCAGGGCCCGGATCTTCGCGATCGCGTCTTTCTCGCTGTCGGCGGTGCCGACGAGGATCAACGACGGCTGGTCTGCGATGGCCTCGGCAATACGCTCAAGGAGGATCGGAGAGTCCTCGATGACGAACACGCGGAGCGGTGAGTTCATGGGGGACGGCAAGCGTTGATGGATGGGGCGACGGCAAACGTGAGCGCTGCAGGAACGCCACCAACGCTGCATCGGCGAAGAGCTTGTCGTGCAGGAATTACGGGTTGAGCGTAAATAGCGCCGAGACCACGTGGTGTCGGTACCCTGCCGTTTGCCGTGTCCGCCTTTGTCTTATCTGCCGCTTCCCGGTCTTGCTACTGGATCAATTCGTTCTTGATCGCGTAGTAGGTCAAGTCGGCGTTCGTCTTCAGATTCATCTTTTCGAGAATCCGCGCACGATGCGTGCTCACGGTCTTGACCGACAGGAACAATTCGTCGGCGATGTCCGACACGCTGTGGCCGGCAGCCAGCTTGCAGAAGACCTCGAATTCGCGCGTCGACAGCTTTTCGTGCGGAGCGCCGTGGACGTCGCTCGTGAACGCGGTCGCCAGCTGCTGCGCGAGCGCCGGGCTCACATATTTCTTTCCCGTGAGCACCATGCGAACGGCCTTGAGGATCTCGGCGGGAGGGCTGCTCTTCGCGATGTAGCCGTTGGCTCCGGCCTTGAGCACGTTCATCGCGTACTGTTCCTCCGCATGCATCGAAAGGATGAGGATCGGCAGGTCGGCGCGCTCCCCCCGCATGCGTCGCAGCACATCGATTCCACTTCGGTCCGGCATGGACAGGTCGAGCAGGACGCCGTCGACCGGCTTGGCCCGCAGCAATTCGAGCGCTTCGGTTCCGGACGCGGCTTCGGCTTCGACCACGATGTCGGTGCACTCAGCGAAGATTTGCTTGAGGCCCGCCCGAACGATCTGGTGATCGTCGACCAGCATGATTCTCTTGATCAAGGGATGGACCTTTCATGACGCCGCTCGAGGGAACGGCATGAGGCGAGCGATTGTACGTTGTAGAAAAAAGCCGGCGTGACGCCGGCTTGTAAAGGCGAGTGTTGCACTCGCCGGGGGAATGGGTAGTCGCGTGACAAGAGGGTGATCGTTGGGCTCGTGAGGTTTGAACCGATGGTGCGCTTCATTGCCGATTCATGTGCTCGGCAATGCGCGGGTTCGGTTGTCCGCCGAAGTCCTACCGGCCGACTCCGCGGGCGAGGACGCCTCGCCCGCCTCGGCATCGACCGTGGGCGCGCGCACGGTGGCCGGGCGGCAGACGACCGACGCCCGAATGACCGTACCGCCACGCGGTCCCCGCGCGAATTCGAGATGGCCGTTGTAGGCCAGGACACGTTCACGAATACCCAGGAGCCCGTGCGTGCCGGGGCGGCTGCGCGCTTCGTCGGAGATCCCGATCCCGTCGTCTGCGATCTCGAACACGACCTGATCACCCTCGCGACGGATCGACGCGACGACCTCGGTCGCCTGCGAGTGCTTGGCGACGTTGTTCATCGCCTCCTGGAACACGCGGAAGATCGCGATCGGACATCCTTCCTCGGCGGTGTCGAGGTCGCCCTCGTGGCGGAACGTCGTACTGATGCCCGTGTAACGGGACCAGTCGTCGATGTATTGCTCGAGCGCCGCGCCGAGGCCGAGGTTGTCGAGGATGCTCGGGCGCAGATCGCTGATGAGGCGCCGCTTCATCTCGATCGCGTGATTGAGAAGACCGAGCGTGCGATCCAGGCGAGCCGACTGTTCCGGCTCGGCCGCGGCGATCTTGTCGCGCACGCGGGACACGTCCATGTTGATCGCGGTGAGATAACTGCCGAACTCGTCGTGCAAGTCGCGCGCGATGCTCTTCTTCTCGCCTTCGCGCACGTTCAGCAGATGTCGCGACAACTGCGACAACTCGTTCGTTCGCTCCGTCACGCGCCGCTCGAGCGCCGCATTGCTGCGTTCCAGCGCTTCGAGGGCCATGTCGCGCTCCCGCAGGTTGCGACGCATCAGCAGGTAGAACGCGATCAACGCGAACGCGATCACGGCGTTCGAGGCGAGCGTCACCGCCTGTCCCTGCAGGTACGCGCTGGCCGCGAGTCCGCGTCGCTGCTGCAGCAAGCGGCCCTCTTCGTTCAGGAGCGACTGGATCGAGGAGCGCGCCTCCGCGAAGAAGCTGGTGCCTTCATCGCCGGGCGCGGCGACCGGTGGCGATGCGCCCGCCGCCTGGATGCTGGCGTCCATTTCCGCGAAGCGCCGCGTCGCCGCGGCACGGACGCGGTCGAGATTGGCGCGCTGGACGGGATCGTCGGAGATGAGGGCGGCGCTTTCGGCGAGGCGCTTCGGGAGCAGGTCCTTCATCTCCTTGTAGGTCGCAAGGTAGGCCGGCGAGTGGGTCAGGATGTAGTTGTGCTGCGCGGACTCCGCGACGTAGATCGCGTTCGTCGTCTGGCGCACTTTCTCGAGCGCTTCGAGGGTTCTCGCGACGTTGGCGTTGCTCGCCGCCAGCGCGCGATCGTTCGCGATGTCGAGGACCACGCTCGCCGCGATCAGCCCGAGCGCGAGAAGAAATGTGACCCACAGGACGAACGGCGACGCCCACGCGCCGAGGTCGAAGCGCGATGGCAGGCGCCCGGAGCTCATGAGGATTGGACCGATGTGAAGCCCATCGACCGAGCGGTGAAACCTCGCAGCGTGCTCAGAACGGCACGTCGTCGTCCATGTCGTCGAAGCCGGAGGTCGCGCGCGCGGGCGCAGACTTCGCCGGCGCGGCGGGACGTCGCGCCTCCTGACGCGGCGGCGGCTCGGTATCCATCGGCGCCGAGCCCCCTTCG
>Ga0247783_1000789_pt1 | contig 10119 bp, 8 predicted proteins | sample UWRJL064202C5_FD_179911 | JGI IMG/M metagenome (GOLD analysis project Ga0247783, IMG submission 179911) | Plant litter microbial communities from Arlington Agricultural Research Station in Wisconsin, United States - UWRJ-L064-202C-5 | ecosystem: Environmental > Terrestrial > Plant litter >... | reverse complement strand
ACAGCCAATCGGCCTTTCACCGGTTTTTCAAACGCATGGCGGGTATGACACCCTCGGAGTATCGCAAACAGGCGCAGCAGTCCATCGCCGGGTTGGCAGCCAATCAATCCACCCGCTAAGCCGTTGGTTGAATGTCTAGCGCGCTGTTATTTTGGGCGGCGAGTCCGGCGATTTGTTCAATGTAGCTGGCAAAGCTCGGGTCTTCGCCGATCAGCATTTTGGGTAACAAGCTGCGGAAGTGGGGCTTGTTGCACCACTCCCTGATGTAGTCCTCCCAGGAATTCCAGCGTCGCGCTTGCTTGGGCGACATATCCTCTTCATAGAGCAGCAGGTAGGCGCGTTCAAACAGCGCGGTCAGCATGCTGAAAATAATCAGCAGCCGCTCATTTTGCTCTTCGTTTAATGCGGGGGCGCCACTGGCGGAGAACAGGCGTAAATCCGGATGCTCCAGCGCGACTGTGAGAAAATCCTGATAATTATCAGACAGCAGCTGATAGACCTCCTCCTCTTCGTTTTCACGCTCTTTGCGCTGCTCGTACAGGAATACCAAAATTGCCAGTGGTAAACCAATCACGGTCACGATGTAGCTGCCCAGTTCCCAAAATTCTATGGTCATAAAACTCCTCCCCTGTTGCTGGAAAGTCTAACAGGCTTTTGCACATTGGCAGGTAAACAGGGCTTTTGCGCGCTCCAGATGTAAATGTATGGTTCCACTCATGTTGCAACCGCTTTTGTGCCGCTAGCCATTAAGGGCATAGCAAATTTCCATGGCGGGCTGTGGCGCGCCCACATAGTTATAACATGGGTAATAAAAAGCCCCGCCCTTCAAACGAAAGGCGGGGCTTTTTATTACCAATACTTAAGCGCTAGAGGCTAAGCCGTGGTAAGTAGCCGCCCGGAACAATTCCGAATACCGCAAGGACGATCAAAATAAGCAAGATGATGAATAAGACCCGCACGATTTGCGCCACGGGTGCTGGCAGTGGCAGTAGCGATACCAGCCACCAAATAAGCCCGAATACGACGAGGTAGACGATCAGGTTAATAATAAGATCCATGTTTTTCTCCTTTAAACATTGCGTGAAAATGTTTAGTGATTGGTAGGGGTAAATAAATTGTTATAGGGATGGTAGATCCAGCATAGGGCAGGGGAGTTTTGCTGGCGGTACGTTAGCGCACACAGGCGCTATAGGGCGGTGATAAAGCCCCTCAACGCTGGCATTAGTTCTCCCATTTATTGGCTTGTTGTTGCGGCACTCTGGGCGTTTATCGCTTATGGCAGGTATGAACTAAAGTTTGCATTTTAAAGAACAGGATACCGCGACCTTTGCAAGTGAGAACCAGCCCCGGTTTTTGGCATAAAGCTACGTCTGATCAGTTTTTTGTTCTACATTTTCCTTGTGTGTAACTTCAGTCGCGCCTGCGTCACTTCTTCCGATAACCTCTTCCGGGATTTTACAGATCCTCCTTTAGTGAGCTTGCGATGGCATGTTGCTTATAAAGTGCAACATCTGTAAGCAACAATATTTACCGCGTACTTCAATATTCACCACTTAACTTTAGGGGGGCAAAAAATATGCTGAAAACAAAAATAGCGGCTACGTTATTTTACGCCGTATTAGCCGTGGTACCGACGACTGTGCTAGCTCAAACCAGTGTAACCAATAACTGGACAAGCTGGCTGGATCGCGACAATCCAGATGGTACCAGCGACGCAGAGGTACTGTCGGGATTCGCTGCATCCAGTGTCTGCGCAACCCCCACCGCGATCGAAGCTCGGATCAAGGGTACAACCAAAGTATTCACACCCACAGTGCCTACGCCAAGCGTGCTCAGGACCTTCAGCGCAACAGCGGGCCTGCATTGTTACAATGTCGACCAGCCAAACGGCGCATGCCCTGATTATGAAGTCAGGTTTTTATGCGCACCGCCAACATTGGGGCAGACCCAGGCCGTGTTGGAAAATATGCAATTATTTAAATTGGACGTACCACGCATGGAAGGTAATGCAATTGCGTTAGCCACATTCAAGCGCGATACGGCCCTGACCGCGTTGGCGGGGCGCTTCTCGTTTGATGACGGTGAAAAAATTATTGCGTTCAATGACTTGGCCGAAGGCGCGGATGAGCTGGCCAACAATGGTGTTTTTTCCGCATTTGTCACAGTGGATCTGGCCGATATCGCCAACGCGCGAGCCGCATTCTCCAGCAAACTCAGCATGACCTCGCAACCGGTTGTGCGGGAATTTGCGGGGCGTTCTGTCGTTAAAACCCAGGCATTTATACCGACTAACACCACCTCCACAGTCACCAGTATTAAAGGGTTGCGTGTTGCCGAGGTGCTAAGCTCACTACCAGCACCCATCCCACCGGCGTTGGTAACCGCTGGTAATGCACTAACAATCAATGATATTGGTGTTGTGGCTAATCCGGGCCTCACGTTTGATATGTGTAACACTGACAATACCGGCAATCACGTGAATCCGAACGCGGCCTGGTCATTCAAAACCTTAATATCCAATTTAAACGATGAAACAACTTCAGGCATGACCGATCAGCAGTTCGCTCATGCATGGCTGCGCAATTGGATGGTCGATACCAGCGTTAATGGATTCACCATACTAAATCGCCGCACAATTACGAATGAATTCGATGGCTGGGATGGGCAAGATTGGCGCACGTTAAAGATGGACAGGCTTCCCTTCAGGTTGTTGGCAATTGTCAATCGTATTGATTTAGGGGTCATTCCCGCCTACGGTTCTACCGCAGCCACCAAATCCGGGGAGATACGTTTTGTTTTCGGGATCCTTTCGCTGGAGGATGGACAATGTCGCGAGCTCATCGGAGACAGTTCAATGCCCGACGATCGAAGACAGACGACAGTAATATTCGAATACAGCGACGCTACCACCAACTGTGCGGCACAGAAGCAATTGGCGAATAATTGGATTGAGTTGGATTCAATTGCCGGCAGTGCAGGCCCATTCAATAGCCGGAGCACTGACTACCTGACCAAGCTAAAGGCGATAACCAATACGGTGACCGGCCCTAATGCCAACAAATTAAATCAGCTGCGGACCAACGATTTTGTTTTCACTCGCCCCCAGGGCATTGACGATGAGGTCACTCGTATCTGGCAATTGCGCGAGTTCGGCATTGATAGCAATACCAAAAAGCTGGTGCCGGCCACTATCAAACTAACGCCCGAATCTGCCAGATACAACAGCCCGACGACCACACCAGCGGATAAATTATTATTGCAAAATTATATTACCGCGCAGTCGTCAGCCATTTTATGTGAACAACATAATGTGCCTGAATCTTTCGGAGGGGAACGCTTTTTAGGTGCTAGCACGGAGTATGAGTTTAAGAGGCTTTGGGGTACAAAGCCCGCTAGCGTGCCGACAACCACACCGGCTTGTTACGCCTCGTCCATAGTTCCGGGCACCGGCGTCGGGCTCACAACGCAAGACAGGATAACCAGCGAGGTACGTCATAAATTTGCCATTAATACCTGCGATGGCTGTCACTCGCAGGAAACAAGGACCAGTTTTGTTCACGTAAGCGCCGCAGACCGCAGACTTTCCCCATTCTTAACCGGCATTAAATTGGTGGACCCTGCGACTCCTGGTCTGTTTCGGGAGTTTAATGATTTAGCGAGAAGGAACCAGATATTGGTGGGGATTAGTGCGATGTCTTGCTCCGACCCCAGGATAATCCGTCAATTTCCTGCACTACAATCAAGATTTCGTTTCATTCACTAATTACCAATTCAAATTGGTTACATCGTTATACAAGGTGGTTTAGGCCGCCTTGTATGACGAATAGTTTTTTGAAATCATCATCAAGTAAAGTATCCAACTACCCCTTGGGTTATAGAAATATCCTGGCAACTTCTATCGCCAAAAATAGTGCCCAGGAAATCGCCAGTATCACCCAGGGCAAACGCGATGATTTTCCCACAACAATAATTTCTTCTTCATCCTCGCCCGGCTTCGGTTGCGCCAATTGATTTGCTAATTGCTTTACTTTTTTTGTGCGCTTATCCAGCTCACGCGTTTTCTCACTTTGCTGGCGCAAAAACAATTCCATCCCCCGTTGAATACCATTGGCAATCGCTTTGGTTTCAACCGGTGTTTGGCCTTCAGTTTTTATGGTGTTGGCGATTTTTAACGCTTCTGCGCGAATGTCGCGTGCATCCTTTCTCTGTTTGCTTTTTACGGGGGCTGACTGTGTCATAACCTGGAGCTCAAGTCGTTTTTAAAAGGTGTTTGAGACAATAACCGTTTATGTTTCTTTTGATCCCTTATTTTTTGATGCAATCACATCTTCAATAAAATTCAATGCTTCATCGATCAATGCCAGCATGGATTGTTTGGCGCGCTCGGGATTGCGGTTTTTAATCGCGTTAAAGACTTTAGCGTGATCTTCCACTATGCCTTCGTGGTTGCCTTTGATCGGGCTGGTATGGCTGATACTTACGCGCAGTGCGGTGGAAATAAAATCGCGTAGGCGAATATAAAAACGGTTGTTGCTCGCGTAGAGGATGCTGACATGGAAGGCGATATCCGCTTCCAGATCTTCTTTGCTGTTGCCTTCGGCGTTACGCATACCTTCGAGAGCTTTTTCAATATTGTCTAATTGGGTTTGGTTGGCATAGCGTGCGGCGAGGGCGGCGGCTTCAGGTTCAATCGCAATGCGCAGTTGCAGAAATTCTTTTAAGACATGCAGTGAAGGTTTGCTTTCCAACGCCCAGCGCAATAAATCCGGGTCAAAAATATTCCATTGGTCTTCCGGCAAAATGCGAATACCTTGCCGTGGTTTACTGGAGATTAAGCCTTTGGCGGAAAGCATTTTTACCGCTTCACGCACCGCACTGCGGCTCACACCAAATTTGTCACAAAGTTCTGCTTCGGTCGGCAGGCTATCATTCGGAAATTCGCCACAAATAATTGTGCGCCCCAGCTCTTGCACCATACGTTGGGAAAGGTTGAAGTTGCGGTCGAGAATGGCCATTGTTGTTGTCCAAAAAAAGCAAATGATGGACGAAGATTAGCGATTTATCATTAATAATACAATCTGAGAATTGCCTAGGGCAACTGCCATTGTGTTATTGAGTTTGTTTTTCTTTCTTATCGTAAAAATCTTTCAACACAAAAAATGCTTTTTTCTTCACACCTTCGTTGGAGAAAACACCCTTGCGATTGTAGTCATCCTGAATGCCATTGAGCTGGCGGCGCGGAGAGCGGAAGTCGGCCAGAATCCAGGGGGAAGTGCCGACAAAACCGTCGATCTTATCAATCATGCCCAGGCTTTTGCGATAGAGATTTTCCTGGAATTCCTCGGTGAAAATGGTATTCACATCGCCGTGATAACCCTGCTTGGCATCGCCGCCAAATTCGCTGATAAATACCGGTTTGTTGTAATTGATTTCCCACGTCACTTTATCGGCTTTTTCGGGCAAACCATCGTACCAGCCGATGTATTGGTTAAAGCTCACCATATCCACAAGGTCTGCTAATGGATCTTGCACTACCGCGATGTTGGGATTATCGCTGCGGTAATGTTTTTCCATCGCCGCACTTAATAAACGCGTGTTATCCAGTTCGCGTGCTTTTTTCGCGAGCCGCGCAAGGAATTGGTTGCGCACATCGGACACCGGCGTTTCATTGGCGAGCGACCAAATAATCACGGCCGCGCGGTTTTTGTCGCGTTCAATCATCGCGGCTAATTGCGCTTCAGCATTTTGGTAAGTGGCTTCGTTTTTCCAATCAATAGTCCAGTACACAGGAATTTCTGACCAGACCAACAACCCCATTTGGTCGGCGAGGCGCACCATATCTTCATTGTGTGGATAGTGGGCGAGGCGCACAAAATTTGCATTCAACTCTTTTGCCCAGCCCAATAAGGTTTGCGCTTCTTTCGCATTGCTGACGCGGCCACCGCCATCGGCAGAATATTCTTCATGCACCGAAATGCCGCGCAGGAAAATGGGTTTGCCATTTAATAATAATTGTTTGCCCTGGGTGGTGATGGTGCGCAAGCCGATGTTGTCCGTAAGCTTGTCGCTGCCGCTGCTGATTTGCACGGCGTAGAGTTTTGGATTTTCCGGTGACCAGAGTTGTGCATCGGGTACTGCAAATGAAAAGCTTGCATTGCCGTTTTTATCGGCAACCAATGTTTGCTGGATTTTCAATTCAGGCAGACGCAACTGGATTTTCTCGCCGCCTTTTGCACCATCCAATAATACTGAACCGCTAACCGCTTTTTTATCCAGCGAGGTGAGCGCAATGTTGTAATCGCGGATAAACGCAGCGGGTACATTAAACAGTTTTACTTCACGGGTAATGCCGCCGTAATTCCACCAGTCAGTATTGAGGGTGGGAACTGCATCAGCGTGGCGTTTATTGTCTACTTTGATGATCAGTGAATTGTCTTTGGATTTTAATTTGCCGGTCACTTCGTAGTGGAAGGGAGTAAAACCGCCGACATGCACACCGAGTTTTTTACCGTTTAAATAGACATCTGCACGATAGTTGACTGCGCCGAAATAAATAAACTGGCGGTCTGATTTTTTTGCCGCAGGTGCATCAAACTTTTTGCGATACCAAACACTGCCTTCGTAGTAATAGAGTTTTTCTTTTTGGGTATTCCAATCACCGGGAACCTGCAAGGTGTCGGCTTTATCAAAATCATATTCGATTAAATCGGATGGTGTTTTGGGTTTTGAATCGGTGAAATAGGCATTCACCGAAGGTGTTTCCTGCTGATCAAACGGCTCGTAGCGATAGTTGTAATAACCGTTTTCGTAGGGATCGACAATGATTTTCCATTCGCCATTTAAAGCCGTTGCTGCACGCCCATATGCCTGAATCGACAGGGGCTGCAAGGGTAATTCTGCGGCGAGCGATAACTGCGAAACTCCCAGGCACAACGCCAGCAGGCTGGAGATAAATAATTTCATGGGGTTGTTCCCTTGTGATCGTCGGAGATAGTTATGGAGTTTTCGCCCGCCTGTGCGCGCTGGTTGTCAGGGTAGGTGCGTGCCGCTTGTTAGTGTTGTAGGCGCGGACGACGTTTGGAATTCTAGTCTACTTTTGCGTGGCTTATGGTTATGGAAGTTCGTGAGTAGGGGTAAAAATTTGTTAACTTTGTTTAATCTCTGGTGATTCACCAATAAATGCCAAGAGATTTTTATAGTCGCCCATATCGGCAGCGCGCAAGGCGTGAATATAGATGCGCCGCCGCTCATTCATGGATTGCAGATCATCGCCGCCAGCCCAGTCGATAGCTGGCTCGTTCAACACTTTGGTTAATAGCGCGTCCGCCATAATGCGCGCATGTCGCCCATTACCGTTGGGAAAGAGATGGATATACACCAGCCGGTGATGCAGGCGCGCGGCAATTTCATAGGGACTATAAGTTTGATGCTCAGCCCAGTAGCGAACATCATCCAATAGCAGACGTAGTTGCACAGAAATTTGGCGAGGATCTATACCGATATTTTTTTCAGTTGCGCGAAAACTTCCAGCCCAACTCCAGACTTCAGCAAATAATTTTTTATGTAATTCCCGTACAAAACCCTCATGCAAAATATCCTTATCTTTACGGCGCGCTAACCAGCGCAGGCCGTTTTGGCTATTGGCTTGTTCCAGCTGGTCGAGTTGGTTGCGGGTGGTGATATGTTTGAATTTCAGGCCGCGAATTTCGTCGGGGTCGAGCGGAGTTGCGCCATCGGGATGGTGAATACTGTCCATACAGTTGTCTTCCTTGATGTATTTGTTGTTAGTTGTCGTTCCACAAATCGTTAGGCATTACGCGAATCAGTTCGTATTTGATCCGCTGTTCCTCAATGCGCAGTTGTTCCGGGTTTAAGGCCTGGCTTTCCAGTGCCATGTGGATATGAGCCTGACGCACAAGTTGCGCGGCTTTTTTTTGCGCCTGCTCGGCTACGAGCTGCTCGGTTGTGCCATTGGGCACTAGCGCGTAAACCACGCGGCAGTTCATCGCCTCGGCCATGGCTTGCAGGGTTTTCAGGCTGATGGCGCCGGAGAGTTCGTTTTTTTCAGACTGGGAAATTTGTGAGCGGGTTAAACCCATCTTCCGGGCAAGTTGCGCGCCCGACATCCCCAGCGCCCGCCGCACAGTGCGCAGCCAACCTTCAGGTGGCTGGGTAATGGCCATTTGCTGGGCTGCTGAATCAACAATTTGCTGGTACTGATGGATGATTAGCGGTTTCATAGTGATAGCGGTGGCTTTAGTGTTTAGTTAAAGCTACTCATAAGTGTTGTTTTTGTCAATCTATAGCTAATCATAAGTTGCATTTATGTTAAGTTATAGATTAACAACATGAGGGTGATGTATTGGATTACCTGGAATATTCCCTATTTAGTTCCCCTGTACAACCAACTCAGTATGCCCCTTTTTCAACCCCCAATTCCTCACCTTCTCCATATACAAATACACCACCGGCGTAGTAAACAGCGTGAGCAGTTGGCTGACCGCGAGGCCGCCGATAATGGTGATGCCGAGTGGGGTGCGCAGTTCTGATCCTTCGTTAAAGCTGAGGATTAACGGCAATGCGCCGAGCAGGCCGGCGAGGTTGGTCATCATGATCGGGCGCAGGCGCAAGAGCGCGGCTTGGAAGATGGAATCGCGCGATGACAATCCCTCTTTACGCTCAAGTTCCAATGCGAAGTCGATCATCAAAATTGCGTTTTTCATGACGATGCCGATCAATAAAAATAAACCGAGCATAGCGATCAAACTGAACGGTGTATCGCTCAAGCGCAATGCGAGTAACGCGCCGATTCCCGCTGAAGGCAGGGTCGATAAAATCGTGAGCGGGTGGATGGTGCTCTCGTACAATATGCCGAGGATTAAATAGACCGCGAGCAGCACACAGGCGATCAAAACTGCCGGGTCTTGCGCCATACCGGGTGTGCTGGGCCCCCAGCCGGGGCGGCTGCTGCCAGCGGGTGCGAGATAGACTTCATTGGGCACCATCAGCTCGGCGAGTTTGGTTTCGATCGCGGCGCGTGCCTGTGCTTCGGTGTAATTCTCGGCCACACCATAACCAATATCTTCCGAGGCAAACTGGTTGGTGTGGCGCACCCGGTCTTCGGCGAGGCCATAACCGAAACTGGAAAAAGCTGACAGCGGTACCCGTTTGCCCGCGCTGGTGATGACTTGCAGTTGCTCCAATACGGCGGGGGTTGCGGTGTAGCCCGGCTCCAGTTCCATCACCACCCGGTATTGGTTCATCTCGTCGTACATGGTGGAGACTTGCCGCTGCGAGAAGGAGTTGTTGAGCATGCTGGCGACAATGCTCATATCCACACCCAAACGCTGTGCGGCTTCGCGGTCGATGGTGAGTACCACCTGCTGCGTGCCTTCTTCTTTGACGCCGTCGACCTCGGTTATCTCCGGCATTTTTTCCATCGCCGTAGTGATTTTGGCGGCCCAGTTGTGCAGCAGTTTCAGGTCGTCAGAGAGCAACATGAGTTCTTGTTCGCTGCGGTTAAACGGCGAGCTGAGGCGGATGTCCTGGTCCGGGCTGATCATCAACATAGCGCCCGGAATGCTCGGCATTTTGCGCCTCAATCTGTCCACTACCTCCTGCACAGACACGCCGCGTTCGGCCATGGGTTTGAGGCTGATGCGCATCCAGGCGTTGCTCACGCCATTGCCGCCGCCGCTTGCACCGAACACATCTTCTACCGCCGGATCAGATAACAAGAGTTGCCGGAATTGCTGGATTTTGGGTTGCATTAACTGGAAGGAGAAGCCGTCGTCGCCGCGGATATAGCCGGTCATCTGCCCGGTATCCTGTTCAGGCAGCATGATTTTGGGGATGGCGATATAGAGGTAGATATTCAGGCCAATCACCCCGGCGAGAATCAGCAACACAATGCGGTTATGGCGCAGCGCCCAGCCCAGGGCGATGGAATAGGCCTGTTTAATGTCGTCAAAAATACTGGGCTTGTGCGCTTTTTTCGGCTCGGCTTTTAGTAGCTGTGCGCAGAGCGCGGGGGTGAGGCTGAGCGATACCGCGAGCGAAATAATCATTGTCGCTGCGAGGGTGATGGAAAATTCGCGGAACAGTTTTTCCACCACGCCG
>Ga0247783_1000788_pt1 | contig 10125 bp, 8 predicted proteins | sample UWRJL064202C5_FD_179911 | JGI IMG/M metagenome (GOLD analysis project Ga0247783, IMG submission 179911) | Plant litter microbial communities from Arlington Agricultural Research Station in Wisconsin, United States - UWRJ-L064-202C-5 | ecosystem: Environmental > Terrestrial > Plant litter >... | reverse complement strand
CGCGCGTCCGAGTCGCAACGCGAGCTCCGGCGTCATCGGTTCTGCGTTGGCTCGTCCGCGGATGCCGTCCGTGCCGAAAAGCTTGCGCTCGCTCATTGCGGTGTTTCTAACGATAAAGAAGCTAAAGCGCGACGGCCGGATCGGTCGGCAAATTCAAGAGTAACGCGCGCGCCGCGCCGACCAAGAACGTCGAGCCCGTCACGACAACGACCCCGCGTGGACCGACCAGCGCGCGTGCTCGGGCCAGCGCTTCACCCACGGAGTTCGCCACTTCGCCTGGCACGAATGCGGCGATCTCGCTCGGGTCGACGGCGCGGGCGATGGGCGGCGCGACGTACACGCGGTGGCCAGCCACAGTCTCCAAGCGGCGCAGCATCGCGCGCCAGTTCTTCGTGGTCAGCGCGCCGAATACCAGCACGATCTCTTTGCGCGATTCGATGTCGCCCAGCACGCTCGGGTCGAGCGCGTGCGACAAGGCGACCGCTCCGTCCGGATTGTGCGCGCAATCGAGCAGCGTGAGCTCCTGACCGCTCCGGTGCAAGAGCTCGTTCCGACCGGGCCAAGTCGTTTGTTCGATGCCCTGGGCCATCACCTCCGGTGAAATGCCGAGCTCGCGGGCCACGGTGACGGCGACGGCCAGGTTCGAACCGACCAGGGCCACGCGGGGGTACGCGAGCGGCGCGCCGGCGATCGGCTCGGGGCTGGCGAGCTCGACGATCGGAGCGCCGACCGAGGCTGCTTTGGCTTCGATTACCGCCCGCGCCTCGGGATGGATTTTGCCCAGGACCACCCGCGAGCCGCGCTTGATGATGCCGGCTTTTTCGCCTGCGATCAGCGCCAGGCTATCGCCCAGCTCGGCCATGTGGTCGTAAGCGATGCGGGTGATGGCGACCACCTGTGGAGCGGGCAGTACGTTGGTCGCGTCCAGGCGCCCGCCCAGGCCGACCTCGATCACGCCCAAATCCACTTTCGCTTCTTGGAATGCCAAGAATGCGGCCAGCGTGGCGACCTCGAAGAAGGTCAGATCGGGCGCGCGATCCATCACGCGATTGAGTAGATCGACCAGGAGCTCGTCGCTGATCGGCTGGCCGCCGATGTTGATGCGCTCGGCGAACCGCATCAAATGGGGCGACGTGTAAACGCCGACCTTCGCGCCGTTGGCCCGCGCGATCGAGGAAACGAAGGCGGTCACGGTGCCCTTACCGTTGGTGCCGGCCACATGCACCGTCGGAAAGGCGAGTTGCGGATTGCCAAACGTCGCGCACGCAGCCTGCATGCGCGTCAGGCCCAGCTTTCTACCGAGAGGGACCAAGCGATACAAGCGCTCGAGCGTCGACTTCAGATCCGTCACTGACCCTCACCACCCAGATGGGAAAGCAGGGAATGTAGCCTTTGTTTCATCTCATTGCGCGGCGCAATGGTGTCGACCATGCCGTGCTCGATCAGGAACTCCGAGCGCTGAAAGCCCGGCGGCAACTTGGCGTTGATCGTGCTTTCGATCACGCGCGCGCCGGCAAAGCCGATGGTTGCGTTCGGTTCGGCCAGGTTGATATCCCCCAAAAATGCCGTGCTGGCGGCGACGCCGCCCGTGGTCGGCTGCAAAAGCACGCTGATATATGGCTTTTTGACACTGCGGAAGCGGCCGAGCGCGCTCATCGTCTTGGCCATTTGCATCAGGCTCAGGATGCCCTCTTGCATGCGGGCGCCGCCCGAAGCGTGCAGCAAGACGACGGGCAGGCGTTCAGAGGTGGCGCGCTCGAACAGGCGCGTGACCCGCTCGCCGACCACTGAACCCATGCTGCCGCCCATGAAGGCGAAGTTATACGCGCCGTAAGCAATCGGGATCTCGCCCAGGCGAGCGCGGCCGATCTCGACCGCCTCGGTCGCGCCGGTCGTGGCTTGGGCCCGGGCGATGCGGTCGACATAACGCTTGCCGTCCTCGAACTCGAGCGGATCACAGGGCAGAAGATGCTCGTCCCAGCGCTCGAGCTGCGCGCCGTCCAAGAGCAAGCGACGCCAGTCGGCGCTGCTCATGGGGTGGTGGTAGCCGCACGAGGGACAGACGTAAAACCGAGAGGACAGGTCCTCGACGGTGTTCACGACCGCGCAGCCGGTGCATTTACGGAAGAGACCTTGACCGACCGAGCGCTTCTCGGAGCTAGTCGACTGTGGGGGGGTACGTTCGGGCAGTGCCACGGTAATTTCGAAACCTAGCAGACGAATGGGGGGCGAGCCTCTAACAAGCGGGGCTCGCGCGCAACTCGGTCGTCACGCTTTTTTTACGGTGACCGCCCGCAATTGACGAGGATTCGCCTCGGGGCGGGCCGACAATGTGTGTGAGCTCTTGAGACTGTAGGGAAAATGGGGCGAAATCCCGGTCCCATGATGCAAGGGCCCCCCCCGGCCGTCCTCGACCTGCGCGCTCCGCTAATCGGCCGCGACGCCGAACTACGCCGGCTTGGTACGAATTTCGAGCGCGCCCTGAGCGACGGTGAAGCCCGCGCAGTGACCCTCGTCGGCCCCGCCGGGATGGGCAAGACCCGCCTGGTGGACGAGTACCTTCGCACTCGGGCGCCCGCGCCCGCGCTGCGTGCGTTCTGGGGCGTGCCGCGCTCCGAGCGACTAGCGTACGGTCTGTTCGAGCGGCTGCTCCGTGCGCGTTTCGGGGTCGCAGACGGCGCGGATCGCAACGCGGCCAGCAACAAGATACGGGACGAGCTCGCGCTCGTGCTGGAGGACAGGCGCGTCGGGGACGTGAGCTACTTCCTGGGTGAGCTGATGAATCTGCCGTTCGCCGAGAGTCCGCTGACTCGCGCGGTGGCAGATGACCCGTCCCAAGCGCGGCTGATGCGACGCGCGATCTTGCGCAGCTTCGTGGAGAGCGACGCCGAGCGTGGTGGGCCACTGTGCCTGGTGTGTGAGGATCTACACGCCGCCGACGAGGATTCGATCGAGCTTTTGCGCTACCTGATCGAGAACCTGAAAGGTCCGATCGTGATCGTTTGCCTCGCGCGCCCCGAGTTTCTGGCGCGGCACGAAGGCTGGCGTGAAATCGGGGGCGTTCGCCACGAGTTGATCGAGCTCGGGGCGGTCACGGCCCACGAGTCTGCCGAGATCATGGGCGCGCTCTTGAGCCGCTGTCAGAGTGGCAGCGCGCCGCGCTTGATCGACGCGGGCGTGGGCTTGGCCGGCGGCACGCCGGGTCTGCTCGAACACATGGTCCGGATCTTCTTCGATTCGGGCGTCTTGCGCGAGCAAGGCGGCGCGTGGCAAGTCGATTTGGATCGCTTGGCGAACGCCAAGTTGCCGCTCACGGTGGCGGATGCAGTGGCCGCTCGGATCGCTGCGTTGTCTGCCCGCGATCGTCGGCTCTTGGAGCAGGCGGCGGCCATGGGCAGCGTGTTCTGGCTGGGAGGCCTGGTAGCCCTCGGTCGGCTCGACCAAAAAGCGCCGGAATACTGGGAGATCGCCGCAGCCACGGATATCCAGGACGTCGAGAAGTTGCTCGTCGACTTGGTGCAGCGAGACTACGTGCTGAACGTTCCGGACTCTGCGTTCAGCGGCGAAAAAGAATACATCTTCAAGCACAACTTGGAGCGCGAGCGAATTGCTCAGCTCACCGCGCCTGCGGCCTTGCGCCGCTACCATCGCTCGATCGCCGATTGGCTTGCACAGAAGGAGACCCTGCGCAGCCAAGAAGAGTACGTGGCGATGCTGGCCCGGCACTTGGAACACGGCGGCTCGCTGACGCGCGCAGCCTTCACTTACCTCGACGCCGGCAACATCGCGCGTCACCAATACGCGGCCAAGAAGGCCCACGATTACTACCAAAAGGGCCTCGAGCTCTTGGGTGACGACGACGCGCGGCGGCGCATCGACGCGCTCCACAACCATGGCGACGTGCTGCTGCTGCTCGGCAAGACGGACGAGGCGTTGGCTGCCTTTCGCGAGATGCACTCGATCGCCTTTCGGCTCGGGCTGAGGGCGAAGGGCGGAGCTGCACACAATCGCATCGGTCGCGTGTATCGCGACACGGGCTCGCTCGATCTCGCGCGGGATCACCTGGAAACCGCGCTCGCGCTGTTCGAGAACGTGCACGATTCGCGTGGCGTCGCCGCCAGTCACGACGACATCGGAAAGCTGCTGTGGATGCGCGGCGAGTACGAAGCTGCGCTGGAAGAGCTGAAAAAAGCCTTGGATATGCGCAAGGAGCACGGTGACGGTCGCTCCATCGCGCTCAGCTTGAACAACATCGGTTTGGTCTGGCGTGACCACGGGCAGCAAGCTCAGGCCCGCGAGGCCCTGGAAGCGGCGCTGAAGATCCGCCGTGAGCTCGATGACCCACTGGGCAGCGTGGAGAGCATGAACGATCTCGGTCACCTGGCGCTCGACCAAGGAGAACACGAGAAGGCCCTCCGCTTGTTTACCGAAGCGCACACGTTGGCCAAGGATGTCGGCGAGCACAACCGCATTGCCGCGGTGTTGACCAGCATCGGCGTCACCCACCAGCGCATGGGCCACAGTGACGAAGCGGTCGTGTACCTGACGCAGGCCGAAGAGCTCTGTGATGAGCTCGGCGATAAACTGCACTTGGCGGAAGCCAAGCGCGCCTTGGCCAAGACCTACCTGGAGCAGCGCGAGCTGAAGAAGGCGCGCGATCTGATCAAGCGCGCGGTCGATCTGTTCGGTCAGGTCCGCAGCAAGCCGCATTTGGCGGTCGCCCTCCGCACTTTAGGTGAGGTGACCGGCGCGGGCGCCTGGGGTGAAGGGCACGAAGTGAAGGCTGTCGACTATTTCATGCGCTCGATCGCCATCTGCAAGGAGATCGGCAACGAGCTGGAAGTCGCTCGTAGCTACCAGGCATTCTCCAGCTACGTCTTTTCGTCGCTCCACTACCGCCACAACGCCGATATTCAGCGCGAAGCTCAGAAGCTGAGCGAGATGGCGGACGTGATCTTCGAACGGCACCGCATTCGCTCGCGCGCCAGCGTGGCTTGAGCGTTTCCATCGAAATAGCGCTCGACGCGCGCTTCGGATCGGGCGATCTCAGCCGGCATGAGCTCGCCTCCTCTTCCGCTCCGTGTGCAAAAGATTGGTCCGGTCGAGGTGCCCTTGCCGGCTTACCAGACGGAGCACGCGGCTGGCCTGGATCTGTGTGCCGCGCTCAGTGAATCGAAACGGCTCGAGCCGGGGGCGCGACTGCTCGTACCGACCGGGCTCGCGTTTGCAATCCCGGAGGGTTACGAAGGCCAAGTGCGGCCGCGCTCCGGGCTGGCGCTGAAACACGGCATCAGCATCGTCAATGCGCCGGGCACGATCGACGCGGATTACCGCGGCATGGTGCAAGTGTTGCTCATCAATCTGGGGCAGGGGCCGTTCCTGATCGAGCCTTTGTCGCGGATCGCGCAGCTGGTGATTTGCCCGGTGGTACGGGCGGAGCTCGAGCTGGTGAGCGCTCTTCCCGAGACCACGCGCGGGGCGGGCGGCTACGGCTCGACCGGCGTCTGAGCGGCGATTCGCAGGTAAAAATCACGCAGCTCGCGGGCCACTTCGCCGCGTTCGACGTCGCGGGTGATGATGTGTTGCGAGCGCGGCAGGATCACGACGCGCACGTCGCGTGTGCCGAGCAAGTTGGCCACGCGCCAGGCGTTTTGGACCGGGCAAACGCCGTCCAGCGCGCCATGTAGGATGAGCGTCGGGCAACGTACTCCTGCCAAGCGTTCGCGCATGGCGCGGCCTGCGCGCTCCAGATCGATCGCGGCGTGCGCCGGGTCCGCGTTGTACGAAATCTGACTCTGGCGCGCGGCCTCGTCGGCAATGTTCGAGCCGCCCTTCTTCAACAGGAAATCCGGGAGGCGAAGCAAGGAGCCTGCGCGTAGCGCGAACGCCAAAGATGGCCGCAACCAGAAGGCGTTGGCCATCAGCACGAGCCCGCGCACGCGCTCGGGATGTTCGAGCGCAAGCTCCGCCGCGAGCAGCGAACCCATGGAAATCCCGGCCGCGATCACCGGACCCTGACTGGCCAATTCCTGGTAAGCGCGCTCCGCGCCGTTCGCCCAGTCGGCGAAGCGGGTCCGGGCCAGATCCTTGGCGTGGCTGCCATGTCCGGGCAAGCAGCGAGCGAGCGCTGACAGACCCAGGTCTGCCGCGACCGTAGCCGCGAGCTCGACCTCCCGGGTCGTGCCGCCAAAGCCGTGGAAGGCGACCACGCCTGGCGCGCGCCCGGAAAAGCAGATCGGCTCAGGGACCGCCGCGCTCAATGCTCCGAGCTCGACTCGCCCCTGCGAAGCGCGGCGAAAGTTCATCCTTCGCCGCGTTTGATCCCATAGCTGCGCACTTTTTTGTGCAAATTAGTGCGTTCTACGCCGAGCACGATGGCCGCCTTGGAGATATTCCAGTCGAGCGCTTTCAGCGTTTCGATGATGTACGCACGCTCGGTCGTCTCGCGATACTCGCGCAACGTGAGACGACCGGAGGACGCTTGGGGCAGCGGTGTGCTCTCGGCATCCGAGAGGCCATCAGCCTGACCGCCTTGACTCGCTTGACCCGACGAGGCCTCCTCGACCTCGTCGTCGAACGGGCTATCGTGCGGATCCTCCGGCAAGTCCGCAATCGTGATCACGTCACTCGACAAGATCGCGGCGCGCTCGACCACGTTCTTCAGCTCACGCACGTTGCCCGGCCATTTGCGCCGTGACAGAGCGTCGAAGACGCTCGGGTCGATGCGCTTCGAGCGCAGACCGTTCTCCTTGCAGAAGCCAGAAACGAAGGCCTCGGCCAAAATCGTGATGTCTACCTTGCGCTCGCGCAACGCTGGCACGCGGATTGGGAACACGTCCAGGCGGAAGAACAAGTCCTCGCGGAAGGTGCCGAGCTGCACGGCCTTGGCGAGATCCTTGTTGGTCGCGGCCAGCACGCGCACGTCCACGTTGATCACGTGTTCGGAGCCGACTCGCACGACCTCGCCGTTTTGCAGCGCGCGCAGCACCTTCGCTTGCGCGGTCAGATCCATGTCGCCAATCTCGTCCAGGAACAGCGTGCCGCCGTGCGCCTGCTCGAAGAAGCCGCGCTTGCGGGCCTGCGCGCCGGTAAACGAGCCCTTTTCGTGGCCAAACAACTCGCTCTCGATCAATTCACGCGGGATGGCTGCGCAGTTGACCTTCACGAACGGCGCGTCCCTGCGTGGGCTCAGGCGATGGATGGCGCGGCTGACCAGCTCCTTGCCCGTGCCGCTTTCGCCGGTGATCAGCACGCTGGCCTTCGTGGGCGCCACTTTGTCGACGTCTTGAAACAACTTCTGGATCGGCGCGCTGGTGCCGATCATCTCGTAGCGCGCCTCGAGCTCGACGCGTAGCTGTTCGACGGTGCGGTTCAGGCGCGCGGTGCGGATCGAGTTGCGCACGCTGACCAGCACGCGCTCGCGGTTCAAGGGCTTCTCGAAGAAGTCCGTGGCGCCGAGCTTGATCGCCGCAACCGCGTCGTGCACGGTGGCATGGCCACTGATCACGATCACGGGCAGATCCCGGGTCGCGTCGTCGGCGCGCAAGCGCTGCAGGGCATCCAGCCCGCTCATCCCGGGTAGCTTCAAATCGAAGATCGCGACGTCTACGGGCTCTTGCGGGTTGCCGAGCGTTTCGATCGCTTTCTCGCCGGACTCCGCCTCCAGCACTCGGTAGCCTTCTCCGGTCAGCACCATCTCCAAGATGCGTCGGATGTTCTTCTCGTCGTCGACGACCAGGACGGTCGGCGGAACGGTGCTGAGCGGGGAGGGGTCCGGCATCTCTCAGCCCTGTTTACCGAGCGCGGCCAAACGCTCCAAGTAATGCTTCGCGGGTACCACGAACGGGCTGGTCGGATAGCGCGTGAGCACGAGCTCGAGCACGACCCGCGCCTTTTCGCGCTCTTTTGTCTTGAGGTACACCTCGCCCAGCATGACCAAGCCTTCCGGCTCCAAACCCGAATCCGGGTAGCTACGAAGCGAGTATTGAATGCGCGCGACCGCGGCTGGGAACTTGTCGCGGCTCAGATAGAAACGAGCGACGTACAGCTCGTGCCGTGCCAAAAGCCCGGTCACGACCGACTGCATATAGGCGAGCTGGGGCGCGTTCTGGCTGTTCGGGTAGTCGTTCAAGCACGCACGAATGCTGGCGTGCGCGTCGTTGACGTACGCCAGATCACGTTCCTCGAGTGGTGGCAGCAGAAACGATGCGCTCACGGCGTCGTACTGCGTCATCGTCACTTTGTAGCGAGCGTACGGGATTTCCGGGTCGTTCGGGTAGTCGTGGACGAAGGCTTTGTAGCCCGCGGTTGCCTCCGCGAATTTGTCCTGCTCGTAGTCGGCATCGGCCAAGCGCAGCTCGGCCAGGCGCGCGTAGCGGCTGTAGCCATAGTTGCGTTTCACTTCGGCCAACTTTTGCCGGGCGCTTTCCCAGTTCTTGGCGTCGAAGTCGTCCATCGCCGCGTCGTAGTCGCGCTTGGCCTTCTCCGAATAATCGAAGGCCGACACGGCGCGGTATTCCTTTTCGCAGCCGATCAGACAGCCAAGGCTCAGCGCGAGGCCCAACATCAACCGAGGCGTGGCCCTCTGAATTCCGCGCCCCCGGCCGGAAATCTTCGACCCGCGTGTGCTTGCCTTCGTTGTCCGCATGTTCGAGGCCTCTGCTAGCGGCGTTCCGTTTCGGGCGCAAGTTGACAGGCCCAGATCTGCGCGGTTTCTGGGGCGGTGCTGCTGCTCGGAAGCCGCGCGGGTCTCGATTGATGTCAGGCCGTAAACGTGACCGTGACCGTGACCGTGCCCGATCTGCGCAGGATCTTCTTGATTGATGGTCGCGATCGGCCCCGCGTCGCACGCAGCCTTCGGCGTCCGAGTCCGGGACCCGGCGTCACGTGGGGTGCGTGGCTGGATCGAGAACGCCCCATTCTCATGCCGGGAAGTCGGGCTCGCCTCCCAGAGGCGGGCACGGGCACGGGCACGTTTACGGGTGCCCGAACAATTCAGGGACTAGCGCCTCTCGGGACAACGGGTAAAGATGCCCGCCGAGGCAAATGAACGAGCCCGTCCCCATGACCCCCGCCGGCGCGCAAAAGCTGCGCGACGAACTGGTCCGCCTCAAAGAGGAGCGACCGAAAATCTCGCGTGCCATCGGTGTGGCCCGCGATCACGGCGATTTGAAGGAAAACGCCGAGTACCACGCCGCCAAAGAGCAGCAGGGCCTGAACGAAGCCCGGATCAAAGACATCGAAGACAAGCTGTCGCGCGCGGAGGTGATCGATCCGTCCAAGTTCTCGGGCGATCGCGTGCGCTTCGGAGCCGTCGTTCTGCTCACGAACCTCGACACGGAAGAAGAGAACACTTACCAAATCGTGGGTGCTGACGAAGCCGACCTGAAAAATGGCACGATCTCCGTCTCGGCGCCGCTTGCGCGAGCGCTGATCGGCAAGTCGACCGGTGATGAAGTGGTCGTGACTCTTCCAGGCGGGACGCGCCGCTACGAAATCGGCAGTATCGAGTTCCGCTGAAGTGACGGGTTCGCTCAGGTCAGCGGGCGGCTCGGCGCTCGCACGAATCGCGCGCGCGTGCTGGGCCGTCTGGGCGTTCGTGGCTGTGGAATTGGCGGTCGCGCTGCTGTTTGCGGCGCGCGAGCTGAGCAGCGTCTGGGAGGTCCAATACGGGCTGCTTTGGTTGGCTCCGACGCTGCTCAGCGGGGTGGCGGCGGTCGCGCTGATCGGCGCCTTCGTGGCTTGGCTCGTGCAGCATTCCGAGACCCGCGCGGTGCGAGCGCTGCTCGGTGCGTTCGGCGTCGCTGCCGGTGCGGTGCTGGGTTTTGGGGTTGGGGGAGGACGGCACCTGGCAACCCTGGGCCAACGGGGCGGTTTCGCGATGATCGTCGGCGCGCTCGTGGGCGCGCTTTCCTGGGCGGCCGCGCCCACGCTGGCGCGGCTCGAGCGCGAGCGACCGAGCTCATGCGCGCTCGTGATCGCACTCGGCGCGCTGCTGGCCGAGCTCGCCAACCACTTGATCCTGGCCCGGCTCTACCCAGCATTCCATTTGGGCCTTTCGGCATGGGTGCTGCTAACGCTGCCGTTAGCGGCTGAGGCCGTGCTGCGCGCGCTCGGTTCGACGCC
>Ga0247783_1000787_pt1 | contig 10132 bp, 9 predicted proteins | sample UWRJL064202C5_FD_179911 | JGI IMG/M metagenome (GOLD analysis project Ga0247783, IMG submission 179911) | Plant litter microbial communities from Arlington Agricultural Research Station in Wisconsin, United States - UWRJ-L064-202C-5 | ecosystem: Environmental > Terrestrial > Plant litter >... | reverse complement strand
GCGCGGGCGGCTCCAGCGCGGGTGGCTCCAGCGGCTCCAGCGCGGGTGGCTCCAGCGGCTCCAGCGCGGGCGGCTCCAGCGGCTCCAGTGCGGGCGGCTCTAGCGGCATGGCGACGATGTGCTTGAAGTGAGGGAGTGACGCGCTCGCCTTCGGGAGGGCGCGTCACCATCGCGCACGGCGCGTGACCACGACGCTCGTTCGTGGTCACTGCGTTTCAATCACGCGATCACACCGGCGTCGGCAGGCTGACCATCCAGTGGATGCCGAAACGGTCGACGCACATGCCGAAGTATGGACCCCAAGGCGCATTGGCGAGCGGCATGGCGACCGAGCCACCGCCGCCGCTGAGCGCGGCGAAGACGCGATCGGCCTCGGCCTTGTCGTTCGCGACCACGGACACGTGGAAGTTGTTGCCGAAGACCGTCGGAGGGCCAAAGCCTTCGACGACGTCGCTGCCCATCAAGTGACATGCTTCCGTGATCGGCAGTTGGACGTGCACGATCTTGTCCTTGGCTGCAGGAGGCACGTTGGGCATGAACGATGCCTCGCCGAACGTCTGGATCATCGCGATCTTGGTGCCGAAGACCGTCTCGTAGAATTGAAACGCTTCTTTGGCCGTACCTGGGAAGTTGAGATAGAGGTGGACGAGCTGCATGGGCAGGACTCTACACTCGACGCGGCGGCGACCCAATGCCTGCTGATTCGTGCTTGGGTCTTGCACGATTCAACCAATTTTGGGCAAATGAGGCACTTTCACCGCTTGCGCGGGGCAAGCGCGAGCGCTGAACTAGCGCCATGGAACCGCTTCGAGAGCTGAGCCTGTTGATTGCCCGCCAGGCGTCGAAAGCTCCGCGCGGAAGGTGGAAGAATGACGCGCTCGGGCTGATGTTGAGCATGACCGGGCAGATCGCGAAGCCAACGCTGCAGGTATACGATCCCGTTTTTGCCTTGGTCGTCCAAGGCGAGAAGCAGCTCGTCCTGGGCGACCAGGTCTTCAGCTGCGGTCAGGGCACGTTCATCGTCGTGTCGGTCGATCTACCACTCACCTTTCAAATCTCGCGAGCGACCCCCGAACAGCCCTACATGGCGCTGGCGATGACCTTGAAGCCGGCGCTGATCGCTTCGCTACTGCTCGAGGCAGCAAGCGCCGATCACTTGCCGATCGCAGCAAACACAGCGGGGCTGGGCGTGAGCCGTGCACCAGCCGAACTGCTGGAGGCGCTCGTTCGCCTGGTTCGGATGATAGACAATCCGCGCGACCTGCCCGTGCTCGGGCCGATTGTCGAGAAAGAGATCCTGTGGCGTTTGCTGTGCAGCGAGCAGGGCAATCGGCTGCGTCAAATCGGGCTGGCCGACAGCCGCCTTTCGCAGATCGGGCGGGCGATGCGCTGGATGCGCGACAACTATCGCGAGGCCGTGCCGGTCGAGGAGCTCGCACGCATCTCTGCCATGAGCGTTACCTCGTTCCACCGACACTTTCGCGCGGTCGCCTTGATGAGCCCGCTCCAATACCTGAAACAGATCCGCTTGCAGGAAGCGCGGGCGCGACTGCTTTCGCGCGCCGAGGACATCGCCAGCGTCGGGCACGCCGTCGGTTACGACAGCCCGTCGCAATTTAGTCGCGAATACAAGCGAGCCTACGGCGCGCCTCCAGGCCAAGACGCGCGCTCGCTGCGGCGCGAGTCTGGCAGCAAGAGCTGAGCGACGACGAAGGCCCCGACGCTAGGGGACGTCGAAGTAGCGCCCTTGCTCGAGATCTCGAATCAGCCCGACTTCGGTTGGATGCCAGCTCAACCGCTCGCGGGTCAATGCGTTCGAGGCCGGGGCGTCCATGGCGAGGACGTGGCCAATGAAGCCGAGTAGTTCGCCGGCTTGCTCAGGAGTCTTCGAAACCACTGGCACCTTCAGACGCTGCCCGATGATCTCGGCGATCTGTCGGAGCGGAATGCCTTCGTCGGCGACGCCGTGAAATCTTGCGCCTGCCGCGCCTTTTTCGAGGGCAAGCCGATAAAGCTTGGCCGCGTCGAGACGGTGGACGGCAGGCCAGCGGTTTTTCCCGTCACCGACGTAGATGGCAAAGCCCTTTTCGCGCGCGAACTTGATCAGGGCCGGCACGAAGCCGTGATCGCCATCACCGTGCACGGATGGTGAGAGGCGTATCGTCATCGAGCGCACACCTTGGGCTACGGCGGCGATCCCCGTCTCTTCCGATTTGCGCGGCGACGCAGGTCCCGGCAGATCGTCTTCCGTGCCTGGGCGACCCGGCGGCAGACCCAGTGTACCGGAGGTGACGATGAACGGTTTGTCCGAGCCAGCAAGGCCATTTGCCATGGCCTCGATCGCGAGCTGATCGGTTTGCGCGTTTGCGGCGAAGTCCGAGAAGTCATGAATGAAGGCAGTGTGAATCACGCCCTCGGCCGCCGCGGCTCCGCGTTTCAAGCTGTCTCGATCTTCCAGGGAACCGCGATGCACCTCGGCCCCTGCGGCCGCCAGCAAAGCTGCGCCCGAATCCGAGCGGGCCAGGCCGAGCACTCGATGACCTGCGCCGAGCAGCTCCTGCACGATCGCCGAACCCACGAACCCCGTAGCGCCAGTGACAAACACACGCATCTGTTGTTCTCCTGTGGCGGGTTTCAGCCCGCTCCTCTGAAATCAATTCAGCGGGCTCCAACATCAAAAGGGTTGGAGCGGCACAGAGAACATAAGCAGAAGCGACGGAAAGCCCTAGCTCGGACCCGCCTGTTTGTTGCACGATCCTACCAATGGTCTGCGGTCGTCGAGCGAAGGGCCGCAACGACCGCAAACGCGAGCTCACTCCTCAGTCGGCAACGCCGCCGCCGCTCAGATTGAGCACCGTGCCGGTCATCGAGCTGGCCAGGTCGGAAGCTGCGAATGCAGCGGCGTTTCCGAGCTCTGCCAGCGTAGTCAGACGCCTGAGGTGCGCGGTGTTCTCGAAGCGCGCTTGAAACTCGGCCTGGCTGACCCCGGCGGCCTGGGCATACAGCGCGAAATTCTCGCGAATCGTTGCCGTCTCCGGAATCGCGTGGGGCATCAGGCACACCACCCGTACCCCTTGTGGACCGAGCTCGGCCGAGAGGCTACGGCTCAGCGAGACAATCGCAGAATAGGCCGGCGCGGTGCCTCCCACGTTCGTGAACCCCATGCGAGCAGGAATGCCGGAGATCGTCAAAATGACGCCCGAACGCTTTTTGACCATGCGCCGCGCCGCGCTGCGTGCGGTGAGGAAATTGGACTGCGTATAGGCCGCAATCGGCAGTGCAAAATCGCGCGCTGAAAGCTCCAATAGGGGCGCCTTGTTCGTCAACTCCTTGGCGACCGAGATCGCACAGAAAGAGACGTCGATGGTACCGGACTTCTCCACGACCGAGCCCACGTAGCGTTCCACCGCCTGCTCGTCGAGGGCATCGACCTGCGCCGCTTCGGCGACACCACCGCGCCCGACGATTTCGGACGCCAGCGCCTTGATTGGGCCAAGAGTGCGCCCACTGAGGAATAGCTTGGCGCCCTCGCGTGCGAAGGCGCGCGCAACCGCGCCGCCAATATCCCCTCCAGCGCCATAGATCACTGCGTTCTTACCTTTGAGCATCATGTCGGTTCTCCTGCGAAGTAGTCCGTGGTTTCACGGTTCACTGAGCTATGACGACGCGAGCCTCGAAAGATCATCGGGCTACCGCGCGAAAAGTTCCTGTGCCATCTTCCGGTCATGACTGGCGCCGCGAGCGACGAGTCCTTTCGAGCCATTTTCGAGCCGCATCGGCGCCCAATCACGGCCCATTGCTACCGCATGCTGGGTTCGCTCCAGGATGCGGAGGAAATCGTCCAGGAGACGCTGCTTCGAGCCTGGCAAAGGCAAGCCGAAGCCAGGCCCGACACGACGCGCCCGTGGCTGTACAAGATCGCGACCAATGCCTGCCTCGACCATCTGCTGAAGGCGCGCCGCCGTCGCGTCTTGCCGCAGCTGATCGCTCCGTCCTCGAGCGCGTCGGTCAAACTCGCTGCCGCGACGGACGAGCGGCTCTGGATCGAGCCCGCCCCCGATGCGCTGCTCGACGTCGAAGACGACGCCAGCCAGCGGCCAGATCAGCGAGTGCCGCTGCGCGAAAGCATCGGCCTGGCGTTCATCACCGCGTTGCAGAGTTTGTCACCCAAGCAACGTGCCGCGCTGCTGCTCGTCGACGTCCTCGAATGGCGACCGGAAGAGGCGGCCACGCTGCTCGAAACCAGCTTATTCTCCGTAAATTCGTTGCTGCAACGTGCGCGAAAGAGCATCGCCGCCGCGCGCGTCGAGAGCACGCCGACGCGGCTCTCCAGCGCGGATACGGCGCTGCTTCAACGCTTCATCCACACCTGGGAAAGCGGTGATACCGAAGCATTCACCGCACTACTGACAGACGATGCACTGTTCTCCATGCCGCCTCAACCCGAGTGGTTTCGAGGACGCGAATCGATCGGCCGTTTCTTCGCAACCATGTGGTCGGCACAGCCGGGCCAGCGTCGCCTACTCACGCTGGCAGCGAACGGCGGCCCGGCGGTGGCCGTCTATCGTCGGATGATGACGCCAAACGCGCGGTACGAGCCAGGCGGAATCACGCTGCTCCGCATCCACGCAGGGCGCATCTCCGAGATCACTCGCTTCGGCTCGCCCAAGCTCTTCCCGCTGTTCGGCCTTCCCGCGCAGCTGCCCGCCGAATATTGAGCGCCGCCGCCGCTTTAGGGCATCAAGCCGTCGACGTACACGAAGTCGGTCGCCGCGGCAGCGGCGTAACAGCTGGCGCAATAACTGCGGGCTCGGGACTGCGAGCGCGCGCCAATCAGCGCGCGCTCGTTCGGATCAGGCGCGACGACGACGACGGCTCAGCACCACTCCGAGAGCCGCCAACGTACCCAAAGCGGCAACGGCGCCGCCGGTGGGGGCGGGCGGGCTGAAGGAGCACTTCTCGGACACCGAGTCAGCGCAGTCGCTGGCAGTATCCGCAACGGCCTTGGCAGCGACGTTGATATTGAAGGAGAACTCGCTCGCCAGCTGATCTGCGCAGCTTTGCAAGTTGCCGGCGCCGATGTATTGACCGTCACAGAACAACGCGCCGCCCTTGTCCTTGCAAGTGGTATTGCAAGTATTCACGGTTTCGCTTTGACAAGTCTCGTAGTTGTCGGTCTGACAGCTCAGAACGCAGTCTCGATTCACCTCTTCGATGCACTCGCTCTCGACCACACTCAAACACTTGGTCTCACAGTCCGTGGTTTGATCACTCGTGCTGCTGCTGTCGCAGCGCACATTGCAGTCGTGGTCGCAATTCTTTTGACACTTACCGCGGTCACCCCCGAAATGATTGTTCGAAACGGCACTCGACGTGCAGCTGTCGGAGCAATCACTGACACAGACCTCGCGCGAGCTCTTGGTGCTGATGGTCTCGCACTGCTTCGAGCAGGACTCGGTGTGGGTCTTTTTACAGCTCGTGGTATCCGTGACCGTGCAACTACTGGCGCACGTTTCATAGGTCTTTTGTGCACAGACTTGCTCCGTGGAGCTGGTCGTGCAGGTCGTTTCACATTCCTGCGTCGGTTTGAATTCACAGTGAGAGTCAACGCTGAGATACACGCCGCCGCACTGATCGAGCGCCTTGGCCTGAGCCAAATTCGGCACCAGCAAAACGCCAGATAATAAAGCAAACGCTGACAAAGCGGACGTGATTCGAACACTCATGATAAGACTCCCTTGGGGGCCGCGAATCAGTTCGCGGATTGAGGCGAGCCTTTGCAGCTAGTGTACCAGTGCCCGCCGCCGCGCCATTTTCGACGACGGCTAATGGCAACCGACTCGCACCCTGGCAGTCCCAATTGGGTATTTGGGCGTTTCGTCGTCAATCTATGGCAGCGAACGCGGTTACGCGGCAAAGCCGCCTCAGTCCAAAGCTCACCGCTGCGCCACCAAGAGCGCGGCCGACTGTCACGGCACGGGCAAAGCGTCACAGCGGTTGCGCGCTTTTTGGGCGCTCAGCCAACCTGCTAGCGTCGAACGATGCTCGAGTTCGGGACCTACCCGACGCCCATCGAATGCCTGGAGCCACTCTCGACTGCGAAGGCGACGCTCTGGGTCAAGCGCGATGATTTGACGAATCCAATCTACGGCGGCAGCAAGGTGCGAAAGCTCGGGCCGTTGCTGGATGACGCGAAGAGTCGCGGCGCGACGAAGATCGTGACGGTGGGTGCGCTGGGCAGCCATCACGTGCTGGCGACCGGGGTGTTCGGGAAGCGCGTAGGTCTGGAGGTGGAGGCGGTCGTATTGCGCCAGCCGTACTCCCCACACGTACTCGAGACTGCCCGCGCCAGCATCGGCCAGGGGGTGCGGCTCTTGGCTGCCGCGTCGTATGCGGATGCGATGCGGCAACTGGCGGCCAGCGCGGCAGCGGGGGCATACACCATCCCCACTGGCGGCTCGAATTTGCTTGGCACGGTCGGAATGGTGGCAGCGGCGGTCGAGCTTTCGGAGCAGGTGCGCGCGGGCCTGCTGCCCGAGCCCGAGCTGATCGTCCTGGCTTTGGGCTCCGGCGGTAGCGCAGCGGGGCTCACCGCGGGCCTGATCCGAACAGGGCTACGCACTCGCGTGCTGGCCGTGGCAGTCGCCGAGCCGCTCAAGGTGTTCGGACAACGAGCGCACACGCTGGCCAGCGAGCTTGTCCCGCACTCGTCTCGAGCAGCCGCTTTCGCGCAGCTCGAAATCGAGCGACGCTACCTGGGCCAGGGCTACGGTCATGCGACCAACGAAAGCCAGCGCGCGATGCGTGAGGCAGCCCGAGTCGGCCTGATCCTCGATCACACCTACACCGCCAAGGCATTCGCTGCAGCGCTGGACCTGATCGCGCTCGGCGCAGTGCGGCACGTGTTGTTCTGGAACACGCTTTCCAGCACGGATTTGAGTCCGCTTTTGATCGACGCTCCAGAGGAGCGCGATTTGCCGGTCGAGCTTCGACGGCTTGCTCTGGCCTAGAATACTTCTTGATGGAAACGCAGCGCCAAGCGTCGACAGCTGGCTGAGAGCTTGCGACCCAAGCCTGGCGGACCACAAAAGAAAACGTCGACCGGTTCGGGCGCATGACGCGCCGCGATCGCAGACAGCTCACTGTCGAAGTCAGGCACGCCGACGCGCGTTTGCGTGCGAAGGCCAGTGACCCAATCAGGCTTGCCGATCTCGTGGGATAGGTTACGCGCGAGGTTCAGCGCCAGTGCTGCGACGTTGGCCCGCCCACCGGTCATGCAGATTTGGATGTCTACCAGTTGTCGATGATCGGTCTGCTCCACCTTCAAGAGCAGCTCAGCGAACCACTCGAACGAGCGCGAATCACGATTCAGCCAAAAGAAGTACAGCTTCTCGAGCTGATTTTCACCGGCATAAGCGCGCGCGACCATGCTTTCGAGCACGCTGGCAAAAGGCGTAACGCCGATCCCCGCGCCGACCAAAACCGCGTGGCGTGCGCCAAAGATGCTGCGACTCGGCGTCCCGAACGGCCCATCGATATTGACAACTACGTCTTCCAGGGCGGCGCGATCGTCCGCCATCTTGCGCAGTGACTTCGTCCAATCCCCCTCGGAGCGGATGTGAAAGCACAATCGGTCACCGCCCGGTGCGCCGCTGATGGTGAAAGGATGCCACTCGTAGCGAGCCAGGTGCGGGATCCTCAAGAAAGCGTAGTCGCCGGGGCGCGGCTTGAAGTCGGGCGGGCACTCGAGCTCGAGCCGGGTCACACCTGAGCTCAGCCCCGAAAGCCCCAGCATCCGGCTCACGTGCACGCGCCGACGCCGGCGCAGGAGCCACTCGAAGCCGAAGGCGAGCAGCGGAAGGAGCGCGAATTTGTAGAAGCGCGGGCCGTGGCTCAAGGCCAGGATGAACCAGGCGATATAGGCGAAGTGCGTGTAGTAGAAGAGCTCGAAGCGCCCGCCCTTGCGGATCCGGCGCAGCGAAAAACCCCACAAAATCGCCGACACGAGCAAGAGCCCGAAACCAGTGCGCCCTGCGTGCGTGCCAGTCAGCGAGCTCCAAATCCCAGCGTGTCGGGAGTAGTTCGCGAAATGCGCGATTGAGTGGAGCAGGCCGAGGACGAACAACCCCACGCCGAGCACGCGATGAATCAGCAGCGCGTCGTCGAGCGGCAGCAGGCGCCCGAGCGCAGTCTGGCGCGCCCAATGCAAAATCCGGCGAAGCACCGGCACCAGCACCAGCGCACCATCCAGATTGATGCAGCCACCCGCGCCGTGCGCCACCATCAACCACAGCCCCTGCCCCTGGTAGCGCAAGGCGTTGCTCACGAAGAGCGCCAAGTTGGCGATCGCCAGCAGCACGAAAAAAATCAGCAAGGAGCTGCGATTTTCCGCGAGCCGCTGCAGCCGGGGTCGAAAGCTGGCACGCGGCTTCGGTGGGTTCAAGAGCTCGGCGTCCGGCAACAGCCAGTACGCTTCATTCTTCGAGATCAGCTCGAGGAGCTTGGGATCTGCGGCGGTCACTCGCTCGAATTCTTCGAAACTAAGGCTCTTGTTGCCGTCGTCGTCGGCGGTCGACAAGAGCAAATGCGTGAGCTCGTCGACCCGCCCTTCACGACGTCGCGTGGAGTGCACACCCGAAGCCGCCGAGCCCGCTTCTTCGTCGAGGTTCATGGCAATCATGCGCCGAATTTCCTCGGGCTCGATCAGGCCATTTCCGTCCAAGTCGTGGATCTGGAAGGCCAGGCGGAGCTTGTCGCGCGCGCTACCGAACACCAGCCGGCGTACGGCTGCCATGAACTCCTCACGACTGACCCGGCCGTCGCCGTCGCGATCCAGAATCGACAACATGCGTTGTCCCAAAAATTCGCAGCGAATGCGCAGCGCGCGCTGCAGATCGGTAGCATCAATCAGTTGGTCAGCCCCGGCGTGACCCGCGAACGCGTGCGACACCGCCTCGAGCAACCGCGGATCGAGGGAGCGAGCGGGCCGCGATGACGGCGGCACGCCGAGCGGATCATGCCTGAGAGGATTCTGTGCCACGAACTGCAAAGCTTGCTGAGCCGCAGCATGCCGAGCAATGGTTATTATGCCAAGAATTGTCGGCAATCAGTCGACGCTCGCCTCGCCGCCATCGTGGTCAGGTCCGGCGCCGGTTCACAGCGCGCGAGGCGGCCAGACCGGCGGCAATGCCCTCGATCACGGACTCGAGCCCTCGTTCGAAGGTCACGTCGGACGACGGATGCGTCGCCTCGCGGACCACTTTTTCGATCATCGGGAAGCGACCGGTAGCGATCACCCGCTGCAGGTAAGGCCAGGTCGCTGCTTGCCAATCACTGTCGTTCAGGCCGCTTTCGTGCTCGGCGCGCAGACTGGTTGCCTCGGTTTTGATGGCACCTACAACGTAGGCGTTCAACGTCCCATAGGCCTGTAGAGCGTCATCGATCTGCTCGAACCCTCGGTCGTCACTCAAAGCGGCCAGCGATTCTTCGTAGTGGTCGAGGGCATTGGGGCCGAGGTGCGGCCTCGGGCCCAGTAGATCGACGAACCATGGGTGTCTTTTCGCCGCCTGTCGCACGCGCTCGGCGATCGAGCGCAATGTCTTCCGAAAGTCAGCCCCGCGCGCGGGCCCCTTCCCCACTAGCTCGCCGAAGACCGAGTCGACCATCAATTCGAGCAAGCCCTCTTTCGTCGACGTGTACGTGTACAGCCGCATTGGACCGGCATGGAGTTTGGCTGCCACCTTGCGCAGGGAGACCTCAGTCAACCCCTCTCTGTCGGCAATCGCAATCGCAGCGCGCACGATCCGCTCGCGGCTGAGCGGGCCGGGCGCGGGGCGACGAGCAGGCTCGCTGCGCTCCCAGACGAGCGAGGCGGCGGGCGTGGGCGACTTCCGACGAGCTGACATCAACCGCTGTTTTCCACCGAAGGCCTCGCCTTGACAAGGCGCATCGACCGATACACCGTATCGATATGGACATTGTATCGGAGACAGAAGAGCCGGATTCCACCTCGGTGCTGGTGATCGGCGGCAGCCTCGTGGGGCTGTCGGCCGCGATGTTCCTCGGCCAGTACGGAGTACGGACGGTGCTGCTGGAGGCGCACCTCGGCAGCCATCGCCATCCCCGGGCGATT
>Ga0247783_1000785_pt1 | contig 10136 bp, 7 predicted proteins | sample UWRJL064202C5_FD_179911 | JGI IMG/M metagenome (GOLD analysis project Ga0247783, IMG submission 179911) | Plant litter microbial communities from Arlington Agricultural Research Station in Wisconsin, United States - UWRJ-L064-202C-5 | ecosystem: Environmental > Terrestrial > Plant litter >... | reverse complement strand
TTCTGGTCGAGTTGCGCGCTCAGGTCGCTGAGGCGGTTCGCGAACGTGCCGGGGTTCTCCGGATCGAGCGACAGCGAGTTGAACGTCGGATCGCGGGCGACGAAGTACTTGATGGTCCCGTCGAGCTGTTGCGTGATGTACGGCGCCGTCGCCGGCACCGGGTTCGCCGGTTGGGCCGAGCCGAAGTTCAGGAAGGTCACCGTCGGCTCGATCGCGGCGGTGAAACTCGCGATGCCCGGGTCGGCGCCCCAGATGTTGTAGCCCGGATACCCGGTCTCGCCGCTCGCGAGCTGGAAGTTGAAGCGCGTCGCCGTATTGATCGTCTTGAACGCGGTGATCTGCGCATCCGACAGGCACGTGTCGCCGGTGTCGATGCCGCCCGGGCAGCGCACCGGCGTTCCGTTGAAGATCGCGGTCGACGGATCGAAGATCGCATTGCACTGCTGCTGGTTCGCGATCAGTCCGTCGACGAGCCCGTCGAGTCCGTCGCACGCCGCCATCGCCGCGTTGAACAGCAGCAGGCGTTTCGCCGTATTGGGGTAGGCGCCGGGTTGCGCGAGCGCCCGGCTCATCCGGTGGCCGCCGAGCATCGCGGACAACTGGTTCCATGCCGGGTACCACGCCACGGCGCCGTCCCAGTCGGCGGGCCAGCGCTGGATCGCCTCGAGCGCTTCGCGTCCGCCGGTCGAGCCCCCGGTGAAGTACGACTTCGTCGGGGCGCCGGCCGCGTAACGCTGCTTGATGAGGTAGACCGCCGCGTCGCGCGTCTTCTTCAGTGCGTCGCCGCCGAAGTTACGCGCCGCCTCGTCGTTCAGCAGGAAGGTGCCGTCCAGCGATCCGCGCGCATTGGCCTGGTGTCCCGAGTCGCTCGCGAACACCGCATAGCCGCGGCCGAGCGGCGTCAACTGATCGGTCGGGCCGTTCGGGACGTTGCCTTCGACATTGGGAATGGTTCCGTCGAAGCCGCCACCGCCGTACATCACGACCTTCGTGTTCCAGGTCGTCGGCAGCGACACGCGGAAGATGATGTTCGGCGCGGTCGTGTCGACGGGCGCGATGCTCGCGGTGACGAGGCAATGCTCCGGCAGCGCCGTGGGTCCGTTGCCGCTCGGCGGGACGACGTTCGCCGTCGTCACCGTGCCGCCGCTGGTCGGCAGGCCGATCGACGAAGCGGGGATGGACATCCCCGCCAGCTGCGCACAGGTCAGCGCGACGGCGGGCGGTGGAGGATTGTTGCCGTTGTTGTTGTCGTTGCCGCCACCGTCGCCGCCGCATCCGCCCAACAGGGCGGCCGCGAGGCAGGCCAACGAACCGACGTGCGCCATGACCTTCATTTCGTCTCCGATCGTGTAGGCCCGGACGCCGTGGGAATCGCCGCGACCGGTGCCGCACGATCATAGGAAGAGGCGGGTGCCGCCTCCAAGGTCGCTGGCGGCAAGCGCGAAGTCATTTGAGGACAGCGCGCGCATGGCGACGCGGCACGGCGTCAACGCATCGGCGTGCTCAGGCTCCAGAGACGCAACGCGATATGGATCTCGAGCGCGCGCGACGCGTTGCCCCAATGGCCGAGCAGGTCCTCGATCGTGGCGAGGCGCTGGCGGACCGTGTTCACGTGGATCGCGAGGCGATGCCCCGTCGTCCGCGCATTCTGGTTGCTGTCGAAATAGCACAGCAGCGTCGCGGTCAGCTCCGAGCCGCGCTTGCGGTCGTGGGCGACGAGTGCGCCGATCGTCGCGTCGAGAAAGTTCGCGAGGCTGGTCTGGTCGTGGGTCTCGAAGAGCGTCGAGTACAGCGCGAGTTCGTTCTGTCCGATGACGTGTCCGTTGACGCCGATGCGACCCAATACGGACAGCGCGCGCCGGAGCGTCGCATAGAGCGCCGGGATCTCCGTCGACGTCGCCACCGGTCGGGACAGCACGCCGCGGTGGACCGACCCCGCTTCGAGGCGGACCCAGGCACTCGCCGCGTCACGAACGTCGAGCGCGCGTGTGGCGGCGCACAGGACGACGAGCACGCCGTCGATCTCGTCGGCCAGCACGTTGTCCATCGACGTCATCGTCCGGAAGCGTCGCGCCGCATAGCCGGCGCTCGGCCTGTCGAACTCGACCAGCAGCAGCGACAGCGGCTGCGCGAGGTCGACGCCGTGGCGCTCGGCCCGGTCCGCGAGCAGCGCCGGCTCGTCCTGGCGTGGCGAGACGAGGGAGCGCAGCAGCGTCGAGACGTGGCGATTCTTCTGCGCCTCGGCGCGCTCCTGCGACAGCAGCACGATGCCGATGACGCTCGAACTGCGTTCGAACGTGCGGATCGCGATCTCTTCCAGGTCGCCGCGATGGAACAGCGCGATCGATCCGAGGACGTCGTCGCCGCCGATCACCGCGGCCACGCGGCACGACTCGCCGCCGCTCTCGTACGCGACGACCGAGCGACCGATCTGACGACTGTGGTGCAACGCGCGGGCGAGCTCGGCGCTGTGTTCGCCATGCGGTTCGTAGCGCAGGGCCGCATCGCCGCCGTAGTCCTTCGTCGTGCCGCGGCTCACGACCTGGCCCGCCTCGTCGAGGACCAGCATGCTGCCGCCGAGCAGTGTCGCGACCGATTCGCACAAGGTCGCCAGCGATGCGCCCTTCGCGAGCAGCGACGTCATCTGCTCGTGCGCCTCGGCCGCGGCCTGGACGTTGCGCACGTGACGTTCGAGCGCGGCGCGGGCCTGTTCGGCCTTCTCCAGCGCCGCGTTGGCGCGCTCGAACTCGCGCGCATTCTTGATCGCGACCGCGCCGTGGGTGGCCAACGTGCACAGGATGGCGATGCTCTGCGCCGAATGGACGCGGTGATAGCGATCGGCGACGAAGAGGAGGCCGATCACATCGCCTTCCCAGATCAACGGCACGCCGACGAGCGCGGCGATGCCTTCGTCGCGGAAGGTATCGTCGAGCGTCGGATCGTGCGCGAAGCGCTTGTCGTGCAGGTACTCCGGCGTCGTGAACGGCAGGCGCGTCGACATGATCAGCCCCGCCGCGCCGAGGCCGCGCAGCGCGACCATGCTGGACGTGCGCTGCAGGAGCGCGCCGTCGGACACCAGCACCTGGAACTCGCCGCGCTCGTCGTCGTAGATCGAGAGCCACGCGACGTGCGAGTTCAGCAGATTGCGCGCGCGCGAGACCAGCGCGTGCAGCAGGCCGTTCAGGTCCAGGCGGCTCGACAAGTCCTGGGCCGACTCGATCACCGCGAGGAGGCCGCGTTCGCGCTGCTCCTGCAGCTCGAGACGATTGCGGACCGCCATGCCCATGCGGACGGTCTCCGCGATCGACTGGTCCGCGGACTTCTCGACGCCCGCGAGCAGGCGCGCGAATTCCTCGGGCGGCGCGCCTTGATGAAGCAACTCGATGAGTTCGGAGGCGACCTCTGCGCGATGGTCGACGTGGATTGCGCTCGCCATGACTTCTCTCGCTACCGGTCTCGCGGGGTCGCAAAGGCTAGCAGATGCCTCGTGTCCGAAGCGATCCGCGACGGACTCCGCCAGCACATCGGATGAGCGCGATTGCTGTCCGCGCGTCACATTGGGTTCGCCGCCGCGCCCATCGACACTGGCGGGCACGCCGCCGCATCGTCCCGAGCGCCGCCCCGACCCGAGTGAACGAGGCTCCACCGCCGCATGTCCATCCTGGATTCCCTGCGACCCGCGCCCGGTCTGCGCATTCTCGTCACCGCGGGCGCCAGCGGCATCGGCGCCGCGATCGCGCGCGCGTTCCATGAGTCCGGCGCGCGCGTGCACGTCTGCGATATCGACCGGGCCGCGATCGACCGGTCGATCGACGAGATGCCCGGCGTGACCGCGAGCATGGCGGATGCCGCCGTCGCGAACGACGTCGATCTCGTGTTCGACGACGTGCAACGCACGCTGGGCGGACTCGACGTGCTGGTCAACAACGCCGGGATCGCCGGCCCCACCGGACCGATCGACGCGCTCGACGCCAGCGCGTGGGAGCGGACGGTCGCGGTGAATCTCAACGGTCAGTTCTATTTCGCGCGCCGCGCCGTGCCGTTGTTGCGCCGATCGACCGCGAACCCGTGCCTGATCGCGATGGGCTCCGTGGCCGGCCGTCTCGGCTACGCGTACCGCACGCCGTATGCGTCGACGAAGTGGGCGATCGTCGGGCTCACGAAGTCGCTCGCGATCGAGCTCGGTCCGCACGGCATCCGCGTGAACGCGATCCTGCCCGGGACCGTCGAAGGCGAGCGGATGCGCGGCGTGATCGCGGCCCGCGCCGAGGCCCTCGGCATCGGCGTCGACGCGATGCGTCAGCAGTACCTCGACAAGATCTCGCTGCGACGCATGGTCACGACCGACGACATCGCGGCGATGGCGTTGTTCCTGTGTTCACCGGCCGCGCGCAACGTGACCGGCCAGGCGATCAGCGTCGACGGGAACCTCGAATACCTCTAGCGATCCGGGAGGCGGCGCAGCGCGCTCAGGTCCCGGGCGCCCAGAACGCGCAGTGGTGATCGACCGCGAAGGTTGACTGCGTGTACGGGACCGGCGGCGTGAGCGACTGGCGCTGGTCGGTCGCGATCGCATACGCGGGCCAGGCCGGCACGCCGGCGCCGTTCGGGTCGCCGGCCCGCGCGAACTGCGTCCAGTATCGGATCATCGCCTGCGAGAGCAGACGCTGGCTGGCGTTGAGCGGGACGGGATTGGGAATCGACGGGCGGACCTTGAACAAGTAGTTCAGCTCCGACGCGTGCGCGGATCCGTAGGGGAAGCTGACCGGCGCGACGAAGGTCTCCGGCGCGTCGGGATCGAAGAACTCGTACGCGTAGACCGGCACGAAGTTGACGAGTTGGCGGATCGCCTTGCGCGAACTGCAGGCGTACACGATGTCGGTGACGAGCGCCGCGAACGCGAACGACGGATTCGCATACGCGCTGAGCGGGTACTGCGCGATGATCGCGTCGCGCGTCGCGCCCGTGACGCCGAGCGTGCCGGTGATGGCGGCCGGGTAGCCCTCGGCCGTCAGCGGTGTCCCGGTCGCGAGTTCGGTGGTCCCGACGAACAGCCGCCATTCGTCGTGATTGGATCCTTCGATTACCGGCACGCGGTTGAAGCGCCCCGACGCGAACGCCGCGTCGATGGTCTCCTTGAGCACGAAGTTGTCGACGACCGGTCCCGCGATCGCGGTGCTGTTCGGCTCGGCGAGCGCATTGGCCACCGGGATGGAACGCAGGCACGCCACCGTCGTCGGCGCCGGGCAGCCGTAACGCGCCGCGAACGCGTTGCCTCGGGCTTCGTTCGTCGCCATCGAACTCTGGTTCACCGCGTACGCGCCGCTCTCGATGACCGCGCGATGAAAGAGGCCGGCCGCGAGCGGCGACGCGAGATGCGTGTGGATGTCCAGTCCGCCCGCCGACTCGCCGAAGACGGTCACGTTGTTCGGATCGCCGCCGAAGTTGGCGATGTTGCGCTGGACCCAGCGCATCGCCGCCTGCTGGTCGAGGATGCCGTAGTTGCCCGATACGTGGTCCGGCGATTCGGCCGTGAGCGCGGGATGGGACAGGAAGCCGAGCACGCCGAGACGATAGTTGATCGTCACGACGACGACGTTCTGCGCGACCAAGTCCGTCGGGTTGTAGTCGTCGCTCTGGCCGACCTTGTTCGACCCGCCGTGGATATAGATCATCACCGGGCGCCGCTCCGGTCCGACGAGGTTCGGCGCGTACACGTTCAGGTACAGGCAGTCCTCGCTGGTGCTGGCCGTGCCGTAGGAGCCCGGGAGTTGCGCGCAATGCGGCGCGAACTTCGTGGCACGCAGCTTCAGCCACGGCGCGCTGGCCTGGGGAGCCTTCCAGCGCAGGTCGTTGACCGGCGGCGCGGCATACGGGATGCCGAGGAAGGAGTTCATCGTGATCGTCGACGCGCCGGTGACCGGCCCCTTGTCGGTCATCACCGTGATGCTCATCGAGGGCGCCGGGGGATCTGCCGGCATCGCGCCGGTCGACCACGCCACGAACGTCGCCGCGACGAGCGCGCGGCCCCAGCCAGCATGCAATGCATTCATCGACTGTCTCCTTCGTCCCGGGCCGTGTCTCGAAGGACCGGCCTCTCGATTGTTCGGTGCCGCGCTCTTGATCAGGTCTTGCGACGGCGCCACACGACCGCGCCCAGCAGCATCGGAGCGACGAGCGCGAGGCTGTCCGGTTCCGGGACCAGGCGGACCGAGATGTCGTCCACTTCGAGGAAGCCGTTGTCGTTTCGCGCGAGCAGCGTCAACGTCGTCGACGCGCCCGTCGCCAGCGGATCGATCACGATCTCCGTGTACGCGAACGCGCCGAGGTCGGCGACGCTGTAGACCGATGCGCCGCCCCACAGCACTTCGAAGGAGTTCGGCGTGAGGCCGTCGTTCCGGATCCAGAGGTGGATGTTGTACGAGCCGCCCGCGACGGTGGCGAGGGCCTGGCTGATCGATCCGGGGGCGCCGACGTCCCCGAAGAACGCGCCGAAGTTGCCGGTGTGCGCCGACGGGCCGTCGACCCCGCTGAAGTCCGGGTCGACCGCGGCGGACCAGCCGGTGAAGTCGCCGGTCTCGAAACCACCGTTCGTCACCAGGTCCGGGCCGGTTTCGTGGCCGATCGGCCCGGCGCTCGCGGCGACGGTGAACGTGCTGCCGATCGCGACGGCGGCCGCGATCAGGAGTGGTCGAAGGTTCATGCGGGTGACTCCCCTGATGGACGTAGGGCCGGGCGGGCGTCGCCGGTCGGGCGCCGCATCGTCCGCGCCGAGTGTCGTTCCGTCGGTCGAGCGAACCAATGTGATCCGGGCACATCGCCCTCGTCGGCGCGGTGTCGACGCCACACAGGCGCGCGCCGGATCCCGCCGGCCGTCGAGGTGGGGCGTCGACTCAGTCGCGGTCGGGCGCACCGGGCGGGAAGCACGAACGGAACGGCCGCGCCTCGTCGACCGCGCGGGCGAACGACGGTCGCGAGAGCAGCCGCTGCCGATACGCGATCAGGTTCGCGAACGACGGATCGCGTCCAGACCGCCGGATGCTGTTGAAGACGATCGTCTGCTGCGGCGTCGACCCGTCGTTGTCGAAGAAGCGATCGAGCATGTGCCGTCACACCAGCTTGAACTCGAGCGTCCCCGTCTTCGCGATCGTCGTCGTCACGGTATCGCCCGCCTTCAGCCACACCTGCTTGTCCTTCGGGTAGCCGAGGATCACGCCTTCGGGCGTGCCGGTGAAGATGATGTCGCCGGGTCTGAGCGTCATGCGCTGCGAGATGAAGGACACGAGCGTCTTGCAGTCGAAGATCATGCGGCTCGTGTTCGACGACTGACGCAGCTCGCCGTTGACGCGGGTCTCGATGTCGAGGTTCGTCGGGTCGATCTGGTCCGCGGTCACGAGCCACGGACCGACCGGACCCCAGCCGTCGCCCGCCTTGCCGGCCATCCATTGGCTCGACTCCATCTGCAGGTCGCGCGCCGAGAAGTCGTGACCGGTCGCATAACCAAAGACGTAGGACAACGCATCGGCCTCGCCGACGTCGCGTGCGGTCTTGCCGATCACGAGGACGAGCTCGCCTTCGTAGTCGAACTTCTTCGCGACCTTCTCGCTCGTCACGTCGACCGTGCCGCCGTGATGGTTGAGCGCGCTGTTGAACTTGTTGAACAGGATCGGCACCGGCGGCAACTTCTCGCCGGCCTCGGCGACATGCGATTTGTAGTTGAGACCGATGCAGACGATCTTCTCGGGCGCCGTGACGCACGGGCCGAAGCGCGCGTCCGATGTCGCGACGAAGAGCGTCTGCGGACCGACCGCCTTCGCCTTCGCCAGCAGCTTCGCCAGCGCGGACACGTCGCCGCGTCCGTGCAGCACGTCGTCGATCGTGGTCGGCGCACCGAGCCTGAACTTCTTCTCCGCGAGTGCGGCGTCGAGCACGCGATCGCCGTCACGGATGCCGAGCACCATCCCGCGGTCGGTCGCGAGCGTGGCGAACGTCATGCCGGTCGGCAGCGGCTGGACGCGCGCCCCCTTGTTCGGCGGGGGCGATGCGGCGGCCGCCGTGCCGACCGATGTCGTGACGGCGAGCGAGGCGCCGGCGGCGATACCGGACTGGATGAGCTTGCGACGCTGGTTGTTCATGTGGGTCTCCTGGGTATGTCGCTCTGACCGATCGCCATGTCGAGGCGACCGGAACGGCGTGTCACGGGAGCATAACGCCGTCGCTTTCACGAGGAATTCTTCTCGATCGAGCACGGCATGCTCGCATCCACGCGAGCGTCGTGATCGCGCCGATCCCGGAGCCCTCGACCGGCGTGCCGATCGTGCCGGGCCTGCTGCTCAGGACTTCTTAGACGCCGCGGAGCGCTTGCGGCGCGGCGCCGGGACGGGGGGCGCGTCCGCCGGGCCGTGCGAGTCGGCGCGCGCGTCGTCGTCGACCGTCTCGCGCTCGTCCTTCAACTCGCTGCGGATCTGTCCGTACGCGAGCAACGTGAAGAGCGCGGTTCCGCCGAGGACGTTCCCGAACAAGGTCGGAAGGAAGAACCGGGTCGTCGCGTCGCCGAGGCTTTGCGCGCCGGTCAGGACGAGATACATCGCCTCGACCGAACCCGCGACGACGTGATCGAAGCCGCCGATCGCGATCAGGGATGTCATCAACACGATGATCGACAGCTTCGATCCTTCGACGCCCGCGAGGATCCACACGAGCGACGCGATCAGGAAGCCCGACACGACGCCGCTCGCGATGCTCTTGCCGCCGCCCGCCTCGAGCAGGTGTTCGCTCACCGCGTGGATCGCGTGCGCGAGCGGCGCGTCGACGGCGCCGCCATGGACGAGGAAGGCCGCGAACACCGCCCCGCCGACGACGTTCGCCACGAGCACGATGGCCCACAACCTCAGCATCAGCAGCAGATTGTGCAGATGCGACTTCGCCATCACCGGCACGACGGCGGTGATGACGTTCTCCGTGAAGAGCTGTTGCCGACTCAGGATCACGATCACGAAGCCGACGCTGTAGCCGATCTGCGAAACGAGAATCGCCCAGTCGGCCGCGGGCAGCCAGCGACGCAGCATCGCGGGCGTGAGGACCGAGAAGCCGATGCTGAGGCCGGCCGCGAGGCCCGACCACCACAACGCGAGCAAGGGCCTCTCGAGTTCCTCCTGACCGCTGCGCCGGATGATCTCGAAGAGGACCGGCGAGCGATGCGGAAGCTGGTCGCGAATGCTCGCCTCTTCCTCCGCGCTCACGTCGACGGACGTGTCCTCCGGTGCGTCCTTCGACTGGGCCATCGTCCGACTCCGCGAATGAAGAGCGCCGACGGTGCCTCGTCCGTCCGCCCGGGGCAATGGGTCGGGCGCTGATTCGCCCGATGCGGCGATGCCGTCACACTGCGACCATGTTCCCGCTGCCGAGCACCGCGACCGCGCCCTTCTGTCCGACCGAGGTCCACGGGAGCGTCGTCGTGTCCGCGGCCTGGCCATGGTGGAAGCGGCTCGCACGCATCGCAGGGCCGGGCCTGCTCGTGTCGGTCGGCTACATGGACCCGGGCAACTGGGCGACCGACATCGAGGCCGGTTCGCGCTACGGCATGGCGTTGCTGTGGGTCGTCCTCGTCTCGAGCGTGTCGGCGATGCTGCTGCAGACGCTGTCGCTGCGACTCGGTCTCGTCGCCGGCGTCGACCTCGCGCGCGCCTGTCGCGATCGTTATCGGCCCGCGGTCGCACGCGTGCTGTGGCTGCTCGCCGAGGTGTCGATCGTCGCGTGCGACGTCGCCGAGGTTCTCGGGACCGCGCTCGCGCTGCACCTGCTGTTCGGCATCTCGATCTTCGCCGGCATCGCGCTCACGGCGCTCGACACCGTCATCGTGCTGGGCCTGCAGGGCCGCGGGTTTCGGCGGGTCGAAGCGATCGTGCTCGGGCTCGTGATCACGATCGGCGTCTGCTTCGCGATCGAGCTCGTGTTCGTGCGGCCGGTGTGGGCCGACGTGGCCGCGGGCTTCGTTCCCCATCGGTCGACGTTCGCGGATCCGCACGCCGTGCTGCTCGCGATCGGCATCGTCGGCGCGACCGTGATGCCGCACAACCTGTATCTGCATTCGTCGATCGTGCAGACGCGCCGGGTCGATCAGGCCGCCGACCGCG
>Ga0247783_1000784_pt1 | contig 10141 bp, 6 predicted proteins | sample UWRJL064202C5_FD_179911 | JGI IMG/M metagenome (GOLD analysis project Ga0247783, IMG submission 179911) | Plant litter microbial communities from Arlington Agricultural Research Station in Wisconsin, United States - UWRJ-L064-202C-5 | ecosystem: Environmental > Terrestrial > Plant litter >... | reverse complement strand
TGTTGGACGGCGTGAGTGGCAACAATCCGCGCGGCGTCGCGAGCACGGACGGCACTCAGATCTGGTTCACGGGCGCCGCCGGTGGTGTGCGCTACCTGACGCTCGGCAACACCAGTGCCACCACCACGCAGCTCAGCACGACGGTCACGAACCTGCGCCAAGCAGGCATTTTCGGCTCGCAACTGTTCGTGTCCGATTCGTCCGGATCTGCGGTCCGACTCGGCGCAGTCGGCCTGGGCTTGCCGACGACCGCCGGCCAAACCATCAGTAACATCGTGGGCTTCCCGCTGACCGGCAGCCCGTATGGGTTCTACTTTGCCGATCTCGAGGCGACGGTCCCGGGCCTGGACGTGTTGTACGTGGCCGACGACGCCCTCGGCATCACCAAGTACTCCTTGGTTGCGAGCTCGTGGGTCGCCAAGGGTACGGTCGGTGCCGCGGCTGACGCCTATCGCGGCCTGACCGCGAGCGTGAACGCCGGAACGGTCACGCTCTACGCAACCCGCAAGGGTGGGAGCGCGGCGGCGGGTGGCGGTGAGCTCGTCTCTTTGGTCGATGCGAGCGGCTACAATGGCGCATTCGCTGGCTCGCCGACGTTGTTGGTCGCCGCCGCTGGGAACACTGCGTTCCGCGGCGTGGCATTCGCGCCCAACCCGTAGACCTCACACAGGATAAGGCGAGGCGAGACGCTCTGTGGTGGGCCAGAGTGCGCTCGCCTTGCGTGCGTTCTAGGTGACGATGTCGCGTCACCTGCGTGGCTGGTCTTACTGCGTGCAAGCTCGTGGAGCGGTCAGCCCGTGTCTCACGAGACGCCTGAGCGAGTGCCTCTCTGAAATCTGGAGGCCCGTTCCGAAAATCGGCCAGCTCTCCCGGGCGCTTTTCTCAGGATTTGCGGTAATTCTGGGCATTCGTGAGCTGGCCCTCGATTTGCAGCGAGCAAGCGCGAGCTGCTGGCGCCCGTGCCGCGCTCTTGGAACTAAAGGATGTCCCCGTGACGCTAGCGCGCAAACTGACGGCCACTTCCGTTTTCACGTCCGCACTCGCCTTGGGCTATTGCCTGGCGATCGTCGGCTGCAGCAGCGAGGCTGCACCGCACTCGAGCCAGCCGGCAAGCGAACAGGCGGGCCAGGGCTCGCTCGGACTCACGCTGAGCTCCGGCGCGACGCTGACGTCGGTCAGCTACACCATCGTCGGCCCTGCATCGTTCAGCAAGACCGGGTCGATCGACGTCAGCAACAGCACGACTGTCTCCGGGTTGATTGGCGGCATCCCCGCCGGTTCAGGCTACGCGATTACACTGTCGGCGAGCACTGCCGACGTTTCGCTCACGTGCAGCGGCTCGGCGACCTTCGATGTCACCGCGCGCCAAACCACCCCCGTGAGCGTGGCGGTGACGTGCAAATCGGCGCCGAAGACGGGCAGCGTGTTGGTCAACGGTGTGCTCAACATCTGTCCGGTCGTGGATGGCCTGAACATTACGCCGAACGAGCTCGTGGTAGGCGGGTCGGTGGTCGTCAACGCTGCGGTGCACGACAGCGACGCGGCCCCTTCCTCCCTCGCTTACCAGTGGACGGCCTCGAGCGGTGCGCTCAGCAGCGCCACGGCAGCTAATCCGACCTTCACCTGCACCAGCCCGGGCACCGTGACACTCTCGTTGAAGGTCTCGGATGGCGACGTGACTCCGGATTGCTCGGATTCGGCGACTGCGACCGTCACGTGCAGCACTCCGGTGTGTGCCGGTGGCTGCGATGACGAAAACCCCTGCACCACCGACGCCTGCTCGTCGAACGCCACCTGCACCCATACGACTGTAGCGGATGGGACGCTGTGCCAGGGGGGCAACCTCAAGGTCAAGCTGCTCGGCTTCAACGACTTTCACGGTCAACTTTCGACTGGCAAGCTGGTGAGCAATCGTCCCGTCGGCAGTGCCGGTGTGCTGACCTCGTATCTCAAGGCCGCGCAATCGGGGATCGAGAACCAAACGATCATCGTTCACGCCGGCGACCACGTGGGCGCTTCGCCCGCCGCCTCGGCGTTGCTCCAGGACGAGCCTTCGATCCAATGGCTCAACATGTTGGCGAACAGCGCCTGCACCTACGGTGACAAGCTGAACCCCGCCTGCAACGTGGTCGCCACGCTCGGCAATCACGAGTTCGACGAAGGCAAGACCGAACTCTTGCGCTTGCTCAACGGCGGCAACCACCTATCGGGTCCGTTCCTGGAAGACCCGTACAAGGGCGCCCGCGTTCCGTACATCTCCGCAAACGTCGTCGACGAGATCACGAATCGCCCGATCCTGGCCCCTTACGTGATCAAGCGCGTCCAGGGCGTGCCGATCGCGTTCGTGGGCGCCGTGCTCGAAGCGACGCCGACCATCGTCACTCCGACGGGTGTTGCTGGTCTCAAGTTCCTGGACGAGGCGGACGCCGCCAACAGCTACGTCCCGGAGATCAAGGCGCTCGGCGTGAAGACGATCGTCCTGCTCATCCACCAGGGCACTTCGCAGTCGTCGTACACTACGTCGACCAACACTGCCTTGACCAACTCGGCCATCAACGGCAGCGACATCTTGGATGTCGTGAGCCGCCTCGACAGCGAGTTCGACGTGGTCGTCAGTGGTCATTCGCACTCGTTCACGAACCTGCTCGTGAGCAACAGCCTTGGTAAGAAGATCCTGCTGACCCAAGCGTTTTCGGCCAGCACGGCGTATGACGACATCGATCTGACGATCGACCCGGTGAGCAAAGACGTGGTCACCAAGTCGGCCAAGATCGTCACGACCTTTGCCGACGTGGCGCCGGGCAATGTTCCGGACCCCGCCGCTGCCGCGCTGACCGCGGCGGCCGAAGCCAAGGTGGCCCCGCTCACCAACCAGATCGTCGGCTTCGCGACGAAGAGCTACACGCGCGACGGCGGTTCGACCGGGGAATCGAGCCTGGGCGACCTCATTGCCGATTCGCAGAACGCCGCACAGGAAACTCAGTTCGCGTTCATGAACCCGGGCGGTATCCGCGCCGACCTGGTCGTGCCAGCGGGCGGGGCCAACATTACCTGGAATGACTTGTTCACCATCCAGCCCTTCGGCAACACGCTGGTGAAGATGAACCTGACGGGCGCCCAGATCAAAGCGGTGCTCGAGCAGCAGTGGACAGCCAGCAGCACCCGCATTCTGCAAATCTCCGGCTTGGGTTACACGTTCAGCGCCTCGGCAGCGATCGGCAGTCGCATCGTCGAGATCCACGACGCGGCGGGCGTCGCGCTCGATCCGGTGGCCATCTATTCGATCACGTGCAACAACTTCCTCGCCACGGGTGGTGATGGCTTCAGCGCGTTCGTCGGTGGCACGTCCCCCATCGGCGGCCCCGTCGACTTGGACGCGTTCATCGACTACGCGGAGCACAATAACCCGCTGCCCGTGCCGGTGATGGGCCGAATCATACGCCAGCCCTGAGGACGCCCGCACTTGCGCGACGAACGGGTGGGTCGGCTTTGACGCCGCGCCTGCCCGTTCTTATTCCTGCAGCCCATGTCGATGAGACCCTTCCGATTGTTCTTCGTGCTCGCGCTCGCGTGTTGCTCCAGAAAAGCGGCCGTCAACGACAGCGAGCCAGCCCGCGGCGCGCTCGTCGCGCGGGTCGGCAAGGTCGAGCTTCACGAGGAAGATTTGCGGCGAGCGATGGCGCGCGACCCAGGGGCGAACCCGGAGCGCTTCAAGAGCGCTGACTCGCGGCGCGAACTGATCGACGGCCTGGTGCGCTTCGAGTTGCTCGTTCAAGCTGCCGAGCGAGCGGGCCTGACGCGCGACCCGGACGCAATTCACGCGCTACAGCAGATTGCCGTGACCAAGTTGGTCAATCGCACTCTCGGCGAAGTGGGCTCTCCCGAATCGATCACACAGGCGGACGTCGAACGCGAATACGCTGCGCGGCAGGCGAGCGAGTTCACCCTGCCGGAAGCGGCGCAAGTGCGTCACGTGCTGGTTTCAGACGAGACGCTTGCGAACCAAGTTGCCGCGCAGGCCAAGGCGATCGCAGGTGCGGACGATCAAGCCTTTGCTGCTCTGGCGTCGAGCCACTCCGAGGACGCCCGCAGCCGTTCCACCGGCGGAGATCTCGGCTTCATCGACAAGAACTCGCGCCTCCCGAAGGCGATCGTCGAAGCGGCTCTGAGTCTGAAGAACCCCGGTGACGTCGCTGGGCCGATTCGAACCGACTCCGGCTACGAGATCTTACGTCTGGTCAGTCGCCGCGCGGGCGTGGTGAGTCCGCTCAGCGCGGCTCAGGGCCAGATTCGGCAGCGCCTATACCAAGAACGGCGCGAAAAGGCGCTGGAGGGCTTCATCGCGAACCTGCGTACGGAGACCCCGGTCGACCTGATCGACGGGGGTTGAGGGTGCGTCAATGTTCGCCCCAGAGCGGTATAACTGCGGAAAATGCCCGTTAAATGGTCGCTGCCCTTCCTCCCTGCGCGGCTTTGCTAGACTCGGGCCGTGCGTCACCGCTATCCGTTCGAGGCCCTGCACTGGCTGCGCCAGCAGCGGGTCGATCGCCAAGCAGGCGTGCTCGGCGAGAGCGCCGCGCGCGCCGCTCGGGCGCGCAACGATGCCGACCGCGCGGAGGCTGTCCGACGCAATGCCGAGCAGAAGCTCTTGGCGCTCAGCGCTGCGGAGCAACTGAGGTTGGACGAGGGGCTCGTGCGCGCAGCCGACCTGGGAATAGTCGCTGATTGGCAGAAAGGCGCTGCCGCCGAGCTCGAGGGCAAGGCCGAGCGCGAGCGCGGCGCACGAGAAAAGCAGGCGTCGGAGGCGGTTGCCGAGGCGGCCGCGCGGCGCGCGTTGGCTACCGCCAGCAACGAAGCCAAGATGATCGACGCTCACCGAGAAGCGTTTCGGGCTCAGCACGCCGCGGAGCAGGACCTTTCTGAGGAAGAGGCCGCTACAGAGCAATGGACCGCCAGCCACTTCTCGCTCTGGCGCAGCTGATGCGTGCGCGTCATTCGTTCTTTGCAGTGCTGCCGCTCGCGGCGCAGCTGATTTGCTGTGAGGCGCGACACGAGCCGGAAGGCCGAGTCGCCAAGGCGCCGCCCTTTCGCATTCTGCCTGCTGCCAGCAGCGCACCGGCGAAAGTCGAAAGCGCGCCCTTCTCACTCAGTGATTTTCGGCCTTTGTTGACGATTCCAGAGTTGTCAGCGGTCGCTGCTGCGCTCGATGCGGGCACCCCCGCGGCGGCCGCGCGGGAGCTGTCGAGCTGGCTCGGAAAATCGCCGCCGCCGGCAGCCCAGCGCTTCCGCTACGACTTCCTGCTCGCGCGCTTGCACGAACAAGCTGCTGAATTCGCGCCCGCGCTGGTTGCCTACGGCAAGGTCAGTCAAGGCTCATCGCCGCTCGTCAGCTATGCGCGAGTCGGTGAGGCGCGCGCGCTGCTGGCGCTTGGCCGTCCCAAGGAGGTCCAAGCACGCGGTGCTCTGGTCTCGGACAGTGAACCCGCTGCGCGCTTGAAGTGGCCGGTGCTCGCCGAGGCTGCGCGCGTGCAAGGGGACCGCGACGCGGCCATCCTCGCATACCGGCAGGTGGTCGGCGCGCTCCCGGCTGGCGCAGAGCGCGCCGAGAGCGAGCTGCGTTTGGCCAGCGCCCTGCTCGATGCCTTGGCTGCTAGTGGTGAGCATTCCGCCCAGATCTTGGAGGCGCTGAGCCTCTCGCGTCGCGTCCAGAACGAGCCCAACGTTTCGCGGGTTGCTCTGCAAAGCGCACTAGCGCTGGAGGCGCGCGCGCTCGGCCTTTTGCCGGAGCCGCTTCGAGCGCAGCATCACGACCGCGATGCGAGCGAACAGCTCGAGCGGGTTCGCGCGCTCTCCGAAGCGCGCCGTTTTGCCGAAGCCGAGCAGGCCGCCGAACAGACCCTGGCGGCGCTGCCCGAGCCCGAGCGAGTCAGCAATGTCGGCTGTGAAGTCCGCTTTTTGTCGGGAAAAGCGCTGGCCGCGACGCGCGCGTACGCACGGGCGGGGGAGGTGTTCGAGGCCCTGCTCGCTCAGTGCAAAGATCCCGATTTGCGCGCACGCGCGCTGTTCAGCGCGGGCAAGGCGGCCGCTAGTGACGGCCAGCACATGTTGGCGATCAAGCGCTTTGCGGCGCTCGAACAGGAGGCGCCGAAAAACTCGCTGGCCGACGATGCCCGCTTGTACGGTGCTTTGGCATATCTCGAGCTGGGTGTGGAGGCGCGCTTCACCGAGCTCTTGAGCGCGCTACCGGACGATTACCCGGATGGAGACATGGTACCCGAGGGCTCCTTCCGGCTCGCCTTGCGCCGACTGGACAAGCAGGATTATCAGGGCGCGGTGCGCGTGCTCGAACGCGTGCTCGGGAACAAGTTCAGCGTGGCGGCGCGGGCTGCGGATTTTGCGGGTCGCGAGCGCTATTTTCACGCGCGCGCGCTGGCCCTCACTGGTGACTCCGAACGCGCACTCGCCGAGTACGAAGCGCTGATCCGTGATTTGCCTCTCTCGTATTACATGCTGAGTGCATACAGCGCGCTCCACGGGGTCGACGCCGCACGTGCGCGCACGGTCTTGACCAGCGCGCTCGAGGCCGTGCCTAGCGGCCCGGTCGTGGTCACGAATCGCGCTGAATTTTCGGGCTTGGGCTTCACGCGCGCGCTCGAGCTATTCGGCGTCGGGGATCTCGAAAACGGCGCGCGCGAGCTGGACGCGCTCGGCCTGGCCGATAGCTCACGCCCCGAGATCTTGTGGGGTCTGTCCAAGCTGTACGCGGAGGCAGGCTCGGTGAAGCTGTCGCATGCGGCGGCGCGCCGCGCGCTGTTCGCGGCGCCGTCGACTTGGCCCGCCGATGCTTGGACCGATGCCTGGAAATTGGCGTATCCGGCGCCGTTTCAGCAGATCGTGCTGCGCGAAGCCAAGCGCACGGGCCAAAATTCAGCGCTCATTTACGCCATCATGCGCGAAGAGTCGGCGTTCGATCCGGACGCAGAGAGCCTGGCCGACGCGTACGGCCTCATGCAGTTGATCGTTCCGACGGCCAAGAGCATCGCTCGCCCGCTCGGGTTGCCCTCCGATCGCGCTTCGCTCAAGCGTCCCAGCGTGAACATCGCGCTCGGTACGGGGGAGCTGGCTCGGCTCGCCAACGCGTTTCCGCAAAATACCCTGTTGGCGATCCCTGCGTACAACGCCGGCCCGGGCAACCCCAAGCGCTGGTTGCGGGAACGGCCCAATGCCGACTTCGATCTGTGGGTCGAATTGATTCCGTACGTCGAAACACGGCGCTACGTGAAACGCGTGCTCTCGAGCCGCGCGGCCTATGCCTTCTTGTACCAGCGTGAGGATTTCGAACAGTTCGCGGTGCTGCCCGGCAAAGTCCAGTAACGCGGGTTGACGCGTGCTTTACGCGGCGACAAACTTTCGAAAATGGCCCGAACCCCCTCTCGCATGTTGCCGTTGGGCACTGAAATTCCGGCGTTCTCCCTACCCGATGCGGTCAGCGGTAGCGTCGTCAGTTCCACTGACTTGGGCGAGAAGCCTGCAGTCGTGTTCTTCATCTGCAACCACTGCCCGTTCGTGAAGCATATTCGCTCTGGCCTGGCGGACTTCGGCCGCTACTGCCGTGAGCAAGGCGTGGGCATGGTCGCCATCAGCTCGAATGACGCCGTTGCCTACCCTGCGGACGCCCCGCCTGCCATGGCTGCAGAAGCCAAGGAGGCCGGCTATGTATTTCCCTATCTCTATGATGAGAGCCAAGCGGTCGCCCGCGCCTTCGATGCGGCGTGCACCCCGGATCTCTACATATTCGATCGACACGGTAAACTTGCGTACCGGGGCCAATTCGACGGCGCTAGACCCGGGAACGACGTGCCAGTGACGGGCCGCGATGCTCGCGCCGCGGTGGCTGCGCTGGTTCGGGGCAGTTCTCCGAGCATCGATCAAATTCCGAGCATCGGCTGCAACATCAAATGGAAAGTGTCTGGCCAGTGATTCGGACGTGATCGATCTCGGAACGAAGCCGCATCGTCTGGTATCATTCGCCGAGAAAAATTGGCGATGACCGGACGACCCCAGCGACACAAGAAAAACGCTCTGTTTGGCGCGGCCGCGCTCTCTCTCCTATTCACTCTGGTGGCGCCCGCTTGCACCAAGAGCAGCGGTGAGAGCCATGTGAGCCCGTGTGAATCGATCCTCAAGTGCGGCGCGTCCTGCGCCGCGCTCGGGAGCTGCAGTGGCGGGCAGTACTGCAGCTCGAGCAAGGTCTGCACGGCTGACTGCGTGCCGAACGACGCCAACTGCGGGACGGGGCAAATCTGCAATTCGTTCGGTCAGTGCATTGCCGGTGGCATCGATCCCGGCGTCGATCCCGGCACTGGCGACGGCGGTCCGGACGACTTACCAGACGGTTGCGTCAAGTTGGACGTCAAGCTCACGCCGCAGCTCACCGTACTGATGTTGATCGACCAGTCCGGGAGCATGAACGAACAGTTCGGCTCCGGCAATCGCTGGAACGTCCTCCGCGACTCGCTGATCGATACGAACACAGGCATCATCTCGACGCTGCAGGCCAAGGTGCGCTTTGGCCTCGCGCTGTACACGAGTGAGAACGGCTTTGGTGACGGCACGCCCGCCAAGACCTGCCCGATGATCAGCCAGGTCGCGCCTGCGCTAAACAATTTCGCGGCGATCACGGCCAAGTATTTGCCCAATGATTGGAAGGGCGACACACCGACCGGCGAGAGCATCGAGGCGGCGGTGAAGATCCTGGATGGCGTTACGGATCCTGGGCTGAAGGTGCTCGTGCTCGCCACCGATGGCGAGCCTGATACCTGCGCCGATCCCAATCCCGGCGATGCCGCTACGAAAGACCTCGCTCGCCAGCTCTCCGTCACCGCCGTGCAAAACGCCTTCCAAAAGCAGATTTCGACCTTCGTCATCAGCGTCGGGAACGAGATCGGCAAGGATCATTTGCGCGCGGTCGCCAATGCCGGCCAAGGCCTCGCGGTCGACGTGGACACGATGGATCGCTTTTATCTGGCCAACAATCAGGCGGACCTCGCGACCGCCTTCGACGCGATCGTGGGCGGCGTGCGCTCCTGCGTGTTCACCTTGAACGGCACGGTCGAGGACTCCCGAGCCGACACCGGCGACGTGTTCTTGGACGGCAAGCGACTGCTTTACATGGATAAAGACGGCTGGCGATTGACCGGGCCATCGGTGCTGGAGGTGCAGGGCGCTGCTTGTTCCACCATCAAGAGCAACGGCAACCACGACTTGAGCATCGCCTTTCCATGCGGTGTGATCGTTCCGCTCATCCCCAAGTAGCTCGAGGGTCAGGTCAGGCGCGCGCCGCAAGCCGAGTCGGAGCAGCGCCGCCGCCGGCCATTTCGCGCGCGATTCGGCGCCAATCATCGAGCTGATGCGCGACGCCCAGCGCGCGCAGGTACGATAGATCGATGGCCGTGGTGCGCGCAGGAACTTCATCCAAGGCAAGCACGTCGGGGTTCTGCGAGAGTAGATTGCCGACGTACAGTGCTGCTGCAGCATCGAAAACTCGAGCGCCTGCGACTGGTTTCAAGTGGTGTGCCACGGCGTGGACAATTCTCGGCGGCAGGCCCCACAGGCCGAGCAGGTAACCGCCGACTTCGGCGTGAGTTGCGCCGAACAGCTCGAGCTCTGCCTCATAGAGCGGAGTCTTTCCGCGGGAGCTGGTCGAGAGTGCAATCGAGAAACGTTGCGCTGCCCGCGCGGCGAAAATCAACTGCCCCACGTCCTGCAGCATGCCTGCGATCAGCACCGAGTCTGCGCCGTTTTCCGAGCCCAAGAGGCGCTTGGCTAGTTGTGCCGCGGCGGCCGATTTTCGCTGCAGGGCCTCGAGCGAAAAGTCCGGCGTCGCGCGTGGCACCGGGAACATCTTGGCGACCTCGATCGCGAGCACGACCGCCTTAATCACCTCGACACCCAGAAACGCCACGGCCCCGCCGATCGAAGATACCTGGCGTGGCAGACCGTACAGGCCCGAGCTGACCAACTGCAGCACGCGCGCCGAGAGCGCAATGTCCTTCTCCACGATCTCGGCGACCGTGCGCGTGCTTGCGTGCGGGTCGCTCAGCGCATTGCTGATTTCGACATAGGTGCGCGGCGCCGATGG
>Ga0247783_1000783_pt1 | contig 10159 bp, 4 predicted proteins | sample UWRJL064202C5_FD_179911 | JGI IMG/M metagenome (GOLD analysis project Ga0247783, IMG submission 179911) | Plant litter microbial communities from Arlington Agricultural Research Station in Wisconsin, United States - UWRJ-L064-202C-5 | ecosystem: Environmental > Terrestrial > Plant litter >... | reverse complement strand
GACCCGCATATTGGCCTGCGCATTAATGATGGCAGCGATCCCAACGCGCATGATGGGATGGTCATCCACGATCAGAACACGGATTGTTTTCGTCTCTTTCTCCACGCCTCAATCCCGCTTTCTGCGCTGCGGCCTGACGGAACGCCGGAGTGACAACGCAATGCGTGTCCCTTCACCAGGAACACTCACCAGGTCAAACGCCCCCCCGGCCCGGCGCATTCGTTCCCGCATACCGAGGATGCCATAGTGCCCCTCCTGCTCCAAATCGATAAACCCGGTACCCTCATCGACAATCGTGATCGTGAAGCCCTCCGCGAAAGCGCGAATGGCAATCTCAACGCTTTCCGCACCGCTATGCTGAACAGAGTTATAAATGGCCTCGCGCACCGTCATCAAAACCTCGTGCGAGATGGACGCAGGCAGGACGATCTGCTTCAAATCACTATTGACCGTCACCCTGTTTCCTGACTCACGCATCGTCTGCTGAGCCACAACTTGAATGGCAACGACCAGTTCTATCTCTGCTTCCCGTTCGTGGCGGAGATCCCACACCGCATCCCGCGCGCCATCGATCGTTCTGCGTGCCTGCACGCGCGCGACGTCCAGCAACTCCCTCTGCGCGCCCGGATTTGTCTCAGGAGTACTTGAGATAGCCTCCAGCAGTGCGGAGATCCCAGTGCACCCCTGAATCACCGTGTCGTGCATCTCGCGTGCAAGACGATTACGCTCTTCCAGCACGGCGGCAAACCTCGTGCGGATCTGCCTAATTCTGATCTGATAAATCGTCCATCCCACAGCTGCCAGCAGGAGTGCGCACAAGGTGTAAAACCACCATGTGTGATAAAAGAAGGGCGCCTTCACCACAAGAATGCTGACTTCGCTGGTCTTGTCTGGTTGAGCCGCGTCGAATGCGACCAATCGAAAACGATAGCGGCCGGCGGGAAGATTCGTATAAAGGGCCGCGCGGTTTGAGCCGGCGAGGGTCCACTCACGGTCGAAGTTTTCCAACTTGTAGCGAAAGCGAACCTCCTGCTGAGAGCGCAGAAAGATCGCCGAAAAGCCAAAGCTAAGCCGGCTCGCGTTTGCGGGAAGGTGAACCTCGTCTGCCCCCACGATGCGATTGCCGTCTGCAAGGATCTGTTCGAGGACAGCCTGGAGGCCTGGCACCGAAACAGATTGGGTGGAGACGATATGCGCGGCTCCGCGATTCGTTGGAAACCAGACGCTGTCATCGGAAGCAACATAACCCGCGGGCTGTCGTCCGCCATACATCTGCACGTTCTCCGCGCCATAAGGCATACGCAAAACCGTGATCCCCAGAGGATGGTCGGAGGTCGGAACACTTCTCTCCATCTCCGACTCGGTCGCCGAGGCGATGATATTCGGTCCCGTCATCCAGAACACACCATGCTTGTCCTGAAGGACCTGATAGAAACTGTTGGTTGGCAGTCCCTGCCACGTGGTGAACTGCTCGACAACGTCGCCACGAACACGAAAGAGACCGTGGTCGCGTGTCGCAAACCACATCGTTCCTTTTCGGTCTTCCAGGATCGACCAGACCTTCTCCTGGCTCAAAGCGCGGGTCGCAACGTTTTGCTGAAAGCGGCCGTCCCGCCAAAGGCTAAGCCCGCGCTCCGTCCCGATCCATACCTCCCCCGTTCGGTCTTCCATTAGGCAACGCGCACTAAAATAGGCCAGGCCGTCAGCCTCCCCCAGCTTCTGCACCCTTTCGTCTTTTATACGATTGACGCCTTCATCCGTGGCGATCCAGATCTCTCCGCTACGGGTTTCAAGGAAGCCGCGAATAAAGTTGTTCGTCAGTTGTTTGGGAGCTGAGTAGTGATCGACTCCCTTTTCCCCAACACGAAACGCACCATCTCCATCTGTTCCAAACCAAAGAGAACCGTCACGGGCTCGAAAGACATTGCGAGTTTTGGCGCTGCCGATCTCCTTGTAATGAGTAGGGCTCGCAACAGAGTCATGGAGGAGATACAGGTTCTGCGCCGCGACCCAGAGATTCCCCCGCGCGTCACCGGAGATCGTCTCAAAGTCAGGATCGCTGCCTTCTGGAAGCGTGGTCATGTGAATGGGCGACTTCTGGAGACGGACAAGTCCTGCCTGCGTTCCTATCCAGATCTGCTTCTGCGGATCTTCCAGAAGACTGAGGATGGTATTGCTCGGTAGCAATCCCTGGGTCAGGGGCCGACTCAGACGTCCATCGCGAAAACTCCAGAGTCCCTGTCCAATGGTGCCGATCCAGAGCGTTCCGTCACTCGCCTGCAGCAGGCTGCGCACCGTGGCATGGATCCCGTGCACCGCGTGGAACGCCCCCTTTTCAAGGTATTGCAAACCACCGACGGTTCCCACCCAGATCTTTCCGTTGTGATCTTCAACGATCGCCTTGACGCGGTTTTCGCTATAGGCTCCTGGCAGTTCGTACTGCCTGGCTTTGCCATCCGGATCAATCGCCATTAGACGAGAGCCGCCCACCCAGATACGATGTTGACGATCTTCTGCCATAGCATGGACCGCGACCGCTGGGATGCCGTTGTTTCGGTCCACACGCTCCAGACGTTCTCCGTCCATCCTGAAGAGACCGTCGTCTGTGCCAACCCAAAGACGCTTCTGACTATCCGGAAGAATACTTCGAACAAAGCCATCAGTGAGACCTTGCTCTGTGGCGTAACTCTTGAACGCATGACCATGCATGCTAAGGAGGCCGCCGCCCTCGGTTCCCGCCCATAGATCACCATCAGCCTCAGGCACAAGGCAGAAGATACTGTTCACAGGCAAAGGGACAGATTGAGGCGCGCCATAGGTCTGCATGCGGAATCCATCGAATCGAACCAGACCACCGGTCGACCCAATCCACAACACTCCGTCGCTCGACATAGCGAGGGACTGGACCGTGTCTTCCGGCAGCCCGTCAGACACTCGCCATAAATCGCGGATAAATGGACTTTCCCTCCGCCAGGACAATGGGTCTGCATGCAAACATTGCACCGCCCCAACTAACACCCACACCGACCAAAGTATTGTGAGGTTCCGAAAGGTAATCATGCCAAGTCAAGTCTGCCTGTACGAGGCCCTTTATGCCAGTTCTCACAGGCGTCACTGCCGCCTCGCCCTTTGTTGCCAATGCCCTGACTCTGTGGGTCGAAGATGGACGGTTGGACACGCTCGATCTCAACTCCCGTGGAGAACTGGATCTTGCTTTCGGGAAAGCGGCTGCGGAGCCCTTCGAGGATGGTGACGGTGTCGGAGGGAGCCCACTCCACCGTGACGGACTTTCTCTTCCAGGCCCTTTCCGTCCTCGGATTTGAGTGCGGCCTGGGTCATCTGGCCGATCTTCTCTTCCAGCGTCATCTGCTTGATGAGTTTATCCGCGAAGCGCAGCCGGTTGTCAGCGGCGGGTAGACCACGTGTACGTGGCAAGGGCACCGGGCAAAAGCGAGGTTTCCAGGTCGCGACCGCGCCAACGAATGGTGAAGGCGGCGGTGTTGGGTTGATTGTTGAAGATCAACAGAGCAATCGTACCGGAGGGAGATTCAAACGCGACCGTCTCCAGACTCTTGCGACCGAAGGTGTTGGAGTCTATGCGGACGGATCCGGGCGGAACGAAACTGCTGGCGTGGCCGAGCGCGTAGAAGTCCCCGGTATAGCTGACGCTGGCGGGGGAGGCATGGAGGTCGACCGTAAGAAGGCCGCGGCAGGTGCCGCAACCACCGGCATGGGGATTGTGCTCGGTATCGAGAGCGACGCCCCAAAGGACAACCGCTTTGGCCCAGTTTCTTGTGGAATCGATGAGCAGGTGCGTGGTGCTGAGGAGAGGGCTCTCCTTCTGCCAGGTGCCACCCGAGCACTCCGTCATCCAGACACCCTTGTCCGGGAAACGTTCGTGGATCACGGTCTGTGCGGAGGCATCGCCGCCGTAGCAGTGCAGGGCAGATCCAGCAACGTAGGGGCTGGCGATGGGGTCGGCGAGGATATCCAGGGGATACTCCGGGTGATCCCAGTTGTGGTCGTAAGCTAGCACCTTCGTTTTGAGGCCAGCCCGCTTCAGATCGGGACCGAGGTATTCCCCGATCAGACGCTTCGCCTGGCCCGATTGCATGAGGGTTCCCGGGTAGTCCTTGGTCTCATTCAAAGGCTCATTCTGCACGGTGAGGTACTTGACCGGGACGCCAGCGGATTGAAAGGCCTGAACTGAGCGGACAAGATACGCGGCGTAAAACGCCATAGAGTCTTCGCGCAGGGCACCTCCATTCATGGTGGGTTTTGACTTCATCCAGGCCGGGGGGCTCCAGGGAGTGGCCATCACGGTGATGGCGGGATTGAGCTTGAGCGCCTCGCGAACGACAGGAAAGACATACGCGTCGTCGTGGACGGTAGAAAAGTGCGCGAGGGTGGGATCTGTCTCTCCGGCGGGCATGTCGTCGAAGCTGTAGTGATCGCGCGAGAGGTCCGTCGAGGCAATCGGCTGGCGGAGAAAGCTCAGACCGATGCCGCGAACAGGATCGAAGAGGCGTGTCATCGCCTGCTGACGTGTGGCAGGAGAGAGGCGGTCCTGGAGAAGCCAGGCAGATCCGTCAGTGAGCGAAGCACCGAATCCGTCCATGACCTGATAGCGATGGGTGTCGTCGACCGTGATCGTAAGTGCGGAATCGATCTTTGCCTTGGCGAACTTCAGGTCGGCTTGCGGCGCAAGAGCGCTGGTCAGGTCGGACGTGGTGATGACGCTTCGGACAGTCTGTGCGGAAGAGACGATGGGGAGCAGGAGCAGAGCGGCAATGGAATAAAAAGAGTAGCGAGTAGTCACGAGAGTTCCTGAGGGCTGGGGTTTTGGCTGATGTCCGACTGGTTTAGAGGTCTGATCGTGACACGCGACGGTTCCGGCGACACCGCTCGAGTCCTGATGTGAAGGCTTCGGAGGCCGCGTCCTTACGCGATCGCCGACGGTTGCAAACCATCGGCGATCGCTCCTGTTGCTAGAAGTAAACCTTGGCGGCGAGTTGGATAACGCGCGGTCCGCCAGGGCCGGCTGGGTTGAAGGATGCCGTGGGTTGACCCCAGTTTGTGTCCTTCGTGATGGAGAGCGGTGTAAAGGTGCGCGTGCTGCTGTTGTAGGACGGCAACGTCACGTTTGCGCCGTAATCCCGTGTGGCGATGTTTGGATGGTTGAGGATGTTGAAGAACTCTCCGCGAAGCTGGATGGAGCGTCCCTTGCTCCTCTCGCCAAACAGGAAGTTCTTGAAGATGGACGAGTCCCATGTGACCAGACCGCCCTGACGAAGACTACCTGGCGAGCCGAGGGTAGGCTGTCCGATCGTAGGAAGAAGCAGATTGCCACTCTGGTCGACGCCCACATACGCGGGTGGAGTCTTGCTGTACTGCGATCCACCGGTGAGCTGGTTGGCAGGGGAGTAGAGGGCGTTACTCACAGGAGCTCCGCTCTGCATGCTGGCCAAACCGGAGAGCTGGTAGTTATCGGTCAGGTAGCCCAGCCATCTTGGTCCGTGGAAGCGCTGGGTGAGGTTTGGCAGGTCGTAAACATAGTTGATGGCTGCAATGTGCCGACGATCATAGATCGCCACACCATAACTGTATTTGCGTGGGTCAAAAGGATCGACAAAGCTTTCGTCCTTGCTCGACGTGGTGAGAACCTTGGACCACGTATACACTCCGCCGAAGGTGAGGCCGTTGGAGAAGCGCCGCTGAACCGAGGTCTGGAGCGAGTTATAGCTGGAGGTGCCGTCGAACTTGTAGTACTCCATCTGGCCGTAGCCCTTATAGGGCGAAAGGAAGTTCTGCTGGTAGGCATACTGTCCGGAGAACGCATAGCCTGCGGCAGCATACTCGGGTGGAAGGTTAGGCTCGACGAGAGGGACGATGCCGCCAGGAAAGTTTGCAGGATTCTGAGCAGCACGGGTGAAGGCCGTTCCGTACGGAATGGTGTTAATGTCCCGTGCAGTGACCTGGTGACGGTTCACGTTACCGACGTAGGCAACGTCGAGTGTGATACCGCTTCCGACCTCACGCTGGATGCCGAGGGAGTAGCTGTAGGTGACCGGCACCTGTCCGGAGATGTCGGCGCCATAGATACCGCTCAACACGCCGGAGTTGGATTGGGCTGCTGAGGCGATGCCAGCGATCGTGCCGTTGGAGATGGTCGGCGACGTTACGAGTGCCGGATTGCCGAAGACGGTGTTGAAGACCAGGTTGCCCTGTGAGCGGTCGTGCGAGGTGCCGAAGCCGCCGCGGACCACACTCTTGTGATCGCCGTAGGGATCGAAGGAGAATCCGACGCGCGCTTCGGGCATAATGCCGGCGCTGTTCCAGCCACCCTTAGGAAGGGTTCCGTTCGAGGCAAAGGTCATGCCATCGAGACGGTCGCCGCTGTTGGGGATGATATTGCCGTTCGGGTCGATCTTGACGGCTGTGGAAGGGTTATAGGTCGAAGGCGTGAAGAGAGCGATCTGGTTCTTTGCGTCATACTGCGGCGGAATGTAGACGAACCGAACGCCATAATCCAGCGTGAACCGCGGCGTCATCTGCCAGGTATCCTGCGTGTAAAACTCGACCTGGTTATAGCGGAAGTAGCCCGTGGGCCGGGCGCTCGACTGGTTGAAGGTGGAAAACGCTCCGAGCAGGGCGCTGGCGAAGGGTGAACCCTGGTTGCTGGACGTTGAGATCAGGCAGCCGGAGGGGCCGGTGCAGTTGGTGGAGAAGCTGAACTGACCGTTGCCGTTGCCGTAGCTGATCTGGTCTTTCCGGTTGCGTTGGTAGAACGCACCGAACTTGAAGGTATGGCTATGAAAGCTCCAGGTCAGATTGTCGTTTGCTGTGATGGTGGTATTGGCCTGGCGCCAGGGTGTAGAACCGAAGTAGCTCCCCGGATAGGTCTGGCCGTTGCCGGTGAAGTTGATGTCCGGTATGGATGTCTCGGCCGTGACGGGGAAGAGCAGTGGCAGGTTGATGTTGTTCGCACCGACGGTGATGTTGCCGTTGACTCCGGTGATCCGTGTCGAGTACACGCTGGGCCCCACGCTGACCTCGTTGACGACGGTCGACGACAGTGTACTGATGAGATCGACCGCGAGGTTCCAGCCGGGCTGTGAGTTGGTGCAGCCACCGGCGATCTGCAGAGATCCAGAGCACTGGATACCGAAGGAGCCCATGGGGCCGGTCTGGGTGTCCTGGTTGCGGACGTAGCGAGCGAAGACGCGCTCGGACGGGGAGATCTGGTAGTCCACGCGACCGATGTACTCGGTGCGGGGATGGGTGGAAGAGAGTGGATCCTGCCGGTTATAGGTGTTGTTTCCGGTCACATTGGGCAGCGGATAGAGAGCGAGAATCCTCTGCATCTGGGTAAACGCGGCCTGTTGATTGGCGCTGAGCGCTGACTGCGTGATGATATTGCCAGCGAACTGCCTCTGGGTCTCCGGGTTGAAGATCTGCAGGGGGTTGCCGCTGCTGTCGACCGACTGCGAGAAATCGCCGTTACGCTCGAGGGCGGTTGGGCTGCGGTACTGCGTAATCCCGCCGGGAACGAGCTGACGATAGAACTCGTTGGAGAAGAAGAAGAACAGCTTGTCTTTCTTGATTGGCCCGCCGATCTGATAACCGAAGGTGTTGTAGCGATACAACTGCTTCGCGGTACCGTTGTGATTGCTGACCCAGTCGTTTGCGTTCATGCCTTCGTTACGGTGGAAGAAGTGCAGATTTCCGTGGAAGTCGTTGGTACCTCCGCGGGTGGTCACGACGATGGATCCGCCGCCCGCCTTGCCAAACGCCGCCTGGTAGTTGGAAGTCAGAACCTTCACCTCGGCGATGGCATCGGTATTGACCGTCACCTGTGTTCCGCCGTTGTTGCCAGTATCGACGTTCGAAGCACCGTCGATTGTAAAGTCATGCTGATTGGTCCGGCTGCCGTTGATGGAGTAGGTGTCGAGGCCGCCGGTTCCCGAGGCTCCGAAGGACCCTGAGCCGGAGACACCGGGGATGACCCGGACGATATCGAGGACGTTCCGTCCGTTGAGGGCAATATCGTTGAGCTGCTTGCCAGTGATGAGGTCGGAGCGCTCGCCCGAGTTCGCCTGAAGCTGGAGCTGACCGGCGTCTGCTTCTACAGTCACCGTCGTGCTCTCGGCACCTATCTTAAGAATGAAGACACCAGCGTTCAGGTTATCCGCCGAACTCAGGATGACACCGGTCTTCGTGTTGGTCTCGAAACCGGTTGCCTGGATGGTCACGCTGTACGTGGCGGCGGGAAGATTGGTAAGAGAAAAGGTGCCGTTCTCGCCGGCGTTGCTGGATCGGGTGAAACCGATCGCGCTGGCGGAGACCGTCACCTTGGCACCGGGGATCACTGCACCGGATGTATCCTGAACGGAGCCCAATATAGCGCCCGATGTGACCTGAGCAACGATTGGGGAAGATACCGAAAGGAAGATGGCGAGGCCCGCGAGGCAGGGATTCTTTGCCGTTCTGGTGAAGGAACTCTCCAGGGACAGATTGGCGACGCGTTTTCTCTTATTGGATGTACGGGATGAAAATAGATGAATCAAGTTGGCCTCTTTAAGCTGTATCGAACGCTCCGAACCGTAGAGTTTTCATCCAACGATGGTCCTGTAGTTGACCTGATGGTTTCCTGAGGGTTTCTTGAGGGTTCTAAACCCTTTAGGATGAGTATTTTTTGAGAAGTAGAACTGGAACGAAAAGTGCAAAAGCGTAGAACAGCGTTCAGCGTCGGTGATTGGACGGTCTATCCGGAGCTAAATTCTTTACGGAGAGATGGCGAAGAACGGCGGGTTGAACCAAAGGTGATGATGGTTCTCCTGACGCTCGCCTCCCGTACAGATCACGTTTTTTCGAAAGAAGAGCTGATTGCTGAGGTCTGGCCGGATACTTTCGTGGGTGATGATGCACTCACGCGGTGCATCTCCATTCTGCGCAGGGTGACCGATGACGACGCCCATGCCCCGCGTTTCATTCAGACGGTTCCCAAGGTTGGATACCGACTGGTAGCCGCGATCCTCGATCTCCCGTCTGCCGACCAACCTGCTTCGGAAACGCAAAAACAGACGCTCGAGGCACACCCTCCTGAGGCTCCGCCGATCGTGCCGGAGCAGCTTGCGGCGGTGGAGAAAAGGCGGCAGTTTTCCATCCCAGGGTTAGTCGTGATCCTGGTCGCCGTAGTCTTAGCCATGGCAGCGCTGTATGTTGGGCGGCGCAGGAGTAATGCCTCCAGATCTGCGGTCGAGTTTAGGACGACCCAGTTCACCTCGTATGACGGAGAGCAGACGCAGCCTGCGTTTTCTCCGGATGGAGATCGCATCGCCTTCGTATGGATCTCGGACGGAGGTACAGCGCGGCGTATCTATATTAAGCGGATCGGTGAAGAGAGCATGACGGCGCTGGCACCCGATGGGGGCGAACAGTTCAGTCCGGCCTGGTCGCCGGATGGCCGACGGATCGCGTATCTGGGGCGCTCGAGCGACGGTTTGGGTCTATACATTGCGGCGTCAACCTCTGACGGAGCGGCACAGAAGATCTTTATCCCCCAGGAGCCCAGCCACTGGGACCAGGGAGCTCTGTCCTGGTCTCCCGATGGGAAGAGCTTGATCTTCCCGGATCACGACGGATCGCAGCCGGACTCATCGATCTTTCAGTTGGACCTTGCGACGCGGAATGTCCGGTCAATTACGTCGCCTCCATCGGGATGGGAGGGCGATTTGAACCCGGCCTATTCGCCGGACGGGACGAAGATTGCCTTTACGCGTGCAAGCGAGACTGCGGTTCGGGACATCTACTGGATGGCGGTGGCGGACGGGAAGGTCCACCAGCTCACGTCGGACAGGATGAATATCGATAGCCTGACCTGGAGCTCGGACGGTGGCTCCATCCTGTTTTCCTCAAATCGAGGGGGGAAGTACTGCTTATGGCGGACGGGTTTGAGGAGCCAGCAGGCAGAACGTCTGTCGGTGGGTAGCGAGGACGCCTTCGAACCGGCAGTCGGCCCGCGGCCGGAACAGCTGGCGTACGCCCAGGGTTTGGCGACGTGGAGCATCTTGCGGATTGGGGTACGGGAGGGAAAGGCGACCCCGGCGGTATTCGAACGTGTGCTCTCGTCGACGCAACAGGATTCAGCACCGTCCTT
>Ga0247783_1000782_pt1 | contig 10165 bp, 6 predicted proteins | sample UWRJL064202C5_FD_179911 | JGI IMG/M metagenome (GOLD analysis project Ga0247783, IMG submission 179911) | Plant litter microbial communities from Arlington Agricultural Research Station in Wisconsin, United States - UWRJ-L064-202C-5 | ecosystem: Environmental > Terrestrial > Plant litter >... | reverse complement strand
TGTTCTTCTGCGTGTAGTAGGCATAGCCAGTGCCGGCGGAAGAAACGAGGCGGATGTTTTCGCGCATGGGAGCGGCGTCCTATCACGTGATTTTTGCGCTCGCAACCTGAAGCTGCTCGATTTTCAGGGCGACCTCGCCAAAAATCACGCTTTGCCCCCGCATTTTGCCAGCCGCGCCCGCACCGGCCCCGGGCTGAGGTCAAATTTGACCCAGGGGTGGGCGAGCTGAGGGGGAAGGGAGCCAGTGAGCTACGGGCGAGCGAGCGAGCGAGCGAGCGACCTACATACCGCTCAGGGCCTTGAATTCGACGCGGCGGTTCTTGGCGCGTCCCGTGTCCGTCGCGTTGTCGGCGATCGGTTTGGTTTGGCCGAAGCCTTGCGACTCGAGGCGGCTCGCGGCGATGCCGTGGCTGGTCAAGTAAGCCATCACCGCGGCCGCACGGTCGCCACTCAGCTTCATGTTCTGAGCCGGGATGCCGCGGCTGTCGGTATGACCATAGACGCCCATCTTGATCGAGCCACGCGCTTTCATCAGCGTCACGACCTCGTCCAGGATCGGGTAGCTGCCGGCCTTGATCACGGCGCGGCCCGTCTCGAACTCGATCGGTTGCAAGAGATGCACTTCACCGTCGTCCCCAAAGTGCGTCAGACTCGGGCAGCCATTCTTTTCGGCGATGCTCGAACGCGGGCCGGGTTCTGTCGGGCACTTGTCTTGAGTGTCCGGCACACCGTCGTTGTCGACGTCTTCTTCCGGGCAACCGTCGTCGTCTTGGATGTGGTCTTTGTCCTCGGCTTTGTCTGGGCACTGATCGGCCGAATCCGGGATGCCGTCACCGTCGCGATCGGAAGCGGCGGGGCAGCCGTCGGTCGGCTCGGGCGGCTTGCCGTCTTCCTTTACGGTCGGACACTTGTCGATGGAATCGGGGTAGCCGTCTCCGTCGCTGTCACGATCGTAGTCGTCGGCGGTGGGCACGATCACTTTCACCTTGGGCGGCGGTGACTTGCCTTCGAAATCGAGCATCGTGAGGTAGTGACCGATGCCGATCAGCATGCGGAAGTCCGGGCCGCCGTAGCCAGCCGCGAGGCGCGTGCCGAAGCCGCCCTCCACGTACCAGCGCGAGCCTTCGTCGACCACGTAACGCATTTGCGCGAGCCACTCCAAATCGGTGTTGCGCAAGGTGAAGAACGTGCTGTGTCCGGCGGACTCGGTCATCCCGGTGCTGCCCCAAAGCTCGCCGCCGAGGCGCACCTTGCCGCCGCGTAGCGGCATGTACAAGCCGGCCGAGTAACGGATTTCGGAGGCGATGAACAGGGCGCCTTTGGCGCCGCCGATGCTCCGTTCGGGCCGAAAGTGCGGGCCCAAATTGCCGGCCAGAAAGAACTTCCCAAAATTGAACTCGCCCGACCCGTACAAATAAGCCGTGGCCTGGTCATCGCCACCGAAGGAATTGGTGTTGCCAGTCGGCAGCCAGAAAGCGCCGCCACCGCCTAGGCGCAGCAAATGATTGTCGGATTCGTAGCCGCGCAGACGCGCATCGAAGCGAATGTCATTGAGCATCGCTTTCGCATCACCGATGCCGCCGGTCCCGACGTCGTACGCACTGGGGTCGTCGCCCGTGATCTGCAGCACCGTGACCGGGACCATCAGGTTCAGCGACAAGCGATTGGCGATCTCGGTGCCCACGGACAGGTAGGTCGTAAACTGGCCCTGGACCGGATTGTCCATTTGGTCCTTCGCCGTCGGGTCCGCGGTGACGGTGTCGTTTCGCAACGGGTTGTGCGAATAACCGAGGATGGCGTTGGCGTAGAAGCGAGTCTTCTCCGACATGTACGGGCGCCAGACCATGAAGCCGTCGTCGGGCGCGCCCGAGATTTGTGCGCGGTCGAGATAAAAGTAACCGGACTGTGCGTGGGCGCTGCCAGCCATCAGCCAGCTCGCTGCAACGGCGGCTATCGCCAGAAGAAAACGCGAGGGGCGCGCACGCCCTGTCGAAGTCTGCGAAATGCGGCCCAACCGACGAATAATCCGACGAAACACCAAGTCGACGGTACCCTGCTAGCTACCGTTTTGAACAGTCTCGATTGTTACCTGGGTCGGCCGATTAGCCGGACGCGGGCGTTTGTGCGGCACTAGTGGCTAGCGGCGAAGATCTGGCAGACCCAAAGCGTGCCGTCGGCGTCCGGCGCAACTCCGATCCCGAGCACGTTGAAGCCTTGAAAGAGTAGGTTTTCGCGGTGTGAGGGGCTTGCCCACAGTGCTCTTTGCGCGAGCGCCGCGCTGCCGGCGTGTGCCACGTTCTCGCCCGCGGACAGCTCGAGCCCCACGCGTTCCAGGCGTCGATTCAAATCGCCCTCGCCCGTGTCGTGCGCGGTTTTGCGCGCGCCGCGCATGGCTTCGGCGTGCTCCGTGGCAAGCTCTTCCAGGCGTGCGTCGCGCACGAGCGCTGCCACGCTTTCACTCGCTCGCGCAGCGTTGACCATCGCATACAGCGCGGCGCGCGGCTCGCCCCCTGCGCCGAGCGCGTCTTCTCCTGGTGCCCGGCTGATCGCTGCGCTGCGCGGCGGCTCTACGCCCGCGAACACCAGCGCTTCGAGCAGCGGGCGTGGCCCCCCGTCCACCGAGCCGAGGAGTTGCACGAGCCAGGCGCCCGGAACGTCCGCGTTGAAGCGCGAAAGGACGCGTCCCGCGTCTAGCGACGTGGGCACCGGTCTCGGCGCGCCGCGCGGACCGAGCACCACCAGTTTGGCTTCGGCGGCAGGCACGCGCAGCGTCGCGCGCACTTCGATCCATTGCCCGATGCGCGCGCGCGTAGGCAACGGATCGAGATCGGCGAGCACGTCGACCACCACCGCGGCGACGCTCATTCTCGAGCCGCTGTCGTGACTTACGACCACTCCGCAGCGTCGTGCGCCGCCATCCGAAAAAGTGCCCAACCAGCGCTGCATACGGGCCTTCGCCGTTTCGATTTCCCCGTCACGGCCGTTGAACAGCCAAGCCCGCGGCCGGACGTAGGGCACGCCTGCGGCGCGCAGGGCGTAGCTGATGGCGTTGACATCGAGCTCACCGCCGAGCTTGGCCTGCTGCGGGGCGAGCTGCGTCGCGACCGTGAGCAATGCCGCGTCCGCCTCGCCGCAGGCGTCGCTCAGCGTGCGTTGGTCTGCATCGACTGACGCTTCGGGGGCGGGTCGTGGGGACGCGGTCACTGGGGCAAATGTGCTGTTCTTCGCTGGCTCCTGGCTGGCGGACGCGGCCTGCTCCGGGGCGGGTGAGCTCGGCTGTGCCTTCGACCCGGCGCACGCGACCAACGCGCAGCTCAGCGTGGCCGTGCCGGCGTACAGCCCGCTGAGCGCAAGCAGAATCCGTCCTACCCGGCGAACCAAGACCTGCAAGGCCTTACCGAGTAGCGGCTCGCGCCCAGCATGGCGAGACAAAAGCGGCGCTCGGGCGGCGCTTTCCCTGCTCCTCGGTTCAGGTTATGGTCAAGTGCCCCCATGGGCCGGTTCAACACAGCAGCGAAGGTCGGCGCTTTCGCCTTCGTCACGCTTCTGGCCGGTATCCTCATCTATCGCTTCGTCTCGAAGTCCTCCCGTCAGGGCAACGGCTACGTCGTGTATGCCCTGATGGCGGACGCCAGCGGTGTCGCCAAGCTCTCGCAGGTGCGTATCGCCGGCATCGTTGTCGGCGGCGTGAAGAGCGTCAAGCTCGAGCACGGCCGTGCTCGCATCGATATCGGCATCAACGAGGACGTGAAGCTGTATCAAGACGCAGCCGTGGCCAAGGTCGCCTCGAGCTTGCTCGGCGAATTCTACCTGGCGCTCACGCCCGGCACCGAGGGCCGCACGGAACTCAAAGACGGTGACCGCATCAACAACGTGATCGAGGCTCAGACCACCGACGACATCATGCGTCAGGTGTCGGACATCTCGAAGGACGTGAAGAAGGTCACCGAAGCGCTGGCGCTATCGATCGGTTCGGACGAGGGTCGCAGCGACATCAAAGCCACCCTGAAAAACCTCGCCGACGTGACCGAAGCGCTGAACCAAACCGTGCGTGAAAACCGCGAGAGCATCAAAAATATTCTGAACAACGTGGAGCGCATCACCAATAATGGCGCGCCCGAAGTCGAGAAAATCCTCGAGAACGTCCGGGTGACGACCAACGAGGTGCGCACGCTGATGGCTGCTGGCCAGGCGGGGCAGCCCAAGTCCGAGGGTGAGATCCGCCAGATCATCGACAAGGTGAACCGCGCCAGCGACAACCTGGAACAGACGCTCAAGAATTTGGACAACGTGACCGGCCGCCTCGATCGCGGTGAGGGGACGCTCGGCCGCCTCAGCAAAGACGACCACTTGATCAACCAGGTGGAAGGCGTGACCGAGGACATCGGCGATTTCGTGGGTGGCATCTCGCGCGTTCAAACCATCGTCACGATGCGCACCGACTACCAGTTCTTGACCAGCACCGTGAAGAGCTACGTCGAGCTTCGCATCCAACCGCGCGAGGACAAATACTACTTGATCGAGGTGGTGAACGATCCGCGCGGCCTGACCCACTTCGAGCAGGTCGACATCGACACCACCAACACCAATGACCCGCCGCACTACCGTGAAGTGCGCACGGTCACGACCAACTCGCTTCGTTTCTCACTGCAGTTCGCGCAAAGCTTTGGGCCTTTCACCGGCCGCTTCGGTATCAAGGAGTCCACCGGCGGCGTGGGTCTCGACACGCTGCTGCTCGATAATCGCTTCGAAATCCGGCAAGATTTGTTTGGCTTCGGTGAAGTCGTGCTGCCGCGCTGGCGCCTCTCGCTCGCCTATCAATTCGTCAATCGCATCTGGCTGCTCGGTGGCGTCGATGACATCCTGAGCAGCGCGCGCCGCGACTACTTCGTCGGCGCCCAGCTCCGCTTCAACGACGAGGATCTGAAGAGCATTTTGCCATTCATGCCGAAGGTCGTGAACTAGGGCCTGTCCCTCGCAAACGACGTTGGCTCAGAAGGCAATGCGGAACCCGAGACCCGCTGGCGTCGAGCGTGTCGCGTTGTGGTCCAGAGCAGCGCGCTGCTGGCCGCTCACGGTCGCAGGATCGGGCATGTCGCGCACGTCTGGCGGCGGATCGGGGGTGAAGCTGACCTTCGCCCGGTCCGAGCGGTAAGTGACGACGAAGACTAGCCCCGCGCCGGCGAGTACCCCGCCGCCCACGGCGAAGGCCAACTTCGAGCCTCCGGCCATGCCCACGGTGATGAACACGCCACCGATGATTCCACCCATGTTCAGCGCCAACCAGGCGGCCGAGCGCGTGCCGGCTCGCGACTGATACTCGCCGCGGAGGGTGCCCGGCTGCCGCAAGGTAACGGTCTCGTCGACGGCGCGGCCATTGAGCTGGAGTCGGTAGTCGCCGGCCGACAGACGACGGTCACAGGGGGAGATGCACCAGGTGGGAGTTCCCTGACTGGACTCGGGGTGCGTTGAGAATGTCAGCGGTCCACCTTCGCTGCGCATGTACACGCGCAGCGGGGCGGCAGCAGCGGTCTGAGCTGCTGGCGCGGTCTGAGCTGCTGGCGCGGTCTGAGCTGCTGGCGCGGTCTGAGCTGCTGGCGCGGTCTGAGCTGCTGGCGCGGTCTGAGCTGCTGGCGCGGTCTGAGCCTGCGCCAGGGTGGGGCAGGCGACGCTGAGCACGCCGAGCAGTCCGCGAACGACGAACGACATGGGCCCGGGTGTACTCTGAAGACCGTCCGCCTTCAACGCCTGGCGCGGGCCAAACGAGGCTTGCGGCGGTCGTTCACTCCGCCCACATCACCCAGCCGAGCAACTCCGCCGTCAGCAACGCGGCCACGGCTTCTTTCGCGCCGACGGCGCGTGCTTCATGGCCGGTGCGGTACGACATCAGGCGCTCGAGGGCTTGTTCGATCGTGAGTCGTTCGTGCATCAGCGTGGAGACATAGATCAAGGAGGCAGGTGCGGAGCCGCGCTCGCGCGGGTGGCGGACCGCCTCGCCGCGCGGTCCGGGGAGTAGGCGCTTCCGGCCTTCGGGAAGCAGAGTTCTGGGCTCACCTTTGGCGCGCACGATGGCGCCGGCCATCATTGGACTCGCGAGGTCTAGGTCGAGCGGGAACTCGACTCGCTGCGGGGCGGTACCGCGGTAGAAGGTCACGAGGCCCTCGCTCCAGCCGCACAGGGTGGCGACGCGATCTCGGCCTTGGTCGCGGATGGCGCGAAAGACATCCACCGCGTCGACCATGCCGATGCCAATCAGGGTGTCGCCCAAGCGCCCGCCGTAGTTCGAGAGCGTGCCGAGCGCCGTCTCGAGTTGTTCGCGGCTCAAGCGGCCGCGGCGGACCAAGTACTCACCGAGCAGCTCTTCGCGTTCCGACGAGGCTACGTGCAGCAAGCGGCCCTTGTCGAGGTAGATCTCCTTGCGGCTGCTGTTACCAGTGTTCGAGCCGCGCTCGATGAACAGCGCACCGCTTTCGCCCTTCTGGCGCATGTGCGCGAGCACGTCCAGCATCGGCGTGTCCCTCAGCAGCACCTGGTAGTCGGGCACGCCGGGCTCGAACAAGCGGCTGGTGGTGGCTGTGGTCGAGGGCAAGAGGTGGCGTCCGAGCTCGTGAATATCGCGGATGAAGTGGTATTCCTGGCCCATGAGCGACACCTCGTCGTCGGCGCTGAGGTCGCCGGTGGCGATCATCTCGATCAGCTTGGGGAAGGTCACCCCGACCAGGGTTTGGCCATCGGCGCGTCGGATGTTGGACAGTGCCAGGGTGGCGGGCGGTTCGACGATCGGCAGCGATTCTCTCACCGCCGAGAGGCCGCCGCTGCTGCGCGCGCGGGCGGCGCGCATGCGTTGCACCGAGTCGCGCACTTGCCCTTCGATCTGACGGGCGAGCTGGCTCGAATCTTTGGCCCAGTTCACCCACTCCGCGAGCGTGACCTGCAGCTCTTCGGGCGACGGTTGCTCGAACACGCTGAGGGCGGCGGTGAGCTCGGCCGCGTCTTGGAAACGTGCGTCCGGATCGCGCGAGAGGCCCTTTTCGCACAATTCCAGGATGCCATCGGGCAAGCTGCTTGCGGCCTGGCGCAGCGGCCCGATGTTCACGTCACGGATCGCGAGCAGCACCGCGAGCTGACCGCTGCCCGGGAAGACGCGCTCGCCGATCAGCATTTCGCCGAACACCGCGGTCAATGCGAACAGATCGGCGCGGTGGTCGAACGGCTCACCCGCTACCTGCTCGGGGGCAAGGTAGCCAAACTTCCCCTTGAGGCCCACGCTCGGTTGGGCCGGCTTCACGCGCTGCTCGAAGCGAGCAATGCCGAAGTCGCCGAGTTTGATCTGGCCGTCGATCGAGAGATAAATGTTCGAGGGCGTGACGTCGCGGTGCACGATGTGCAGCGCGTTGCCCTCGGCATCGTGCGCGGTGTGAACGGCCGAGAGAGCGCTGGCCACGCGCATGGCGATGAATGCCGCGAGGCCGGGCGGGAATTTTCGTTGCTCGGCGTCGGCTCGCCTGAGCAGCCGGTACAAGTCGACGCCCTCCACGTATTCCATGGCCAGGTACGGCTCGTCGCCCACCATGCCGGCGCCAAACACGTTGACCACGTTGCGGTGCACGACCGCTCGGTGCAGCGCAGCCTCCCGTTCGAGAGCGTCGAAGTCGCCGCCCTCGCGCACGGCGCGGAGCAGCTTCTTCACCACCAGGTGCGAGGCGGGTAAGATGCCGAGCTTCGGGCGCGCCAGGAATACCTCCGCGCTTCCGCCGACGGCGATACGCCGTTCCAGCACGAATGGCCCGAATGGTTGCTGGGCCCCGGCCCCTTTGCGGTCGGTTGCCACAGCCCTCCATTAGAGCGGCTTTCCGGCGAGCGGGACAGTGAAAACAGTGGCGACCTCGCGCTTCTCGCGCTTCTCGCGCCTCTCCCGCCGGCGCCGGCCCGCTTCCGTCCGCATGTGCGTATTCGGCACCGTGCTTCGCGTTCGGACGCGCGCTCGGCCGCGGCAACTTCGGACAAAACCGACACGCTTCCGGCAACTCTGGCTCGCCTTCGAGCATCGGACGGGCTGCGGGGCGCGTGTAGGTGGCGTGTCTTCCGGCCCGGCGTTTGGCTACGCATCGAGTCGGGCGACACGGGTCAGGAGGCTTCTATGCCCGAGAAGTGATAAAGGGCGGCGATGGTTGGCGTGCGCGTGCTTCGCTCCCTGCTTCGCTTCGCGCTGATAGTCATTTGTGCGTCGTTCGCCGGCAGCTGCAAGTGCAGCCACGAGGCGGCAAGCCTGCCGCCCAAGACACCGACCATACGGCTATACCTGGCGTCTTCACCTGCCGGTGCGCTCGAGCCCTGTGGTTGCGTGAGCGACATGCTGGGCGGTGTCGAGCACTTGGCGGCGTTCGTGAAGAGCCAGTCGGCCAGCGCGCCCCACAGCGCACTCCTCGCTGCGGGCCCCGTGTTCTTCATGAATACCGCGCTGTCGAGTGAGCGCGAGACGCAAGACACTTGGAAAGCGGATGCGCTCGCCCGCTCGTTGGGCGCAGCCGGCCTGCGCGCATGGGCGCCTGGTGCCAATGACTGGGCGGGCGGCGCGGACACATTCAACGCGCTCGCCCACGCCGCCCAGGCCATCCCGCTTGCTTCGAATTTGCAGGGGCCGGGTTTGCAGGCCGCGCGCGTGTTCGAGCTGGGGGGCAGCAAGGTCGGCGTTGCGGGTGTGAGCTTGCCGCTCTATCAGGCCAATTTGCCGACCGGCATCAGCTCCTTGGACACGCTGAGCGAGCTCGAGAAGGCCAAAGCGGTGCTCGATAGCCAGGGTGCGCGGCTCAAGGTCCTGCTCGCCGCCATGCCGCGCGGCGACGCGCTGCGTTTGATCGATCGGGTGCCGGGCTTTCAAGTGCTGGTGATCGGGAAATCATTCGACCAAGGCGAGAGCAACGATCGCCCGACTCCGCCCGAGGTCGTGGGCAGCACGTTGGTCGTGGAGGCGCCGAACCACCTACAAGCGCTGGGCGTGGTCGATCTGTTCGTGCGCGATGACAAGTTCGAATTCGCCGATGGTTCGAACACCGCGCAGGCCGCTGAGCGCGAGAGTTTGGGCGCGCGCATCAGCGAACTCGAAGCGCGCATCTCGGCAGCGAGCAGCGCGGACAAGGCGAAAGACGCCGATTTGGCGGCGCGCCGCGCCGATCTCGAGCGGATGAAGGCCCGGCAGAAGGCGATCTCTCGGCCCAGTGTCCCCGTGCAGGGCAGCTTCTTTCAGTACCGCTTGGTCGAAGTGCGCGCTGCGCTCGGCAGCGAGCCAACGGTGCAGGGTTTGATGGCTGGCTACTACCAGCGCGTCAACCAGCACAATCACGATGTCTTCAAAGACAAGCTGCCATTGCCCGCGCCGGCCGGACAGAGCCACTATGTAGGTGTCGAGGTGTGCAGCGCCTGCCACACGAGCGAGCGCGAATTCTGGAACCACACCCAGCACTCCAGCGCGTACGCCACGCTTTCGTCAGCGCACAAGGAGTTCAATCTCGACTGCGTGAGCTGTCATGTCACCGGTTACGACAGACCGGGTGGTTCGACGGTGGTGCACGTCGAAAATCTGCGCGACGTCCAGTGCGAGGTTTGCCACGGACCGGGTTCGGGCCACGTGGCTGCGCCGGGTGATGCCAAGTTGATCGCGATGCCGGAGCAGAGCTTGTGCGCAGCGCAATGCCATCACGAACCGCACGTCAAAGCAGACTGGAGCGTCGTGGCGTCGTGGGCGAAAATCATCGGCCCAGGGCATCAGCGGCCGCCCAGCGCTGCCAGCAAGTGAGAGTGAGATACGGGAACCGATTTCACAGCGGGAAAACGTATCAATTTACAGCCTTACAGAACTTTCCAGTACGGACGTTCGATGTCCATGGACTAATCCGCTCGTAGTGCGGATCAGATTTTGGGCGCGTGTCGAGAGTGGTAGCCCAGAGTGTGGGGTCAGGTTACTTTGAATCACGATGACCCACGACGAATCCGCTCACGAGGACTCCGAAGACCGCTTCTACGCGCAATTCGATTCGCGCGAGGTCGAGCTAATGACGCTCGACGAACTGGCTGCCGCGTTCGAAGCTGGACAGATCCACGCGAACACGTTCGTGTGTCGCGAAGGCGATAGCGAATGGCTGACGCTCGCTGAGGTCGCCGGCTT
>Ga0247783_1000781_pt1 | contig 10167 bp, 10 predicted proteins | sample UWRJL064202C5_FD_179911 | JGI IMG/M metagenome (GOLD analysis project Ga0247783, IMG submission 179911) | Plant litter microbial communities from Arlington Agricultural Research Station in Wisconsin, United States - UWRJ-L064-202C-5 | ecosystem: Environmental > Terrestrial > Plant litter >... | reverse complement strand
GAGCTCGCGTGCCTCGGCAGCGGAGATAGAGCCTCCAGGAGGCGCCATGAGCGGCTGCGAGGCGTACTGCATGGTGTGTTCGAAGTATGGCGAGTAGACGTTGAGTTTGAAGGAGGCAAGGATGCGGATCTGCTTCTTCTGGAACTCAAGCGTCGGGACAGGGCCGCGCGAGAGGTCGTCGTCCAAGCCACGGATCTTGAGGGTCGGCCAGTCGCGGATGGTCGCGGCGTGCAGCATCTTGTTCGCATCGACGAGCTGCTTGGCCGTCTGTGCGCCATAGAAGACACCGGAGGGGGTGCGGCCGATGACGGCGATGCCATTGCCTGCGGGGAGGATGACGTATCCTTCGGCGTCCATGTCGGAGGTCCAGGTGATGTGGGCATTCGACATGGCGGATTTGGCCTCGCTGGAGTTCGCACGCATGAGGGCAATCTGTGGGGCTTTGGTGGAGGCGACGGAGATGCCGCGCTCGAAAAGGGCTTTGCCCAGGTCATCGGCGGCGAAGGCGTCTTCTTTGTCGCATTGATTGCAGACGATAGAGACGCCGTTGACGACGTTGATCGGGGCCGCATCGTGGACCTCGCGCGGCATAGGAATGAGCGCGAGTTGAGCAGAAAGGGCGAAGGGCGCGAGCACGCAGGCAGCGAAGGGAAGCAGGCGAAGCCGATGAAGATCCATACGGCAACGTTAACTGATGGATGCCGGGAATGGGAAATGATGTGGTGATTGAAGGGGCGAGCAGAAGTTTGCGTGCTTCGCGCAGGATGAAGGCCAGCCTATTGCCTTGTGTTTGATCCTCTTGAAAAAGTCTTCAGTAAATACAGCTTCAGTATGGGCATGCCGTCAAAGGCCGACTTGAAGGTATGACTGACATGATCTGGCAGCAGGTCAAATGGCCTATAAACGGTTAGCCATTGGCAACCTTGCTCTCCATGGCTATGATTCCGGATGTCAGTCTCTGCGTTCGTGCAAGAGGCCAAGGGGCCATGTGTGCTCACGAAATTAAGCGAGGGTCGAAGAAATGTTGCATAAGGACAGGCTTTTTCCCGCAGAGGGTGTCGCACGGGACGTTGCGCGGAAGCTTTATCAGGTAGCGGAGAAGCTCCCCATCGTGAGTCCGCATGGGCATACCGACCCTAGCTGGTTTGCAGAGAATGAGGCATTCGCAAACCCCACTGCGCTATTCATTCAGCCCGACCACTATGTGTTCCGGATGCTGTACTCGCAGGGAATTTCTTTGGAATCGCTCGGAATTAGCGGAGAGCCAGCCGATCCCCGTGAGGTCTGGCGGATTTTTGCGCGGAATTATTATCTGTTTCGGGGAACACCGACGCGGGCCTGGATCGACTACGAGTTTGAAAATCTGTTCGGTTTCACGGAGCGTCTGAGCGAGAAGAATGCGGACGCTTTCTACGAGACGATCGATAAGAAGTTGAAAGAGCCGGGCTTTCGTCCCCGTGCGCTCTATGAGCAGTTCAATCTTGAGGTGCTGGCGACCACCGATGCGGCGACGGACACGCTGGAGCATCACGCGAAGATCCGCGCGAGTGGATGGAAGGGCAGAATCATTCCGACGTTTCGTCCGGACGGCGTCATCGACGCGGAGTTTGCGGGCTTCAAAGAAAACATTGAGATGTTGGGCAAGTTGACCGGTGAGGATGTTTCGAGCTGGAAGGGGTATCTTGATGCTCTCAGAAAACGGCGTGCATTCTTCAAAGAGATGGGCGCAACGGCGACGGATCACGGACATCTGACGGCGCGGACGGCGGACCTGGGCGAAGCGAAGGCTGCTGAGCTTTACGGAAAGATCTACAAGGGCACCTTCGACGCTGCGGATGTGGAGCTCTTCCAGGCGCAGATGCTGACCGAACTTGCGGGGATGAGCGTGGAAGATGGTCTGGTGATGCAGATCCATCCAGGGTCTGTGCGCAATCACAATACGAAGGTCTACGAGAAATTCGGACGGGATAAGGGTGCGGACATCCCCTCGCCGACCGAATATGTGCGTTCGTTGCGTCCGCTGCTTTCGAAGTATGGCAACGAGACTGGGTTTACGTTGATCCTGTTCACGCTGGACGAGACGAGCTATTCGCGAGAACTCGCTCCACTGGCGGGGCACTATCCTGCGTTGAAGCTGGGGCCAGCCTGGTGGTTCCACGATTCTCCCGAAGGCATGATGCGGTATCGCGAACAGGTAACGGAGACGGCTGGTTTCTACAACACGTGCGGGTTCAATGACGACACGCGTGCGTTGCTGTCCATTCCGGCTCGCCATGATGTGGCCCGTCGCGTAGACAGCGCTTTCCTTGGCCGGATGGTGGCGGAGCATCGTCTGGATGAGGATGAGGCGTTCGAGTTGATCGAAGATCTGACGGTGAACCTGGCAAGGAAGGCATACAAACTGTGAGCGAACCGAGGATTCCAATGATTGTGGTGTTGATGGGAGTGTCGGGGTCGGGGAAGACGACGATCGGTACCCTGCTGGCGCAGCGTGCGGACGCAGTCTTTGCCGACGGCGACGATTACCATCCGCCGGCCAACAAGGAGAAGATGAAGGCCGGTCAACCGCTGAACGACGAGGACCGCGAACCCTGGCTGGAGCGTTTGAATGTGCTGCTGCGGGATTGGTTGGAGACGGGAACGAGCGGCGTCCTGGCCTGTTCGGCCTTGAAGCAGAAGTATCGTGAGATTCTTTCAGCGCACACGCCGGAGGGAAGCGTTCAGTTTGTGCTTCTGGAAGGTTCGAAGGAGTTGATCGCGAGCCGTCTGGCCCACCGCAATCACGAGTTCATGAACCCCGGTTTGCTGGACAGTCAGTTCAAGACGCTGGAAGATCCGGGTGACGCTCTGCATGTGAAGAACGACCGGACTCCTGATGAAGTGGTTACCGAAATTTTGACGAAGTTGAAGAAGTAAGAGAGGAAGTTATGGGACACCCATTGTTTGATCTGAAGGGCCGCGTTGCGGTGGTGGTTGGGGGTACAAGCGGCATCGGTCTGGCGATGGCGGTCGGGTTGGCTGAGGCGGGCGCGGATGTCGTTGCAAGTTCAAGGCGCAAGGAGCAGGTCGATGCGGCTGCGGCTGCGATCGAGGCAAAGGGCGTTCGTTCGCTGCGCCTGGTATCGGATGTGGGTGACCGGACCTCGCTGCAGGCCCTGCTGGATGGAACGCTTGCGGCGTTCGGCCGCGTCGACGTGCTGATTAACTGCGCAGGCAAGATCAAGCGCGAGCCCACGTTGACCGTGAGCGAAGAGACCTGGGACGATATCTTTGATACGAACGTGACCGGAACTCTGCGTGCCTGTCAGATCTTTGGCAAATACATGCTGGAGAAGGGCTCGGGGCGGATCATCAACATCGCTTCGCTGAATACCTTCGTTTCGCTGAAGGAAGTGACGGCCTATGCGGCGAGCAAGGCGGCTGTGGGTGCGTTGACGAAGTCGCTCGCTGTGGAATGGAGTTCACATGGGGTGACGGTGAATGCGATTGCTCCTGGGGTGTTTCGGACTGCGTTGAATGCGGAGTTGCTGGACAAGTCTCCTCGTGGGCAGGAGTTGAAGATGCGTACGCCGATGGGGCGCTTCGGGAAGACGGAAGAGCTGGTCGGTTCGGCTGTGTTTCTTGCCAGTGATGCTGCGGCATTTATCACCGGGGAGATCCTGGTGGTGGATGGCGGGTTTTTGGCGAGTGGTGTGAACCAGTAGCTCTTGCGAAGGTGTTATTGAAGGGCCGGCTTCTTTGCCGGCCCTTTTACTTCTTATGTCTTCTGGAAAAGGATGCGCTTTGCGCATAGCCCACACATCGCAAGGTGCGCGATGTATGGGGCACCCGGTTCTGAGGCTTCCACAATTTGTTATCCCGTAGCGAAATTGAGGGATCTGCTGTGGTTTCCTGAGAGATCTGGTTTGTGCCAACGAATGGGCAGATGGGCTTTACTTTGCGGAGGCGCGCGCTATGAGGACTGCCGTGTAGGCTGCGCCAAAGCCGTTGTCGATGTTCACGACGGTGACGTTGGGCGAGCAGGAGTTGAGCATGCCGAGGAGGGCTGCTGCACCACCGAAGGACGCACCGTAGCCGACAGAGGTGGGTACGGCAATGACGGGGGCGGCGACCAGGCCTCCTACGACAGAGGGAAGCGCGCCTTCCATGCCTGCGCAGACGATGACGACATCCGCAGAGCGGAGGCGGTCCTGCGCGGCGAGGATGCGGTGAAGACCGGCAACGCCCACATCGGTGATGCGGTCGACCTGCGCTCCGAAGAGCTCTGCTGTGACGGCGGCTTCTTCGGCTACGGGGAGGTCGCTGGTGCCCGCGCAGACGATGGCGATCTTGCCTGCGGTGGGTGTGGGCGATTGCAGAAGCGTCAAGGTACGGGCCAGTTCGTTATAAGTCGCAGACGGGACGGCGGCAGCGTGCTCTGCAGAAGCCCGAGTCGCGAGGACGTTCGCACCCGAGGCTGCGAGGCGTGCGAAGATATCCGCCGTCTGAGCGGGAGTCTTCCCAGCGGCGAAGATCACCTCGGGCAGCCCGGTGCGAAGGGTGCGGTGGTGATCGATGGTTGCAGTGGCGGTCTCTTCGAACGGAAGGCGCGATAGGCTCTCTGTCGCTGACTCGATGGAGATGTGTCCGCTTTGTACCTGTGCGAGGAGTTGGAGGAGGGTGTTGCGATTCATTTGAAAGGTTCTTCCCGGTTAGGTGGATGCGATGCAGTCAACGACGATGCCGTAGTCGCCCGTAGGCAAGGCTGCGGGCTGAGTGGTGTTGCGTGCGGGGAAGATCGGTCCCCAGTTGCGCGTCTTGTAGACGGCGTTCATACGGTCGAAGTCTTTGATGTCTTCGAGGTAGACCTCCATCTTCAGCACCTTGGCAAGCGAGGAACCGGCAGCGGTGAGGTTCTTCTCCAGCTCATCGAGAACCCATTTGGTCTCTTCTTCGATCGTGCCTTTAACCCGGCAGCCGATGCCGGAGACGAAGAGCAGATTGCCGAAGCCGACGACGGGCGTAAAGGGGAATGGGCCGGGTTTACCGGAGGCGGCGCGCTTTTGCGGTGTCTGCGTCTGTGCAGGAAGCTCGGAGGCGAGGAGGGTGGCACCGGCGGCTGCGGAGGCTGCGTTCTTGAGAAGATTTCTGCGCGTGCGTTGCATGAAAAAACTCCTGCGAGGTGATGAGGGATCTGTCCACTGTACCGAATGCAGCAGCAGATTACTTCGCGGCGGCGATGGCGGAGGCTGGAAGGAGGTCGTTCATCGAGCCCGAGCGGTATCCATCCGTATCGATGGAGACGAACTGGAATCCCGCAGCATGGACGGCGGCAGAGATGGCTTTGATCGTTTCTATGTTGAAGGCGCGGGGAAGATCTTCGATGGCGATTTCAATACGGGCGAGATCGTCATGCGCGCGAACGCGAACCTGGTGGAAGCCGAGTTTGTAAAGGGCTTCTTCGCTCTGCTCGATCTTGGTGAGGGTCTCGCGCGTGACCGGCTGGCCGTACTGGATGCGCGAGGAGAGGCAGGCGGACGCGGGTTTATCCCAGAGGCGAAGGTTCGCGGCGCGGGCGAGACGACGGATGGTGGCCTTGTCGAGTTGAGCGTCAGCGAGGGGAGCGAGCGCGGCGTGATTCGCTGCGGCGCGCTGGCCGGGGCGGAAGTCTCCGCTGTCGTCGAGGTTGCGGCCGTAGGCGATGGCTTTGAACGAAGAGGTATCCAGCTCTCGCTGCATGACGGTAAAGAGTTCGTCTTTGCAGTGGAAGCAGCGTGTGGCGTCGTTCTGGACGTAGGCGGGGTTCTCCATCTCGGAGGTTTCGAGGATGCGGAGAGGGATGTCGTGTTCCGCGGCGAAGGCCACGGCGTCGGCGAGGTGCGTGCGTGGGAGCGAGGGTGAATCCGCGATGACTGCGAGCATCCTGTCGCCGTGGGCCTGATGGGCGGCCCAGGCGAGGTACGCGGAGTCGATGCCGCCGGAGTAGGCGACGAGGAGGCCTTCGTGCCGCTTCAGGATTTCTAAGAGGATTTGTTGTTTTTCGAGATCGCCGGATTGGAGGGTGGATTCCATGGGATATAGAAATCGTAACTCAGCGGAGAGCGATTTCCTTTGGGATCAGGTTTGTGCGCTCTGCGCGACCCCACCCTTTCGCAAAGAGCACGAAAGAATGGGGCACGAAGGTGAGTTATCGGCCTAGCCAGCCGCCGTCGATGTTGAAGACGGTGCCGGTGACGTAGTCGCTGGCGGAGGAGGTCAGGAAGACCGCGGCCCCGGCGAGGTCGGAGGGTTTGCCCCAGCGTGCGGCGGGAATGCGTTCCAGGATCTGTCGATTGCGTGTCTCATCAGCCTGCAGCGCTTCTGTGTTGGTGGTGGCAAAGTATCCGGGGGCGATGGCGTTAACCTGGATGTTCTTGACTGCCCATTCGTTGGCGAGGGCCTTGGTGAGCTGGGCGACGCCGCCCTTGGAGGCCGCATAGGCGGGCACGCGGATGCCTCCCTGGAAGGAGAGCAGCGAAGCGATGTTCAGGATCTTCCCGGGAGCGTTACGGGCGATCATGTCTCGGGCGGCGAGTTGCGAGAGCTGAAAGACGCTGGTGAGGTTCACCTGGAGAACGGTCATCCAGTCTTCGAGCGGAAACTCCTCGGCGGCGTGGCGGAGGATGGTTCCGGCGTTGTTGACGAGGATATCGATCTGGCCGAAGGTGTCGAGGGTCTGGGTAATGAGGTGCTGAGGGCCTTCGGTGGAGGAGAGATCCGCCGAGAAGGCTGCGGACTTGGACCCGGTCGCGGAGAGAGCTGCGGCGGTCTCCGTGGCGGGGCGGCGATTGCCATGGCAGGCGACCGAGGCTCCGGCTTGCGCGAGCGCTGTGGCGATGGCAGCGCCGAGGCCGGAGGCGGAGCCGGTGACGAGGGCTACTTTGCCGTCGAGGCGGAAGGTGTCAAGGACGTTTGTCATGATGCTGCTAACGATACTGCCCGTGGCGAGGAGGGGCAAATGCGAGTTTCGCTTGACCATGTTTTCTTCGCTCCCGTATGTTGAACGGTGGAATTGCGCATTTCTTTTTGCACCAAAGGAAATCCTGATATGACGAAGTTTTTTGCTCGACTGGCGCTGGTGGCAACCGTATCGGCTGGATCCCTGGGGGCGCAGACGGCGCTGCCTCCGGTGACGAACGACACCGTGGATCGTAGAACCTCTGCGGAGATTGAGAAGCAGGCGGCGGAGCTGTTGCAGGTAGCGAAGACTCGTCCTGATGGACAGGGTGGCGTGACCTTGGAGCGTTATCCCGGTCATCTGACGATGCTGACGGTTCGGACCAAATCCGGTGGCGCGGAGATGCACAGGCACTTCAATGACTTCTTTATCGTCGTCTCTGGCGAAGCCGATGTGCTGACGGGTGGCACGATTCCTGACGCCAAGGAAGGCGCAAACGGCGAGGTGCGCGGAAGCAGCGTGGTTGGCGGTGTGGACCACGTGATCCGCAAAGGTGATGTGCTGCATATCTCTCCGGGCATCAACCACCAGACGACGGTGAAGCCGGGAACGGTGTTTACGTACTACGTAATCAAGGTCGAGGAGCCTAAGAGCTAATGCTTGATTTGAAGAAGTGGGTGGTTGCAACTCCTATTGCGTTTGCTCTGTGCCTGGGTGCCCAGACGCCTCCAGAGCGTACGAGTGCGAAGATCCTGCACGATGCGGCGGGCGATACCAGCGAAAACCCAGGAAAAATCGACACTTCGCTTTCGCCAAAGATCGCGCACAAGGACGTGCGTGCGGCGATGAAGAAGGTAGCGGATTGGGAGCTTGGCCACTCCGAAGCAATCTTTACGCAGGACTGGACCTATGCGCCTTTGTACAGCGGGCTGCTTGCAGCTTCGGCGACAACGGGCGATCCGAAGTATCACGATGCGGTTGTAAAGTATGCCGAGAAGGTGAACTGGCAGCTTCTTCCGGGGCGCTACGACCACGCGGACGATGAGGCCATCGGGCAGAGCTACGAGGCTCTCTACCTTGAGAAGAAAGATCCCAAGCGGATCGCTGCGTTGAGAGAGAATCTGGACAAGGTGATGGCGCGTGAGCGCGACCCCAAGAAAGACCTATGGTGGTGGTGCGATGCGCTGTACATGGCTCCGCCGACGTTTGCCACGATGGCGAAGATCACGGGGGATCGCAAGTATCTCGACTTCCTTGATAAGGAGTGGGATCTGACGACGGAGCACCTGTATGTTCCGGCGGACAAGCTCTACTTCCGCGATGCGACGTTCCTGCAGAAGACCGAGGCGAATGGACAGAAACTCTTCTGGAGCCGAGGTAATGGATGGGTGCTCGCCGGGTTGGCGCGGACCTTGTCCGTAATGCCGAACGATTATCCGCAGCGCGCAAAGTATGTTGCGCTGTACAAGGAGATGGCGGATCGCATCGCGGGTCTGCAGCAGCCAAGCGGTCTGTGGCGGACAGGGCTTCTCGATCAGACGGCGTATAAAGAGGATGAAATCTCCGGTTCGGCGTTCTTTACCTATGCCATGGCATGGGGCATCAATAACGGCGTCCTCGATGCGGGCAAGTACCGTCCCGTGGTGGAGAAGAGCTGGAAGGCTATGCTGGGACATGTGTTTGAAGATGGCAGGCTCGGTTCGATTCAGCCGATCGGTGCTGCTCCTGGAGCGTTTGGACCGGGATCGAGCTATGTTTATGGCGTGGGTGCGTTTCTGCTTGCAGGATCCGAGATAGACAAGATGGCTGGCATGAAGGGAATGAAGAAATGAAGCTTTACCAGATGGCGGATGCGGTACGTTATCCGCGCATGACGACAGCGGAGTTGCGTGAGACGTTTCTGCTGGAAGAGCTGTTTCGACCGGGTGCGATCGACCTGGCGTACGTGGACCTGGACCGTACGGTGATTGGATCGGCGGTTCCCACGATCTCTCCGCTGACCCTTGAGACTACAAGCGAGCTTCGGGCGGAGTACTTCTGCGAGCGCCGTGAACTGGGAGTGCTCAACGTCGGCGGTAAGGGAAGCGTTGTGGTCGATGGTAAGAGCTTCGCCATGGACAAGCTGGATTGCCTTTATGTTGCGCGCGGAAGTAAGGAAGTCACCTTCGCGAGTGAAAGCGAAGGCACCCCGGCGGCGTTTTATCTCTTGAGCTATCCGGCGCATGCGGTGCATCCGACGGCGATGGTGAAGTTTGCCGATCTGGAAGCGGTCAAGCTGGGCGCAGTCGAAACCTGCAATAAGCGCTCGATCTACAAGGCCATTCACGCAGGTGGCCTTAAGAGCTGCCAGCTGGTGATGGGATTCACGCTGCTTGAGGCTGGAAGCAACTGGAACACGATGCCGCCGCACGTCCATATGCGGCGGTCTGAGGTGTATCTCTACTTCGATGTGGACGCCGCGCATCGCGTGATGCACATGATGGGACCGAAGGACGAGACACGGCACCTTGTGATCTCTGATAAGCAAGTGGTGGTGAGTCCTGGCTGGTCGATCCATGCGGGCGTGGGCACGAGCAATTATGCCTTCTGCTGGGGTATGGGTGGTGAGAACCAGGACTACGCCGATATGGATGGGATTGCGATCGCCGATCTGAAGTAAGACGTATGTCCGCAGACTGCGGAGACTCGATTCGCCTACACTTCTACTGTGTAGGCGAATGTCTTTTTGGAGATGGAATGGAACTGTTGGCGCTGCGCGAACGTGCGGAATGCAAGTTTGACCTGTTGAGTATGGGCGAGGTTCTGCTGCGGTTTGATCCCGGCGAAGAGCGCATCGTGCAGACGCGGCACTTCCGCGTCTGGGAGGCTGGCGGCGAATATAACGTGGCCCGCGCTCTGCGGCGTGTCTTTGGGATGAAGACCGCCGTGGTAACGGCGCTGGTCGACAACCCGATGGGTCGCCTGGTCGAAGACCTGATGCTGCAGGGCGGCGTCAATCTGGACCATGTGCTTTGGCGCGAGTATGACGGCATTGGGGCGGAGTCGCGGAACGGCGTTTATTTCATGGAGCGCGGATTCGGTGTGCGCAACGCTCTCGGTTCGATGGATCGCGGGCATACCGCGATTTCGCAGGTGAAGCCGGGCGATGTGGACTGGGACGGAATTTTTTCGCAGGGTGTGCGTTGGTTCCATACGGGCGGAATCTTTTGCGCATTGAGCGCAACGACACCGGAGGTTGCGAAGGAGGCGAT
>Ga0247783_1000779_pt1 | contig 10170 bp, 11 predicted proteins | sample UWRJL064202C5_FD_179911 | JGI IMG/M metagenome (GOLD analysis project Ga0247783, IMG submission 179911) | Plant litter microbial communities from Arlington Agricultural Research Station in Wisconsin, United States - UWRJ-L064-202C-5 | ecosystem: Environmental > Terrestrial > Plant litter >... | reverse complement strand
GGGCGGCCCAGCTTGGCGAACAAGCGGGTGCCGGCGTAGGTTTCGAAATCTGCTGGAAACGGCATAATGTTTTCTCCTGTGGGGAACCCGCGCGCACCATTGCGTGTCGGGCGGGGTTACCGATACCGTATTCTAATTCGGTTCGGAAAAAGTTACCACGAAATCTCGTGATTTCTCGTGTATTTTGTCGTCGCCAACCGGCAGATCCGGGCCTTCGCCCTGCTGCTGGATGGACTTGACGTGGTAGGACAACACCGTGCCGGTGTGGATGCCCCTCCCCAGGTCGGCGGCCTTGAGGATTTTCTCACCCGCCGCGAACCCCCCGGGGTCTTTCGTCAGCACCGTCACCTGCACGCGCACGCGCATCGTCTTGCCTGCCTGGCGGCGCGCGATGGTGCTGATCTCGTCGCCGTAGATGCGGGTCACGCTGATGACCGGCAGCACCGTGAACTGCGTTGCGGGGCCAACATAGATTCGATCGGCCGGCACCAGTAGCGTTACCGCAGGATCGGCTATCAGGAGCGCGCGGACGATGGCGACGGCGCTCATGCTGCGGCCTCGTCGGGCGGCACCGGGTCGGGCACATCGAGACCCTGCGCGCGCAGCCGGTCGCGTACTTTCTTCTGGACGGCGGCGACGGCGGCCGTGAATTTGGCGTCGGCCGCTGGGCGCATGAACGGGCGCGGGCGCGCGCCCGGATGCTCGACGCTGCGCACCATGGCGCCGTTGACGGTCATGCCGCGCGCGGTGATGCTGTGGGGGCGCGTACCGAACTCGACCATGTGGGCGTAGAAAGCCACGCTGTTGCCGACCTTCACGCTGGCCGACACCTGACCGTCCTTTCCTTTGCGCGTGGTGATGCGCGCCGACTGGCGCAATAGCCCGTGCTCCACCGGGATGTTCTGTTTCACCTCGTCGAGATAGACCTTGGCGCCGGCGCGCAACGCGGAGCGCATGACGTTGGTTTCCATCTTTGCCGGTAGCGATTGCAGGAGCGCGTCAAGCGCGGCGCCGCCCGTGATGTTTTCTTGGCTCATGAGCTGAATTCCTTGACCATGAATTCGATCCATTCGCGCTGGCCAATCTCCGCCGGCCCCGCGCTGATCTGGTGGATGGTGTCCACCTCGTTGTGCACGATCACACGCATATCGGACGTGACGCCGCGCGTATAGCGCATGCGCACACGCGCCGGCCGCTCCGACAAGTCGAGGGCTTGGCCGTTGCGCTCGGCGTTGCCGGGCAGGACGTCCCACACCTGGGCGGGCACGCGCGCGAACACGGTCTCCCACGGCCCCGGCACCGGGCCATACTCAGGGTCATCGACGGTGGTCGGGCGCTGAATAGTGATGCGCCGATCGAGCTGGCCGCCGGTGATCATTGGTACACCACGTACGGCTGCAAGAGCCACTTGTAGAACTCGTCGGGCAGTGCGTAGGTCTGCCCTTCGTTGACCATGCTGCGGTGCTCGTAGAACGCACCGATTGCCAGCAGCATCCACTGGCGGATCGGCTCGGGCACGCTGGCTGCGTCGGCGTAGCCGGCCTGGTACTGGACGACCACGGCGCCGGGCTGCGCGCGCGTGGTGGGCCATGGGGTGTTGTAGGCGGCCGAGATCATCGGCGGCTCGCTGAAGCCGTCCACCAGGTAGGCGGCGCCGGCCAGCGTCTGCTCGGTGCCGTCGCTGTCGATGTACTTGACGCTATCGAGCTGGCGCAGTGGCGGCCGGGGCACGCGCAGCGCGCCGCAAAAGCCGTCGGCGCCGAAGGCCAGTACCTGGGGCATGAGGGCGCGGTTTAAGCGCTCCTCGGCCATCTGGCGCGCGGCGCGGATCATGCGGGTGATGTCTGCGTCCTCGTCGTCGAACACCACCCGCAGGTTGGCCTTGGCCTCCGCGAGGGTGATCGGTTCGGCCGTCGGCGCCGTGATGACTTTGATGGCCATGGGTTAGACGATTGCGTCGACGATTTTGCGATCGACCCGAGCGCCTGGCACATAGTCCGCGAAATGCAGGCCATCCGCCACGTAGGTCTGCATGCCCTTGAGATACAGGGGCGACGTCTCGTCTTGGCTCAGTGAGTAAGCTTTGCGGTGGTCCACGTAGGCCGCGATCGTGCCCGCCGCCACCGCCGCCTTCATCGCCGGGACGAAATACTTGTCGATGTCGCCGTTGATGTCGAACGGGATGAACGGTGTTTGGCGCGACGAGATGAGCGTGTTGTAGGACAGGCCGCTCGATGGGTTGGTCGCTTTGAAGTGGTAATCGATGCCGCTTTGCACAATAACCAGCGGGTGAACGCCGGCACCGGTGGCCGCGTAGGTATTGAGCCCGGTCCAGATGGCGGCGTTGGCCGTGTCCAGCCCGCGCGCATTGCTGAAATTGGCCGTATCTTGAACGGCGTTCACCCCCATGCCTGGCACCCACACCCAGGCGAATTGCGCGTAGCTTTGGAGCTCGGTGGAGCCCGTGAAGAACCCCGAATTGCCGCCGCTGCGGGAGATGTTCAATCCCGCGAACTTGGCCTTGCCGGGGATACCTCCGACCAGCGAAACGTGGAAGCTGCTACCCGTCGCCCCTTTGGAGTCGCGGACACAGCCGACGGTCTTCGGATCGCCGCAAGCGAATTTGCCGAACACCAGGACCGCCGGCCCCTCCTGCGCGGAGGTCGAGTTCGTCGCGCTGAGCTCGTAGTTGTTCCCGGAGTTGGTATTGCCGATGTCGTTCACGATAGTCGACGAATCGATCAGGTAGATGTGCTCCGCGCCCCCTGCGTCGCTGGCTTCCACGCGGCCGAACACGTCGCCGATTTGCACCTCGATTTTCATGCGGCACAAGACCGATTCACCCGCTGGGATATAGGGGAGCAGCCCGAAAGCGCTGACCGCGATCTCGTCGCCGTCGACGTAGCCGCCGTTGGGTACGAGCAGGGGGGTGCCCTCGGTGGGGGCGACACCGCCCACGCGGAAGGGGATGACGACTCCGTTATAGACGAAGTCGACGCCCTGCACGCGCAAGGGGTTGCCCGGGGCGTTGTTGCCGGTGCCGCCGTCGGTAATGTAATTCGGGATCCGGGGCCGGATATGCGTGATCGGCCCGGAGCCGATTTCTCGGCGCATGTTACTGAGGACGCGTCGACGGATGTCGTTCGCCAAAGCCGGGATCTGCGGCGCCAGCGGAATGCGATTGAAGACCGCGACGGTACGCACTTTGCCGGTGGCGGCGACGGCCGCAACGATCATCACCGGGGTGGTGGTGTACGGCGGCTGCGGATTGCTGCCGGTGCCGCCCAACGTGCACACCGCGCGAAGCCGTCGGCCCGCTTCACCGTTCGCGGGCTGGTACCAGGTGTAGACGTGGTTGCCCGTGGTTACGCCGTTCGTGCCGCCCCCCGCCGCGTAGACATTGGTGCCGACGCCCGTCTCGACTTGCCATGCGATGCTGACCGTCGCGCCGGCGGTGCGTTGGCCAAGCCACATCTTGACGCGGTAACCCTCCGGGGCATCGAGAGCCATGATGTACGGATTGACCGGCAAACCGGTGACGCCGGTCGTCGCATTGGCCGGGTCAGTGGACTGGTTGAACGACGGCTGCAGCCCAACGGTCTGCACACCCGGGCGAGAGATGCTGGTGGCGATGTCTGCACCGCCGGTGCTGGACACGGTATGTCGCGCGATGAAACGGAATTGCAGGTCGTTCACCGTCGGCACGTAGTTCAGCCCGACGTCGACGGGGCCATCCTCGGTCAGCTTGACGATGGTCAAACTGTCGATGGTGGCCGTTCCGGTGTAAGTGCCCGGCGTCGCGGTCAAAGCGGTGCCTGCGGTTGGAAGATTCGGCAGCACCGGAGGTGCGGTGAATACCGGCGCCGGCGCGGAGACGGTCGTCGGCGTCACGCTGTTCGAAACGCCCGACGCCGGGCCCGCGCCCTCACCGTTATTGGCGCGCGCCGTGGCGGTGACCGGAACGTCATTCGGTGTCGCCACCTCGACGGTGGTCGCGCTGCCGAGGGCCGTAGCGGAGGCGCCATTGCTCAGGGTGACGATGGTGTCGCGGATGGCCGAGCCGTTCGACGCGGCCGCCGTCCAGCTGGCCGTCACTTTGCCGTTACCCGCCGTCAAAGTCAGGCCGGTAGGCGCGCCGGGGGTGGTCGGCACCACGAACGTGGTCGGCGTCACGCTGGCCGAGGCCGAGCTGGCGACGCTCTTGTCGTAGCCGTTGATGGCCTTGGCCGTCGCCGTAACCGCGACGCCTGCCGGAGCGTTCACCGTGACGGTGGTGGTTTCGCCGAGCTGCACCTGGCCGGTGGAGAGCGTCACCTCGTAGCCGATAGTGGCCGTGCCACCGGTGGACGCCGGTGCCGTCATGGTGGCCAGTACGCCGCCGGCGATAGCCGTCAGGGTCAGGCCGGTCGGCGCGCCCGGTGCCGAGATGCCGGAAAACCCGCTGATGATCTTGCCCGTGCTATCGGAAAATCCGAGCGGTACTCCGTCCGTTCCGTAGGCGATGGCGTTTTGCCGGGTGTTAGCCGGCAGCTTGTAGTCGTAGGGCACGCCGCCGGACAGATCGGTGGTTGCGTTGCCGCCCGCCACCAGTGCGGCCTCGGTGCCCGACGCCAAGGTGACGTTGGTATTCGGCTTGAATTGCCGATAGGTGGCGAGGAGGCGGATGGTCATTATTTTTTACCTTTGTTGGCTGGCGCGGCGGCCATTTTATTCTTCGGCGCGTCGGCCATCTTCTCGCCGCCGACCAGATCGTCGATGTCGTCCTGGCTGTCGGTCACGCCGGTTTGCAGGGCGGAGTCCTCGACAAAGCCCAATTCTTTGAGCGTATTGACGTCGGCTTGGCCCATGTCGTCGCGGGTCTCGCCCTCATGCAGGTGGTAGCGGCCGTGCGACACGCTTTGCAATACTTTTACGCTTGGCATAATGCCCTCCTATGTCTTTGAAAAAGCCGCCCCGGAGGGCGGCTCAGGCATTACGGCGCGGTCAGGGCGCCCTTGATGAAAGCTTCTGGGCGGTACACGGCCAGCGCCAGGCGTTCCTCGGCCATGATGGCGATCAGGTTGTTCACCCAGTCGTCCTCGTTTTCCGTCGCCACGATGATACCGGACTGCTCGCGGTCGAAAACTTGCGCGCCCATCTTGAAAGCACCGGTCAGGAAGGTGTTGACGGTCATCGCCAGCGAGGTGACCACCGGGCGGCCCCACAAGGTTGGCGACAGCGTGCCCTGTGGATTGCCGATCAGGTAGTGGCCCTGGGTGTCCTTCAGCAGTTCGATGGCGGCCCAGTTCGTTGGGTGCAGCACCATGCCGGTAGAGGGCAACAGCGCCAGCTCCGACTGCAGCAGCGCCAGGCGCAGCGTATCGATGTTGTTCGGGCTGGTGATGGTGAACGGCGCGGCGTACGCGGTGGCCTGGGTGTAGATGCCGTTCAGGTTGCCGGTGGCGCCGGAACCTTTCAGCAGTTGCAGTTCTTCCACGTAGTTCAGGCCGTAGACCAGTTGGCCGTCGATCATCGATTGCAGCGCGGGGAAGTCGGCCAAGATCTCGGTGGACGCCTTCATGAAGTGGGCCAGCTTGACCACGTTGGCGGTCGACAGCGCCATCGCCATGGTCGATTCCGGCTTACGGGTGCCCTCGGCGGTCGGCGCCGCGTTGTTGGTGAAGCCGGTTTGCTTCATGTAGCTCACGCTGTTCGAGCTCGTGCGGCCGGGTGTGATCAGGTCGCGCACCGTCATCGGACGTTCCGGCAGCATGATGACACCGGCTTGGCGGTCCGCCACGATGTTGGCGCCGGACGACACGGTGGTCAGCGCCTTGGCCTCGAAACGGTTCGAGCCGCGCTCGCCGCCGGCCATGCGCTCGGACTTGGCTTTGAAATCCGCGTTCTCGATGGCGCGGTAGCCGATTGATTTGCTGGCCTGGGCGGCGTCGTCGGCGCCGGCACGGCGGGCGGCCTTCTGCTCCAGTTCGTTGTACTGGGCTTGCAGTTCGCCCTGTTTCACCAGCAGATCGTCGATGCGCTCTTTCTGGGCGTTGGTCAGCTTGGCGGCGTCGGACAGGACTTTTTCGCCGGCCTCGCGCACCTGGTCGGTGATCTTGTCGAGAGCTGCTTTGACTTGATTTTCGTCGGACATGGTATTTCCTTTTAGTTCGGGGTGAGTTTGAAACCGCGAAGCGCGGCTAGAATGTCATCGCCTTTGGTGTCGCCGGGCTCACCCCGGAGCAACTTCGACAGGCCGCATGTAGCGATGGCGGCGGCCTGTGATTTAGAGAACCCACCTGCATCCCGCAGGAAGTCCTCGAATTCTCGCAAGGTCGGCAACGTGCCGGCCTCGATCATGCTCTTGACGTCGGTCATGCGCGCGGCGTCGTTCATTGGATTGGTCACCACGCTGATCTCCACCAGGTCCAGTTCGTGGAGGGTGGTCACGCCGGTCTTCTTGTCGTGGCTGTCGCGCTTGATGCGGTAGCCGATCGACAATCCGGTGATCGTCTTGGTCTTCATGCCCTTGTGGGCGATGCGCGCGTACGGCGCGTCTTCGATCCATAGATCAGAGTCGCCCAGTAGGCCGTGCTTGTCCTCGGTCAGGTTCGACCACGCGCCGATCGGCTCGTCGGTCTTGTGCTGCCACAGGGTCGGCACCGCGCGGCCCGACTTGCCCCACAGCTCCAGGCTTTTACCGAAGGCGCCGAACTCGACGACGTCGCCGCCCTTGTCTACGTTGCCGAAAACCGAGCCGTAACCGGAGAAGCGGCCGGCGTCGGTCAAGCTTTTCAGGTCCAGGTCAATCGATTTGGTCAAGTAGTTCATGCAGGTTTATCCTCGGTATCTTGCGCGATTGTATCATTACTTTGCGCGGTGCTTGTGATTTTTCCGACCATATCGAGCGGGATCATGTTGCTTTGCATGAACAGGTTGTCCCCGCCGGGCAGCGGTTCCAGGTTCTCCAGCGACCGGCAGAAGTTCGGGGTGTAGACGCCGTTCTTGATCATCGCACCGTAGTAGGCCGAACGGCCGGTGCTGTCCATGCGGAAAAACCCCTCGCGGCTGAATTCGGCGAAGTAGCGCAGGCGCTCGGCCGGCGTGAGCAGGTTCTTGGCGATGCTCTGCTCGATGCTCACCAGGTCAGGGTCGATGACGTACTGCAGGAATCCCAGGTTCTGCTGCTCGCGGCCGGTGCCCCAGTTTGACACGGCCGTGCCGTGGCCTATCATCGCCGGCGGCACGCCGTACCATCGGCACAGATCCTCGACGCTGGCGTTGACTTGCTCGATCAGCTGGGCATCCACTGGGTTGATGGTGAGTTGCTCGTACTTGGCGCCGCCCTCCATGAGGAAGACGCGACCCATCTCGGGGTTACCAAAAATGCCGTCGATCATGGACTCTTGCACCTGTTTTCGCTGATCTTTGGTCAGAATGGGCTCGACAGTCACCGTGGCGGAGGGCCGCATATTGCCCGAAAAGAGGGCGGAGGACGCGGCCTCGGCGCTCTGTGCGCGGAACATGGAGCGGGCGCCGACGCCAATCGGCGACAAACCGTCCAAACCGTCCTCGGTAAAGCCCTTGATGTGCCAGATATCGCGCTCGGTGTAGGTCTTCTGGCCGCTCGGATCGGCGTAAATGTACGTCACCGCGCCGTCGTAAGTGCGCCGAACGGTCATGCGGCCCGGGTCCAACGGGTCGAGCGACACGATGCGCGCGCCGCTGAAGGTCTTTAGCACGTATGCATTGCCCCAGGTGTCGCGCCGGACGGAGATCGAATTCCAGAACTCGCACGCCGTCATGTCGGCGTTAGGCGAATCGTGCAGGAGGCGATACAGCGGGTGCTCACGCGCCACGCGGCGGGACTCGCGCCCGTTGACCTCGGTTCGCTCGTAGATGAACAGCGGCAGGGTGGCGATGGCGTTGGCTTTGAGCTTGACGCAAGCCCATACGGTGGAGAGCTGCAGCGCGCGGTCGATGCGGGGGGTGTTGTCACCGATGTTGTAGCTACCATTGACCACATCGCGGTTGCCGGGGTCGCGGTCGATCTGCCGATACCCCAGCGCGTCGCGGATCGAGAAGTAAATCGCCTTGAGCGAAAAGCCCTTCGGCTTGCCTTTGTCGCTCATGTCACCGCCATGTCCGCAAGATAGTCATCCCAGGTCCGTTTTCCATCTTCCACTTTCTGCGGCATCACGCCGATTGCCATGGCCAAGGCCACCATACCATCGATGCGGCCGCGCGCGGTGCGCTTGTCGAACTTGCGGGCGCCGCTGTCACCTGTGATTTTGGCGTTTGCCGCACAGGAGGCCAGTACGGGGTGGTTACCGTGGCGCAGCTGCCCTTCGAGCAGCCGCACTTCCAATTCGCGCAGCGCCGGCGTCATCGACGCAGTCCCCTGCCCCATCTCGACAAACGCATCCTGCTGCGCCATCGGCATGTCGGCTTGGTCGAGCCACGGCTTCAATTGTTGCATGTGGTACCGGTCGAATGCGATCAATTGTACGTCAAAATCAATGAAAATCTTGCGTAAAACAAGGGCAACGTGGCGGTATTGTACCGCTTTTCCGGGGGTTGTCAGCAAAAATCCTTGCTTTTCCCACAGGTTGTAGGGCACTTTATCTTTATCGGACTTCTCTTTTAAGCCGTGTTCGGGCAACCAAAACCACGGATAAACGCTTCCGTCGTCCGCGTCGACCAGCACCAGGGCAGTCAAATCGTGCACACTTGCCAGGTCCAGGCCCCCGAAAACACGGGGGCGGGGCCGGCGAGTAGGCTCCGCGCCGTTCGCTTCCCATATCGAGCGGCTGACGAACGGGGCGTTGGCCTCGGTCCTGGTGTTCAGGTTGAGGTTGCGGAACTCTGGCTCGAAGCTGGGCGTGGCCTTGGCCTTGGCGCACAGTTTGCGCATGTCGGTGAGCGATCGGAACACCCCGAGGGCCGGATTGGCCGCGCGCCACCCGTCCTCGTCGTCCAGGGCGGCGTCCGCCGGCGCCTCGTAGACGTGGCAGACGATATGCGGGTCCGGATTCTCCCGCTGGGCGTCGATCATCTGCGAGAGCATGTCCACATCGGTCGGCGCCTGTGTGCTGATGATCAGTTGCATGGCGTTTTCGTACGCGCCCTGCGCCGTCTGGAGGGTGGACACAAACGGATCGGACGGACCGCGCACCTGTCCTAGTTCGTCGAGCACAATCACCAGGGGGCTGAGGCCGTGCTTCGTTTTTGCCTCGGCCGACAGCGCTTTATACCGGACGTTCTTCCGAAGGCCCAAGAGCTTTTTGCCTGACGGAAAAATTTTGATCCGCTCGCCCAGTTCCGGCGACAGGTTTATCATTTGGCAAGCAAGATCGAAGACGAGCGCGGCCTGCTCCAGCGACATCGCACCGCTGACAATCTGGCTGTTCTGCACCGCCTCGGGGCCGGCGATAAAGGCCAGCAGCACACCGGCGATCAAGGCGGTCTTCCCGTTCTTGCGGCCGATGCACAACACCCCGGTGTGGGTGCCGTGCGGATTATCGAAAACAGCAAGCAACCAGTCGCGCTGAAACGGCATCAGCTTGAGCGGTTGGCCCATCAGATCCCCCTCCGGTACGACCAGATATTTTTCCATGAACGCGCACACCTTCTCACCGCGCGTCAGTGGTTTTTTGACAGGAGCGCTCATGCCAGCAGGTCGTCTTCCTCCGCCGACGCCTCCGCGTGCACCTGGCGCGCTTTGTTCTCCAGCTCGCGCTGCTTGGTGTTCGCGCGCGGGTCGCCCAGCGCCACCCGGCCGACCATCTGCAGCGAACGGGCGAGCGATTGCTGGCGCGAAGCCATGCGCTCGAGGATGGACACCAGCGGGTGGGGCTTCGGCCCGTGCATTCCGTCGATCGTCAGGCCGTCGAGCAGCAAGGTGGCCTCGATCTCGACCTGCTTCGCCATGCACTCGGCCAACTGCGCGGCGACGGTCAGTTGGAAGTCGTTCCACTCGGCGCGGGAGCGCGCGCGCAGAATATCCCGGTAGTACGGCATAGCGTCCGCAGAAATTTGCACGTGCGGTGGTGGCATAAGGTCCGGCAACGTGGCGTTTTTCGCGGCTTCCAACATGGCGGCCGCGCTGTCGGTGCGTTTTTTGCGTGGGGTTTTGGTAGTTGCCATGGTGTAATTTTTATATCGGATTGTGGGATAGAGTTAGAAAAGAGG
>Ga0247783_1000778_pt1 | contig 10173 bp, 6 predicted proteins | sample UWRJL064202C5_FD_179911 | JGI IMG/M metagenome (GOLD analysis project Ga0247783, IMG submission 179911) | Plant litter microbial communities from Arlington Agricultural Research Station in Wisconsin, United States - UWRJ-L064-202C-5 | ecosystem: Environmental > Terrestrial > Plant litter >... | reverse complement strand
ATGTGCGCGATGTGCGCCGCCGCGCTGTGCGCTCGGTGATGTGGGTTTTACAGCGCACTGTCAGCTTGCTGAAGTTGTGGGAAAGAGCCGTAATGCTGGCACGTGTGCACGTGTGCGCGTGTGCGCAATCGACTGGCACTCGGGCTGAGTGAATTCGACGCGGCGAGGCGTGGTCCGCAGCCTCGACGGTAAGCGCTCACGGCTCGCGTGCGCGTGCGCGACCACGGGCAGCTTCCAACTCGCTCTGCGGCCCGCCTGGCTACGACGTGGTGATCGAGGCCGCCGGTTGCTTCACGCAACGTCGTCACGTGCGAGTGGAGCCGAAAGGCGTCGTCGATCTAGCGAGGACGCGCTGACAGCTCAGAGCCGTGGAGAGACGGTCGGCAGAATCGTTGACGGTTTCGACGCGCTCCGCTCACAGCTAGCCGCGAAGCTCGTGCACCTGATGTACTTCACTCCCGAGAGTGGCGTTGTCGGTCGGATATATTTTTTGTCACGACTAAATCGCGAGCTGATCGTTTTGTGCGAAAGCCGCTGAAATACCCAATTGCACAAGAAAACTCGACCCAGGTTGGAGTTGTACTTCTTGGATCGTTGGTCGAGGAGCGATGCGGCTCAGCTCGCAATCACGCCTGCCGCGGGCGCAGCGCATGGGACTGAAAAAATGAATTCCGTCCATAAAGCTTGGCGAGTGTGTGCTTTCGACATGCGACGTTGAGTTGTTGAGAAGGATGATTTCCTTAGTGCGTCGAGCTCCGGACATGACACCGTGTGTGCTCGACGCGCGCTGCCGTTGCGCGTCAGATGAAAGGCCCGATTCGCGATGAAACGTAGTACCCGGCTCATGCTTCCTGTCGTGGTTTGCTCGGCTAGCGCAGCTTTGATGTTTATCGGGTGTTCGAGCACAGATCGTCCGATCGGGTCCGGGGCAGCGGGCAGCGGCAATCACAATCAAGCCGGGGCGACTGCCGCCGCAGGTGCCGGCGTGGCCGGTAGCGGCACGGCAGGGCAGAGCAGCGGAAGTGGCGGCAGCGGCGGCTCGGGCGTGGCTGGGAGCACGAGCTCGGCCGCAGGCAGCAGCGCAGGCGGGAGCGTCGGCGCTGCTGGCGCAAGCGGCGGTGCCTCCGGCAAGGGCGGTGGCGCAAATGGCGGCGCGAGCTCGAGCGGCGGTGCGGGCGGCAAAGGCGGCGGCGTTGGTGGCGCGAGCACGAGCGGCGGCGCGGGTGGCGGCGGGTCGACAACGCCCGGCATGTCGGCAGGTTGCGGCAAAGCGCCGACCATCGCGAGTAACATGTACAACAACGGCAAAACCATCCCAATGACGGTTGGGAGTATGCAACGCCGGTACATCCTGAGCGTCCCGACCAATTACGACAACACGAAGCCGTACAAACTGGTCATCGCCTACCATCAGCGCGATGGAAACGACCTTCAGATGTACGCCAATCAGTACTATCACCTGCAACCCCTCTCGAAGGACACGACGATTTTCGTCGCGCCGAATGGGCAGCTGAACAACGCGCCGTGCTCGGGAACGAGCTCCCAAGGCGAGAGCAATTGCGGCTGGCCGAACTCCAACGACTCCGACATGAATTTCGCGGACGCCCTCGTGAAGGCGGTGGAAGACAGCTTCTGTATCGACACGAATCGCATCTTCGCGACGGGCTGGAGCTACGGTGGCAGCATGTCGTACGCAACCGCGTGCGCGCGACCGTTGGGCGCGACGAATGGGTTCATCCGAGCCATTGCCGTCTACTCGGGCTCTCAGCTGAGTGGTCAATGCACGCCTAGCAAGCCGGTCGCCTACTATGCTTCGCACGGCACGACTGACTCCGTGCTCTGCTATGACGGAAACAGTAGCGGCTGTCAGGTGGGCAACGGCATGCAGTTGGCCCAAAATTTCGCCAAGGCCAATGGCTGCACTTGGGCGACGCCGCAAAAGGTGACCAGCGGCAATCACGTCTGTACCAAGCTGATGGGCTGCATGACCGGCTATCCGGAAGAGTTCTGCTCGTTCAACGGCGACCACACCCCCGATCCGAAGGACTCGGGTGGGGGCAACAGCTGGGAGTACCAGGAAGCTTGGAACTTCCTGAACCAGTTCTGAGCGGCGGTCTGTCGAGAGATGAGGCTATTCACGCTCCCTTGCACGATCGCCGCCGATGATTGGCCCCACGCGAAGCGCTGCCGGGCCTACTGGCAAGACTGGATCGAGGTGATCCAGTCGCTGACGACCTTCACCCCCGGTTGGTCGACGGCGTACGTGGCGATCTGAGGCATGCGGTTTTTGTCGTCGAGCGTTTGCATGCGGGCCCAGATCACCGACTCCATGGGCTTGCCGGGAGTGAGCAGGGCGAATGTCGAGAGGCCCGCGCCGCCCTTCATGGGCTGGGTGTTGCAGGCGTTGGTGTTGGCGAGCGTGACACCATAGCGAAGGTCCAATGTACCCGAGTTACTCCCGTCCGCCCGATGACAGAACGCACAGTTGGCGTGCAAGTACGAGCGCGCGAGATCCTCGTTGGACGCCCCCGCAGGTGGCTTGCCTTCGAACGAGTCGTAAGGCGTCGGGAGCGCTGACAAGTATGGCTTGGGCAGTGGCGCATCGAACACGCTCAGCCGTTCGAGCTTGTCGAGCAGGTTCTCGCCATTCACTGCTCGATTGAGCTGTCGCGTCTCGGGACCTAGTGAGGAGCCACCAAGCTTGTTGTGACACAGCATGCAGTTATATCGACTGGGATAGGTCCAGGAAACCTGGCGCTGCCCGGTGTCGAACATCACGGTGCGGTCTTCATCCGGGACGACTGTCGCCTCGGTCTGCGCTTCGTTCCACTGATAGCCGTAGCCAACCCAGGTCTTGGAGTCGCGATGCACGAACAAGCGCGTTTCCAGTAATTTGTCGTCGAATATGAAGCTTTTTACGAGCACCGTGCCGACCGGAAAAACCCAGCGACCGTCGTCTTCGGGACCGTACAGGCACTCGGCCGGGCTCGCCGTGCAATTCAGCACATGAATCTTCTGCCCCTGAGGGATGACCATGCCGCGCGCTTTGATCGCGCCATCGGACCAGAGTGGGCTATTGACGTCGTACGGGATGACGAAGTCTGCCAGCTTGCGCGGGTCGCTCGCGGACATGCAACCGGTTGAACTGAGCTTCTCGATCGGCTGTTTGATATCGAGCGGTGGGCTGCACGGACCGCTGGGAACGTAGCCGCCAGCGCCGGAGGAGCCTGCCGCGGCGCTGCCAGCCGAAGAGCCTGCCCAACCGCCAGTCGCAGTTGACCCGCCCGATGGCGAACCGCCAGTCAAAAGCGCACCACCGCTCGGCGCGCCACTGGTAGTAACCGCGTTACTGCTGCCGCCAGCGCCAGAGGAAGCTCCACCCGCTCCCGAAGCACCGTCACTAGCCGTGCTGCAGGCGAACAAACCAGAAACGGCGAGCGACGCGAGCAACGCGTGCCTCATATTGGCGCGCGCGGTTACCAACACGATGGCTGAGGACCTCGCGCGCGACACGCTTTTCAATTTCGACATTGCTCGCACCGTGGACCGCATTGGGAGAAAAATAATCCGTGAGTAATAGATGTGTCGTTCACGTTCGGTGTGTCAGTTGACTTCTCGATTTTGGGACAGCCCGGCTCCCCAAACGTGTCCACTCAGCAGCGCAAATTCCATGAAATACCGCTGGATATTGGGCTTAATGCTCTTGCTCACGGCTTGCGCAAAGAATGCTCAACCATCGAACGCCGGCGGCAGTTCTTCTAGCACAACCGCGGGAGCTGGCGGCATGGGTGGCACGACGGCGAGCGGCGGAACCGCCAGCGCCGGCTTGAGCTCGTCAGACGGAGGCACACGAAGCGAGCAAGGCGGCGCACCCGTCGGTGGTAACGCGAACGGTGGCGCCAATGCTGGCATGCCAGCGACGACCGACGCGAGCGTGCTCGAACGCAATGGGGGTCCAACGCGCGAGAGTCATTGGGTTCAGCCAACGCTGACCCAGGCTGCCGCGACGAAGATGACACTCGAAGCTGACTTCCGCGCCACGTTCCAAGGCAACATGTACGCCTCACCGCTCTACATCGAGCACGGTCCTGGCGGAAAGGGCGCCTTCATCGCAGTGAGCACCGACAACGTGGTGACTGCCCTCGACGAGGCGACCGGAGCGACCCTCTGGACCAAGACGCTCGGCGCGGCCCCGGGCATCAAAGGCCAGGCCTGCGGTGTCAGTTTTGATCCGGTCGGCATTCTGGGCACGCCAGTTATCGACCAGAAATCCGGCACGATTTACGTCGCAGCACCGATTGGGACCGACTCGGTCCAGCGCCAAGAAGTGCACGCTCTGTCGATTTCTGACGGCGCCTCACGCGCGGGTTGGCCAGTCAACGTCAGCGCCATGAAGGCCGGTGAGCTCGCGTTCAACACGAAGTTTCAGAACCAGCGGAGTGCACTGTCGCTCGTCAACGGCATCGTCTACGTTGCCTACGGCGGATTCTCCGGTGATTGTGACGACTATCACGGCTGGATCGTCGCCATCGACGCGGCCGATCCGTCCCAGGTTGGAGCATGGGCCACAGCCGGACAGGGCGAAGCGATTTGGGCGTCGGGTGGCTTTGCTTCGGACGGGACGAGCATCTTTCCGGTCACCGGAAACGGAAAAGCGTCGAGTCGCGACTCGAGCAACAGCGAATCGATCCTCAGAATCTCGGGACTTGCCCAGTTTCAGAAATCGACCGTAAACGAGTTCTACCCGTCGACGTGGAAGTCGATGGACTCGGCTGACGTCGACCTCGGTAGCTCGAACTCTCTGCTGATGCACATTCCGGGCGCTTCCATGCCAGATCGGGTGCTCGTCGCGATCGGAAAAGATGGCAAGATCTACCTGGTAGATCCAAGCAACCTCGGCGGCAGCGACGGACAACTCGCCGCACTTCAGGTCTCGACCCCGCCGATGCCGGCAGCAACCGGCGTGAAAACTTCGCCGACCGCATACACGACTGCCAATGGCACCTATGTCGCGTTTACTGTGGAGAGCGCGCCAGACTGCCCGAACAACGTGACCGGGCGAGCGATCATGAGCGTGAAGATCAGCGGCGGCTTACCGCCTACGGCGAGTGTTGCTTGGTGCGCGCCGGGGCCGAACCCTCCGTCGGCTCCAATCTCGACCACGACCGACGGCAAGGCGGATCCGATCGTTTGGTACATGAGCAATGGACAGCTCAAGGGCGTCAACGGGGACACCGGCGCGAGCGTATTCGATGGTGGCAGTGGCACGTGCAGCGGTGTCCAGCGCTGGACCTCGCCGATCGCAGTCAAGGGCCGAATCGTAGTCGGCGCGAACGGCACGCTGTGCTCATGGAAGTCGTCGATGTGATGACACAGTAGAGCAGCAAGTGCCTCGCCGGCGGGTCTCGAGAGCGTCGTTCGCGAGGCCCAGCGACGGCGCGGGGCAGCGCTCGGCTCGGCTACTGCTCGTTTCGGCGCCGCGAGCGCCGGCGGCTCAACAGCGCGATAATGCCCAAGATTGCCAGTGATTTCACGGGCGCTGGCCCGCCTGCAATTCGACAACCGCAAGCGCCGGAATCGGAACCTGCGTCGGCATTCAAACCGCCCGAAGCTGGCGCGCCCCCGATTGCGAGTCGACCACCAGCCGCCACCTGCCCTCCCCCACTGTTACTCGGAGCACCACCCGTAGCGACGGCGCCACCCGCGGGCGAAGCGCCACCCGTCGTTGCTGTGCCGCTGGTGCCCGCCATTGTCGTCGAGCCGCCAACGGCATTGCTACCGCCAGCGGAGCTGCGGCCACCGCTGCCACCGCTGCCACCGCTGCTAGCGAGCGTGCCCGCCGTTCCGTTTCCGCCCGCGCCTCCGCTGCTGGACGCACCACCGGCGCCTGCACCACCGCTGGCTGAGCCACCGCTGCCACCGACGCCAAAGTCCTTGTCGAAAGTGACGCCGTCGAAGGGCACCACGATGATCTTGGTGCCGTGAGGGGTGCCGGGAAGAACCTGGTTGTCCTTGTCGACATCGGCCACGGCCCAGGTGATGTGCGTGGGGTGGCCGTCTTGCAGAACCACGCCCGGGCGCTCCATCTTGTACCATTGTGTACAAGTGGTGGTTCCCTCGTAGCAGAAGATCTTCTGGTAATCCCGCGGAGACCAGGCGTACCCGTTATCCTTCCAATTGAGGCCGTCGGTCGAATACACGTGCCAGCCAACGCGATCGCCGGAGCCCGAATAGATCACGTGGTAGACGCCACCGCTCCGCCAAATGTGCGGATCTTCTTGCCAGATGTAGCCCGGGTTGGATACACCCGGGATCGAGGTCCGCTTCGGGTAGATGCTGCCCACAACCGGATTACCCTGTGCGTCGGTAGGGTTCTGAGTATAGGCGCAGGTTGGCTTCTGCTTCACGTAGTTGCCGCACAGCGTGTCCGAGATCGCGATCGTCCCGTTGCGCTCCACGATCTCGTACTTGCCGTCGTGGCGCGGGATGAGGCTGATGTTGGAGCCGCCGATTCCGCTCGTCGGTTGGCAAGCCACCCACGGACCGTCGAGAGAGGCCGACTTGTAGATCGTGAAGGGGACGATCTCGCTGACGACGACCGCGTAGCTGCCGTCCGGCAACTCGACCGCGGACACGTTGTGCCCTTTGTGCGACCCGTTGTTGCTGTAGATGAAGTCTTGTCGCTCGTAGGGGCCGAGCACGTTGGTTTGGCTGATGGCGTGGAAGGCGTCGGAGGTCTGCCAAGCAGTGCCGAAATTCGTGTTCCCCGAGAACGTGCTCATGAACAAGTGGAACTTGCCGTCCTTGGCCTTGATGATCTGCCCGTCCCAGTAGTAGTAATCAGGGTGCACGCCAGCGCCCTTGGCGTTCTCGATGCCGTTGGACAGGTCGCGCGGCAACACTCCCGCTACGCCCCAGGTCGCGGAGCTGAGTGGCGCAACCATGGGCGTCGGCTTGAGGTATTCGATGAAGGGCTTGGCATTTGCGGATCCGGCGAGGCTTGCGCAAGCAGCCAACGCTGCGATGCCGAGCCGTACGCATGGGGCGGTGGGTAACGAGCGAAATGTCAGCTGGCTTTGGGGGCGGCGCATCTGGAAATGTCTCCTCTTACTGTCTCGATGAGCCGATTCCTTTCACGTTTTTTTCGTGAAGGTTTTCCTCCAGTTCGGCGTACCTGAGTCAGTCGAAACGAGCGCGTCCGGGCGAGCCGATTCGAGGCATTTGCGCCTCAGGCGATTGAGAACGTTAGCAGCTGACACGCAAACTTTCCACTCCGGCAGCTGACGCTCCAATTTGAAGAGCACGACTCGCGGAAGGACGAAGATTTCGTAACAAGTCGATCGGGCGGTCGACAATACGGGGAGTGATCGTGCGCCTGTCCTAAAGCGGCTGCAGCCAAGAACCAGCGGTGACCAACGAGAGCACCCGCGTCGATTCTTAGCCTGCTGTTAGCGGCTACGGTTACTGGTTCCATTGCGCGACGTGCGTGCGGCGACAAGCTCGCCGTTTCGTTGCGTCGCTTCATCGAAGCAGCAATGTGCGCTCGTGTCAGCATTTCAGCGAGCGATCTCAAAGGACTCCAATAGCGATGATTCACTCGAGCAACCGACGCTTTGAGCGCAAGGCGTTTCTAGGCTTAGTTTTGTGCGGGCTTGCCAGCCTTCCGACCCTGGTTCGTGCGAGTGCTGCTGTCACCGAGGTGACCGCCAAATTGGTCGAGATCCCTTCGAAGATGCCCCCGGATGATCTGTACGACTACGCCTACGTGATGCGCTACCAGGTGCAGGGCGGCCCCCTGGACAAGCAATTCCTGCTCGTCGCCCACTACAAGCCGCTCATCCCTCGCTCCAAAATCAAAGACAAGATGAAGGAGCGCGCGACCGGCAAGCTGCGAAGCTTCAACCTAGGTGATCTGCACAAGCTCAAGCTAGACGCAGATTTGAAGTCAATTTGGAAGGGCGCGCTCGTGGATGAATACGCCGCGACGGATCACAAGAGCACTCGCTACTGGTGTCTTCAAGTAGACCCCGCCTGATCCCTTCGCCGGAGAGTATCATTTGAATCTTACACGATGGCGCGGTCGAGGCGCGTGGTTGATCGCGTGCATTTTGTTCGCTGGTGGCACTGTCCCATTCATCGCAGCTCAGCGAGCCGCCCGCCAAAACGCGGCGCGCATCGCGCGCGTGCAGTCCAACCTGCGGCCGGCTAACAGCTGGTCGCTTTCGGACTCGGCGCTGTCTCTCCGTGTCTCGCGTTTGGACGGCCTGCTTGCCAGCTGGGAGACGATTGGCGGCTGCGGCGCTGGTAGCTCGACGGGCGCGGGTGGCGGTATCAAATGGATCGGTCGCAGTGTCACCGGCGGTGCGTTCCAGTTGCAGACGGTTGGCACGTACTTGCATTTGCAAGACGGCTACAACCTCACCCTCTTTACCCAGATATCACGGGATCTCGGCGAGAAGTGGAACGTGGGGGTCGCGGTGCCGATGCTCTACAAATACTATCGCGACTATCGAGGCTTGCCGGTAGATATCTCCAACTCGGGCTTTGGTGATGTCGCGGCCTTCCTCACGCGGCGTTTCGGCGAGATCAACGATACGAGTCTGACGCTGCTGGTCGGCTTCCCCACGGGGGTTCACGACGCCACTTACAAGAATGACCTGCTGACGCAGGAGAAGCAGCTCGGGCTCGGTAAGGTGACCGGGACCGCAACGCTCGATCACACCTTCGACGAAATTTGGGGCCTGATCGTGGTCGGTAGTTCCTTTGGCTATCGCGGTGGCGAAAACTCGCTCGGCAATTATCGCGCGCCGGCGGCCTCTGTTTACGGTTACGGCGGCTACTTCATGGGGCCTTGGGTGCCTTCGCTCGGCTTGTCGGTGTCCCATTTTTTCGGCGTCGATCGCGATCGAGGGCTCGATCAGCAGGTAAAGCTGTGGTCGCTGGCCGGCACATTCGAGCTCGAGTGGTCGACTGACTGGATCGCGATCCTCGGCGGAGTTTCCTTGCCGATTGGTTGGGATGAGCGCGGCGTCGTCGACAGCGCCAACAGCAAGCCCAGCAGCCTGTTTCAGCCGTGGACAGTTGGCCTCGGCGTCACCGTTTCGCCATTTTGAGCATGTAGTCATGAGGCGCCCGAAAGCTCCGCTCCGATTTCGCTCTCACGCGCTCGCTGTCGTGCTCGCGTGCGGCGCGGCGATCACGGGGCTAGCGCCTTCTGCGGATGGGGACATTTGGTGGCACCTCGCGGCGGGGCGCGAAATGGTGGCGCGCGGCGCGCTCTTGTTCGCAGATCCGTTCTCGGTCAGCGCAGCAGGGCGGCCATGGGTCGACGTGCATTGGCTGTTCCAGTTGGCGGTGTTCGGCGTGCACCGTGCATTCGGGCTCGCTGGTCTGGTCGTGGCAAAATGCGCACTGCTCGCCGTGGGCGCGCTGCTGCTCTACCAGGCGGTGGAGCCGCGGCGGGGCTCGTGGGCGAGAGGCGTGCTGGTGACTTCGCTGGTGTGTGGTTTGCTCGCGGCCCGATCGCTGCTCCTGGTGAGGCCGGTGATCGGAACCCTGGTGCTGCTTTCGATCTATTTCCTGCAACTCGAGCGCTTTGGCCGCAGGGGGCGGGTGCAGGCTCTCTGGCCGCTTCCGCTCTTGCAGGTGCTTTGGGCCAATTTTCAAGGTCTGTCGGCGCTCGGGCCCGCGGTCGTCGGCGCCTACGCGGTGGCCGCCATCGCCTTTGCGCTCGGCGGTTCCGCCCGCGCGTGGCCCTTCGCCCGTGAAAGCAAGCTTGGTTTGGCGCCCTGGGCGCGGGCGCGCTGGTTGCTTGCGACGCTGGCTGCTTGCGCACTCGCCACCTGCATCACGCCCTTTGGAGTGCGCGGCGCAACCCTGCCTGCTCTGCTGCTCGAACGCTTGCTGCCGGGCGAGCACGACCTGTTTGCCCGCACCGTCGCGGAAAATTTGTCCCCGTTCGTCTTGGAAGGCGTATCCGGCGGTGAGCTGTGGCACTTCAAGTGGAGCCTGGCAATTGTCGCGGCGTCGGTGCTGATTGCCGGTCGTCGCTTCAAGCTCAGCCACGCCCTACTCTTGCTGGGCTTCGCCGGGCTTGCGGCGCTGAGCAATCGCAATGTGCTGCTCTTCTACTGGATTGCGGCCCCGATTCTAGCGCTCAATGTCGGGCCAGCG
>Ga0247783_1000777_pt1 | contig 10178 bp, 8 predicted proteins | sample UWRJL064202C5_FD_179911 | JGI IMG/M metagenome (GOLD analysis project Ga0247783, IMG submission 179911) | Plant litter microbial communities from Arlington Agricultural Research Station in Wisconsin, United States - UWRJ-L064-202C-5 | ecosystem: Environmental > Terrestrial > Plant litter >... | reverse complement strand
CCTGCCCCCAGGGCCCGCGACGTGTACGCCCGAGGGCATGTGCGAGGAAGCCCCCATCCGCCCCCAGTAGATCGCGTGCAAGGTCGCCGAACGGCTTCTGTTCGAGCGGAGCTTGCCGGCAAGCCTGCGGCTGAGGGCGTCACTCGCTCGCCAACTGAGCCGGCAGCCCGAACAACGGAAATAATCGCACGGAACCCGAAGCGAGTGAGTGGTGGCGCAATCCCCGACTGAGTGGCAGGCGGCGGGCCGAGCGCTTCGCGGCGATAATGCAAATAGGGAAATCTATTTGGATTTTGTTGGGCGTTCGCGATCCAGCCCAGCAGCTCGCTGCCATGCCGAGCTCACGCGCAGCGCTCACGCGCAGCGCGCCCGCTGGCAGCGACTCTGCGCCGGGGTGTAGAGTGTGGCCATGCAGCTCGTTCACATCTACCTCAATTTCCCAGGCACGACCAAACAAGCGTTTCAATTCTACGAGACGGTGTTCGGCACCAAGATCGCCATGATTCAGACCTTCGGCGAAACCTCGTTCATGCCCAACGTGCCCGAGGCTGCCAAGGACAAGGTCATGCACGTTCAGCTGCCGATCACGGAGTCATTTCACCTGATGGGCAGTGACGTGGTCGAAGGCTTTGGTCCGAAAGCCACCTTCGGCAACAACTTTCACGTATCCGTGGTCGCGAACGACAAGGCCGAGGCCGACCGCGTGTTCGCAGCGCTCAGCAGCGGCGGCGGCTCGGTCGCCATGCCGCTGGCGAACGCCCCCTGGGGCCCGTATTTCGGCATGTGCGTGGACCGCTTCGGTATTCACTGGATGGTGAGCCTGCCGACGCCCGTGTGACACTCGAGGTGCTCGACAACACCGTCGTGCTGTGGATGAGCGAGGTTTCGGACGGGTGTGCGCGCAACATGAACAATTCGCCCATCATCCAGGCCGGTAGCGGCGGTGGCTACTTCAAGACGGGTCAGATCATTCACCTCGACGCCGCGTCGGGCGCGACGGCGGAGCAGATGCTTGGGCGAAGTCTGGCCACGTGCGTCGACGGGGCCTCGCAAGAGGTCGATGCCAGCAACAAAATCACCGGCACCGAGCCGCAGTTCGGCAACGCGCCGGTCAACAAATACTTCTGCAACATCATGAACGCCATGGGCCTGATGGCGGATGAAAATGGTTACGCCGCGATGAATGGTCCCGCAGGCGAGGTGACTCGTTTCGGATACTCGGACAAGACCGAGGACTTTTGCGGCGGTGCGGGCGCGGTCCCCGACGCCACCATCCACGATCCAGGCGGCTTCAGCGCGCTCGAGGCCTGAGCAAGCGCGTCACTCGCTACTTACAACTTACAGCACACGACGGTGGCGCGCCCGCTGGGGACGGCGTCACCTTTCTGAGACGGCTGGCTGGCGACGCTGCATGTGCCGGGGGTCACGGTGTACTGGCCGATCACACTCGTCGGACGAACATTGCCGCTGCCGAGGTTGAACGGCTGGCAGCCGCCGCCTTCCAACGGATAGGTGGTGCTGCCGATACCCATAACGGAACAGGTGGTGTCCCTGCCCATCAGGAGCTGGCCCGAGCAGCTGCCGCCGCTCACGCTGCTGCAGCCACAGGCCGTGCAGCTACGAGTGTCCGTAAAGGCCTCGTACAGCGTTTCGTTTCTGAGCGGATAGTCCAGCGGGCACTCTGGCAGCGTTTGCCCCGCGGACATCACGCGCGTGACGCAGCGCTGCGTCACGTAGGGTAGGGGTGGGGTCGGAGCGCAAACCTGGCTCGGATCGTCGCAGCTGCCGGTCGGTTGGCACAGCCGCGCGTGGTAGCGCCAGGTCGCAGGCCCAGGGGGGCTGACCGTCGCCGTGCACGAGCCTCCCGAGATCGTCCAAGCGTCTGCCACCATCGTGCCTTGGCTGCCGATGCAGCCCGACACGCCTTTACAAGTCGACACTGCCGACACCGTGGCGCACTCTTTATCCATGGCGCAGCCCTGGTCAGAGTGAATGTGTAGCGTGGTGCTGCACGCCTGTCCCTGTGCGGCGCACGTGCACGTGCACGGGTTGGGTGCGGACAGATCGCGGTACCGGTCATTCGGGTTGGCGTAGCCCGGCGGACAGTCCGGCAGCGCGCTGGACGTCATGCCTTCCCAAAACGCGATTGGCCCCACCCAGTCCGCCGGCGGGCCAGGCACACAAGACGACTGCGCGACGCATGACGGCCGCTCGGGTTCGCCGGCTGCGCCTGCGTCGGGTGCGCCCGCGTTGCCGTCTCCGCCGACTCCGCCTGGGTCGTCTCCCGCAGTCCCTGCAGCTCCCGCAGGCAAGTTGGGCATCCCGCCTTCCAGCGTCCCGGCGCTCCCAGCACCGCCACCAGTCGCAATGCCGTACTCCGGAAACTGACACGACGGCAACGCCAGGCTCAGGAGCGCGCTCATCATTACCGTGAGCACCACGGCTCTGACGCACAAACGACGCGCCGCGCCCATCAAGGACAACCTAACACGACCGCACCGCGTCAAATGCGCTTCCCGGTTGGGAAGCGCATTTGTTCTGCACACTGTGGGGGTAGGTGTGGAGGGCGCGGCGGAGCGCTCGGCTGGGCATTCGGTCTTGCTGAGTTGGTCTGGTTAAGTTAATAAAATCATGGTGTTAACGAGTTTGATCCGGCTTCGCTCCGAGCTTTCGTCAGTCAAAACAGCAGGCGTGCAGGCACTGCTTCGGCTAATCGCGCAGTGATCGCATGGGCCGGTCCCGGTCTCCGGCGCGAGCCTAAGTGCATCAGCGGCGCGCGCGAAGTGTTTTGCGGAAATGGATGGGCGCTGAGAAATCGAGCGGGAGATGGGCATGCGTGATGACCTACCGCAGCCAATGATTTGGAGCGTCGCGTTCGGGATCGGGGGTTGCGGTTCGCAGCCACGTCGAGCCCCACCGATACATCGGATGGCAAGGGGTCCGGGTGCATGACCATGTATGGGATCGATGCGGCGTTCAAAGCCAATTGAATGAATGTCGGGGATTGGATCGCCCGTGTCGGGCTGTCGTTCGACAAGACCAAGCCCTACGACCGAATCGGCACGTTCTCATCGGACTTCGCTTGCACGATGACGGGCATCACCAGCGGCGGCTTTGGGAACGTCGGTGTGTATGGCTGGTCGGTGAACACGCTGCATGATCTGATCGTGACCCACTAGTTCGAGCCCTCGCCCAGCTCGGAAACGAGGCGCTCACTCTGGGGCGGGTTTGCGCCTTGGCCCATTTTTGTTCGGGACCCAAGCCAGGTTCGTCGTAGCCTGCGCGCTTAGATGATCCTATCGCTCCGTCCTGCGCGCGTCCCGTTCGCTTCCTGCGTCCTGCTCGCCAGCGCGCTGCTGCTCGTTGCCGGCTGCGGTGCACCGCAAGCAGCGGCCACTTTGTCGATGCCCCTGCGGGTCGACTACGACCTCTTGGACAGCGTCCCGGCCCAGCCAATCGACTATGAGTCGCAGATCCGGCCCATCTTGGAGAGCCGCTGCGTCGTGTGCCACGGCTGCTACGACGCGCCCTGCCAGCTCAAGCTCTCCTCGTGGGAGGGCATGGCGCGTGGCGGCAGCAAGGAGATCGTGTACGACGGTGCTCGCATCCGCGCCGCAGATCCCACGCGTTTATTCATCGACGCGCTGACCACCAGCGAGTGGCGTGGCAAAGGGTTTCATCCCGTGGTCGCGGAGGGGGCGACCGCTGCGTATGAGCGCCTGGACGGCTCGGTCGTGTATCGCATGTTGCGGCGCAAGCAGTTGCACCCCCAGCCGCTGACCGGGCGGCTCCCGGCCGGCATCGACATCGGCCTCGATCGTAAAGCGAGCTGTCCGACACTGGCCGAGTTCGACGACTATGCCGCCGAGCACCCCCAGCAAGGCATGCCCTTTGCGCTGCCCAACCTCGACCCCGACCAGTACCAAAAGCTCGTGCACTGGCTCGCCCAAGGGGCGCCGCGGCGCATCCCGCCTGCGCTGGACGCGCTTGCGGCGGAACAGATCGCGGCTTGGGAGCAATTCCTGAATGGGCAGAGCCTCAAAGAGCGGCTCGTCGCCCGCTATTTGTTCGAACATCTCTTCCTCGCGAGCCTCCACTTCGAAGGCCAAGGGCCGCGCAGCTTCTTCGAGCTCTTGCGCTCCAAGACCCCGCCTGGTCAGCCGATCGTGCCGATCGCAACGCGGCGGCCCTACGGTGACCCCGAAGGACCGTTCTTCTATCGTCTGCGCGCGCAGCAGGGCAGCGTGGTGGCCAAGAGCCACCTCCCGTATGAGCTATCGCCGGCCCGCTTGCAGTGGCTGCGTGAGCTGTTCCTGGCGCCCGACTACGCGGTGAAGGCGCTGCCCAGCTACGAGCCGGCCGTTGCCTCGAATCCGTTCCGAGCCTTTGCCGCGCTGCCGCTTCGCTCCCGTTACCGCTTTCTGCTGGAGGACGCTCGCTTCTTCATCGAGGGCTTCATCAAGGGCCCCGTCTGTCGCGGCCAGGTAGCGCTGAACGTGATCGAGGACCGCTTCTGGATCGTGTTCTTCGACCCCGACTCGCCGTTGGCCTCCAACAGTGCCTACGTCAATCAGCTTGCCGACTACCTGGCGCAGCCGAGCGAGATGGAAGACACGCTGCAGCTCGTGAGCAGCTACGGACACTATTTACGGCTCGAAAACCGCTATCTCGAGGCGCGCCGCAAGGCCGCTCATCTAGCGTTCCCGTTGCCCCTCGAGCGCGCGCTCGGCTTGCTGTGGAATGGCGCTGGAACCAACCCCAACGCCGCACTGACCGTGTATCGGCACTCCGACAGCGCGTCGGTCGACCAGGGCCTGGTGGGCGAGCCACCCGAGACAGCGTGGATTCTGGACTACCCGTTGCTCGAGCGTATTCATTACCTGCTCGTCGCCGGCTTCGACGTCTACGGCAACCTCGGTCATCAGCTCAACACGCGGCTGCACATGGACGTGCTGCGGATGGAAGCAGAAGACAACGTGCTGGCCTACTTGCCGGCCAAGGTCCGGAAATCGGTTCACGACAGCTGGTACCAAGGGATCCGCAGCGGAGACGGAGACGACATCGTGCCCTGGTGGATGGACGTCGACCTCGTGACCGGCTATCAGACGGCCAACCCGCTGCAAGAGCTGTACGACCACGTTGCCACGCAGCTCGGGCCGCTGTCGAAGCCGTCCATCCCGAGGCCCTGTCCGGGCCAGGGCTGTGATTCGGAGGCGCGCCAGGCGGCCATTGCGCGCGCGGACCAGGCGATCGACAAGCTAGCGCGCATGCACGGCAAAATCGTCGAATTTTTGCCGGAATTGGCGTTTGTTCGCGTCGAGCTAGGCGGCGCGCCCGAGGCGGATCTGGCGTACACGCTGCTCAGCGACAAATCCTACGACAACGTGTCGTCGATGTTCTCGGAGCACGAGCTCGGGCAGCGCCGCGACGCGAGCGGTGATCGCCAGACCGTCCTGCCCTGGCTCGAAGGCTCCTATCCCGAGTTCTTTTTCGTCGTCCCGATCGCCGAGGTGGAGAGCTTCGCCGCCCGCTACGAGGGCATCGGCAATCGCGACGACTACGAGCGCTTCACTGCTCGTTACGGCATGCGCCGTACCAACCCGGCGTTCTGGCGAGCCGCCGATTGGTTCAACGCCCAGGCGTTGCGCGAGCAACCCGAGCGCGCGGGGATCTTGGACCTGAACCGCTATCAGAATCGGTGAGCGCATTCAGCGCGCCGGCGCAGCTCATTGCGTGCAGCCTGCGCCCAGCGGCTCGAAGCTGAAGCTGTCGAAGATAGCCACGAAATCAGGGGCTGCCGCGCCTGTGTAGGCGATGGCGCCGACTTGAACCGTGGCCGGCAGATCGGGTCGCTCGAAGGGCTCGAAGGCCGGTCCCCAGCTCGTGTCTCCTGGATGACGGTAGTAGATAGTGAACGTCGAGCCCACGCGACACAGCCGGAATTCAGCGTCCGCGCTGAATGCGACCTCACCGTAGACGCTCTTGCCGTTGGTCGTGCTCTTGTGTTCGACGGCCAGCTGATTCATCTCGGCATAGCCCACGACGCCTAGGATGTAGTTCTCGGAGGCGCCGCTCGGGTTGCGGGCCATGATCCCCCCCACGTCGGCGAACTGCGCGGGGGTCAGCGCGCGGTTGGATGCTTTGCGCGCGTGCACGGTCGTGGTCGCCTTGAAGTTGCCGCTCACCAGCTTGTAGACCAGATCGGCTTGGCTCGCTTGGTACCACAGCGCCCCCGAGTGCGGCGTGATCGACAGCGAACCGTCGGCGATAACGATGTCGGCGAGGTCGGGACGGAACACGGTCCAGGATGCGTCGAGGGTCGTGCCCTCGAAGGTGTCGCTGGTCGGACCGGTGCCCGCCGCATTGGGACTTCCCGCGGCGGCAGCCGTGCCCGCACCGCCGCTGCTCGCACCGCCGCTGCCCGTGCTCACGGCGCCGGCCAGTCCGTTGCTTCCGCCCGCGCCGACCGCGAGCGCTCCGCCCGCGCCGACCGCGAGCGCTCCTCCCGCGTTGACCATGCCCGCGACCGCCGGCGTAGCGCCGGATTCGCCCGCGCCGCCGTTGCTCGTTGCCGTCGAGCCCGCGCGAGCCCCGGAAGCGCGACCGCCGGAGCCAGCGCCGGGGAGCGCAGCGTCGGAGCCGCTCTTGCTGCTGCAGGACGAAGCGAGGACCATGCTAGTCAAGATCGCCAAGGCGGTCGACGACGGGCACAGCCACCGAGAAAGCATCGCGGCAGTCTATCATCTTGCAAGCCGCTGAGCCCAAAGATCTCGATCGGCTTCGACCGCCGATGAGTTTGCGATCAGTCAGTCGAATCACACCAGCGAGGATCCTCGTGGCGATGACCAAACGAAACCCGGAAGAGCTGTCGCTGACGGCGTTCGAACGAGCGCTCGGCATCGACGCTGAAGGAAGCGCGGCCAACGGCTGCCTCGTTCAGCTCGGTCTGTCCAGGCCGAATCAAGTCGTCGTTTGGTGCGTGCCGCCGCGCGGAAGGGCCTTCCAAGAGCTGAGCGTGAGAAGCGCCGACGGCGCCTCGTTGCTCGCCGAGGTTCTGTACTTCGACCTGGACCCCGCGCGGAATACCCAAGCGGCTCGCATCGTCGTCGCCGGCTTGCTCGCGCACACGCAATACGACCTGATCGTGTCAGTGAACGGCGAGCAACGGCGGATCCTCGTCGCGACCGCGCCCGAGGCGCGAGACTCGGCCAGCTTCAGCTTCGTTGGCTTCAGTTGTTTCGCGCCGTTCTCGAGCTCCCAGCCCAATCTAGCGACGCTCCAATTGCTCGAGCTTGCGCGTGAGAGTGGCGCTCGCAAACCGTCGTTCATGCTCGGATTTGGCGACCAAATCTACGTCGATGATGGCGCGTGGCCGAAACCCGCGGCGAGGAGTCTGATCGAGGGACTCCACAATACGAAATTGCGCTACGACGGCAGCGCGAGCTCATTCTTCGACGCGCTGTATCGCGCTCACTTTGCGGTCGAGCCGTTCGGCGAGGTCTTGTCGCGATTGCCTGCGGCAATGATCTGGGACGACCACGAAATTCGCGATGGTTGGGGCTCGCAAGGCGACGAAGAAAAGCTGATGAAAAGCCAGCGCTGGCAGCAGCACATCGCCGCTGCGCGCCGCTGGTTCGTGGGCTACCAAGGGCTGCGTAACCCCCCACTCGGCGGCTGCGCTCCCGGTGAGCCATTCGCGAACCAAGACGCGCCGGATTCCCCGCTCGGTCCCGAGATGCACTTTTCCTTCGATTGGGGCGCGCTAGCGACCTTCTTCGTGATGGATCTCAGGAGCCAGCGAACGTGCCGGCGCGTCGTGAGTGAGCAACAGTTGGCCGCAATGCAGGCCTGGCTTTGTCAGCCGCGTCGGGAGGGCGGGCGCGTCTACGTCTTGGTCAGTCCCATCCCGCTCACACTGCCGGTGTGGCCAGTAATCGATCCGGCCCGTTTCATGCCGTTCAGGGCGGACGACGCGCGAGACCAATGGTGGAGTGAATCTGGACGGTGCCAAGGCAAGCAAATCCGAAAGTATCTGGTCGACCACTTCTCGGAGTTCCCGCAGGATCGTCTACTCGTTCTGAGCGGTGACGTTCATTATTCGGAAGCACGGGCCATCGCCTTGAGCGAGGGAGACGAGCGCGTCATCGGGCATGAAATCGTCTCCTCCGGGCTCGCCCAGTCGTCGTTCTTTGCTCGCTCCGAGTGTATGCGCCGACTCGAGGAATGGTTTCCCGAGTTCGTCGACGAGCAGCTGACGTCCCGGAGCCTCGGGCGCTATCACGGAGCGTCGTTCGTGGAGCTATTCGTGGGCGCGGGCGCCGACAACGGAACGCCGCGCGTCGAAGTTCGATTTCACACCGGCGCTGGCGCAAGCGAGCGCCGGGTGGAACTGACACGTGACGCAACGAGGACGACTGGCCCGGCCCTGTTCGCCGTGCCGCCCGCTGAGAAGTAACTGGAGCGCTCTTGGCGAGCGCTCGCCATCAGTTCACTTTGACGTAGAAATCGAGGCTTTGCAGGCCTTCGATCGGGCCTTCCCAGATCTCGAAGCCCACCGCCACGGCGCGCACGTGGGTCGAGCCCTTGATGGTCAGGCCGCGCATCTCGGCGTCGCGCACGAAGTCGAGCACGTCGAATTCGATCTGGTGGCTGTCCGAGCCTTCGTGGCGCACCCAGTTGACGATCGGACGGTTGTTGACGGTGCCGTCCCAAATGTCCCAGGTGCCCTCCACGTTCTTGACGGTCACCCCTTGGTGCATCGGGTTCGGAGATCCAGCGGGCTGATAAGTCGGCGGATCTCGCAGCCAGACCATGAGGTAGCCGGTGAAGGTCGATCCGTCGCCGACCCAGATGTCGTAGGCGGCGTTGTACTTGCCGTTGTCGTTGCCGTTCGACGCCCAGCGCCAACCGGTCTTTAGGCTGGTCAGCTCGGTGAGGGCTTTCGGTAGACCGCAATCGCCCCGTTGCATGACCGAGTACTGGCCGCAGAACACCGACGGATACGACGCAGGCTGACCGCCGCTGCCTGCGGTGCCCGACATCTTGTCGACCGTGAACGACGTGCCGTTCCAGGAGACGGTGTGACTCTCGAAGCCCGGGCCCCAGCCGTTGGTGATCAGCACGTAGTTCTGTCCGTTGCGCTTGATGTCGGCGGCCGTGTAATAGCGCATGCTCGAGGTCCCGGTGCCCGAGTAGTCGCCGCTGCCGAGCGAGCCGTCGCCACTCGACTTTGCGCCAGCGCTGCCCGTCGCACTGCCTGCGCTCCCGGCCGCGCCGGCAACCGAGCCTCCGCCCGAGGCGCTCGCCGCACCCGCGCTACCCGCGTTGCCTCCAGCCGCGTTGCCGCTGCCCGCGTTACCGCTGCCCGCGTTACCGCTGCCGCTGCTCCCGCTCCCCGCGCTGGCAGAGCTTCCGCCGCTCCCCGCCGACGGAACGGGCGGGTTCCCTGCCACCCCACCCCAGTTCCGGGCGTCCGAAGCGGAGCATCCAAAAAGGCCAGAAGTAAGCGGAATCAGACAAGCCAAAGCAAGTGTGCGCATCAAGCCCGGAGGTTAGCACTGCGGAGAGTGAGCACGCCCGCGCTCGAGCGATGGCAATCATCTGAATTATCCGTCAGCCACTGAAGAATTTCAGTGCGCAGGTAGCGAGCGCAGAGGCACTAGTACGAGGAGCCCCGCCGCTTCCGGCCGGCTAGCGTGGCGCTCCGTTGGCGATCCACTGTTCAATCGCTTGAATGTAGTACTCAGGCAGGCACTGTGGGTCGCCATCGTCGAAGCACTTGCCCGACGGCATGCGCTCGATCATGCCGCAGGGGCCGCGCAGGTACTTCACCAGCGCGCTCTGCGACGGATTGGCCGTGTCGATGAGCTTGCCGCACTGCAGGGTCTTGAAGCTCATCATGTAGCTGTACAGCTGGTCCGCGGGCTTTCCGACCTGGAGGTGGTTTCTCCCGCCGTAGTGACAGCTGGAGCCGGAGCAGGGGCTGGCCTCGAACATGAGTCTGACGGTGTCGAAGTTCGGGCCAGGTACCTTCGAGTAGTCCACGTCGGTTACGGGGATCCATCCCCCGGGGATCCCGCTCGTCTGGCCTCCACTTTCGTCCACGCTCGTGCTTCCGGCGGCTACGCCACCCGCGCTGAAGCCCGCTCCACCGCCTCCGGATGCGCCGTCGCTCGCGG
>Ga0247783_1000776_pt1 | contig 10182 bp, 7 predicted proteins | sample UWRJL064202C5_FD_179911 | JGI IMG/M metagenome (GOLD analysis project Ga0247783, IMG submission 179911) | Plant litter microbial communities from Arlington Agricultural Research Station in Wisconsin, United States - UWRJ-L064-202C-5 | ecosystem: Environmental > Terrestrial > Plant litter >... | reverse complement strand
TCCTGGATGCCCTCGACTCCTCACGGCAAGCTGCCGGGTGGTCTCGGGTGGTCGTCGATCCGAGCATCACGGTACTGGTTGCGGTCGACTCCGCTTCGCTGATCGGCTTCTGCTCCTTCTTGGCGTGTCGCGACCAGGATGCAACGCCCGGCACCTGCGAGCTCGCAACCCTGTACGTCGATCCCGACCGCTTTCGCACCGGCTATGGAACTGCGCTCGTGCGCGCGACCATCGATATGGCTCGCGAACGCGCGTTTCAGGAGCTGAGCCTTTGGGTCCTCGCGAGCAACGCGGTTGCGCGTGCATTCTATGAATCTCTCGCGTTCGTGAGCGACGGGCAGGTCAAGGTCGACTCACGCCTTGGGATCTCGGTGCAAGAGGTTCGCTATCGACGAAACTTGTCTGCTGACGCCTGAACTCGCTGGCCGCGCAACGCGAGCTGGCTGTCGGCTTTGCGCTCGACGGAGTTGCGGCATACAAATCAGTCCATGTTCGCTCCGCCTCGCCCCTCCGAGTCAACAGCGTCCGAGCTTCGGGACTCGATCACGGCGGAGTATTTGAAACGAATCCTCACGGCGCGCGTGTACGACGTCGCGATCGAGTCGCCGCTCGAGCTCTCACCTAGTTTGTCGCAGCGGGTGAACAATCGGGTTTTCCTGAAGCGTGAAGATCAGCAGCCAGTGTTCAGCTTCAAGCTGCGCGGGGCTTACAACAAGATGGTGCGCCTGTCGCCGGAAGCACGACAGCGCGGCGTGATCGCGGCGTCCGCCGGCAATCACGCGCAAGGGGTCGCGCTCGCCGCGGGCCGGCTCGGTTGCCGCGCGCTGATCGTGATGCCCGTCACGACGCCCGAACTCAAGATCGACGCGGTGCGGGCGCTCGGGGGCGAGATCGTGCTTTGGGGCAACAGCTACTCCGACGCCTACGAGCGCGCGAGGGAGCTCGAAGCCGAACAGGGCTCGGTGTTCGTGCACCCGTTCGATGACCCCGACGTGATCGCGGGACAGGGCACGGTGGGCATGGAGATCCTGCGTCAGCACGAGGGGCCCATCGACGCGGTGTTCGTCGCCATCGGCGGCGGCGGGCTGATCTCGGGGGTGGCCGCGTACATCAAAGCGGTGCGCCCCGAGGTGCAGGTGATCGGCGTGCAAACCACGGACTCTGACGCGATGGTGCGCTCGGTTCGCGCGGGGTGGCGTGTGCCGCTGCAAGACGTCGGGCTGTTCTCCGACGGCACGGCCGTGCGCCAGGTGGGGGAAGAGACGTTCCGCATCACCCGAGCCTTGGTCGATGACTTCATCTTGGTCGATACCGACGCGGTGTGTGCTGCGATCAAGGACGTGTTCCAAGACACGCGCAGCATCATCGAACCGGCGGGCGCGCTCGGCGTCGCGGCCATCAAGCAATACATCGCGCAGCATCGGATCGTCGGGCGCACGCTGATTGCGATCACCGGCGGCGCCAACATGAACTTCGACCGGCTGCGCTTCGTCGCTGAGCGGGCCGAGTTGGGCGAGCAGCGAGAAGCGCTGTTCGCGGTGACCATTCCGGAGGAGCGCGGCAGTTTCCGGCGTCTCTGTGATCTGCTCGGCCAGCGCTCGGTCACCGAGTTCAACTACCGGATCTCCGACGCCAGCGTTGCTCACGTGTTCGTGGGACTCGGCACCCGGTCGCGATACGAGGCGACGACTATCGCCCGCACGCTCGAAGAGCAAGGTTTCGCCACGTCCGACCTCTCGGACGACGAGCTAGCGAAGGAACACTTGCGACACCTGGTGGGCGGGCGATCGCCTCTCGCCGAAAGCGAGCGGCTCTTTCGCTTCGTGTTCCCCGAACGCCCCGGCGCGTTGATGCGCTTCTTGGCAGCGATGCATCCGCATTGGAATATCAGTCTCTTTCACTATCGGAACCAAGGCTCGGACTACGGTCGCATCCTGGTGGGGATCCAGGTGCCGGACTCCGATGCGGCCGCATTCCAAGCCTTCCTGGAGGCGCTGGCTTATCCCTACATCGAGGAGAGCGAAAATCCCTTGTATCGGCTGTTTCTGCGCTGAGCGGTAAGGTGTGCGTTCAGCCGAACGGTAGGTGAACGAGTGCACTTGTGCTGCCAAGTGCGAACTCCGGCGTGTGCTCGAGAAGGGGCTGAGTAGCGATCGGGCCTTACGGGGCTGAGCGGCAGGGCCGTTCGTCGGTGCAGACGGAGTCACTTCCCCGATCCCCGCCGGTCCCCACGCATGCGACGCAATCTACTCCCATTCATCGTCGCGGCCACATTGTTCCTTCCTGGCTGCCCGCTGACCGATCACTACTACCTCGGATCGAGCGGGATGATCGAAGCGGGAGGCGGGCCCGATAATCCGCTCGCGGGGAGTGGCGGCACGCCTAGCGCGGGCGGCTCCGGGGCGGTCGGCTCTGACGCGAGCGGCTCTGGCGCGGTCGGCTCTGGCGCGGGCGCAAACAACACGTCCGGAACCGAAGGTTGTGTCGTGCTCACGAATCAAGCGCCGATGCAGGGGGCGCAAGCGCACGACTACGCGTTCTGCTTTACTCCACTCACCCAGGCCAGCGCCAGGGCCGACTGTGTGGACCGAGGGATGACGCTCGCCGTGATCGAGGACCGACCCGAGAACGACTGGATCGCCAGGACCCTTTCTGAACGATACAAGGGTGACAGTTCGCGCGCCTTCATCGGCGCGAACGATGTGACGACCGAAGGCGAGTGGCGCTGGGCGAATGGCAACACGTTCTGGCGCAACGGACCGGTCATCGGACAATTCATCAACTGGAACAAGGTGGACGGGGAACCGAACGACGAAAGCCCGATCGCGGGGGCCGCGGATTGCCTGACGATGTACGTTTCGGACGGGACGTGGGCCGACTTGAGCTGCGAGGCCGAGTTGCCGTACGTGTGCGAGCCCCGCTGAGCACTCGCTGACCTCAGCCGAGTCCGAGCTCTTCACGCAGCGCGTGCGCCAGCACCGCGAACTCGCTCGGTGAATTGTAAATCTGCGCGGCGATGCGCACGAAGCCCGAGGGGTAGCCAGGTAGCGGAACGATCGGGACTTCGATGCCGCGCGCGACGAGCGCGTTGTACAGCGCGTCCGGACTGGGAACCTTGGGCGTTACTTCGGGGAAAAGTGCCACGGCGAGCGAGCCGAGCAGGGCGTCGGGGCAGGGCGGAGCGGTGCCGAGGGCTGTGCATAGCGTGTCGCGACCCTGGAGTGCCAAGGCATGGTTATGCGCATACAGGGCGGGAAATCCGCCTTCGAATAGGCCGCCCAGGAACGAGAGCGCTGCGGGAATGCTCAAGATCGCGCTGGCGTCCAGGGTGCCAGGCCAATCGAATTCGAGCAGGAAGCGCGAGCGATCGCTGCGCGGGATTGCCCAGCCGTGGCTGATCACCAAAGGGTGGATCTGGGGCTGACGATCGCGGCGGACCCAGAGGAAGGCGGCGCCCTTGGGCGCGCAGCCCCACTTGTGGAGGTTGCCCGTGTAGTAGGCGGCGCCCAAGTGTTCGAGTTCGAGCGGCAGCATGCCTGGGCCGTGGGCGCCATCGACCAAGGTGTCGATGCCTCTTTCGTGCAGCGTGCGGACCAGCTTCTCGACCGGCGTGATCAGGCCGCTCGGGCTCATGATGTGGTCGAGCAAGACCAGGCGCGTGCGCTCCGTGACTTGGGCGAAAATGGCTTCGGCGATCTCTTCTCCGGACGCCAAGGGGAAGGGGATCTTCGCGACGCGCACCTGATGCGAGCGTCGCGCGGCCCAATATTGAACCGCGTTCCGACATGCCGGGTAAGTGTGATCGTTGATCACGATTTCGGCGCCGGCTTCCAGCTCGAGCGCGCATAGTACGGTGTTGACGCCAGCCGTCGCGTTGCTGACGAAGGCCAAGTCCTCGGGTCGCGCGCCCAGGAATGGCCCGAGCACGGTGCGCGTGTCGTCCAGCAGGCGCTCCAGTTCGCGCACGAAGAAGTGAACCGGGTTCCGTTCGAGCCGCTCGCGAAACTCGAGCTGTTTGGCTTGTACGGACCGGGGGCACGAGCCGAATGCGCCGTGGTTCAGGTAGATCACGCTCGGATCGAGGCTGAAGTGTTGCGCGAACCGAGTGCGTGTGGCGATGGTCACGGATAGGCTCCTGGCTCGAACAAGTCGCCGAGATCGATGGCGTCGGCGACGCGGGGAAGTGGCGGCAAGCCCAAGATCCGCTCCACGGACTTGAGCTGCGAGCTGTGCGTGTAGTGCTCCGCGCCCGCGTACTTTCGCTTGACCATGGTGCCGACGGCCAGGAATGGCAGCTTGGGACTGGAGCCGCCCTCGTCGAAGCTAATGAAGATCACTGCGTCGTGCTGCGCAGCGTAGGCGATCAGCCGCGGGAGCTCGGCTTTTAGCCAGCGATCGCCGGTGCGGATGGGGTTCTCCTCCGGACAGCCGCGTTGCCCGTGCATGTCGTGGCATTGGTCCGGCGTGATGAACACGTAGCTTGCGAGCTCACCTGCCAAATCCGCCTGCAAGGACGAGTATGGCTTGTGGTGTGCGGCGCAGTACGGCGTGTCCTTGGCGGGCGGATCGCCGGCGACGTCGCGAAAGAAGATGAATGGATTGTGCTTGGGCACGTAGAACCCGGAGCCTTGGATCGGGCAAGCTCCGGTCTCTACGTCGATGCCTTCTTGGTAAGTCATCCAAGACAAGCCGGTGTCGGAATTCTTGATTTGTCGGACCAGGTGCTGGTTGCTGCCCGTGCTGACCGAGGCCGAGGGTGGCGAGTCGTCGTCGAACAGCGCGTCCGAGAAGCGATGCGTACCAGCCTCCATCCAGATGTAGTGGCCCTCGCTCGGGATTTCGAGCGGCAGTTCGTCGTAGAAATTTTCGGCGTGCGCGTAGCTGTCCAGGAGCGAATGAATGTAGGGGGCGTTCAGCGGGTCGTCGTAGATCTGGTTCGCGTCGTGGTTCTCCATGGCGATCACGATCACGTGCTTGATGCGGGAGCCAGCTACCCCGTGCCCGGCTCTTTTGCCGGGCAGATCGGCTGCAACCCCGGACGTCGTGCTGCTCGCAGTCGGCGCCGACGCTCGAGAAATGACCGGCAGCGCGCGTTCCACGGGTGGAGGCTCGGGCGTTCGACCACAGGCAGCGCCCAGAAGTAGCGCGAGGGTCAGCCAGCGTGGCATGCGTTCAGGACGCGCCCAGCGCCAGCTCGAGCAGTGCGCGCAGCTCGGTTTCGCCGAGCGGGACGGGGTTCGTCTTCAAGCTACCGCTGGGGCTCTTGATCACGCGTTCGACATCGATTGAAGCGTAGCTCGCGAGCCCTGGCAGGCCGAGGGCGACGCGCAGCTCGGCCAGCCGCGCCGCGGCCTCGCCGGCCGTATCGACAGCGAGCAGCTGCCAGAGCTCGTGCAAGCGCGCGCTCGCTACGGGCGAGGCCTCGGCTGCGCGGGCATTGATCGTGAGGGTTGCGGGCAACAGGCAGGCGAGCCCCGCGCCGTGTGGAATGTTGGGGTACAGGCCGCCGAGCGGCGCGATCAGGCCGTGTGCAGCCCCCAAGCCCGCATTGGCCAGGCAAACCCCTCCGAGCGTCGAAGCCAGCGCCAGATCGTGCGCTGCTGCTTCGCCGGTGTCGCCGTTGGCCAAACTGGAGAGCGCGCGAACGGCGCGCAAAATGCCGTCTTTAGCCCAAGCGTCCGTCAGCGGCGAGGAGTTCCGCGAACAGAACGCTTCGATCAAATGCGTGAGCGCATCGAAACCCGTACCCGCGCGCACGTGCAGCGGGGCTTGCCCGGACAGCAGCGGATCGACGAACGCGCTGTGCGGGAACAGAAGCTCGGAGCGCATGCTGCGCTTGACCTGCAAGTCCGCGACTTGCAAGACCGCGTTCTTGGTCACTTCCGAGCCCGTACCCGCGGTCGTGGGCACACACACGACCGGTAGCGGGGCAGTCGCCAACGTTTGCGGGCCAGGACCGGGTAGACCTTCCAGGTAAGCGCGTGCGGAGCCGGGATTGGTGGCCAAGGCCGCCGCTGCCTTGGCCACGTCCAAGGTGCTGCCGCCGCCGATGCCGAGCACCGCCGAGGCGCGGCTCGAACGAGCCAACGCCGCTGCTTGATCGGCAAGCTCCACGTCTGGCTCGCGTGGCACGACGAAGCGACAGAGCGCGAGGCCGAGCCGCTTGGCTTCGGCTTCCAGGAGCGGCTGCAGACCGAGCCGCGTGAGCGAGGTCACGCCGGTGACGAGTAGAACTTGCTCGCCGAACATGCGCGCGTCGGCAAGCGCCTTCAGCCAAACGCCCGGTCCGAAGACCAGCCGTGTGCGATGCGAAAATTCGAAGGCGCGCGGCCCGAGCGAGCTCATTGCCAAGGCTCGGGAAACAAGCTCGTGCACTTCTGCGGCGAGCGAGGCTCGGCCATCATCGGTGCGACGGCCTCTTTCCAGCGCGCGTAGTGCTCGGTCTGCTGATGCGCGCTGAAGCCAGCTTCGTCCAGGTAGGCCTCGTAAATGACGAAGCGGTTGGGGTCGTCGTTCCGGCGCAGGGTATCGAAACGTAAGTTTGCCGGCTCTTTCCGCGCATGCGCATGATTATCGGCGGTGGCCGCGATGAACGCGTCGACGGCTTCGGGCTTTACATGGACGTTCACGACTACGACGTACATGGAGTGCAGGCTAGCGCTTGTCGGGCCCGCCGCTACAGCACAAAAGGAAAAAGGCGGGCAGCGCCTTTCGGCTCTGCCCGCCTTTCCCTCAGGGGTAGAAGCTTGCTGTCAGGAGGCTTCGGCCGCTGCGGCGCTTTGCCGTTCGCCTTCGGGGCTGGCGGCGATGCGCATGCCGTAGAACGAGCGCCAAACGAAGAACATCGTCCCGAGGCCAAAAACTACGGCCAGGATGGCGCTGGTCTGGCGATCCAGTTGGATCGCGAGCTCGACAGCCAGCAAGCCGAACAGAGTGGTGAACTTGATGATCGGGTTCATCGCCACCGACGACGTATCCTTGAAGGGGTCGCCTACCGTGTCGCCCACGACGGCCGCGGCGTGCAGGTCCGTGCCTCGTTCCTTGAGCTCGACCTCGACGATCTTCTTGGCGTTGTCCCAGGCGCCGCCGGCGTTGGCCAAGAATAGGGCTTGGAACAAGCCGAACAGCGCGAGCGAGATCAAGTAGCCGATGAACAAGAACGGATCCATGCAGGCGAAGGCCAGCGTGGCGCAGAACACGGTCATGAAAATGTTGACCATGCCGCGCTGCGCGTAGCGCGTGCAGATCTCCACGACCTTCTTGCTGTCTTCGATCGACGCCTTTTCCATGCTGTCGACCTTCATGTTCTTCTTGATGAATTCGACCGCCTGGTAAGAGCCGGCGACGACCGCTTGGATGGACGCGCCCGTGAACCAGAAGATGATGCCGCCGCCCGAGATCAACCCGAGCAAGAACGGCGCGTGCAAAATGCTGAGCTTCTCGACGTTCGTCGTCAGGCCTTCGGTAAGCAGCACCACGATCGAGAAGATCATGGTGGTGGCGCCCACGACCGCGGTTCCGATCAACACCGGCTTGGCCGTGGCTTTGAAGGTGTTCCCCGCGCCATCGTTTTCTTCGAGCAGCTCTTTGGCGCGTTCGAAGTCGACCTTGAAGCCGTGCTCTTTCTCGATTTCTTCGGCTGCGCCTTTGACCTCGGTGATCAACGACAGCTCGAATACCGACTGGGCGTTGTCCGTCACCGGTCCGTAGGAGTCGACGGCGATCGTGACCGGGCCCATGCCCAAGAAGCCGAACGCGACCAAGCCGAAGGCGAACACGGCCGGCGCCAGCATCAGCTCGTCCAGGCCCATCATGCTGAAGTAGTAGGCGCCGCCCATCAGCCCAGTGATCACGATGCCCATCCAATAGGCGCTGTAGTTTCCAGCAACCAGGCCGGACAGCACGTTCAGCGAAGCGCCGCCCTCGCGCGACGAGGTGACGACCTCCTTGACGTGCGCCGATTCGGTCGAGGTAAAGACCTTGATCAGCTCCGGGATGATCGCGCCGGCCAGCGTGCCGCAGCTGATGATCAGGGACAGCACCCACCACAGGTTGCCGTCGTTGCCCAGATCACCCAGCACTTCGAACGAGACCAAAAAGGTGAGGCCAACCGACAAGAACGAGGTCAGCCAAACCAGCCAAGTCAGCGGGTGCTCGAAGTTGATCTTCTTCTTGTCGCCGATCAATACCTTCTGGATCGCCTCGTTGATGAAGTAGGAGACCACGCTCGCTACGACCATCATGATGCGCATGGCGAAGATCCAGACCAGCAGCAAAACCTGCGTCTGCGCGTCGTGTACCGCGAGCAGGATGAACGAGATCAACGCGACGCCGGTGACGCCGTAGGTCTCGAAGCCATCAGCGCTGGGGCCGACCGAATCACCGGCGTTGTCGCCCGTGCAATCGGCGATGACGCCCGGGTTGCGCGCGTCGTCTTCCTTGACCTTGAACACGATCTTCATCAGATCGGAGCCAATGTCGGCGATCTTGGTGAAGATGCCGCCGGCGATGCGCAGCGCCGAGGCGCCGAGTGACTCGCCGATGGCGAAGCCGATGAAGCACGGACCCGCGTAGTCACCGGGGACGAACAAGAGAATCATCAGCATCAGCAAGAGCTCGACGCTGATCAAGAGCATGCCGATGCTCATGCCCGACTTGAGCGGGATGGCATATACGTCGTACGGCTTGCCGCGAAGGCTGGCGAACGCCGTGCGCGAGTTGGCGTAAGTGTTGATGCGGATGCCGAACCAGGCAACGCCGTAGCTGCCCAGGATGCCGATCACGCTGAAGGCCAGCACCATGGCCACCTTGACTGGCGCCATGTGTTGCAAAACACCGAAGTAGATGGCGATGATCGTGCCGATCAGCACCTCCAACATCATGATGAACTTGCCCTGAGTGATCAGGTAGGTCTTGCAGGTCTCCCAGATGATCTGCGAGACCTCGGCCATCGACTTATGGGTGGGCAGGTTCTTGACCTGAAATAGCGTCACGATGCCGAACACCAGGCCGAGCGCGGCTACCACCATCCCGAGCTGAAGCAGGGAGCTGCCGCTCATGCCCAGCACCTCGACGCTGCTCAGGTCGGGCAGTATCAGATTTGCCTCGCCACCGGCGTGGGGCGGTGCGGCCGCTGCCAGCCGTGGGGTCAACGACAACGCCAAGCCGCATAGGCTGGCCACCAAAATCGCAACAGACGCTCCGAGTCGACGGTGCAAGGGCAGGCTCCTCAGTTCGGGCGAGTATCCAGTCTGGATCTCGCGCAACAACAACGCTGCACCGTTAGCGCAGCGCGAAAGCGGCTACTAGCATGCGTATCGAGCTCCGCTCAAGACACCGAATTCCTGTCCTAGTTCAAGACCAGCAAATGCTCGTATCAGGCGAGTGTTGGGCGAGCGATTGTCGCCATGCGAGGCCAAAAAGTGGCAGGTTAACGACAAGGATTTCGAAGTTTGGTCGAGGGCTTAGGCCGCTGATCGAATTGCCTCGAACAGTGAGCGCGAGCCGCGGCCGGCCTCGGGGCCGCTAATCGGTCTCCAGCTTCCGAGCTAGCGTTGCAAGGCACCGTTCAGCGCAGCGCGTGTGCCAAGGGTTCGACCGCAGCGAACGCCCATTGCGAAAACTCCGGGTATTGAGCGGCAATTGCGCTGACCATGGGCAGCACGCCCCAGGTGACCACGCGCGTGATCAGGTTGCCGTTCAGCGTGACTTCACCCGCGTTGCTCGTGGCGATTGCGCTCAACGTCGCGTCGCGGTCGAGGGTGAAGAACATCCACAGCACCGTGCCCACGATCACGGTGGTGACACCGAGCTCGGTATTCAACATCAAGCGTTGTGGCTGCACCGCGTACAAGGCGGTCATCAACACGAACAGCACCGCGCTGCCCAAGAGCGCCACCACGAAGTAACGAAAATAGCGGACGTAGCGCAGTACCTGGAGCGTGACGAGCGAGGCGATGAAGCTCTCCGCTCGGCGCGCGAAGGCGAGCGCTGGACCGCTGAGGGACGCGCTGTAGACGTCGAGTGCACCCGCCGCCGTCTCGCCCGAGCCGGGATCGGTGGCAAGGCTTGCGGCTTCCGCCGGCAGCGCGCGTTGCCAGACGCCGGACAGGCTCGAGGACAGCTCGTGCGCGACACCGAACAGCAACTCGCACAGCGCGCGACGTTCCGGCACGAGTCGAA
>Ga0247783_1000775_pt1 | contig 10186 bp, 7 predicted proteins | sample UWRJL064202C5_FD_179911 | JGI IMG/M metagenome (GOLD analysis project Ga0247783, IMG submission 179911) | Plant litter microbial communities from Arlington Agricultural Research Station in Wisconsin, United States - UWRJ-L064-202C-5 | ecosystem: Environmental > Terrestrial > Plant litter >... | reverse complement strand
CGCGACCTTGGCAAAAGCCTCAGCGTGCCTTACTTGGCGCGTTTCAAGCTCGTAAAGCTCTCGACTTTAACGCGGAGCTCACGATGTTTCGGGTTCCGTCCGTGCTCGATGAAGAACGTACTATTTACGGTGCCTGCCATCGGTTTGAATTTGCGGACGATGCGGCACAAGCTGCACGGCTGCTACCGAGAGCCGGCGGCGAACCGGGCTCGCCGCTGCCCAATGCGGCGTGTCGATCGAGTTGACGGAGCGGAGGCTGTTCGCGTGGCTGACGGGATACCGGCTGAAGTTCGGCCGCGAACCAGCGCGACCGAGACGAACACCAAAGCCTAGGAAAGGGACCGTTATGCGTGCTGTTCAAAGCGTGACAAACCCCCTGCTGCTGTGCTGGGCCGCGCTCACCATCGGCGGCTTCGCTGCTTGCTCAGCCAGCGAAGCGGCGCGGCGTGGCAGCGACGGCTCGGGCGGTGCGCGTGCCGAGGCAACCCAAGCGCCAAGCAACTGTTCGATGCGCTCATCGACTGCTGGAAAGAGTACGGATGCGACGATGCCGAGTGCCTGCAGCTGAACTGCGCAACGGAAAACGCCGCCTGCAGGAGCTACCGCGAAGCGAGCGGTGAACCAGATGGCGGTGCGCCCGCCACGGGCGAAAGTGCACTCCCCGCGGGGTTAGTAGGCGAGTGGGCGACGAGTGACCAGAGCACGACGTACCAGTTCAAGGCCGACGGCAGCTACCAGTACGTCTTTTACTACGGGAGCTCGCTCTCGTGCATCGCCTACCTCAGCCGGCGAATCACCGAACTGGGAACGCTCTCCGTGCAAGGGGACACATTGACCACGATGGGCATGTCGAGAACGACGCAGACACAGAATTGCAATTTCAGCTCGAGCACGGAAACGGACCACGGCACGACGCAGAGCTACCGCTACGTGCTCTCCGGGAACACGCTCACACTGACCGATTCCAAGGACGTCACGCTGACCCTCGGCGCGCAGTAGGGTAAGCGCGAGCGACGCTCCGCGGATCTCCAATTCTGACGCGCAGCGCGAGAAATCCGGTCTGACGGCTGGTGTACCAGCGAAGCGCGCCAGTGTACGATGGCGCGCAAAGATGAATTCGCGACGCGAAACCTGGACCTTCCTGGCCGTCGGCGCGGCGCTGTGTGCCCTCACGTTTGGGTCGCAGCTCGGCGGTTCGTTCGTCTGGGACGATGTGATGATCATTCGCGACAATGCTTCGCTGCATTCCTGGAGCGGGCTGTGGCGGAACTTGAGCATGGACACCTGGAGCGCCGCCGGAAAGGCGCCAAGCCAGTTCTATCGCCCGATGCTGGTCTCGAGCTTCTGGATCCAAGCCCAGCTCGGCGCCGAGTCGGTCGAAAGCTACCGAATCGTCAACATCTTGCTGCATCTCGGCGCAAGCTTCGCGTTCTTGCGTTTGTTGCGCCGCTTTGCGATCTCTCCTCGCATCGCGCTTGGGACAGCCTGGCTATTTCTGGTGCATCCCGCCGTGACCGAGTCGGTGATGTTCCTCGTCGCGCGTCAAGAGCTCCTCGGTGTGCTGTTTACGATCGGCGCCATGCTGTTGTGGCCCGCGCCGCTCACGCCGCGCCCCTACGCACGCTACTTGTTCGCGTCCCTGTGCGTGCTGTGCGCGTTCTTGGCCAAGGAGGCGTATCTCGTGGCGCCGCTGTTGATCGCGCTTGCGCACTGGGTTTGGCATCGCGATCAGCTCAAAACACGCGCTCGGATTCGCGAGCTCGCTTGGTTGCTCTTGCCCGCCTTCGCCGTCGCGCTTGGCTTTGCGCTGCGCGCACACTTGGGCATCGACAGCGAAAGCCCACAACAGCGCGAGTCGCTCGGTTCATTGCTGAAAGCTGGCGCGACGATAATCCAGCACTATGGCGAGCTGTTCGTCACGCTGACGAATGCGGGCACGTTCGCGCTGTACGAACCGCTTGGCGCCTGGATGAGCGCGCTCGTTCTTCTGCCTTTATGCGGCATTTTCGCCTGGTTCTTGCGTGGCTTTTGGCGTAGTGAACCGGCGAGCGTCACGATGGGCGGCGCTTTTCTCGGCTTGGTTTGGCTGGCGGCTGCGCTCGCCCCCCTGGTGATGTTCGTGCCCATCCTAGGCGCGTATCAGAATCGCTATGCCTACTTTCCACTATTGGGCGCGCTGCTCACGACCGCTTCGTTCGCGGAGCTCGCAAGCCCGCGCATCACCGTTGCCTTCTCGAAGTTACCAGCGGCCCGCGTGTTGTCCTACGTGGCGGCCGTCGGATTGCTCGTTCTGACGATGGCGTCGACCCGACTCGAGGCTTCGCTGTGGCGCGATCCGCTCACGCTATTCGAGACGGGAGCCGTCCGCGAGCCCGAAAACGGCATCGCCCTCTACCATTACGCGCATGCCGTGTGGACCCACGGAGGTTGCGAGAAAGCGTTGCCCATCTATCAGCAGTCGGTGCGCTACGCGCCGGGCTACGCGCGGGCCTGGGGCAACGTGTCCGGCTGCTTAATCGACCTCCAGCGCTACAACGAAGCGCTGGAGCCCGCGCGACGCGCGCTCCAGCTGGCTCCCGACACTCCCGGAGCTCATTACAACATGGGGGTGCTCTTGCTCCGGACCGGGCAGCGCGAGCAAGCGATGGTCGCGTTGCGGCATGCGCTCGCGCTCGACCCGAGCCACCCCAAAGTCCAAAACCTGCTCACCTACCTCGCCACGCACGACTCACCGCCCCCCGACTGAAGCCTGATGTCCCCTCGTTTGCCAGCAAGGCTACTTGGGGCCGTCGGTAGCCGTCGCGCAGCCGAGCAAGATATCCAGTGATGCGTGCGTGTCGGCGGTCACTCGGTCACAGCTGGACTTGCACAACGCGATCCGGGTCGGAGCGGCCGGATTATCGTAATACCATCCGCCACTCGTGCTGCAGGCGGCTTCGTTTGCCACTTGCGGGAGAGTGGTCTGCATGCCGCCCGTCGGCGTGTAGTTGACGTTGATCAAGCTCTTGTCGACGACCAGACCGGGCTTGGCCACCGGCATCGCGAAGTCGCAGTCGAGCACCTGGCCGCGAATTGCCCCCAGCGCGTCGAGCAGCTCTTGCTGCGTGTTGACTCCGTCCGAGACGAAGATGCCTTGGGTGGTCCCGCCGGCCAAGGCGATTCGATCCATGTCGGCTTCCTGCGAACCGGTCAGGCCAATCGCGTAGGTGCGAATGCCATCATCGGCCAGGGCCTTGGCGGCGAGCGCAGAAATGTGCCCCAGGTCCGTGTCGCAGCCATTGGCTTCGCCGTCGGTCACCAGCACCACGACGCTATTTTGGTCGGGGGTCGCCTTGCGTTGGGCGCTCGCCCATTGCAGGGCTCCGCCGAGGGCCGGGAAGATTGGCGTGCCCTGCCCGGCCATACCCGGCGCCGACATCGTCGTCGCGTTGATCAGCGAGGCTTCTTGCACGTCTCCCGGCGCTGCCGCGGGCGTGAGCGCCCCCAAACCAACCAGGGGCGCGGCGCAGGCATTCAAATCGCAGCTGTCTTGATTACAACCGACGGCGGGCAGATCATGCGGAAAGAAGCGCAACGCCAGCTGCAGGCCGGCAGCATTCGGGCTCGCGAAAAAAGCGTTCAAGGCAGACGATGTCAGCGCCCAGCGCGTTCCATTCTGGCTGGCCCGCTGATTCATCGAAGACGAGCGGTCGAACATCACGAACATGTTGACGCCCGAGAGCGTGGCCGAGGCCGTCCCCTGCGCGCAGGCAGCGCTTGGAGCGATCACGGGCGTGCTGCCACCGCCATTGCCATCGCCGGGCTCGACGAGATTCACACCGGTTCCCGGCGAAGCGGCGCTGCCGCCACTATTTTTGCCATCCACCTGGCTGCCGCGCTCAGCGCTGCCGCAACCGGTGGCGAGGATTCCCACGGCTAGAAATGCGCCGACAGAGCGCACGGCGCGACGCGACGCGTGGTGTTCAGGCTTGGAAGTGGGCAGGGCGGGGCTCGGGGTCATGTCAGGGGGTACCCGAAGCCAGTTTCGACCAGGCTCTGCCGACCAGAATCATTCAGGCCGCGGAGTCCGGCACCAGCTTGGGCCGGGCGAGTCCAGTGGCGCGCGCGAGCGGTTCAACCAGCGTTATTTTCGTCATTTCGAGCGTTTCGCACGACGCACTCGCGACCCCTGGTTGCGCGGGTGGTCGCCCGAACGGGTGGCGGACCACGACAGCTCATTCCACGCGCCGCTGCCAGGCGGGCCACGAGACGAGCAGCAACGCCGCCGGAGTGCGCGGCGAGGGAGGGTATTTGCCTCGAAACGGTCGTCCGGTTTCAGCCTTGTCCCTGACTCATGAGCAAGGCTCTTTCCAGACAAGACTCGAGCCCGAACGGCTCGAGTCCGGCCCTGGCGCGAATCGCCAGGATCACCGCGCGCAGTACCACGGGCAGCCATGAGAGCGTCGGGCGTCAGCTGCCGGCGCTCGTCCAGACCCGACGCCCGGAGCTTCGGTGAGTATGCGCCTAAAGGGCAACTGCGAGCGAAGCCGATAAAAGACCTCCTCTAGCGGCGCAATTGGCACACGCCGCGAAGCAGTCTTCGAATACGTCGAGGCCTTCTATAACTGTCAAAGGATCCATTCCTCAGTTGGAGTGCGCACAGGACCGGTTCGGTCGACCCGGCCCATGCCTCTGATACCCTATGCCCAATAAATTCAGCCTCCCATCAACGATTCTCGCAAGAAATTCCGCAGCCAAGCGCTGACCGCGTCCCCTCACCCAGGTTGGCGAAACGCGCGGAAACCAATTCATCGCGTCTGGGACGCTTGACGGTGATAGCATCGTGCGGTGGTCAATTTGCGGGCGCAGGAAAAGGGCTCTCCCTGCTTCGTCGTTGGGTATCACGACGCTCGTCGCTGCAGCGCGGGCCAGTGCGGAAAGTCCACTGGTACCAGGCAGGCAGGCGCCGAGGGTCACGCGAAGTGGACTTGAATGGGGGTATTGGAATTGAATACGAAAATGACGACTCGCTACATGGATCCAGCTCCGCAGTCGCGGCGGTTGCTGCCGGCGCTGGCACTTTGCGGTACGTTGGGGCTCTATTCGTGGCTGGCGGGCTGCAGCGTTTTGGTCGACGCCGACCGCCCGCAATGTTCTGCGGATTCTGACTGCACGGAGCGCGGCTTTGTTGGCGCGGTCTGCCAAGCGGGGCTGTGCAAGGTCAATCCGCAGTGGACGTGCGACCCAGTGCTCCCGGCCGCTGCGCCGAGCTACAAGTTGACGATGCATCTGCAAGAAGCGGTGTCCTCTGCGCCGCTGCCGGGTGTCGTGGCTCAGCGATGCCGTAAGCTCGACCTGATTTGCGAGAACCCCGTCGACATGACTTTCGCCGACACGAATGGTGGAGTCACGATGCAAATCGAGGCTGGCTTCGACGGCTATGTTCAATTGACCGGCGCGAAGATCGCGCCCTCGCTCTATTTCTTGAATCCGCCGAGCAGTGGCGATCTGAATTTGCCTACCGTTCCTTTGGCGAGCCCGCTCGTGGCTGCGGGCCTCGTGCTGCAGGCCGGCGGCACCACTTGGAACAAGGAGCGGGGGATCGTACTGCTCAATGCCTTCGATTGCGCGGGCAAGCCCGCCGCCAACATTACCTACTCCATCGCTGGGGCGCCCGACCCGAGCACATTCATCTTTTACATGGTCGACGCCTATCCCACGACCGACGTTACGGTCACCGACGACACGGGCTACGGCGGCCTCGTCAACGTGCCTGTGGGCGTGTCGACGGTCTCGGCCTTGCTCGAGCCGGGCGGACGCAAAGTGAGCCAACTCAGTGTCTTGGTACGAGCCGGGTATGTCAGCTACAGCAGCGTCACGCCAAATTCCCTGTAACTGGTCGACCGCGCGCAATTCTTGCCCGCAACGTCGACCCAGGTAGAGAAAAATGCTCGCAAACACGTTGGAAACATACGCTCCCCCACGGCAACTGGGTCGCTATGAGTTGATTGCGCTGCTCGGTGAGGGCGGGATGGCCCGGGTGTACGCGGCTGTCCAGCGGGGGCCGATCGCCAACAAGCTGGTCGTGATCAAGCTGCTGCGCGAGCAGTTTACCGGGGACGAACACTTCGTAGCGATGTTCACGGAGGAATCCAGGATTGCCGTACTGCTGAATCATCCGAATGTGATTCACACTTACGAGTCCTCTTCGACCGCCTCCGAATACTACATCGTGATGGAGTTCCTGGAGGGTAAGACGCTCGCGCAGCTGATTCGCCGCGTGGGGCGCGAGAACTTCCCGCTCGAAACCCATCTCTGGGTTTTGTGTGAAGTTCTGGCCGGCCTCCACTACGCACACGAGCTCCAGGATTACGGTGGTGCGCCGCTCCATATCGTGCACCGGGACGTGAGTCCGTCGAACATCCTGATTACGGTCCGGGGTGAAGTGAAGCTGCTCGACTTCGGCATTGCCAAAGTCCAAGGCTCGATTGTCGAGACCCAACACGGCATCATCAAGGGCAAGCTCGGCTACGCCTCACCGGAACAGTGCTCGGGGACCAAAGCCGACGGGCGCGCGGATCTCTATTCCGTCGGTGTAGTGCTGTGGGAGGCCCTGGCCGGCAAGCGTCGACCGCTGAACGAGACCGCGCTCGCGTCCACCCGCCCCGGAATCCAAGCTCCCGAGGTCGACATCAGCGAGACGTTGCCAGGGGTGCCGCTCGCGCTTGCGCGCATCGTGAAGCGCGCACTTGCGCGCGATCCTGCCGAACGCTTTCAGACTGCGCGCGCGTTCGAACTCGAGCTCCGCCAATTCTTGGCCGCCCGTGCTTCGAGTGGGGCCGCGACGCTGCAGGCTCTCGTTGCAGGGCATTTCGGGAGCGAGCTCGCGGCCATTCGTCGAGCGATCGACGAACAGGTCGGATCCCTGCGCCACAGCTCGGTACCGGAACCGCTCTCGATTCGGACCAGCCACGGGCCGCCCGCGCCGGGCAAGGAGGCAGCGCACGACATCGGGCTCACTCCTCCGCCGCGACCGCCAGCGAGTCGCCTGCGTCAACTGTCGATCGCAGCGCTGTTCGGTGTGCTTGGCGTGGCGGGTGGGCTCTGGTTTTCACTGCCCACGCGAAAGGAAGCCCCTTCCGTGGCCGAACTCAGCGCGGCTCTGGGCGCCGCCCGTCCGGCAGCCTCGCTCGCCGCCAGCCATCCCCTGGGAGCGCAGCCGCCCACCGAAAGCTCGAGTCAGGGCTCGCTTCCAGTCGGCGCGGGACGCCCGTTACCCGCGGTCGAAGCCCCGCGTCCCACCTCGAAGCGTCGCCCGACTCGCAACGATCCAGGCCAGGTTCCGCCCCTACCTCCCAAAGCTCCGCTACGCAATGCGCCCGGGGTGAGCCCCATCGCCTCCGACAAGGTCTCCGCCAGGGTCCCCACGGGCGCGGAGCCCGGCGTCGACCTTCGACAATTCCCGTCAATTTCCAGCACCCGCTCGCTCGACGAAAGAGATCCATACGCACCATGAGGCTCCGATTACGTCTGCTAGTCTTGCTCGCGATCACCAGCAGTAGCGCGCTCGTCGCGGCCGAACCCTCGGCACCCCCCGCCAGCGCCAGCGCCACGAGCGAAGCTCGCGAGCGCTTTCAGCGCGGCGTCGCCCTCTACCGCGAGGGCAGCTTCGACGCGTCCCTGGCGGAGTTTCGACGAGCCTACGAGCTCGCGCCCAACTACCGCATCCTGTACAACCTGGCACAAGTTCAGGTCGAGCGGCACGACGCGGTCGCCGCGCTGAGTCTATTCGGGCAATACCTGCAACAGGGCGGCAACGAAATCGATGCCGAGCGTCGTGCTCAGGTCGAGCGCGACATGCAATCACTGCGCGGCCGCATGGCAGACCTAGCAATCGAGAGTAACGTCGCGGGCGCGCAGCTCACGATCGACGGCGTCGAGTCGGGCACGCTGCCGCTCGCCGGGCCGATTCAGGTCAATTCCGGAGTGCGACAAATCACGCTCGCCAAGCCCGGCTACCAAAGCGTTTCGCGAAGCCTCACCATCGCCGGAGCGCAACCGCTCAAGCTGACACTCACGCTGCACCCATTGGACGCTCGCAGTGCAGAGCTTGCCGCGGCCGGTGCTGCCGCGACCGGTGCTGCCGCGACCGGTGCTGGCAAGGAGCCCAAGCCCGCCGAACAATCGCACGGCCTCTCGACGCCCTTTTGGATCAGCGCGCTCGCGACCGGGGTGTTCACCGGTACGGCAGTCACATTCGGCGTCGTGAGTTTGAATCGCAATCAGAAGCTCGACGACGAACTCAACCGCTATCCAACGGACCCCCAAGCCATCGACGAGGCACGGCAGTCTCTGAAGACCAGCGCCCTCCTGACCGACGTCTTCACGGGCGCCGCGATCGTCGGGGCAGCAGCGACCGTCTACTTCGCACTGACCAGCTCCAGCTCCAGCAGCGAAGCGCCCGCGAAGGCCGCTCGCAAGGATCGGCTGCAGCTCGGAGCGAGCGGCTCGCAGCTGACGCTATCGGGTTGCTTCTGAATGCTGGCGCGCGAGGTGACCCGCGGCGTGGTGCGCGTGTAGTGACCGCAGGTGCCGCCGGCACCCGACCCACCCTAGCTCGCTGCGCCGCCACCGCTTCCCTCGCCGTTGGTCCTTCGCGAAGGAGGCCATTGTCGGCTTGAGCTATGGTGCTGCACGTGCGGTGTCGAAGCGCGTCGCGAAGGAGAGGCCTGGGACCAGGCGTGCGCTGGTGTGCGGCCCTGTTTGCGGCAAGCTTTCCGTCCCTCGCGGCTGCGGCTGGGCTGCGCTACCAGGCGCCGAGCGAATGCCCGCCCGTGGCGGCGGTGCAAGAAGAAGTGGAGCGCTTGCTCGGGTCCGCGCTCGCGGATGCGGCAGAGGTGGTGGTTCGAGTGCAGATCACTCGTGCACCGAAAGACGATTGGCGGGTCGTGCTCACCGTCCACGACGAACACCAAGCCGAGCCGCGAACGCGCGTGATCTCCGGCCATTCGTGCGCGGAGGTCGCCGATGCCGCCGCGCTCGCCGCAGCGATCGCCATCCGGGGTCGCGACCCTGAACCGAACCCAGCGGACAGCGCTGTGAGCTCAGCCAGCGCTGCTGGGGTCGAGCGCCGTGCCCCGCCGGAGCTCGACCCCAATGCCGGCAAAGCGCGAAGCCAAGCCGCTCCTCCGCGCGCCAACTCGAAGCGCCCCCCGGTTCGCTTCGCTTTGGGTGCATCGTTGCTATTGGATACCCGCACCCTCCCCTCGCTGGCCGTGGGCTTCGAGGCGGCCGCACTGGCTGACTTTCCGGGACCCAGTCTGCGCGGGATGTTGTTTGGCGGCCTGCTCGGCAGCCAGGAAGTACGTCTCAGCAACGGGCATGGTGCCAAATTCGATCTGCTTTACGCCGGGCTGGGCGTTTGTGGGGTGAAACCATTCGACCGCTTGTCGGGGCTGCTATGCGCGGGGATCGAGGCGGGGGCGCTGCGGGGCGAGGGCTTGGTCAGCGCGCCGCGTCTCGGCAATTCCGCTTGGCTTGCGCCGCGCGTGGACGTGGGGCTATCCGTGCCCTTGCTGTGGGGCTTTTCGCTGACTGCCCGAGGCGGGGCCGCGTTTCCGGTGTTGCAAAAGACCTTCGTGGTGGACGGCGATCAAGCCGTGCACCGTCCGGAGGGCCCAACGGCTCGCGTCAGCGCAGGCCTCGAGCTTTCGCTGTGAATCTCCGGCCCCGCCTCGCTTGGACGCGAAATCGGCGGCCGAGTGAACGGAAGACGAGCGCGCTGGAGACTAGGGGGGGAGGCAGCCCAGATTTGAACTCCAGTTTGCTGCAAGTAAATTCCGCTGCGAAAGGCAGCTCGTTCGACTCGGCGTACGAGGAACATTTCACTTTTGTTTGGCGCTGCCTGCGCAGTTTGGGCGTGCCGCGCGCCCAGCTCGACGACGCCGCTCAGGAGGTTTTCCTAGTGGTGCATCGCCGCCTGGACACCTTCGAGGGCAGCTCCAGCCTCCGCGGCTGGCTGTTCGGCATCGTTCGGCATGTAGCGTTCAACCAACGGCGTACGGCGAAACGCAAAACCCTGCGCTGCGAGCCATTGGACGGCAACCTTCGCAGCAGCGCGCCCGGTCCGCACGAAAGCGCCGAAGACAGCGAGGCCGCCGCCTTTCTGGAACACTTCCTCGCTCACCTCGAGCAGAAGAAGCGCGAG